>Ga0207747_1000789_pt1 | contig 29351 bp, 26 predicted proteins | sample HigsolmetaGSP11D_FD_184839 | JGI IMG/M metagenome (GOLD analysis project Ga0207747, IMG submission 184839) | High solid enriched microbial communities from the Joint BioEnergy Institute, USA - SP1-1-D (SPAdes) | ecosystem: Engineered > Bioreactor > SSF (Solid state fermentation) > Aerobic >...
TCGACAGCGGTTGGATTATTCAAGTCCCTGGTAGGCCTGATCATGGTCATGGGCGCTAATGCCATAGCCAAGCGGTTCGGAGAGGAAGGCGTATACTGATGAGAAGAAAATATGTATCCGGCGATACTGTCTATACATGCTTCGTTTATGCCTTTTTGATCTTATTCACGCTGATTATTTTCATACCGCTCCTCTATGTTGTGACGACTTCGTTCGCTCCGGAAAGGGACTACTATACACGGGGATTCTTCTTCATACCCAGCACCTGGACGATTGAGGCCTATCAGTATCTGATGCATAATCCGGGTTTTACATCAGCGTTCAAAAATTCGGTGTTGATTACGGCAGTCGGAACACTAATCAATATTACCATTACTTCTTTGATGGCGTACGGGCTGTCGGAAGATTGGCTCAAAGGCCGTTCGCTGATCAATTTCCTGATCTTGTTCACGATGTTATTCAGCGGTGGTTTGATCCCGACCTACCTGGTTGTCAATGCATTGGACCTGATCGATACGTATTGGGCGATATGGTTGCCGGCGGCCGTTGCTCCCTTCAACGTGATCGTCATGCGAGGGTTCTTCAAATCGATCCCTTATGAGCTTAAGGAGTCGGCTAGAATCGACGGGTGCGGCGAATGGAGAATATTTCTGACCATTATCTTGCCGCTTTCGAAAGCTGGAATTGCCACATTTACCTTGTTTTATATGGTAGCGAATTGGAATACGTACTTCTCGGCGGTTATTTATTTCAATGATCATTCGAAGTGGCCTTTGCAGGTGTTTCTGAGACAGATGCTGATCCTGGATGAAGCCCAGATTGGTCAGCTTCCTGAACCGTTATACAGATATACCCCTGCAGCGAGAATGGCGGCAATATTAATTACAGCGTTGCCATTGTTTGTGATTTACCCATTCTTGCAGAAGCATTTCAATAAAGGAATGCTGATCGGTTCGGTAAAGGGATGAACCTGATAAGACTGCAGCGCATCGCTCGATGCTTATCATCCAATATGGAGGAAGGAAACATTCGATGACATTCACAATTGACCATAAAACGATGTACCGACTTCCCAGGAATATGTCTTCAGCTGTTCGGCATGCATGGGATATGGTGGCCAGAGATCATCGACATGTCTTCGGGACCGCACCATCCCTGGTGTCGGATGAAACAAGTCGGGTGCAGGTGGAGATTCGTTATGCAGAGCCCAGAGATCGCGTACCCGAGTATCCGGAGGCATTTTCTTTTCGATTTGCCGAAAATGAAGGTGAGCATACCCTGCACATTGTGGGCCGTGATGAACTTGGGCTTGTTTATGGCATGTTGGAATACAGCCGCAGATTTCTGGGCGTTGATCCGTTCTGGTTCTGGATGGATAAATACCCGGAACGAAGGACCGCAGTACAGATTCCCCTGGAGGATTACGATGCTCCGGAATCTTACGTTCGATTCCGCGGCTGGTTCGTCAATGATGAGGTGTGCTTGATCGGGTGGAAGGATGAATACCCTCCGACGAAAGAAGTTTGGTATCCCGTCTTTGAAGCGTTGTTGCGATGCGGCGGCAATATGGTCATCCCTGGAACAGACCTGCCCCGGCACGGCATTCATGCTGAGTTAGCCTCAGAGATGGGACTGTGGATAACCCATCATCATGCCGAGCCGCTCGGAGCGGAGATGTTCCTCCGCGCTTACCCTGGTAAGCAAGCGAGCTATCACCAACACCCGGAATTGTTCGAAGCTCTCTGGGAGGAAGCCATCGAGAGGCAGAAGGACAAGAACATCGTCTGGGTCCTATCATACCGCGGGCAAGGAGACCAGCCGTTTTGGTCGCATGATCCTGCGTTCGACACACAGGAGAAGCGTGGAGACATGATAAGCAGAGTTGTCCGCAAGCAGTATGATATGGTTCGACAGAAGGTCAAAGATCCTCAATGCTGCATTGCTCTGTATGGAGAGATATCGGAGCTGTATAAAGCAGGACACATCGACATCCCGGAAGAGATCATTCGTGTCTGGGCAGACAATGGCTACGGCAAGATGGTATCCAGACGGCATAATAATCACAATCCCAGAATTCCGTCGCTCCCTTCCAGTGAAGATAAGGGAAAGCACGGCGTATATTACCATGTTACTTTTCACGACTTGCAGGCGTCCAACCATCTGACGATGTAGCTGAAGAATATCAAGAGCACCGTGAATAACATGGATACGCTGAGAAGATGGCTGCGAATGTATGGAGACAGCCCTGACTTCTTCCTCTGGTACAAAGAATACCTAATGCCAGAGACAGAAAAATACATTTATCTGGAAAATACGCATCGCAATCCGTTGTCGGATGATGAATTGGCTCATAGATTGCAAGAGAAATTTGAACTGTGAGTAGTGCATGGAGTTGATTAATCATGAACGATCATTCTCAGATTTTCTTGGTCTTATAGAAAGTATAACTTCCCATACATTCTCGTAAGACATAAGAAATACCTGGCTGCCACCTGCGTCCTAAAGGACTTGGCGCCAGCCAGGTATTTCTTTATAGAACAAACATTCGTCAATGTAAATGCTTCCATACTTATGAGGACAGGTCCTGGAACTGTGCCCGCAATTCGTCCAGTTCGTCATCCGGTATGGTGACAAATCCGCCTGGCACATAATACTCCGGAAAGGGAATCGAAACGAACGAATCCGGATGAAAGATTCCATAAAATCGTTTGATCATCGAATACATGGCGGAATAATTCAAATCTGTCTTGATATTGTCGACGATGATATCCAATATGGCGAGCGCCTTCGTTGCGCTGTTCCAGGACAGGATTTTCCTGGCCAGTGCCTTGATGATCTCCTGCTGATTCTTGACGCGTTCGAAGTCGCTGATATAATATTTTGAACCCCTCGTATCCAACCGATAACGGACATAACCAAGCGCCTCGTTGCCGTCTAAGGTTCGCAGTCCCGGTTCCAGGAATAAGCCCACGTCCGAAAGTTCCATCGACCTCGTGACATTGACCTCGATTCCTCCAACCGCATCAACCAACGATACCACCGAATCAAAGTTGGCGAGGATCATATGATCGATATGTACATTTAAGATGCTTTCGATTTTACTGCGTGTATTGGCCATCGCTCCCCCGAGTATGGCCTTATCCATATCCCAGCGGCCTACGCGAACGATGTCGCCTGTCAGAATGGACGGTTTATAGGCTGCAATCTGCTGAGTGAGTTTATATCCTTCATAGAACAAGCTGTTGATTTTGACTTTGTTGCCGGAACGATTGGTGACCATCAAGTCTCGCGGGATCGACAGCAGCTTGATTACAGACTCCTGGGGGATGATATGCATGACCATCAGCGTATCCGTAAGCAAGGCATCATGCCCTTCCCGATAGTCGAGCCCCATCAGCAGCAGATACCGATCGTCGGAGCTTTTGACTTTGCTTGTTGGGGAGGACTCGATCTGCATCACAGGCTGATCATATGGTTCAGCGGAAGTTGAAGTATCGGTTTCAGTATCCAACTCAAACCTTAGTTCTTTAAATACAGTGTCAGGGATAATCATCTGATCGATCCTGGTTTTGATCTGGTAGGTGAATAAAGCGGCCGGGATGATAACGATGCATAACAAGGGGAGTAGGACCAGGAGGAGCATCTTTTTCTTCTTGCTCATGCGTTGGAAGCTGTTTCTTAGCCTGCCTGTGGTATTTTTGATCGGAAGGATAATCCTGCACAAATAAACCCCCTCCTTGAGAACCATGACTTGCCACTCAAAATTATACAACAAATGATATAAAAAGCGCCATATAAACTAACAAAAAATTACACCATAATCCAAATCATCTAATTCGAATTTCTCGATCTTCTAGGAGCAGGTTAAATCTGTTCTGTACAATCCACGAAATCATGAAAACCTTGATTCAACAGGATTTTTTCGATTGGAAGGAGCAAGAGAAGGCATCCAGGGATGGCTGTTCGGTTACATGATTCGCGGTGGGAAGATCAAATAATAAGATCTGAAATGTATAAGTTGAAAACCATTAAATGGATATTTTAATTTGTCTATTCATGTCGAACAGGACGAAGAGAAAGAAAAAGGCTGTGTTTAAGTCGATTGATGATTGGTGACTCCATTGTTCAGACCAGACAACGTAACGGAACCAGGGAGACTGTCTATTTAATGTTTATAAGTTGGTTCGACTAAACGTGTAATGCCTTCAGATCAATTTTTATGACTTGAGAACATTGAAGCAAAAAATAATCGATCTGAAGCCACCTCACACCTCAAAAATCCAAACTGAACACAACTATCCACAATTAATAGACAGGCTCCGTACAGCCGTTATTGGTCACTTCGGACGGGGAATCACGCTCGGAAACATCCGATCACGTCATCTCATTCCGTTAGCCTTGCGAAACGGCTCATGTTGCCACAAATAGCAGTTCGACGTTCCGATACCAACCGTGACAAACCCCCGTCCATCTGTCACGTGCAAAGCAACATCGAAGATAAACACAGCCATTAAAAAAGATCACCATGCCAGTCAAGGGGAAGGTGATCCATCTTCCGATGGCCGAGAGGAACGGACATGATCGTCAAAGGATATGCGGCCAATCATCACAAAATCTTCAAAGTTTACTGCAAATTTATAATTGACAAGTACCATAGATATACTTATGATAGACATGAAATTGATAATCGTTATCAATTAGGTCGAACGAAACGATGTGAGCGTTGGGATGAAAGGCGTGACAGGTCGGATCGATCGGCCGGATGATATGAAACAGATGGATAGGGTGGTTTGAAGATGAAGATCTCGAGAAAAGTTGCAGCAAAGGTTCTTATGTTCGTATTGATCGCGGTTCTGGCGCTTGCGGGTTGTTCCAGCGGCACTTCTTCGAACTCGGAGAAGAATCAGTCGTCGTCGAATGCCGGAAGTGCGGCAAGCGGATCGAATGATTCTGGCAATGACCATGCTTCCAATGAAGCTGTACAGGAAGAAGAAGCAGAATTCCCGATTACCATCAAGCATGCCTTCGGCGAGACGGTCATTCCAAGCAAGCCGGAGCGAGTAGTCACGATCGCCTGGGCGAACCATGACGTTGCCCTGGCATTGGGCGTAGTGCCGGTTGGTTTCTCGGAGGCCAACTACGGCGTGGAGGACGGCACCGGACTGCTGCCCTGGACAAAGGAGAAGTTGGATGAGCTCGGTGTAACGGAGCCGAATTTGTTTCGCGATTCCGCCGGTCTTGATTTCGAAGCGATCTCTGATGCGGACCCGGATGTGATCCTCGCCGCATACTCCGGAATTACGCAGGAAGAATATGATACGCTGATCCAGATCGCGCCGGTCGTCGCGTATCCGAGCCAACCGTGGGTGATCTCGTGGCGCGAGCAGATCAGGATGAATGCGGCAGGCATGGGGATGGCAGCAGAAGGTGAACAACTGATCAAGGATACCGAGCAATTCATTGCGGACAAGGCGGCAGAACATCCGGAGATGAAGGGTCTGAAGGCAGCGTTTGTCGCCTTCTCGCCAAGCGATCTGTCCAGCTTCTGGGTCTATATGCCGGGTGATCCGCGCGGCGAATTCCTGCAGGAACTGGGCATGGTATTCCCGGAAAGCATCAATGAATACGCAACGTCGGATACAGGCTTCGCACTGTCGCTGAGCGCGGAACATGCGGATGCGCTGAATGAGGCGGATATCCTCGTTACATACGGCGATGAAGCGCTGCTTGCGGCGCTGCAGGCAGATCCGATGTTCAGCAAGGTGCCTGCCATCAAGCGCGGTTCGATGGTATTGATTCCGGACGGCACGCCGCTGGCTGCGTCGCTGAATCCGAATCCGCTGTCGATCAGGTATACGACGGATGAATATGTGTCCTTAATCGTGGAAGCGATCCAGAAGATCAACGAATAAGCCGGGGTTCTTAAGAATGGAGCGTAGCCGATTATATCCGAAGCATTTCACATTCATACTCATTGTAACAATCGCGCTGTTCATTGTATGCGTCCTGGCGTCTCTGGCCTTCGGCGCGCGCTGGCTGACCTTGTCAGAGTTGATGGAAGGCCTGAAGACGCTGCAATCGGATACCGTCACTGCAAATATCCTGGAGAAGCGCTGGCTTCGCACCATCTTCGGATTGTGCTGCGGGGCGGCACTCGGGATAGCAGGCGTGCTGATGCAGTCCGTGACGCGCAATCCGCTTGCGGACCCGAGCATACTAGGCGTCAACACGGGAGCGGCTCTGTTCGTTGTATGCGGGATGGCGTTCCTGCGGATCAGCACGCCGCAGGAATACATCTGGTTCGCGCTGTCTGGCGCGATGTTTACCGCGATCTTCGTGTTTGGCATCGGTTCGATGGGGCGCGGCGGCGCTACGCCTCTTAAGCTTGTCCTGGCAGGAGCTGCGACAACTGCAGCTCTGTCGTCCTTGATCACGGCTGTGATGATCCCGAGGACGTTCGTGATGAATCAATTCCGTTTCTGGCAGGTGGGAAGTGTCGGCGCAGGAACGTGGGATTCGCTCCTCCTGTTCTTGCCTTTCCTGGCGGTCGGGGCGCTGGTCGCCATCTTCTGCGCGCCTGGCCTGAACGCCCTCGCCCTCGGTGAAGAAGCAGCGCGAGGTCTTGGGGTGAAGACCGGTTGGCTGCGGTTTGTCGCGGCATTTGCCGGCGTGGTATTATGCGGTGCAACGACAGCGGTCGCAGGGCCGATCGCCTTCGTCGGACTGCTGGCTACCCATGTGATTCGTCTGCTCCTTGGGCCGGATCTGCGCTTCCTGATCCCAATGTCTGCGCTCTCGGGCGCGGTCATCCTGACGGGTTCGGATGTCATCGGCAGAATCATCGGTAGCCCGGGGGAGCTTGAAGTAGGGGTCGTCACCGCGTTCGTTGGCGCTCCTCTCCTTATCCTACTAGCGATGAAAGTGAAAGTGCGTTCGATATGATCATGATGAATACGCTCAGTCTGACACATACAGTTGAACTCATTAGGCTTGGCCGGATCAGCCGCAAGCGCAGATGGCTCATCGTAACGGGCATCCTGGCCATCCTGACCTTCGCTCTGTGCGCTGCCATGCTTCTGTTAGGCAATACCATCTATCCGGTGCGCGATGTCGTCGCTGTGCTGGCAGGGGAAGAGGTCAAAGGCGCGTCGTTCGCCGTCGGCACGATCCGGTTGCCTCGCATGCTGGCCGGTTTGCTCGCTGGCTTCGCCTTCGGCATCTCCGGCTATATCTTCCAGACGATGCTGCGCAATCCGCTGGCCAATCCCAATGTGATCGGGATTACTTCCGGCTCCAGCGCCGCGGCGGTATTCTGCATCATCGTCCTGCAGAGCAGCAAGACGGTGACTTCCATCGCGTCGGTGATCGCAGGGCTCGCCACGTCGCTATTGATCTATGTATTGTCCAGGGGCAAGTCCTCCTTCTCGATCGGTCGGCTGATCCTGGTCGGCATCGGGATCCAGGCGATGTGCAACTCGATGATCACGTACCTGATGCTGATCGGCGAAGAGCACAATCTCCCGGCAGCGGTGCGTTGGCTTACGGGCAGTCTGAACGGGGTCAGGATGGATGAGTTGCCCAGCTTGATCGTCACCTGTCTGATCCTCGTTCCGCTCATCTGCATGCTCAGCAGGCCGCTGATGATGCTGGAGCTTGGCGAACAGGCGGCCAGTTCGCTTGGCGTGAGGACGGATCCGGTGCGCATAATGCTCATCGCCAGCGCTGTGATTCTCGCAGCGATCGCAACGGCGATCACAGGGCCAATCGCCTCCGTTGCTTTTCTGGCCGGACCGATTGCGGTAAGGCTCGCAGGCGCAGGTTCTGCGAACAGCATACCCGCTGGCCTGGTTGGTGCTGTACTCGTGCTGGCTGGCGATCTGGCAGGGCAGTTCGCGTTTACGACGAAGTTCCCGGTCGGCATCATCACCGGGATCATCGGAGCGCCGTATCTGTTGTTCTTGCTCATCAAGCTGAACCGAAGAGGTGACTTCTAACCATGAGCTTCAAGAAACATGTGTATCAGGCCAAGGATCTGGTAGCCGGGTACGATGACCGGATAATCCTGGATCATATCAGTCTGGAGATCCCGAGCAATCAGATCAGCGTCATCATCGGCGCCAATGCCTGCGGCAAATCAACCCTGCTGAAGACGCTGGCGCGCATCATCAAACCGACGAGCGGCGAAGTTCTGCTGGATGGCCAGCCGATTCACAAGATCCCTTCGAAGCAATTGGCCCAGGTGGTCGGTCTCTTGCCGCAATCTCCGATCGTTCCGGAAGGCATCACCGTCGCCGATCTGGTCGGGAGAGGACGCTTCCCGCATCAATCGATGTTCGGCACCTGGAGCCGCCAGGACTACGAAGCGGTCGCTGAAGCGATGGAGATCATGCATATCACCGATCTTGCGAACCGCCATATCGATGAGCTGTCCGGCGGCCAGAGGCAGCGCGTCTGGATCGCCATGGCGCTGGCGCAGCAGACCGACATTCTGTTCCTCGATGAGCCAACGACCTACCTGGATATTACGTATCAGATCGAGATATTGGATATGTTGACCGACTTGAACCGGAAGTACGGCACCACGATCGTCATGGTCTTGCACGACATCAATCTCTCCGCGCGCTATGCGGATTACCTGTTTGCCGTGCGGCAGGGCAAGCTGGTTGCGCAAGGCAAACCGTCCGAGGTCATCACCAGCGAATTGATCAAGGACGTATTCGGACTGGACAGCACGATCATCCAGGATCCGATATCCAACTCCCCGTCCGTCGTGCCGATCGGACGCTATCACGCGAGCGGGACCATACCAACCACCATTGGAGGGAAAGTGCATGTCCGATAAAGAGCTGTATGACGTGACGATCATCGGCGGCGGCCCCGCCGGACTCTATTCGGCATTTTATGCGGGCCTCAGAGAGATGAAGACGAAGCTGATCGAGGTCCAGCCATTCCTCGGCGGCAAGATCAATATCTATCCGGAGAAGCTCATCTGGGATGTGGGCGGGCTTACGCCGGTGACGGGCGAGCAGCTCATCGAGCAACTGGTTCAGCAAGCCAAGACCTTCGATCCAACGATCGTGCTGGGTGAGAAAGTCGTTTCCATCGACAAGGAAGGGGACAACTTCATCCTGCATACAAGCTCCGGACAAGTGCACTACTCCCGCACCGTCATCATCGCGATCGGTGTAGGCATCCTGAAACCGACGAAATTGCAGATCGAAGGCGCGGAGAAATTCGAGCTGACGAACCTGCACTATACGGTCAAGTCCTACGCCCGCTTCCGCGACAAGACGATCCTCATCTCCGGCGGCGGCAACTCGGCGCTCGACTGGGCGAGCGAACTGAGCGAGATCGCGAAGAGAGTCTATCTGACCTATCGCAAGGATACATTCAAGGGGCATGAAGCGACGATCACGAAAGTGAAGCGAAATGGCGTCGTCTGCCTGATGAATACGGAGATCAAGAGCCTGACCGCTTCGCAGGATCATTCCGAGATCGAGCGCGTCATCCTCAGCCATCTTGATAATGGAACAGAGTCAGAAGTAGATGTTGACGAAGTCATCGTCTGCCACGGCTATGAGTGCGAGAAGGAATTGATCAAGAACAGCAAGGTGGACATCCGCATGAAGGATGAGTGGTTCATCGCCGGCACGCCGCTGAGCGAAACTTCAGTACCAGGCATCTTCGCCGCGGGAGACATTCTGAACCACGAGGGCAAATTGTATCTCATCGCCGGCTGCTTCCAGGATGCAGCCAACGCTGTTAATCGAGCCAAGCAATACATCACTCCGGACGCCACTTCATACGGAATGGTCTCCTCTCATAACGACCTATTCAAAGAGAAGAACAAGGAACTCCGGAAGCTGATGCTGACCTAACCAGTAGATTTCATCAGATCAATAGATAAATAGAGAACAGGACCTTGCGCACTCGCAAGGTCCTGTTCATATCTCTGGAGCACAGCTTCGCGGTCACGATGCGAAGAAGGATCGCACCTTGTCCTTGATCAGTTGGGCCAGAGCTTCGCGGTTCTTCCAAACGAGGATCAGGAAGTTCCCCAGCCAGATCCAGCGCGCATATGCCGGGTATCCTGCATACAGCAGATAGACGGAGAGCAACATGAAGCCCATCGTTGTCTGCAGGCCATCTTCGGCGCTGGTGGATCGCTCCCCGCCCTTGATCCATCTGGTCACGAGGAGCAGAATGGCGAGGATGATCGCGTAGCAGAGGGTAACGCGAAACAGGGTCAAGGCACTCCATACCCCGAAGGTGACGGCCAACGCCTTGCCGCCGTTGAACTTCAGGAAGGGTGAGAAGGCATGCCCGACGACGGGGGCGAGCACGACGGGGATCAGCTCGTCTTCCGTCAGGATGCCGCTGTTCACGATGATCAGCACCGGAATGTAACCCTTTAGGAAATCAAGCGCAACGCCCAGCAAACCGAACCTGTACCCTGCGCCGCTCCACAGATTGGCCGCTCCGGGATTGCCGTCGCCTATTCTTCGGATATCCAGTTTGAGCAGACGGCCAATCCAGTAAGAGAACATCAATGAGCCGCACAGGAAACAAACAATGGTCGCGATGATGATCACGATGGATTCCCCCCGACGTCAATCGTTCTGCCTTTCCAGATAACCTTCTTCGTAATATGAGATTGGAACAGCGAATAGCCGATTACAACGAGGAAGAAGAGGACGGACAGGATGGGAAAGATCTGATGGATGATGCCGAATCGGCCGACCAGACGGTTGATATAATATATTTCAGCAACGTACAAAATATAGCCAATACACATCGGAATCAGCGCAGCATGACCGATCGCCAGAAACCAGCCTTGCGTCACGATCAGCCCGATGATCCAGAGGATGGCGCTAGTCAATGTAAGCGGATGAAGCAATGAGGTGCTCAGCATGGCGCTCTTGGCGAAGCCCTCCAACTCGCTCTTGAAGCCGCCCGGATACATGCGGTACGAGATGAGATCTCCTCCGAGATAGTTGGATACCTTGATGCCGGCCTCCTGGAATTTTCCTCCAAGGCTCAGGTCGTCCGTGATTTTCGAGCGAATCTGCTCGTGACCGCCGATCCTCTCATAATCTTCCCTGGTTGCGATGATGCAAGGACCGTACAGACCTTTGCGCGGATTGCGCTGCTCAAAGGGTGAAGTGAAGGTGAATGCGCCAAGCACATTCAGCATCATCGCAAATTTCTCGTAGAATTTGACCGTGATATGATAAGGGACGACGGACATGGCGCCGCCTTGCTTCTGCTGTTCGGCGACGAGAGACGCAATCGCGGTATCTGCGAGCCGTACATCGGCATCCAGGAAGATGAGGATGTCTCCGCTCGATCTCAAGTACCCGTTCCACAGCGCCCAGGACTTGCCGGTCCAGCCTTCCGGAAGTTCAGGAGATGCGATCACGATGACGCCGAAGCTCTCGGCGAGCTCCCTTGTCCGATCCTGGGAATGATCGTCGACGACGATCACTTCGATTGGTTTCAGCGTTTGTCTGGACAGAGAGGCGAGCAGTTCCGGCAGGTTCAGTTCTTCGTTGCGTGCGGGAATGATTACAGATATGCTGCGTGGCTGGGAGTTTTGCTGCGGCGCTGAGGGGATGGTGGCTTTTCGGAACAAAATGAAACCGGATACAAAACCTAGTGTGACAACCAAAGAAATCAATGGTACCATCAACTGACATCCCTCCGACATCACGTTCACCATGTAGAATAGACATCCTCGGAATCTTCGGTCATGTATCGCATAATGTATTGTATTATATAAATTTCGATTGATTGTCACAAAATCCTTTTTTTATTTGCAGGATTGGGCTGAGATATGTAAATTGCGAAATGGCTCATTACGTTCCGCTAACATCGGACCAAAGCTGGATTCCTGCCAAAGAACGCGACTCCTGTTTCCGTTGCGATTACTGGTCTGGACAATGCCGCACAGTCATGTGGACAGGGCCGTTTCCGGCCCTGTTGTGTTTGGTTGTAGACGAAAGGTTATGCACCTGGGAATCTACACCGACTCCTGATGTGATTCAGCCTGCAGAGCAGCATGACGCGCCACCTGGGCGGCTCCTGCTTTGCGGCCATGCAGCGCGAAGCACAGGAGGATCGTGCCCAGGACGATGATCGACAGCGTCAGATACATGCCGTAATACCCGATGTCCGGAACGAGGAAGCCGAGGAAGAACGGGCCGAGTCCGACGCCGCCGTCCAGGCAGACGAAGAAAGTGGATGTGGCCAGTCCGTAGCAATGCTTCGGCGTCAGCTTGATGGCAATCGCCTGGCCGGCCGACATCATCGTGCCGAAGCCCAGGGCCGCTAGCGCACCGGACAGCAGGAGAGTGAAACCGCTCGTGGTGATGCTGAGCAGGAACAGGCTGGCCGCGAACAGGACAAGCGACGGATTGATGACGATATTGTCGCCCTTGCGATCCAGCAGCATGCCGGTGAACGGCCGGGAAGCGAACAGGACGATGGCATAGACGATGGAGAAGTAACTAGTTGCATCCGCTTCTCGCTGAGAAGGGTGATAAGGTTCTCTGTATTATACACTTACTTGAGTGTAGTACTGCTCGCGGGAAACTGTCAATTCCTATGTTTGGGATTTGATATGGATTGGTTATACGGGTTGTGTAAGTGAATTTTGTCGATGCGAGGCGATGTTCGCCGCCTGAATGTGGTACAATAAAGCAGCAAAGCGGATGGATCAACATTCACATTGGTGGTGAGTGGCCGCTGTTGAATAGACGTATGGACAAGGGGGAACCGATAAACATGGCTGATACGGACAAGAAGCTGTTGCCCGAGCAGGAAATCGAGCTGCTGAGCATACTGAAAACTCGCTTCGAGAAGCATATGAACCGACATCCTGATCTGCATTGGGATCAGGTCGCGAAGAAGCTGGAGGCTCATCCGGACAAGCTCTGGTCGCTGTATGAAATGGAGAGGACCGGCGGAGAACCGGATGTGGTCGGCTTCGACAGGCAAACAGAGGAATACATTTTCTTCGATTGTTCACCGGACAGCCCGAAGGGGCGGAGAAGCGTCTGCTATGACGATGAGGCTCTGGAATCGCGCAAGGAGCATAAGCCGAAAGCCAGCGCCGTCGGGATGGCGGCTGAGATGGGCATCGAGCTGCTGACGGAAGACGAGTATCGGAAGCTGCAGAAGCTGGGCAGCTTCGACAACAAGACGTCGAGCTGGGTGCAGACTCCTGCACGGATTCGTCAGCTTGGCGGAGCGCTGTTCTGCGATCGCCGCTACGATACGGTGTTTGTCTATCACAATGGAGCGGAGTCCTACTATGGAGCGAGAGGATTCCGCGGTTCGCTCAGAGTATAGGTTGCACATAAGCGCAGGCATCCCTGCCGGAGTTCCAGGCGGTCCCATGTGGGCCGCATTTTTGTCAGGTTGATGTGCGTGCAGTCGGATTCATTAGCGGTGACATGCGAATTTCAGGAGCTTGTACGGATATGTTGCAGGCGATGTATGAGATTGCGGCTTCCGGTTCATTCTAGCTATGGAGTATGTCTGCATTTTTAATGGAGAGAAGTGCGATTAGATAGTAAATATTAACTTTTAATCCAATTGTAAGCGTTTAAAATGATGAAGTTTTCGTTGAAGTAACATAGGTATTTGACTTCCTTGTTTTTATTTATTATAAGTAAATAATGAGACTAAATATCAAAGTAGGAGGAGAGAACACTATGCCATTAGTAGGTAGCAAGGTATTGCCTTTCCAGGCATCCGCGTATCAAAACGGTGAGTTCCTCAATGTGTCTGACGCAGATTTCCAAGGGAAGTGGAGCGTCGTATGCTTCTACCCTGCAGACTTCACTTTCGTGTGCCCGACTGAGCTGGAGGACCTGCAAAGTCACTACGCAGAACTGAAGAAGCTGGGCGTTGAAGTTTACTCCGTATCGACAGATACGCACTTCGTGCACAAGGCATGGCATGACAGCTCCGCAGCAATCGGCAAGGTCGAATACATCATGATCGGCGACCCGTCCCATACCATCTCCCGCAACTTCCAGGTGCTGGACGAAGAGACTGGTCTCGCGCAACGCGCAACCTTCATCATCGACCCGGACGGCGTGATCCAGGCTGTTGAGATTAATGCGGACGGCATCGGACGCGACGCCAGCACGCTGATCAGCAAGATCAAGGCTGCTCAATACGTGCGCAATCATCCGGGAGAAGTTTGCCCGGCAAAATGGAAAGAAGGCGCTGAAACGCTGAAACCAAGCCTCGACCTCGTAGGCAAGATCTAAGGAGAATATACATCATGAAACTGGACGCAGACATTCGAGCACAGCTGGAACAATACCTTCAATTGATGGAAGGCGATGTTGTGATCAAGGTCAGCGCCGGTTCTGATGACGTATCGAGAGACATGCTGGACCTGCTCGATGAGCTGACCAGTATGTCTTCTCGTATTACGACAGAACAGGCGCAGCTCGACCGTACTCCGAGCTTCAGCGTAAACCGTCCGGGAGAAGACACCGGCATCGTGTTCGCAGGCGTGCCGCTTGGTCACGAATTCACTTCGCTGGTTCTGGCGCTCCTGCAAGTGAGCGGCCGTGCACCTAAGGCTGATGAGCAGGTCATCTCTCGAATCAAGCAACTGCAAGGCGAGTACCGCTTCGAGACCTATGTCAGCCTGTCATGCCATAACTGCCCTGATGTGGTGCAGGCACTGAACATGATGAGTGTGCTGAATCCGGGCATCTCTCATACGATGATCGACGGAGCAGCCTTCAAGGCAGAAGTTGAGAGCAAGGACATCCTGGCTGTACCAACGGTCTATCTGAACGGCGAATTCTTCGAGAGCGGCCGCATGACGGTCGAGGATATCCTGAACAAGCTCGGCGCAACTGCAAGCGCTGATGAATATGCCAACAAGGAGCCATACGATGTGCTGGTCGTTGGCGGCGGTCCTGCAGGCGCGAGCGCGGCGATCTATGCGGCTCGCAAGGGCATCCGCACCGGCCTGGTGGCAGACCGATTCGGCGGCCAGGTAAACGATACGCTGGCGATCGAGAACCTGATCAGCGTCAAACACACGGAAGGCCCGAAGCTGGCGATCGCGCTGGAGGAGCATGCGAAGGAATATCCGATCGATATGATGAAGTCCGTACGCGCCGTGAAGCTCGAGCGCAAGGATCTGATCGAGATCACGCTGGACAACGGTGCGGTGTTGAAGAGCAAGACCGTCATCATCGCGACCGGCGCACGTTGGCGCAACCTGAATGTGCCGGGTGAGCAGGAGTTCAAGAACAAGGGTGTCGCCTACTGCCCGCACTGTGACGGACCGCTGTTTGCCGGCAAGAAAGTCGCTGTCGTTGGCGGCGGCAACTCTGGCGTGGAAGCGGCGATCGATCTGGCGGGCATCGCTTCGCAGGTCACCCTGTTTGAATTCATGTCACAGCTGAAAGCCGACCAGGTGCTGCAGGATCGCTTGTTCAGCCTGCCGAACGTAAACGTCATCCGGAATGCACAAGTGAAGGAAATCACCGGCAGCAACCGGATGGAAGGCCTCACGTATATCGATCGCGAGACTGGCGAGGAGCATCATCTGGAGATGGATGGCGTATTCGTACAGATCGGTCTCGTGCCGAATACGGAATGGCTGGAAGGTGTGCTGGAGCGCACGCGCATGGGCGAGATTATCGTCGACAGCCGCGGCGCTACGACGATTCCAGGCGTATTCGCAGCGGGCGACTGCTCGAACAGCCCTTATAAGCAGATCATCATCTCGATGGGTTCAGGCGCAACTGCGGCACTGAGCGCATTTGACTATCTCATTCGCAACTAATGTGAAGCCCAGCCGACAAGGTTGGCTTCTCCTGTGTAGATAGATTGTCCAACATGTTGTATAATTGGACAACATCCAACTGATCTGCTCGAATTCCATCAGGATCAAGTATGAGAAGAAAAACGGCAACAGTGATTACCAGGGTAGGAACCTTTTCGATTACCTGGCGCCGGACTTCGAGTATATTGAGGTAGAGATCGTGGAATATTAATCTGATTTTGAACTTAATCTGCAAGCTGCTGAGACTTCTCGGCAGCTTTTTTACTTGGTCTTATAGAAAGTATAACTTCCCATACATTCTCGTAAGACATAAGAAATACTAAGCTGCCACCGGCGTCCTAAAGGACTTGGCGCCAGCCAAGTATTTCTTTAATGGACGCAAAAAAATTACAAATTATAGTCAAAACCACCCTATACCAACGACTGTGTGAAAGCTCTTACAATTAAGATGTGAAAGCGCTGTATTCGTCTTGAACACAGCGACCAACCTGTACAGAAGGGGGAGCTTTACATCGAATGAGCCAAATGTATCGCAAAGTCAAGGCCATCTTCCTCTGGATCGACAGGGCGATAGAAGCGTTCGCGGTATGTTCGGTGGCGCTGATGACCCTGATCGTGACTTTGCAGGTGTTCACGAGGAAAGTGTTCAATTTTGTTTTCTTCTGGTCGGAGGAGATTACGCTGCTCCTGCTGGTCTGGTTCTCTTTCCTGGGGATCGCCATCGGCTTCCGGGACAAACTGCATCTGGCGATGGATGCCTTCGCCAACCGGTTGCCGAAGCGGGTGAACCGGTGGCTGGATCGCTTCATCGCGCTGTGCACGCTCCTCTTCGGCATCTACTTGATGATGTATGGGTGGGACTTCGTCCAGGTCGTGAAGAACAACACGATGTCCGCGACTGGCTGGTCAAGCGCCGTTAAGTACATCATCATGCCGATCACCGGAGTTCTGACGGTCTTCTATTCACTGCTTCAGTTGCTCGGCATCGATACCGTGCAGCATCGCGAACTGGATGAGGGGGTAAGCGAATGAGCACTGCCATATCGTTGATCGTCTTGTGTGTAAGCTTCGTAGTCCTGCTCCTCCTGCGATTTCCGGTTTCCCTGGTCCTCGCGTTGTCTTCGCTGTTAACCGCGATGACGTTGGACTTGCCGTTGCCGAACATCGCACTGCGCATGGTGCATGGGATCGATTCCTACTCGCTGCTCGCGATTCCGTTCTTCATCCTGGCCGGGCAGATCATGAGCGAAGGCGGACTTGCGCTCAGGCTCGTCAACCTCGCGCAACTGATCGTTGGCGCGATCCGCGGAGGGCTCGCGATGGTGAACTGCCTCGCCTGTATGTTGTTCGGCAATATCAGCGGTTCAGCCGCCGCCGACGTTTCGTCCGTCGGTTCGGTTATGATCCCGATGATGAAGAAGAAAAAATACGAGCCAAACTTCTCAGTAGCCGTTACATCGGCTGCGGCTATCCAGGGCGTCGTGATGCCGCCCAGCCATAACATGATCATCTATGCCGTTGCAGCAGGCGGCGTATCGATCTCGAGCCTGTTCCTGGCTGGCGTTGTCCCGTGCCTGATCATGCTGGTCGCTCTCATGGCTACCAGTTATATCATCGCCAGGAAGCGCGGCTATCCGAAGGGCGAACCGGTCAAGTTGAAAGAAGTGCCGAAGATCCTGCTGGATGGCGTCCTGTCGCTCATGACCGGGGTGATCATCCTCGGCGGCATCTTCACCGGCTGGTTCACGGCAACGGAGTCCGGCGCGATCGCCTGCGTCTATGCCTTCCTCCTGACGTTCTTCTGGTATCGTGATCTGCCGCTCAGCCATCTGAAGGTAATCTTCCTGAAGACGTTCCGCACCGTTGCGATGGTGCTTTTCCTGATCGCCGCATCCAGCGCATTCGCATGGATTCTGACGTATCTGAAGGTGCCGCAACTGATCACCGAAGCGCTGTTGACGATCTCCGACAGTACGTTCATCATCCTGCTGATCATCAACGTGCTGCTGCTCATCCTCGGCGCACCGCTGGATATGGCGCCGCTGATCGTCATCATGACGCCGATCCTGTACCCGGTCGTAACCTCGCTTGGCATGGACCCGGTTCACTTCGGCATCGTCCTGATCCTGAACCTCGGTGTCGGCCTGATCACTCCGCCTGTCGGCACGGTGCTGTTCGTCGGATGCGCGATCGGCAGAGTCGGCATCGAAAGTGCAACCCGGGCATTAATCCCGTATTTCTTCGTGCTTGTCGGCGTCTTGTTCCTGATCACCTACGTGCCCCAGATATCGTTATGGTTGCCGAATATGTTTATGAAGTAACAACGCGAGTATGGGAGGTGTTTGCACGAGCATTTATCAGGTTTGATCAGTGGAAGATTTACAGGAAATGGGTATATCAAGCAAAATAATGAAGGAAACAGAAAGGGGAAAGCGATTCATGACAAAGAAGCATTCGAGCATCATGACGTGGTTCGTCGTATCGTTGATTCTGGTCGTGCTGGCTGCTTGCTCGTCAGGCGGAGGCAACACAACCTCCAATACGGGAAGCAATTCTTCCAACAATAAATCGTCGAGCGACGGGCCGCGATATACATTCCGTCTGGCTGAGACGCATCCGGCCGACTACCCGACCACACTGGGCGACAAGAAGTTCGCCGAGCTGGTGAGCGAACGGACAGGGGGCCGCATCACGATCGACGTCTTCCCGTCTGCGCAACTGGGTGAGGAGCGGGCAGCCATCGAGCAGGTGCAGCTTGGCGCGATCGAATTCACTCGCGTCAGCACAGGACCGATGGCCGAGTTCAATCAGGATTTTGGCGTATTCAGCTTGCCTTACATCTTCGATGACGATGATCACGTATGGCGCTTCCTGCTCAGCGATACAGGCAATCAAATGCTCGACAGCTTGCAGGATTCCGGATTCCAGGGTCTGGCCTGGTACAGCTCCGGCTCCAGAAGCTTCTATTCCTCCAGACCGCTCAACAGCATCGAAGATCTGAAAGGACTGAAAGTTCGCGTCATCGAGAACCAACTGAACATCGCGATCATGGAGGCGCTCGGAGCCAGTGCAACGCCGATGCCTTATGGCGAAGTCTACAGCGCATTGCAAACGGGCGTCATCGATGCAGCCGAGAACAACTATCCGAGCTATTACTCCAGCGGCCATTATGAAGTCGCCAAATATATGATCCTGGACGGCCATCAACGCGTTCCGGAAGTGCTGCTCGTCTCGAAGACCGTATGGGATAAGCTGTCGCCGGAAGATCAGCAGATCATTCGCCAGGCAGCGATTGATTCCATCGAGTATCAGCGCGAGAAGTGGGCGGAATATGAGAAAGAATCCGAGGAAGCTGTTCGTGCCGCAGGATCCATCATCACCGAGGTAACCGACATCAAACCATGGCAGGAAGCTGTCAAACCGGTTATCGAGCAATATCGCGACAAATATGCTTCGATCCTTGATGCGATCGACGCCATTCGCTAAATCCGTCATCCGATCCAGGCCTGTTTCCAGGTCTGGATTTTTGTTGGTCTTATAGAAAGTATAACTTCCCATACATTCTCGTAAGACATAAGAAATACTAAGCTGCCACCGGCGTCCTAAAGGACTTGGCGCCAGCCAAGTATTTCTTTAGTCTTATAGAAAGTATAACTTCCCATACATTCTCGTAAGACATAAGAAATACTAAGCTGCCACCGGCGTCCTAAAGGACTTGGCGCCAGCCAAGTATTTCTTTATTGGATGACAGGAAAATAAAGACAAACCAGCGAAAAAATATGCAACATGCAGTGCTATGGTCAGGGGGATGCATATGAAGACCAGAAGCCGCAACACATGGATGAAGATCATGCGCAAGCTCCTGCTGCGTGACCGATCGCTGATGACCAAGTTGACCGTCTACTCGGCTCTGCTCGTGATTATCCCCATGTCGCTGGCCGGCATGATCGCTTATGCGTTGTCGTCACAGACGCTCGAATCGGAAGCCCGCCGTTACAGCTGGCAGATCATCGAACAGGTCAAGCACTATGTCGAGGATTATCTTCGCGGGTATGAGCTGGATACGCTCAAAATCGTCAATCATCCCGATACGGCAGCATTTCTCAAACTGAAAACGATGGAGGAGTTGTCCGATTCCGATCTGGTCTCCAGCGTGCGCAATGTGCTCAAGAACTTCGCCTACTCCCAGTCCGATGTCACGAACATCACGCTCGTCCTGGATGGTCTGATCTCGCTGCAATCTGCCAACGAGGAAGATATCCCTATCCTTCAGGGGATTGAGCATGAGCCCTGGTACCAGTCCGTGCCGCTGACCGGACGTCCTCAGGTGTACAGCAGGCTGATCCATTGGAAGGGTCGTCAGGAACCGGTGCTGTCGATGCTGAAGCGGATCGTGAATCCGCAGACGCTGGGCGCCTATGGCATGCTGATCATCGATCTGAACTACAAGCGATTGCAGGAAGCGGCCAGGGACATCAGGCTGGGGGAAAGCGGGCAAGGCTATCTGTTCATCATCGATAATCGCGGACAGATCATCTATCATCCGAATACGAGGAGGATTGGCAGGAGCGTCGACAGTTCCCTCCTCCTCGCCATGCAGGATACAGACAGCGGCTCCTTCGTCTCCGGACAGGAGATGGACAAGATGTTGTACACTTACAGCCTCAGCGACCGGTTCGATTGGTATATGGTCACGGCTATTCCATACGATGAATTAATGAGCTCCCGAACGCAAATGGGAAGCTCGATCCTGTATACGACGGCCGCCTCCATGGCGATCGCCTTCATCCTGAGCATCGGTCTGGCTTCCTCGATTGTTCGGCCGATCAAGCGGCTCTATCAATACATGCGCAAGGTGGAGAAAGGAGACTTCACCGATCGGGTGAAGGTCGAATCCGAAGATGAGCTCGGCATGCTGAGCGCAAGCTTCAACAAGATGGTGGGCAGGCTGGCAGGGCTGGTGGAGGAGGTGTATCTCTCCAAACTAAGGGCGACGGAGATGCATCTCAGGGAGAAGGAATCCGAACTCAAGATGCTGCAGGCGCAGATCAATCCGCATTTTCTGTATAACACCCTGGAAACGATACGCGGCATGGCGCTTGCACACGACCGGTTGGACATCGCGTCGGTATCTGCCGCGCTGGCTCGCATCATGCGATATAACGTGAAGCAGACGGATACGGAAGTGACAGTCAGGCAAGAGGTGGAGATCGTTGAAGTCTACCTGCAGATTCAGAAGTATCGCTTCGAGGAGCAGTTGCAATATGAGATCAATATGCCTGAGTGGGCGATGGAGCAGAGGATCGTGAAGCTGGCTCTGCAGCCGCTGATCGAGAACAGCATCATTCATGGGCTAGAGCCTGCAGCAGGACAGACGCATATCCGTCTGACGGCGGAGAAGCTGGATGAAGCCAGCTTCTGCGTGATCATCAGCGATGACGGTGCCGGCATGACCATCGATCAAGTGGAGGCGATCCGATCATCGCTGGACGATTCCCAGGGCGACCATTCACATATCGGGCTTCAGAATGTGCACCGGCGGATCCGCCATTTGTTCGGTGAGCCTTATGGCTTGCAACTGAACAGCAGAGAAGGAGCAGGGACAACCGTGCGGATCGTCTTGCCTTATGCAGATCGGGAAAGGGGTTGAGCGTAGATGGTTGATGTATTGTTGGTGGAGGACGAGAAGTGGGTTCGCGTCGCTCTGCGCAAGGTGATCGAGAAGAGCAGCATGCCGATCCAGGTGGTGCACGAGGCGGCGAACGGGCTGGCGGCGCTCGACTGGCTGCGGAGCCATGAAGTCGATCTCGTCCTGACGGATATCCGCATGCCGGTGATGGACGGGATCACGTTGCTGAAGGAGATCAGGAAGCACGGATACAAGTGTGATGTCGTCATCGTCAGCGGGCATGATGATTTCTCCTATGCACGCGAGGCGATTCGTCATGGCGCGATCGATTATCTGCTGAAGCCTGTGGAGGTGGAGCATATCGAATCGTGTATCGAACATTGGCAGGAGCTCTGGCGGGGAGGGGGGACGTACAAGGAGGAAGCGAAGTCCTGTTCTCCCCAGGAGCAATCTGCTGTCGAGCAGGTCATCCATTATATCAAGACCAACCAGGTCTATTCCATGACCTCCTGTGAAGCTGCAGAGCTCGTCCACCTGAACCCGAGCTACTTCAGCAAGCTGTTTCGCAACTCGATGGGGATGACGTTCACCGATTATATGACGAATCACCGCCTGGAGGAGGCGAAGCGGCTGCTCGAGGTCACGGCGATGCGGGTGAATGAGATCGCGGAGCGGCTTGGTTTTACGGATATCGCGTATTTCAGCAATACGTTCAAGAAAAATTGCGGACTGACGCCGAGCGAATACAGGAGGCATATCCGCGGGGTTTGAACACAATTAGGAAGTGGGCAATGTACAGGGCCTTTATTCTGTTCGGCCAACAGTGGAAACACGTGTGCAGCTCCTGCACGGATCATGAAAAGCGTAGCCTCGTTGAAATAGTTGGAAAACATCCAATTCTTTATGCTGAAAACACCCTTGTTTCTAGGATTAATTGGATTTCATCCAACAAATATCGGACAAATGCTTGAATTTCTCGGATTTCGAGATGATCAGCTGGTTGTTTTCCAATTATTATCTTCAAACAGGCTGGTTTCGCTCAGATTAGTTGGATGTTTTCCAATTAAATTGCTCTTGATCGATAGCGGTATGTCGTTTGGTGAGACCTGTACCTCCTCGTCAGTCCGTATGAGGTGGAGCCACCAACTCCAGCGATGTGTCCGCCGCTTCGTACCCGTTCACCAGCAGCGTGATCCGATGATGTCCCGGGTAATGACGCCGGGTGGACAGATCCCCCCAATGCAGCGTGCGTTGTCCCTGCAATTGCAGGGTGCCTTGCAGGCTCTTCTCGGTGAGGAAGAACAGCTTGCGTGAGGTGCGGCCGTTCGCCCTTACATAATCGACGGCATATTCGATGCGGATCTTCACCGGTTCGGGACTTGGCGATGCCAGACGAAGCTCATACGACATCTCGCAGTCACCGCCGATCGGCAGCTTGTCCTTGTTCAGCCGGATCTCGGCATGGGAGATGAGTTCGGCCGTTCCCGTTGTCTCGGCGAATCCGAACAGCACCAGAGCTTCAGGATCAGCCTTGCGAATCAAGGTCCTTAGTCCGTGGCGGACGATCCAGTCGGTATGCGGATGCTCGCCTATCCAGCGACGTGCCGTCTTAAGTACCACGTCAGGGTTGTCCTTGGTGATATCGTTCAGGTTGTTGGCGACGCTCTTGCGCACATACAGCGATGGGTCTTGTTTCAGCCGTTCGAGGATCGGCAGGATCGGCGACGGGTCCCACTTGAACAGCGGCAGCGATATGCCCCACGGCAGACGGGGCCGGCAGCCTTCGCTGGCGAGCCGCCTGACATGCTCGCTCGGATGTTCAGCCCAGACGAGCATCTGAGCCATCATCCGTTCCGGGTTGCGCAGGACAAACGGCCTGACGGCGAATTCCGCGGAGGAACCGCAGGTGAACTGCTCCAGCGCCCGCATCGACAGTTCCCAGTGCTCATCCGCTTGTCCGTACACCTCCACAAAGTCAGGCAGGATCAGGTACGGGAAGCCGGTGCATCGGTCGTTGATGGTGAGCAGGATGTCGATGGCCTCCTCATAGCGGCTTGGCAGATGCTTCCCGAGGGTGGTGGAGATTCTGCGGATGCGCTGTTTGAGCTCACTGCGCTCCCAATCCTCGCCCATCACGTCACGTATGAATGCCTCTGTCTGGAATCTGCTGTACACTTCCGACAGGAGGTTGCCGAAGTGTTGAAGAAACTCTGCGTTATAGATGGATTTTAACGCTTCAGCCATTACGATGCGCATCCTTTCTGTCCCGTTCTGTTCGCTGCATCCTTGTTTCGTGGTGTACCAATCTCTTCTATCATCTCAGACCTGAACCGGTAACGCAACATGCGGAACGGTTCATAAGCAGTTCATCGGCAAGAGCAATCACGAAGCATTGGACATGTCCAAGCACGCGACTGACCGTCAAGAATCAGCAGCAAGGCAACACGGCTGTTGGTCCGTCAAGAGCGGCAAGCACGAACATGGTGATCGTTCAAAAGCACTCACCGGCACAAGCAATTCACGCAGCATCAGGTTTCGTTCTGGAAGCGATCTTGACCATGTTGACAAAGCTGCAACAGATATTGTACATTATGACAATAACATCTCACATCGTTTCAGCTGTGAAGGGAATCAGTAGCGTTCGCCTTGAGCGTCTGCAGAGAGTCGGCGGTTGGTGCAAGCCGATGCGCAAGCGAGCGTGAATTACGTCCTGGAGCTTCCCGGTCCGAAACTGCGTATTCGCAGAAGGGCGGGACGGCAGCCGGCCGATATCCGGCTTTGAGTGGAGTGTGCTGTGCGGCAGCATGCTCAATGAGGGTGGTACCGCGAGCAATCGTCCCTGTCTTGATGGCAGGGGCGTTTTTTAGTCTTATAGAAAGTATAACTTCCCATACATTCTCGTAAGACATAAGAAATACCAAGCTGCCACCGGCGTCCTAAAGGACTTGGCGCCAGCCAGGTATTTCTTTATGATCACATATCGAATTGAGGAGGTAAGCAATATGGCTGCAACGAACGTTACCAATAACCATCTTCTCGAGGATCTCGAATACCGCGGCCTGATCTACCAGATGACGGATCGCGAAGGTCTGGCGAAACGGTTGGCAGAAGGCCCGATCTCGCTCTACTGCGGATATGACCCGACGGCGGACAGCCTTCATATCGGCCACCTGCTGCCGGTGCTCATGCTGCGCCGATTCCAGGAGGCAGGCCATCACGTGGTCGCCCTCGTTGGCGGCGGTACGGGCATGATCGGCGATCCGAGCGGCCGCTCGACCGAACGGACACTCAACACCGCGGAGACGGTGGCGCAGTGGACGGAGAGTCTGAAGCGGCAACTGGAGCGTTTCCTCGATTTTGAACGCAAGGATAACCCGGCGAAGATCGTCAGCAACTATGACTGGCTCGGTCCGATGGATGTGATCTCGTTCCTGCGCGATGTGGGCAAGAACTTTACGGTCAACTACATGCTGGCGAAGGATTCCGTCAGCTCGCGCCTGGAGAACGGGATCTCCTTCACGGAGTTCAGCTACATGATCCTGCAGTCATATGACTTCTACCGCTTGCACGTGGACCATGGAGTAAGCCTGCAAATCGGCGGCAGCGACCAGTGGGGCAACATTACGGCAGGCCTCGATCTGATCAGCAAGATGGGCGGCGGTGAAGCGTATGGTCTGACGCTTCCGCTCGTCACGAAGAGCGACGGCAAGAAGTTCGGCAAGTCCGAATCCGGCGCGGTATGGCTCGACCGCAACAAGACATCGGCGTACCAGTTCTACCAGTTCTGGATCAACACGCATGACGACGATGTCATCAAGTTCCTGAAATACTTCACCTTCCTGACGCGTGAGAGAATCGCGGAACTCGAGGCAGAGCTCAAGGTTGCGCCCGAGAAGCGCGTCGCACAGAGGGAGCTGGCTCGTGAAGTGACGCGTCTCGTTCACGGTGAAGAAGCGGTTACCAGCGCGGAGAATATCACGAAGGCGCTGTTCTCCGGCGACATCACGCAACTCAGCGAGTCGGAGCTTGTCGAAGCGCTGCACGATGTGCCGACAACTGTGGTGACCGGGCAGACGGAGAGCAACCTGATCGACCTGCTCGTCGAGACGAAGGCAGCTCCATCCCGCCGTCAGGCGAGACAGGATATCGAGAGCGGCGCCGTATATGTGAACGGTATGCGCATCAGCGATCTGGAGGCGGTCATTACAGCCGATCAGCGCCTGCATGGCAAGTTCGTCGTGCTGCGCCGCGGCAAGAAGAACTACTTCCTGGTGCGTTACGAAGCCTGAGAACATGATCATCGTCAGTCTCAGCTGCTGGCAGAGCTGCCGATGATCTGTCTAACGGACACCGATGACACGAACAGGGGAATGTTGGTCTTCTTGCAACTCTAACGGACTAGGGGAGACTGTCTATTAATTGTGGATAGTTGTGTTCAGTTTGGATTTTTGAGGTGTGAGGTGGCTTCAGATCGATTATTTTTTGCTTCAATGTTCTCAAGTCATAAAAATTGATCTGAAGGCATTACACGTTTAGTCGAACCAACTTATAAACATTAAATAGACAGTCTCCTGGTGTCCGTTATCATTTGCTCAAGCCGTGAGACACAGCTTTCATGAATGCTTTTTCTGATGCTTGTACAGCAGCGTCTGTGCGATGCCGATGAAGTATTCGGATTCCCGGAGAATATGGTTCAGCACGGTGTTGTTCATCGGGTTGCTCTTCACAGCTTCACTATCCGTGCCCGGTTGGTTCAGGAAGCCGACGAACCGCAGGCTCTCCTGCAGAGCGAAATGGACATAACCCAGTACCTCCTGGTAGAACTGAGGCTTCAGATACTGTCCGCCTCGGATCGCAGTTTCGATATACCGGACGAAAGTTGCTTCCGTGCGTGACAGCGTCTACTCCCATGATTCCATTGCATCTACATCATGCTGTTCCAGATTCGGCACAAAAGCGCGGATGACAGCCGTATGTTCGGCTTCCTGGAGCTTCCAGAATTCGCCTTCATCGAGGATGCGCAGCGGCATCATGTCCCCATAATAAAATTGCATGTTGTCAGTCCTCCTGTATAATCGTTATACAGGCAAGGTATGTGCAGAAGCCCAGTGAGGTGCGTGTTCGATAGTGCAGTACCAACAGATCCTTAAAAGTCTATCGCCGAAAGAACGGCAGCATTAGGAGGCAATGACCATGATCGAGATCAAGACGGTTACCAGTGCGGATGAACTTGAACGATGCAAGGACATCCGGTTTCGCGTGTTTGTAGAAGAGCAGAAGGTTCCGGCGGAGGAGGAACTCGACCGCTACGATGAGTCGCCTGAATCGGCGATTCATGTCCTGGCGATCGTCGATGGTGAGCCGGCAGGCGCCGGCAGATTGATCGAGTATGATCCGCAAACGGCGAAGCTCCAGAGGCTGGCGGTGCTGAAGCAATACCGGGGGCAAGGTGTTGGCAAGCGGCTGGTACAGGAGCTGGAGCAGCATGCGGAGCGTCTCGGCTACGACTGTTGCATCCTCGACGGGCAGTGTCATGCCGAGCCGTTCTACGCTTCACTTGGCTACGTGCCGATCTCGGACAAGCCGTTCTATGATGCCGGGATCCTGCATGTGAGGATGAAGAAGAGCATCCGTGAACCGCGTCGTTAAGGGCGCGGTTATTTCACGGTCTTATAGAAAGTATAACTTCCCATACATTCTCGTAAGACATAAGAAATACTAAGCTGCCACCGGCGTCCTAAAGGACTTGGCGCCAGCCAGGTATTTCTTTAGTCTTATAGAAAGTATAACTTCCCATACATTCTCGTAAGACATAAGAAATACCAAGCTGCCACCGGCGTCCTAAAGGACTTGGCGCCAGCCAGGTATTTCTTTATTGCAGGCTTGACCTGGCATCGTCAACAGATCGCGCAGTTCTGTGGATTGAATTTCATGATTCTGGGTGATAAATTAATGGTATCGTTTATTTGTGATACAGGTCACAAGAATCAAATGGAAAGCTGGGGAAACAATAAATAGATAGATTTCCTATCTAACTTATTGCGTCACCATGCGTGATACAAGAACGGAGGAGTATGGGTGAGAGAGAAATCATCACAGTCGCAGTTCTGGGCTTTATTGTTGTTCTCCATAGGCGTCTTTATGGCTCAGCTCGACAACGGGATCATCAGTTCTGCCCTCACGACGATCAATCGCGATTTTGACGTATCAGCGAACTGGGGGGCCTGGGGGATCACGATCTATACGCTGGGCTTGTCGGTCAGCTTGCCGATTGTCGGGAAGCTGTCGGATCGCTTCGGGAGGAAGAAGCTGTTTATCGTTGAAATCTTCCTGTTTGGATTGGGTTCTTTGCTGGTCGCATTAAGTCCGTCTTTCGGTTTCTATCTGTTCGCCAGACTGGTGCAATCGCTGGGCGGCGGCGGTATCTTCATCATCGGCAGCTCGCATATCCTGAGCACCGTCGAACCTGACAAGCAAGCGAAGTATCTGGGTCTTATCGGCGCGATGAATGGCGTGGCGGCGGTACTTGGACCTAATGTGGGCAGCTTCCTTCTTGATGCAACAGGCAAGTGGCATGTGTTGTTCCTGATCAATGTGCCGATTGCGATCCTGCTCCTGATCTTCGGGATCACGAAGCTGACGGAATCGTCTGATCCGACCCCGGGCCGGCTCGATCTGGTCGGCACGATCGTCCTGTCGGGCGGAATTCTGTGTTTGATGCTGGGATTGACCAACATCGATGTGGATATTGTGGAAAGTCTGTCACGTACGAACGTATGGGCTTGCCTGGTTGGTGGAGTCGTGCTGATTGCGATCTTGTTGTTCTATGAAGGCAGGCTGGAACGCAAGCAGAACGGCGACCCGATCCTGCCGATCAAGCTGATCAAGCAGCCGAGATATCTGATGGTGCTGCTCATCGGCACACTTGCTGGCGGCATGCTGGCGGCAATGATCTATATTCCTTCCTTTACGGAACAGGTGCTTGGCATTGCTGCCGAGAAATCCGGCTACTGGATGACGCCGCTCGCGCTTGCTGCCGGGGTAGGCGCTGCTATGGGCGGAGCGCTTGTGTCGAAGCGCGGGCCGATCTTCGCCGTCATCGCATCCGGACTGGTCGGCGCAGTCGGTTTCGCATTGTTCCCGCTGTGGCTCGAGGTCAAGTGGCAATTTATCGTGGCGAGCGCAGTAGCGGGCGTCGGCATCGGGATTATCATGGGTGCGCCGCTGAACATTCTGGCAACGGAAGGACTGACCAAGGACAAAGGGTCTGCACTCGCATCGCTGTCCCTGCTGCGGCAGATCGGGATGACGCTGGCACCGACGATCTACGCCGGGTTCCTCGCGCGCGCCTACAACAATATCGGCACCTTGTTCAAGGAGGATTTCCCGGACATCCTGCAGCGCAATCTGGACGCGGTTGAGTTGTCGCCGGAAGGGCAGGCGGAACTGGGCGCGATCGGCCGGCAGATGGCATCCGGCGCGTCATCCATGTCGGAGGCAGAGATGACGGAAGTTGTGAGCAGCATCCAGGACCCGACCTTGAAGGCCGTGATCGAGGACAGTGTCGCTGAGGTGACGAAGCTCGCCGCGCAGAACGGCTTCGACGGCATGTACTGGACCGCTGCGGTAATCGGAGTCCTCGTCGTGGCTGGCGCACTGATCCTGGTTCCGCTGCGCAGAAGCTATCAGCAGCGCCAGGCACAAACGGCGGAAGGGTAATAGTCGGGCAAACTAACAGATATGCACAAGAGTCGCTCTACGGAGCGGCTTTTTTGGTCTTATAGAAAGTATAACTTCCCATACATTCTCGTAAGACATAAGAAATACCAAGCTGCCACCGGCGTCCTAAAGGACTTGGCGCCAGCCAGGTATTTCTTTAGTCTTATAGAAAGTATAACT
>Ga0207747_1000790_pt1 | contig 29336 bp, 27 predicted proteins | sample HigsolmetaGSP11D_FD_184839 | JGI IMG/M metagenome (GOLD analysis project Ga0207747, IMG submission 184839) | High solid enriched microbial communities from the Joint BioEnergy Institute, USA - SP1-1-D (SPAdes) | ecosystem: Engineered > Bioreactor > SSF (Solid state fermentation) > Aerobic >...
GTATGTATCAAACAATATACCATCTAAATCCCGGAATAAATACTTGTATAAAACATGAATAACGTTCTTTCTTAATCAACATAAATAATTATATCATAGATAAAAGCATTTAAAATTATATTTTGATTATATTATTAAAATTTGGTTAATAAAACCATATTATAATACTTCAATCAACCATATCATTTATCTAAAATCCATATTTGTAGAAATTTAGACATCAAAAAAATAATAATAAAAACCGTCAAAAGTGACGGTTTAATAAAGCAATCTTAAGTTAATTGTCTGTATAAAAATCCTTATAGTCTTCTAAAGTAAACCGATGATAAATAATATGCTCCCCTTCAACAGTCAGACAGTACCTGTAATCATCAGGCTCGCCGTTTTCAAAATATATCAGGTAATCAAATTCTCCGTTATTAATTTTTTCAACATGAACACAGTCCGAGTATTTTTTAAATACCCCAATAATTTCATCAACCGAAACATTGTGTTTTGATACCGTAGATATAAAATCATATAAAAATCCATTCTGGTCTGTGTGACTATAAATGAATTCAGATGCTTCTTCCGGTAGGAAAAAGCAAAACCTTTTATTTTCGCAAGAAATACCGATTGATCCCAGTTCTTCTTTAACACATTCTGCAAATGCGTTTAAAACCGATTTCATTTCACTTTCATTTAAATCTGTGCCTAAAAGCCGGTTAAGTGACTGTAACGGATAGTACAAACGCACAGATTCTTTTCTGTAACCAAGTTTTATTTGCTGTTCTTTTATAACATCAATTATATTTTTCTTAAGTTTTGAAAAATTCATCCTGACTCCTCCATCTAAAAAAGTAAAAATAGATGTATCTAAATCATTTATAACCTAAAATTTGAGATTTTTCTACAGGAAATCTTAAGATTATTCTGCTACACTTGCCGGTAAGCCATATATCACAAGTTTTTAAAATTTCAAAAATTCTTGCAGAATATCCTCTTTATACGAATGTATGTTTCGTAAAATAATAAGCTCCCCTATAAATGGGAGCCAACGAAATTAAGTATGTTTTTACCTGGTCAAATCAATAAAGCTGTTATAAAATAAGCAGTCATATCTGTACCTTTATCTTCATTTTATAATCTTATATTAGTAACACTGGCTAAAATATCGATGAAAACGATATTTTAGTCATTAAATAAAACATTATATAAGTTTTCAATGCTTACGTCGGTCTGAAGCAATGACTGGAGTTTATTAAAAGCTTTTGCCGGTTCACCGATTAGCATATATCCGACAAACACTCCCTTCCGGAATACAAGTCTGGAATAATTAAATTTTTCTTTGTCAATCCTTTGGTCAATTTCATAAGTTTCATTAGAATTCTCCGGTTTTATAACACCTGTATCACCCGAACAGACTACTCTTGTTCCCATAGTGGCTAGTATATAAGGAACATCCGTTATTTTGTACTCGGCATTTCCTTTCGCGGCATTTATACCTGCAACCTGTCCTTGTTTGCTTGCCACAGCCCATTGTCCAAACCATCTGCCCTTGATACCGGCCACATCTCCTGCTGCGTATATATCCTTAATGCTGGTTTCCATTTTCTCGTTAACACTCACAAACCGGTCCATACTAATACCAGTATCTTTAATAACAGAAGTGTTAGGTGCAACACCGACCGACACTATAACTACATCGGCATCAATTACTGTTCCGTCAGTCATATGCACCTTATTAACATTTCCGAGACTGTCCCCTTCAAACCCTGTTACGGTTTTACCACACAAAACCGATATGCCCAAACTTTGTACCTTGTCATTAAATATTTGCGATCCCTCTTCATCCAACTGCTTAGGCAATAATCTTGGCATTCCTTCTATTAAAGTCACATTTATACCCATTTCCGAAATTTTATGTGCCGTTTCAAGCCCAAGTAATCCGCCGCCTATAACAACCGCCTTTTTAGCCCCATTAAGGCTCTTATTTATTTCGGCAACATCCGCCCAGGTCCATAAGGTATGAACTTTCGAAAGCTCCTTACCCTTAAATGGAGGCATAATGGGTGTACTTCCGGTAGCCAGTACTAAGCTGTCAAAACTATATTCTTTACCGTTTGCCCTAATTTTCTTTGCACCGGTATCTATTAATGTAACTTTTGAGGATAATTCCAACCGAATTTTATTTTTCTTAAACCATTCTTCATCATTTATTTTAAGTCCATCAAAATCCGCACTCTTGCCAATAAATTCACATAAACGGAGCCTATAATACGGTACCAGATTTTCCTCACCAAACATAATTATTTCAGCTTCAGGGTCCTGAGTTCGCGCCGCTTTTGCTGCCGAAAGCCCTGCAACCCCGGTACCGATAATTATAATTTGCCTGCCTGAACTACTGTTTATCATAATAAATGTCCTCCGTTAATTAAATAAAGTTAACATTTAATCTTTCTAATATATTCTAAGCAAGTTTAGCAAATTTATAATTAAATCACATTGTTTCTACAGTTTTAATTTTTATCAATTAATATGCGTAGAAAACTTTTATCTGCACAAAAGCCTTTGGGTAACAATATCAGAATAAATCTCCATTCCGCTTGTATTTGCAATATGAATTACATCTTTAAAACTACTGCTTTCAGGCAGGAAAGATGCAATCAAATTTTCCTTGCGTAAAATACGGTCCGGATTGAAAATCACATCCTGATATCCGTCAAATATAGCCACATAAAAAATTTCCGATTCAACAATATCCTGAAAGAAATGGCTGCCGTAAGACAATTCCGGCATAAAACCTTCTTTTTTTGATGAGTATTCACAAAGGACTTTCATGTTACAGATTTCAGAAAAATGTACCGGAATCCCAAGGGATGGTGTGGTACTTCCCCACCTGCCGGGCCCTATAAGCATAGTATTTTTCCCTTTCATTTCCCTGTTAATAATACCTATTTGCCTTGCCACCTCGTATTTATCCTGTTCACTCAAGTTTAAATAAGTTTCAGCCTTTATAAAAATTACATAATCAACAGGCAGGCGTATACTTCCGCCCATAAAATTACCCTTGCTTGAGAAGAAGCAATCCTTTATATCCTTTATTTCCGGTATCATAACAGTCTTTCCCAGTCCTTTGGTTTGCAGCGGACGGCACTGTAAGAGATTTATTTTAAAACCGTTATCTTTATTAAAATTAGCCGTAAACTCAATATCAACCGGATAATCGTATGCTTGTGACAAAACTTTTAGCATCTTACTCATTATTGCGGCAAATTGTGTATCCGTAAAAACTTTTTTAAAATCCAAAAGATAAGGAGTCTTATAATCTTTATAACCCAGTTCGCGTAATCGGGCTAAAGTTGCATAGTCTGGGCTTACAAACAGATTCTTGTCTGTTTTTAATGGTATGGATAAGACCTCATCCACATCTTTGCTTTCCATGATATTGTCTTTAAATGAAAGTAGGTCCAGACGGTGTTGCGAGAATTTCTTCTGGTCTTCCAAATTCATCGGAGGAATTCTAAGGGGATTATCCAGGCATACTACTTTTACATAGTCACCGTCGGTCCGGTCCACTGCTCTGGTACCCAATCCGAATACAAGCCTTAACATCCCTGCATTCATGTCAATACTTTCATCCCATACATAAAGGTTGGAAGAATATCCGACACCGGCGATATGAGGGAAAAAGTAATCCCCATACCTGTCTCCCGATACCCTTTGCACCAATATAGCCATTTGCTCATCCTGCCATGCCAGTCCCCGATTCATCCGATAGTTTAATGCGTCTTCGTTCATGGTACTTGCATAAACTATACGTACTGCCTGTTCAAAAGCCTCATATCTTTCCTGAGGTGTCCCCTGATTTACGCAGAAAACGCTCTCATATTTCCCGGCAAAGGCATTGCCAAAGTTATCTTCCAGCAACGAACTTGATCGTACTATAATAGGTGACTGGCCAAAATATTCCAGCATTTGAACAAATTGCTCCTGAATTTCTTTAGGAAATGTTCCGTGCAATAGTTTTTCCTTAAGTTCTTTGGCATATTTGTAATAGCCCTCCGGTGTTTTTTGCTTGACCCTTAGCCTCCACCAGCCGTTTTGAACTATATATGTGTAAAAAACATCGGAGCCGATATAGAATGAATCATGGGGCTCCAAATATGATGAAACAAAGTCACCGCCTTCAGTTTCTAAAATTTTTCTTGCCAAAAGCATTCCGACACTTTTACCCCCGATAAAGCCTGTGCCGATTTCTCTGGATGCAATGGCAAGTATATCTTTTAGGGTAAAATACCGGTCGCATAACTTAAACATCCTTGAGTCATTGCCGATAATCATTTTCATAAGCCGCTTCTTAACTGCTTCCTGCCTTCTTTGGGAAGCGCCAAGCACTTTTTTCGCATCGTTAAAGATAGTATTCCAGTGATCCAGCCTTATATCTCCACGGTTTATGTTATTAAAAAGTTCGGCTGCGTCTGAACTTGAAGTTATGCAGACAGCCTCCTGTCCTTGTATCAAATGCGGGAAAAACATGGTAGGTGAATAGCGCTGCCATACTTTAAGAGGATGAATATAGATTTTATCATTGATATGATATAGATCGAGGAGTAACTGAGTTGTTTCACGAATGCCGGCTATGGTACTGTAGGTATGACAATTTCGTATTATAGCAAAATATGCAACCGTATATAGATCATATAAATAAGGACAGGTAGCCTTAAAAAAATTACCGATCATCAAATCCGAATGCCAATATTCCAATAAATCAGTGAGGCAATCGAAAACGTAATATACCCTTTTACCTTCCTCTTTTATGATATTATGTATTTCAGTGGCGAAGCTTTCGAAGCCTTTTCTTGCATTAATATGATATATCTTAATATCCTTATCGTTTTCGAATACAGGCTCATGTTTTGCAAAACGGATATAAATTAGTTTTATGTTTTCTTCTTTTGCCCTTTCTGCAAAATAATTAACCATCTTCTTATAGTCCGAAACCGAATCCACTTGCCAAACTACGTTATCTCCAAACCGCAGGTAGTCAATTACCTGATCTAATCCCTTCAAACCGGTACTTGCTTTTTCGTATAGATTCATGGCCCACCCCATTTCTGATTATGATATTTTATTTTTGCTTTAATAAACTATATTTTCTTTACCGAATTAATTTAAAACCAGTATGTAAATTTGGTTGAACATCAATTCGCATACCGTAAAATAAAATATTGTAAGCATTCAACGACAATCTGCCTATTAAATAAAGCTATCAGATTTCACTATTAATTGACATATTTGCCCATTTGATGTAAAATGTGTATAATTCTTACAATTACCCATAAAACTTTTGATATATTCTTCAAAACATTAAAAGCATATGCAAGAGAAAATAATTCGAGGAACATAATAAGCAAAGTGCTATTTTTATTTTATTAATTAATATATTTTTTATCAAGTTATGTTTATCAGGTTAGTATTTACAAGCAGGAGATAGATAATGAGAAAAAAAGCATTACTAAAGTATTGTATTTTCATTCTTATATTTACCTTAATCGTATTTCTAAAGGAGTATGTTATTGAGAAGCTTGAATTTATATACAATAGAACATGGGGCTCCGGAAACAGTTATATTTACTTAATTACAATACCTTTTATTTTCAATATTATTATCGGTATTCTTTTGGGTTTGGACCATTTATCTGCCGAAAGTAAAAAATCCGGTAAATGGAAAATCAATTTATTCAGGTTAATTATATTAGGTTTACCTTCTCTGTTCTTTTCATTGTCTCATTACATTGCACTGCTTAACATTAAATTTTTTACGAAAATATTCCATGGCACAAATTATATACCTGTTTTTCAAATATTATTAGGATATGTTTTAATAACATGCTTATATAAAAACAATAAAAATTAAAATAGTTATACATTTTCACCCGTTAGATGGTACCAAGCCGGTGCATTAAAAAATAAGAGAATCTCACAGTTGAGATTCTCCCGTTTTAAACTCTTATTATTTTCTTTACCATCCGTTTCTGTGCCAGATTACGGACGGGTCTATATTCTTTATATCCCTGGAGCAGGTTCTTGCCATTACACCGGCCAGTTCTTCTGTCATCTTAATAATCTGATTCTTTACACCCTCCCAGCCGTTCTTTTTTAACGGCTCCATAATAGCTCTTCCGACTGAAACAGCATCCGCACCCAAGGCTAGTGCTTTGAATGCGTCCATACCGCTTATAATTCCACAGTCAACGAATATAGGTATTTGACGATTGATTACTTTAGCTATCTTTGGCAATACGTATAAAGGGGGAACTGCATAATTCATTATTCCATGATGATGAGATACAACAATTCCTTTAGCTCCGGCTTCCAGAGCTTTATAGGCATCCTGCTCGCTTAAAACGCCTTTTATAATAAAGGGCAGTTTAGTTGACTTAATAAACTCCTTTAATTCCGAAAGAGTCTTAGATTTCATCTTCTCGCCCAACACCACATCATATTTGCCGTTCGATCCGAAAGAATGGTCTATATCCATGCCTACAGCCATAACCCCACACCGTTCCGCATGCTCAATTCTGCGGAAAATATAGTCATTATCGGCATATGGTTTAATTATACTTATGGTGCGGGCTCCGGTAGCCGTAATAGCTTCTAACTCCGCTTCATCACACATACCTACCCAGTTAACTGCATTAGCTTCCAAGGCACCTTTGGCCATCTCAACCATTCCGTTTTCACGAATATTACCTAAATGAGACAGGGCTGCCATCATAATTGGTGTATCAAATGTTTCTCCGTATAATTCGAATTTAGTTGAAGGTATTTCAGAATCAATATGCCTCATTTCTACCAATAATGAGTCAAAGTAATCTCTTGTTATTTGATCTGAATCCCACGGTTTTTTTCCCTCTACATCTTTCATATCGGCCACTCCTTATATAATATTTAAAATTTCATATATCCTGATCATGTTATATAAAATGTTTTCAAAATAATATGATTTTTCCCGTCCCTTTACAATGTTTCTGTATTTGATTCAATACACTCTTTCGAGGCAGTATCCGAAACCATATTCTGAGCCCAATAACCACTCTTTACAACAGTTATTCCTATTATGCACTTAATAACATCTGCCAAATAACAAACCGGATAAAGTACATAAATGTTTAAACTTGTAAAGTGCGTAAGAAGGTAGGCATAAGGAACGAATATTACCCATGTATAGGCGCTGTCGAAAAGGAATGTAGCAAACGTTTTTCCTCCGGATCGTATTGTAAAATATGAACAGTGCGTAACTGCATTAATCGCCATATACACAGCACTTGTCTGCATAAAGCGGGTAGCCAGATTATATACATCATCTGTAGTATTATAAATATGTGGTAACACCGGAGACAAGACTACAAGTATACTCCCAATCACTATGCATACACAAACATTGAAAAATATAAGCCTCCATGCTGTTTGTTTTGCACGGGGTATATCATTGGCTCCTAGAGCTTGTCCTACCATAACAGCTACTGCAGACCCCATGGAAATATAAACAACATTGAACATATTAGTTAATGTGCTTGTTATGTTAAGGGCCGCGACAACATTTAATCCCTTGGTTGAGAATATTTGTGTCAAAGTGGTCATGCCAAGTGACCATAAAAGCTCATTTATCAAAAGAGGTATTCCCTTTTTTATAATATTTAATGACAGATTTTTCGGAATTCTCATAGTCCGATATAGCCCTCGGACAAACTTGAATTTTTCTGGATTTTTATGAACATACACAATAATTATAGCAAGTTCAACAAACCGAGAAATTACAGTTGCTATGGCTGCACCTTCAACACCTAACGCCGGAAATCCAAATTTTCCGAATATCAATACGTAATTCAGACAGAGATTTGTAAACACACCTGCCAGACTTGCTACCATCGGGATAAAGGTCTCTCCCGTTTCCCTAAGTGTTCCGCTGTATACCTGTGACAGAGCGAAAGGGAAAAGCCCCCATAGCATTATACGAAGATAATTTCTGCCGTATTCGAACATGGCTGCTCTTTCGGCAGGGTCACCTTCACCTGTAAGATACAAGGATATTAACCGGTCACCACCGGTCATAAATACAGTTATTGCAATAGCTAAAATTACAGTAACAGTCCACAGTTTAAACCTTACCGTATTTCGTAAGCCTTCATGATCTCCTGCTCCAAAAAATTGTGCACCGAATATTCCCGCACCTGAAAGTCCGCCAAAAACCGTAATAATAAATACAAAAAAAAGCTGGTTTGCTATAGCAACACCCGACATCTGAGCTGTTCCTACCTGCCCGATCATGATGTTGTCAAGAAGATTAACGAAATTTGAAATAGCGTTCTGCACAATAAGAGGAAGAACAAGCATAAATACCTTGGTGTAAAATTTACGGTCACCAATGAAAGTATTTTTTATTTTGCCAAATACGCCGTCGGTTGATGGTTGATTCATATATTTTCCTCCAATGTAAATTTAACGACGAGAAACATTTTACCATAAAGGCTGAATATAGTCCAGACTTGCATATACAGAATATAGTGCCGGTATTCATGTGGTAATACAAGATATTTAAATAACTTAAAACATTCTGCTTATTTTTAAACATAAAACCATCCCGATATGTTCCTCCAAACTCATATCGGGCTTAAATCTATGAAACACTTTAAAACCTAGTTGCTTTTATACCTTTCAAACTGCCAAGCGTTATTCAAAAATCAGCCACAATAACAGCAATAGTTTAGCTTCAGTTAATTAGACCGGAAATAAGCCTATACTAATACTAATGATGCACTCCCATGTTTCCACCTTTAATTTATTGGATTCTCTTTCTGCCAATACCGGTTATTGTTAAATTTTAATTTTACTTCGGAAAATTTATAATGATAATTCATCTTTTATCATTTACAAATAAGGAAATACATATTACTAAATAAAATTTTAAATAATAGATATTACTTGTTTACCATGATATAATTACATATGGAAGGAGTTACATAAATTACTTTTTTCATAAATAGGAGGAGTATCATGAAATACTATGTAGATGTAAATGCCAAAAATGACGGAAACGGCTCCCAAGATAGACCGTTTCGCAGGATAAGTGACGCTGCTAAGATAGCACTCCCGGGAGATGAAGTGCTTGTAGCACCAGGGGTTTACCGTGAATATGTTGATCCGATTCATGCCGGTACAGAAGATGCCCGTATCACTTATATCAGTACTACTCCGCTAGGAGCTGTTATAACCGGTGCCGAACTGGTTAAAAACTGGCATCATTATAAAGAAAACGTTTGGGTTTGCCGTATTCCAAACAGTGTATTCGGTGATTACAATCCTTACACTACTTTGGTTTACGGGGACTGGTATTTTGCAACACCAAACAAGCATACCGGATGTGTATTCTTAAATGACAAAGCTATGTATGAAGCCACAAGTTTGGAAGAATGCATCAAAGGCGAAGTTTACGAATACAGCTGGGTACCGGAAGATTCCATATATAAATGGTACACAGAACAGGATAAAGAAACGGACGAAACAATTATTTATGCCAACTTCCAGGGCCTTGATCCCAATAAAGAAAATGTAGAAATTACAGTACGCCGCAGATGCTTTATGCCTTCTAAAACCGGCGTTAATTACATTACAGTTAGGGGATTTAAAATAGATAAAGCCGCCACAACCTGGGCTCCGCCCGCAGCCTACCAAGACGGAATGATAGGTCCTCACTGGAGCAAAGGCTGGATTATTGAAGACTGCGAAATCTCAAACAGCAAATGTGCCGGAATTTCCCTCGGAAAATATCTTGATCCTGATAATGAGCATTACTTTACCTATAAGCAAGTTAAAAGCCCTACCCAGATGGAACGCGATGCAGTTTGCCGCGGCCAATACCACGGCTGGCTTAAAGAAAATATCGGCAGTCATATAATTCGCCGTTGTAATATTCACCACTGTGAACAGGGTGGTATTATCGGCCGTATGGGTGGTGTTTTCAGTATCATAGAGGACAACCATATCCACCATATCAACAATATGATGGAACTGGGCGGAGCAGAAATTGCAGGTATCAAGCTGCATGCGGCTATAGATGTGATTATGCGCCGCAACCATGTCCACCATTGCACAATGGGAATTTGGTGCGACTGGGAAGCACAAGGTACCCGTATTACACAAAACCTGCTTCATGATAACCAAAGGCCGCCGTACGCAAAACAACTTCCCGGAAGTATGATGTCACAGGATTTATTTGTGGAAGTAAGCCACGGCCCTACTCTGATAGATAACAATATCCTCTTGTCGGACGTAAGCCTTCGTTTTGCAACCCAAGGTGTGGCTTTGGTTCACAATCTGATTTGCGGTTCATTTACCAGTGTCGGTGAAGGGACCACCTGGCGTTATACACCTTACCACATACCTCACCGTACGGAAGTGATGGGCTTTATGACTATCCTTCATGGTGACAACCGTTTTTACAACAACATTTTTGTTCAGAAATGGCCGGCAGATGATTTCGTAATATTGGATCATCATGAAAAAGAAAAAGTATTCTATGAAAACAGACAGGTCGGTACTCACGTTTTCGATGAATACCCGACTTATGATGAATGGATTTCCCAGTTTGACTTTACCAAGTTTCCTAACATGAGAGCTTTAGAACCTGTTCATTTCGGTCATCTTCCAATCTGGAGCGAAGGAAACGTATATTTAAACGGTGCTAAGGCTTGGAAAAAGGAAGTAAACGGATATGTAGATGATAGAAAACATCCGGAACTTAAGATAGAACTTGTAGAAAAAGACGGCCAATATTATCTTGATACCAATATTTATGATTACATCAAGGATTTTTATCCTCGTATGATAAATACCGAAATTCTTGGCAAAGCATTTGAGCCTGAGCAATACTTTGAAAACCCTGACGCAACTCCTATTCGTTTTGATTCGGACTATTTCGGAAACCATCGTGGCATTCATGTTATACCCGGTCCGTTTGCTGAACCGGCTGAAAATATAAAACTTAATTAAATTATTTAAGTTTAGAATATGTGAAACTATTCATATCCATTTCGTATAACCTCCTATGTTATTCTTGCTGTTTGCAAAACCTTTAAAACTAGGACCTTTAACTTAAAAATACCACTTAAAACCACCTTCATACATAAAAGGTGGTTTTATTTTTTGATAAAAAACTCAGTCAGTGCAAGTACTGGCACTGACTGAGTTTTAATACTTTATATTATTAATAAATTCATTTACTTTTTTTAGTACTCTCCTGTTGTTTTCAAATTGAAAGACATCCATAGCTTCTTCATAAGTCATCAAATAAGCCCCATGCAATTCTTCTTTTTGATATGTAATTTCCTGGTTCTCATATTCTGCTGCAAAATATATTACCCTTTTTGTCACACCTTCTTTTTTAGGAAGAGGATACTCTACTATAGTTTTAAAACCGGGTAATAATTTAACCTTTAGGCCGGTTTCCTCAAAAATCTCCCGTAAGGCTGTTTGCTCTTCAGTTTCATTGCCCTCCATATGCCCTTTCGGAAAACCGTAATAGCCCTCCAACGATTTAATAATTACATATAGAATCTTTCCTTCTATGCGGGTGAATACTACTCCGCCACATGAAATCTCGTATTTCATTTTTCATAAACTCCTTGCCTGTATTTGATTATACATTCTTCTTATACTCAAATTGATTAATTATTATATGCAATATAAATTACTTATATGGAAATGCCCTATTAATAACTTCATAATGAAAGCAGTTTAAACTAATTTATTTATACATTTCCAAAGCACCGAAACATTCCGGTATCATTTCCCCGGTTTCAGGATTTCTGGGATTGTGTATATTATACATGTATCCGGTTTTTCCGTACCTTCCAAGCTTGTTCTCATCATAATGGTCACTGTCCATGCAAATATGCGTGGCTCTCAAAGCAACCGTTACATCACGACTGCCTTCAAAATGTTCATGTTCCCACAGTAATTCACATTCGATATTAAGAAAACATTCTGCAATTCGCGGGGCATTTACGGTTTTTGCTTTTTCCGAGGTAAGTCCTGCCATGGTAATTTCATCATCATCAAAGTTGTTGTATATAACGGTTTTTTGGCATTTATCATAGATATCCCTCGACGGGAAATTAAGTACGCAGCATTTCGTTTCCTTTAAAGTCTGATATAAATGTCCCCGTTTTGATACCGAGCCGATAATGCATATAAATTGGCCATCATCACCCACAAAAGTAGACCAGGACTGCAGGCAGGCATTTTCTTTGCCGTTTGATTTGTATGTGGTTACAACAAACAGAGGTGAAGGAATGGCAGTAATAAAATCCATCCACGAAAATCCGGTAAATTCTCCGGGATATGCCTCGGTAAATGTTTCGGGCATTACAGAAAACTCTTTTTTCATAGCATCTTTTCCTTTCATCTTTTTTTGTAAGAAATAATTTCTGCTCACATATTAATATAACCGGCAACCGTTTGTAATCGTTTGTTTCGTTTACATATCTATAATACCACCAAAAACATGACACCTGTATGTCATGTTTATTTGTATTTTCTAATTATATTTTCTGCAATTTTTTTTATCTCTTCTCTTACCTCTGCCGGCTCTAAAACCTCAACTTTATCGCCAAAACTAAGCAGCCAGCTTATTAAAACATCCCTGTTGGTAAATCCGCGCTTAAATAATAGTTGTCCTTCCTCTGTTTCTGTATAACAGCCTACTCCATATTCTTCAATAAGGCGATATTTCTCACTGCTGTCAAAAACAGCCGTTATTACATAATAGTCGGGAAAATGGCCGTCGAAATCGGATATATGCTCCGGAATCTTTCGGAAAACATACTCCGTTTCGGTGATATGCAAATTCCATAGGCGGTTAAGCTTGTATAAGCGGAAATCATGCCGTTCGGTACAATAACCGAACAAATACCAGCTCGACCATTTAAACATAATTAAATACGGTTCTATCAGTTTGTCCGCTTCTCCTTTGCTGTAATAATAACGGAAACTTACAAGCCGTTTTTGGTTTATGGCCTTTTTTAACAACTCTATCTTTTTTGCAAGACTGTCTTTGTAATATGTTGATAAGTCAATTATGATATTATCGGAAACAGGGATTACCGAATCCTTACCAGAAAACTTGCTTTTAAGCTTATCTGCATAAGATGTACTGGAAATACTGTCAATAGATTTAAGTCCTGTAAAAATCGCCTGCAATTCTTCGGATGTAAAAATTTTGGTATCAAGGTTGAAGCCTTCCATTATAGAAATGCCCCCGCCCTTGCCTTGCGTCGTAACTATAGGAATGCCTGCCCGGCAAATATCCTCTATATCACGATTAATAGTCCTTCGTGACACCTCAAATTTTTTGGCAAGATACGGGGCCGTAACTTTCTTTTTCTGCTGTAAAACAGTAATAATTCCGATAAGACGGTCTATTTTCATTTTTATACCTTTCTATCATTATAAGTAACTTTATACTAAATCCCTTTTTCTTAATCAGAGTACCAGCTGTTTTTATTAAATATTGAACTGCTTCATAGATATTATTATTTACAGTATCTGTTGTCATCTTAAACGTTCCCCATTGTTCTAAATTAATTAAGTGTTTTTTCCATCAGGAAAAAACGTCCTTTCCGCCAGTCTGCATATCCGCGTTTTTTATAGCCATTTTTCTCATATAACCTGATAGCATACGGATTTTTGGAAAATACATCTAATCTGACTGATGAATACCCCATGTTCTTAATTTGCTCTTCTATATGAGAAAGCATCTTAGAGCCTATACCCTTATTCTGAAAATCCGGTAAAACACATAGTCTGTGAATAATACACGCACTTTCATCCGAATTGCTCCATTGGCATGCATGATATTCTTCATCACATTCCCGATTAATAACATAAATTGCTGCTATCCTGCCATCCTCAACCGCTACATATAATGTATTTTTATTTATATCCTCCAAAAAGTCTTTTCTGGTGGGATAAAGATCGTCCCACTGGTATATTCCCTGTTGTTCCATACGATCGATGGCTTTTTTAACCAAGTTGCATATTTCATCTAAATCCGATTCGGCTGCTAATCTGTATTGCAAATTTACTCCCCACTTTCGAAATATTATATAACATGGCTATTATAAACTAAAAAATCATGGACCACTTTGTTGAACTCTTCTGCCCGTTTATTTGCTATAAAATGATCTCCTTCCAAAATTTCAAGACGGGCGTTCGGCAGGCTTTCATATATCAGTTTTGTATGAGAGGTTTTAATCATATCTTTTGATCCAGCTATAACCAATGTAGGGACATTTATCTTTTTAAGTTCTTCAGGTTTAATATTGGGTTCGTTAACCATAAGCCCAAGTATTTCGGCATTTTTCTTTGCATTAATTGATCTTTTGGCAAAAACTGATGCAATTTTATATCCTATTTCAATCGGAATCTGTACGTAACGTTTTACACCCTCAGGCGTCAAATTCGCACCGTTAAGAATCAATTTTTCTACCATATCCAAATGTTTCAATGCAAAGTTCAAAGCAATATTGCCACCGTCTGAAAACCCTAAAATAATCGCTTTTTGAATACCCTTTAACACCATAAAATCATATAAATCTTCTGCAAACTGGGTAATTGTAAACGGTTTTTCTCCCCGTGGCGACTTTCCATGCCCTCTCGTATCAATGGCTATTACCCGATAAAACCTGCCGAAATATTCTATTTGATTTCTGAAGTATTCGAGATTTTCTCCGTTTCCATGGAGTAAAATCATAGGAAAGCCTGTACCTTTTTCCTCATAATTTAGCTCAATATCCATAATGGACATATGTGCATTTCCCCCAACTTTAATATTTTAGAGTGCTTTACCTTGTGTTTTAATCTTGCAGGTTTATTTTCTTTACATAGTTATCTTATTTGCCTCTGTTAAAGGAACCTTTTTCATGTTTTGCGCATAGATCAAATTTATGTATATATTTTTTAATCAATCTGCCCTATTGAAGGAAGTTTGGTTATCTTTTCACCCCAGCAATTTGCCCAGTGTTCTACCCAAAAGAAACTGTAGGGCACTTTATATTTTTTCCGAAGCTCTTCATAACGTTTCATTCTTCCCCAACATATAGAGCATATTCCCGGAATTATAAAAAAAGGTCCTAAAACAAAAGATTGAATAGAATGTCCGTACTCATGCACCAAAATCATTTTACTTCTTCTTGCCAGTTCTTCTTTTGAATTATTGGCATATTTCAGTAGATCATCACTATTTTCATCAGGTGTAAAAACAAATAAACCAAGGCTAAATCCGCTATAAGAGTTCCATTTTGTATTAATACATCCTCTAAAGAAGTTATGCTGTTTTTTTATATTAATCAGGAAAAAAACCAACCCGACCAGTGTCTGACAAATCCCCCAGGTACATTGCACTAAAATAAAAATACCATACCAAATATATTTCAGTAATTTTTTCATCTATTGTGTTTCCTTTCACTCATTAGCTTATTTTTGCAAAATACTTTCGACTGTTATAAGACTCAGAAAATGATCTACAGCAGCAATTTGAACTTATAAATAAAATCCGATTTAACACTATTCCCATAAACAGTTATGATAATTTTACCATATTTAAATTTTTACTTTCAATCCCCTAAATTTCCATGTCCATATGCTGTTACATTGTTATAGTGCCGTATCCGAAAAACCGGTATTATTTCTCATATATGCCTCATGTATATTCTAAATTATAAGTTATATGTCCTTGTAATCTCATGATTAAGTAATTTCCTAAAGTTGCTTCTTTGGTCTTACCCATCGTTTCTTTTATGCTATTTTGATTTTTTCGTCAATCCTATCTATAATTGTATCCGGTTAGATATGATAACAATGATGATATAAAAATCATTTTTACCTGTTTAATCAAAACTTAGACTAAAACCCCCGAATGCTCTCTTTCAAAAACATCGAGGGTTAATCAAATCATATAGTTATTCCAGCATTTTTATCTTCTTTTATAAATAACTATCTCCGGATCTGAGCCGTTACATCCATACTCGCAAACAAGCAGATACTTTTCATCCGCTGCCACACCATAGCAGCGCTCTTTGCCGTCAATTTCTATCTGATTTCCTAAATACATCTTATCATCTTCCAGAAGTTTAACCTTTTGCCCGTTAGGAAGCGTATATTCCAAATTAATATATGAACCATCAAGTAAATTTAAGTCTGTTAAATGTAAGCCTTCTATTCCAAGCGAATTAAACTCGTCTATTAAAGTATTTTTTAAGTTTAAAAGTTTTTCCATATGTAGCACCTTTCTTTTCTTAATCTTTTACAATTTTTCTGACCGGGACAGCTGCCCGCGCTCCTGTTTCAGGTTTCGCACCCATACCCAGAAATGGGCCTTCATCAGATATTTCCCATCCGAACCGTTCAAAAGGATAAATGGTGGATAAACCAGTTTATCGGAGGGGTTTCATTGCGGTACTTTTGTGGGGTAATCCCAAACTGACGGTAAAATGCCCTCGTAAATCCGTCATGAGAATCAAAGCCATTGCTCATTGCAACATCTACTACTTTTTCATTATTAGATTGCAAAGTCTGCGCTGCTTTAGTTAGCTTAAGAGCACGGATGGTTTCATAGAGCGTACGACCGGTCAGTTCTTTAAAAATCCGCAATGCATGATATTTACTGTAGCCTGCTACGTCAGCAATATCATCCACCACAGCTTTAATTTTCTCCGAAAACTCCATTTTCCACCTCCGATATCCAATATAGCAAAAAAGTATAAAATCCACTCGACCGAAATTGCTAAATTCAAATGATTAAATATTTTTACTAATTTACTTAACAGCAGTTATCATAGGATCAAGTTCAATAGGTGCTTCTAATTCTGTCACTATCTTTACAACCTTTTTTATTGCATCATCTACAGATTTCAGATCTGATGGTCTGTCATATTCTGTATATGTATCAAACAGTTTATAAGCAACACTTCCTCCGCTATATGTAGGTAATACTTTTCTAAATCCAGCTTCTTTTAACCAAGATGACCATGTTTTTCCTGAAGGATGAACGGTTTTACATACCTGGGCTTTAATTATAAGCTCTTTAATACTTACCAAAAATGATACAGATACCTGTTCAAATCTGACATTATCATCATTTTCACTGTTTGATTTGCTGTTGCTTACCAATCTTGTTTTTAAGTCTTTTTCTGCCATGGCAATTGTCAATCCATATTGCAGGGCAAACTCATTTTCTATATTCCTGTCAAAAAGAACTAATTTACATCTGTTTTCAGTAAGTCCTACTATCCAAATATCATTTTCATATCCGTCCTTATAATTACTTAATGCTTCGTAAAAAATCCTGATTTTTCCGCCAGGTTTTAAAATTCTATATAACTCATATAATGTAGCCTTCGGGTCCGGAGTCTGCTCTATGCTGGATGCTGCTAAAATTCCGTCAAAGCTGTTATCTTCGAACGGCAATTTACTGCCGGCTTTATAGCTTATAAAACTGACATTATCATCGAAGTCCTGATATATTACAGGTAAGCTATAATCCGACTGTGATTCCATTTCGTTATAAATGAAATTTTCAGATGTGCAAAATTCCGGTTTAAGCTCTTCTTCTATCCATGTAAAAATATCATTTTTGATGACATCCTGATTTTCTTTTGACATTTATTCCTCCTTGGTTAGATATAAATCATTTCACTTAATTAAAATTAAATATAATTTAAATATAAATGAGTTTATAAGGAGCTAAATCTAAGGATGTTGTTTTTAGAGGCTTTTATAGGCTAAAGAGAAAAATAAAACTTCTGCTATCTGTTACTGTCATTTAAAAAATCTATACTTTTAAGCCGGAAAATATAATATAAGTTATCTACAATTATACATACATATACTTCCATATGCAAATAATTTGTAATATTTTAACTCATACACAGCAAGGAAATACATTTTTATTTTAATTCATCATACATATAAAAAAAATTCCCCTATGTACTTGTAAATTTCCATCAGGGAATAAAACTTCAATATTAGATAATCAATACTACAAAAATATACGATGTAATTTATATCTTTATATATTTAAACAATTTTATAATAATGTGCAAAATTTAAGACACTCTTATATGAGAAAATTAATAATTAATATCTTAATCGCTTAAGTACTTACAAATAGTAATCTGGTTCAACGGTATCTTTTAGTCCAAATTCCGCAAAAACCTTGTCCCTGATTTTAAAAAAATCAACTCCGGTTCTGTCCCTTTTTCTTGCAAGCGGCACTTTAATGATGCTTTTTATTCTGCCGGGCGACGGAGTCATAATCACAATCCTGTCGGCAAGGAAAACCGCCTCTTCAATATCATGGGTAACAAAGATTATGGTTTTCTTCTTTTCCTGCCATAGCCTTTCTATCTCATCCTGCATGCTCATCCTGGTCATAGCATCAAGAGCACCAAACGGCTCATCCATAAGAAGTATATCAGGGTCTACTGCCAATGCCCTTGCCAGTGCAACTCTCTGCTGCATTCCCCCTGAAAGTTGTGCAGGATAATGGTTTTTATATGCAGAAAGTCCGACCAGTTCAATATATTCTTCGGCTATACGCCTTCTTTCCTTCTTTGGAATTTTCTTGGCTTCAAGTCCCAATTCAACATTCCTTAAAACATTCCTCCAGGGAAGCAGACCGTAATTCTGAAAAATTGTAATCCTGTCTTCCGACGGTTTTAAAACAACCTCTCCGTTAATACTTACTTGACCCGAAGTAGGTTTGTCAAAACCTGCTATGAGATTTAACAATGTTGATTTTCCGCATCCGCTTGGCCCCAAAAGGCAGATAAATTCACCTTTTTCTATTTCCAGGTTTACTTTATGAAGGGCCGTTGTCTTTCCCTTGTCTTTAAAGAAATATTCCCTGGACGCGTCACTGACTGAAATAAACATACTAATTTCTCTCCTCCGATATTACTCCCCATTGTCTTTTTATTCTGTTTTCAAGCAGCCTTATCAAACGATCCAGTAAAAGCCCCAAAACTCCTATAATGATTATTCCGGCCAGCACCAAATCAGATCTTAAGGAGTTTCTAGCGTCAATAATCATAAATCCCAAACCGGACTGCGCTCCCACCATTTCACCTGCCACAAGAAACACCCAGGCTGATCCTAAAGCAAGATGCAGGCCGTTTGCAATATGGGGAAACGCTGACGGAAATACAATTTTAAATAACAGACCGGGCTGTTTTATACCGAAATTATCGGCTACTTTCATATAAATAGCATCCACATTTCCGACTCCCGAAACAGTGGAAAGAAGAATCGGAAAAAATGCTGCTATAAATATGATTACAACAGCCGGGGCATCTCCTATTCCAAACCACAAAACTATAAAAGGAAACCATGCAATAGGTGAAATCGGCCTTAAAACCTGAATTACAGGATCAATAAATGCCCAAACTTTTTTGTTCCATCCAAGCAGCAGACCAAAAGCCACTCCAGCCAATGCTGCCGCCAGGTATCCGGCTAAAAACCGGGCAATACTGACTTTAAGATTGGTAAATAATGTACCGTCCATAATCATTTTCGCTATTCCTGTAAACACTACTGCAGGAGAAGGAAGAAGAGATTTTTCAAATCTTCCTGTAAGGACAAAAAGTTCCCAAATTAGTATAAGTACCGATATACTTACGACTGCTTTTACTGCTTTTTTTAATATATTCATCATTATTTCACCCTGTCTATTAACGAATTGTCTACAAAGTCGCTGTACTTAGGAGGATTTTGGGACTGCTCCGTTTCCACCATATACTGTGCAAGCTCATTATATTCCTCTTCTTCCAGTCTAAGATTCTCATATGATATCCACTGAAGAGACAAATCAAGAACCTCGGATTCTGCTTTCAGAAACTTTGATATAATTTCTTTGACTTCCTCGTCATTTAACTCAGCTTTTAGCCCGGCATTCACATATTCCTTAATGAAATCCTGTGCTAGGTCCGGATAGTTTTGTATAAAGTCATTTCTAAGTACAAGGCCACAGCAAAGGGAACCTTCCCAAAGTTCATGGGATTCAAACAATGTCTTTCCTTTTCCGGCAGCCACAGCCTGAGCCCCAAAAGGCTCTGCAACAGAATACCCGGATATTCTGCCTTCGGCCAAGGCTGCAGGCATTTCCGGAGGCGGCAGTTCAACAACATTCACATCAGCGTATGTCAAGCCGCTGTTTTTAAGCATGATATGTAAGAGAATATTATGGGTGGAAAGCTTGCTTGGAATAGCAAAGTTTTTTCCTCTCAAGTCTTCCGCTTTGCTTATGTCTTTTGATACAACCACCACATTCCCGTCTCTATGCCCCAATGCAACTGCCTTTAAATCAATTCCCTGCTCCTTTGCCTTTACAGCCAATTCTATCAGCATGGAAGCTCCGTCAACCTTGCCTGCATTCAATGCTTCCGCCAACTCAGGCCATGAGCCGAATTTAACAAGTTCAAGCTTAAAATTGCCGGGATTTTTATTTACCACTTCATTTTCTATGTAAAGGGGAAGTGCATGAGTAATAGGTATATAAGCAATCTTTATTGTTTTAATCTCTGACTCTTTTTTTACCACATTTTGAGATGTTTCAGTAAAATTTTCCTTTCTGCCGCATCCGGAAAAAGCTATAATAATAAAAGTTAAAATAATCAAAATATATTTATATTTGCCCATTTCATTTCCTCCTTTTAGTTAACCAAGTTAGTCCCACAAGAGAGCTTTCCTTTTGCTGTCAATATCGGATATTATCCTGTCTGCAAGCTTAATAGGGTCTAATTCTACTACCATTACTGATCCCAGCGTTTTATTCGTATCTTCAAATAAAAACTTCATTACATTTTTAGATCCCTGTACCGGCGGATATACGCAGTGGTAGGAGTTTATGCCAAGGAGCCTGAAACCTAACGCTGCCGCAACCCCTTTTTCATTGGACCATTCGGGGCTGGCAAAAGCAAACGGCATATTCTTTATATCTTTTCCTGCGGCATCGGAAAGAGCTTTAAAGAAAGCAGACGCCCTGGCGTTGTCCAGGCATTCACCCATATGCCATACAGGCGGCAAATCAGGCTCTAAAAATTTCTTCAGTTTACTGCCGGTTTTTTCAAGCACCCGCTTGCTACAGTATCCCAGTTTCAAAAGAGGGAAAGAGGCACAACCGTTTGTTAAAACTAAAATATTGTTTTCAATCAGTTTTTGGGCTACGTCTATAATTGCTTTTTCATACATGACTCTGGGATTGTTGCATCCGACTAAATTTACAACACCCCGGATTTTTCCGCTTTTTAATGCATCTGCAATTACATTTATACTGCCGAAACGGTGGATGGCATATTCCAGGGAAAATCCAATTTCCGCATCTACTTCATACTGCGGGATGAAAACCGGAACATCTCTTCTGTCTTCAAAACTTTCAATGGCTCTTTCAATAATTTTCTTTGCTAATTCTTCAGTCTGGCTTATATTTGAATGATGATGGTCATAGCCGTAGAATTCTGCCCCCGGTAATCTTCCGGAATCACTGGTAGTCACAACAGTCGTTTTAAAACATTTTGCCACATCCATAATTGAAGGGAACACATCCTGAACATCCGCAACCCACAGATCAAGTGCTCCTGTTCCCAAAACAATTTCAGCCCCGATTGCATTTGATAACGGAATAACTCCCCCGTACCTGTACATAGCCGAAAGGCCGGAACAGCATATTCCGTAAAACTGTATACCTAGAGCTCCTTTTTTCTTTGCCAGTTCTATGTATTTTTTGCTTCTTCCTTGCTTTACAATTTCGCTTACCAATAAGGGTGAGTGCCCATGAACGGCTATATTGACATAACCCTCCTTAAGGGCACCCAGGTTTGCTTTTACTGTACTTCTTGCAGGTAAGCCAAATAAACTGTCCATAGCTATTGATGACCCTAATACACTGCTCCAGGCAAAAGCCAATCCGCATCTAAGAAATTGCTTCATTATATTTTTCCAGTCCCCATCGGTTCCAGTAGTTGTCCTGTGTAGTGCTTCAAACACTTCATGATAAGCTCCGATAGGGAGAATGTCCAGGTCCTTCCACTTTTCAATTCTTTCTCTTGTCGCAAAAGCATTCAGGGTTTTATGCTTTCCCGGAACAGTTCTTGATAAATCTTCAAGAAGAATATCAGCTACTTCCACCGCCAATTCATTGGCAGACTTTCCTTCTGTGTCAATGCCAAGCTGAGCTGCTGATTTTTTCAGCTTTTCTGTTCCTGCAATGGGTATATTTAAAACTCCTTCTCCTGCTGCCTTAAGAGCCAGCATAATTTCACGGCCTCTTGCCCCATGGGCTGCCACACCTGCCGCTACCCATCTTAAAAGATTTCTTGCAACAATCAGGTCTGCATCGGCACCGCAAACTCCCCTGGGACTTTTTTTTGTAATCCTGCAGGGGCCAATGTTGCAATTCCTGCAGCAGACACCTGCTATTCCAAAATTGCAGTGGGGCTTTTGACTGTCAAAACGGTCAAAACAGGTTTCACACCCCATTTTCTCCATATACCCAAGCATTTCCCTGACTGCGTAGTCAGGTGTATTTTCCATTACATCGGCTTTTGATGGAAAGCTTTTCTTATATTCGTTTACTGCTTCGTTATAGTCATTAAAAGTATTTATCCCATGATGACTGCCCGCTGTGTCAAAATGACTATGGTGATACATTATATTTCTGAAAAAAATCATATGAACACCTCAACTATTGCATACTTATCATATAAAACATATATATCATATATGTTTAATTATAAATGATTATATATAAATATACGCTACAATCAAGAAAAATTTTATACTATTCATATATGTTTTATCGGATTAACTGGGTAAAGTTAGGACTTGCAAAATTTGGCAGTAATTGATATTATAAATATGATGTTCCATAAAAGAAGGTGATAGATATTAATAAAATGAAATTTATTGCTTATCTTATTTTGCTTATGCTTCTAATAAGTAACGGATGTTCAAGGAAAAAAGATGTAAATGAATCTCTAGAAAAAATAGCTATAACAGGTGGAAATAAATCAATTAATTATGAATGCATAAGTATAGATAAAAATAAATATTTAGACCCTGATCAAATTGCTGAAATATTCAAAACTCTTATTGATAAAGAAGCTGAACTTATAGTAATAGCAAAAGACGAATCAATTTTTATTAACTTAGGTGACTTAAAACCAAATAAAGTCACTCTGTATGATCATTATATTAATCCTACTGATGGAAGAAATTTATATGGTGATGCTGATTTTAGAGAATTAGAAACTGTTGATGAAAATAAAAACATCTATTCGTTTACTTTAGGTTCAACTTCGGCTGAAGTTTACGAATCCAATTTAAGCGGTGATAAATATAGGGGTTTGCGCCTACAGTGTGAATTGGACGATTTAATTTACGAATACTTTTTTGTAGTTATTACTCATAGAAAATTTGATGTGTAAGACATCCAAGTAATAAAATAAAGCTAAAGTTGCAGTTATATTACCACCTGTATATCAGCATTAATAATGCTATACAGAAATTTTAGACTCCATAGTTATGTCCAACAGTGCAAATATTGCAAAATAATTCCCCTTTGATAACGTTTATAAAACGTATTAAAGGGGATAAATCATAATTTATTTATAGCTGTTTATATACCTTACAGCAACCATAGAATAGCTTCCTTATCAAAATCCTAAGGCTTTTCATGCTATCAGTTACCATAAATATCTATTTCTTCTTTACAAACCCAAGCGTGTATCCGTCCGGGTCCAAAATTTCAAACTTATAAGAACCCCAAGGTGTATGTTCCAGTGGTCTTTTAACGGTTACTTTATCCTTAATCCGGTTCCATAATTCTTCAATGTCATCAACAAAGAAATCTATAGTATCTTCCGATTCTTCTCTTTTGAAATTTGAAACCTCCATTATAGCTAAAGCTCCGTTGCCTTTGTACTTAAAGGAAAGCCATTTTGTCGGTTCGTAATATACATCCTCTTCAAACCCTAACAAATCTACATAAAATTTTTTGGCCTTATCAAGGTCGGAAACTGATATTGTCACAACCTCCAGCTCAAACTTTGGAGGATTTCCTTTTTCCCATGATCCTATTTCAATAAGATTTCCTTCCGGATCCATTACCATAGATGAGTATAATCCCCATGGTTCTAACCTTGGTGGGTAAACTGATTTTCCTCCGGAATCCACTACTCTGTTGAAAAATTTATCAACATCCTCCTTATAAGGTAAATCTATTGCCAGTTCAAAAGTTCCGTTTAACCCGCTTGGATATGAAGGTTCATGCCCTAAAAGTCCGGGAAGTTGAGATCGTTCATACATGGAAAATCTTATTCCATCATGCTTAAATTCGGCATATGGCCCAATGCCGTCCCAATCAATTTCTAAACCTATTATGTCACGATAGAAGTTGACCATTTTTTGAAGGTCATTTACAAACAATCCGATCATATCAAAACGAACAGACATATTAAACCCCTCCTGTTTTATATTTATTCTCTTAATCTTTTTTGTCATATTCTATCACACAAAACACGCCAACTGTATGTCATGTTATTTAAATATCTTTTTAAAATAAACAGGCATCCTGCCCCTTTATCATGGGTAAGATGCCTGTTTTCTGTATAAGTCATTTCAAATTCCAATTCCAGTCTGAATCTCCCCAATAGGCTATAGACTCATCTGCGCCCTCAATGACAATGCAGTTGTCTTTTACTGAAATGCCGTAAGTTTTTTCTGTTTCTTCTCCGGTTCGGTTATCCTGAAAAGACAGTAATAATTTCGTTTCTTCATCTTCCCGGCAAAATTTAATGTCACAATGATGAAGATATAATGTATTTTTATATTTAGTTCCTTCATCAGTGGATGCCGTAATTACAACCGTAAATATTCCCGATGTCGGACCATATGAAATCGCACAATTCTCAACTGTACCGTCGCCATCAATGTCAAAGGAAGCTGAATCAATCAAAATTGAGTGATACGTATCGTCTAAAATAAGGACATCAGCATTTTGAACAGATTTTCCTGATTTAGGCTTCTCCATTTCCCAAAGTTCATTAATGGATTTTTTATTATCAGGATACCAATATACTGATGTTTTGCGATACGTTCCGTCTTTTGAGAATTCTCCGGTTTCATCAACTTCATCTATTATACGGTTCCACACAACTATTTTATAAGCAAAGGCATCATAAACTTTTGTGCCGCTGTCATCGTATGATCCTTTTGGAATCGGAAGAAATAAAACTTCCATTAAAACCAGAAAAACAAAAACAGATATAATAACGCCCTTCTTTTTCATTATTCCACCTTTTCAAATTGAGATTTTCTCTATAAGTAAACTCTTTCAATTTAATGATTTGTTTCATTTCTTACCATTTCAATATATTCATCCAATAAATCATAAATCCAATCATGTAAAATGGTAAACTTAGACCTTTACACCATTTCTACAGCTTTCCACTAAGCGCATCCAACTTTCTTTGCTTCATAAATTCCGCCATTTCTTCTTCTTCATAATTTTTTGCTATAATAATCCCTTCATCTAAAACTGTAAGAGCTTCTTCTTTTTTTCCGAGCAAATATAAAGCGCTGGCTTTTTGATACAAAAGCCAGGGAAGGCTGCGGTAATTTTGAGTTTCAACGCATAGGCTTAAGCCTCTTTCGCTCGCAGAAAGAGCAGCTTCATAATTACCAAGCCAGCGGTAACATTTTGCCAAAGATACAAGAAGGGCACTATGGGCACCTGATATATCATCCGAATAAATATAACCTGTCCGGATAATTGCATCAAGCTGGGTGAAAATCTTTAGAGCCTCTTCTTTCTTACCGGTAAATAGTTTCCACAGTCCGTACATCCGGATCAGATCTATTTCAATAATGGTATAAAGCTCAGAATCTATATGTTCGATATCAAAGTTTTCCACAGTAAGCCGTATTGCTTTATCCAAAAGGGGTAAAAGCCCGGAATCTGATGCATTATGCCAATCCATTCCGCCGGCAACAATCCAGGCACGGGTCTTTAGTATGTACTGAAGAATATATTTATTGTCTTTAAAAGATTTCCTCTTCTCCATTGATTCAAGTAAATTCAGGATTTCATCCGTTTTATTTTCCCGAAAAAGCTGTGCTATTTTCATTCTCATTTCTTCAAAATACATCTCTTCTTTACTGGAGATATAGTTTGAAAAACGTTTCGGATCTACTCCAAGCCTTTGCATCAGTTGTTCAAAAATATACTTACTGGGGGATATACTGCCGTTTTCTATATAAGATATAGTCCTTCTGTCACAAATTCCTTCCGCCAGCTTTTCCTGTGTAATCCCTTTTCTCTTTCTTAGTTCAGATATTAATATACCGGCACAATAGGTTGCCATAATACTCTCCTTCGGAAGTAAAATTTCACTTTATTGTATATTATCGCTTAATTATAATTGTAAAGTAACACTAAGCGAAAGTAAAGATACCAAACTTAGGGGGATAGTTGATGAATCAGGTTATTTATGCGGAAAATCTAAAAAGGGACTACATAAAAATCAAGGGCCTAATTAACAGAAAGAAAACGGTTATTACTGCAGTAGACCAAATCAGCTTTGATGTAAAGAAAGGAGAAATATTCGGAATTCTTGGTGAAAACGGTGCAGGAAAAACAACCACGATTAAGATGCTGATTACTTTACTTGCGCCCACTTCAGGAGTTTGTAAGGTGTTGGGTTTTAACACCTTTGGAGAAGAAAAGAAGATAAGAAACAGAATTAATTTTATTTTTGGCGGTGAAATGGGAGTTTACCGTCGCCTATCCGGCAGGGATAATCTTCAGTATTTTGCCAATCTGTATCATATTCCAAGGGCAGAAGCCAAAAGAAAGGTTGAAGAAGTCCTTAAAATAGTAGGTTTAAGCGAAAAAGCGGATGACCTTGTTGAAACTTACTCCAAAGGAATGATTCAACGGTTACAGATTGCCAGAGGACTTATGAATGATGCTGAAATTCTTTTTATGGATGAGCCAACCATTGGCCTTGACCCTTTGGGAGCAAGGGCACTCAGAAACTTAATAAAAACGTTAAAAGAACATGGCAAAACCATAGTATTAACCACCCACTATCTTAATGAAGCGGATGAGTTATGCGACCGAATTGCAATTATGAAAAAAGGAAAGATAGTTGCTTTGGATACACCACAGGGATTAAAGAAATTACTGGATAGCACAAAAACCATGGAACTGACAATAAAGCACTCAAAACATAATTATAGCGAAGAAATAAAAAGAATTAACGGCATAAAGTCTGTTGATTTCAAAGAGGGAGAAGAATGTGACAATTATTTGATTAAGTATGACAGTAATTTGAATATTGTTTCTGAAATTTTAAAAGTCACTAATGAAATAATTTCCTTTTCACAAAAAGAGTTGACCCTGGAAGATGTGTTTATTCATCTGTTAGGAGAGAGAGTATGAAAAAAATAGTAAGCATTATCTTAGGAACCATGAAAATTCAAATGAAAAATTCATTTGTTAGGCCAATGTATCGTTTCTGCCTTATTGTAAACCCAATAAGTAATACCATACTGTTGTATTATATGTTCCGTAACTCTCAAATGAGCGATTTTATGACTTACGTAATTTTGGGTGCAGGTCTTAGCAGTCTGTGGGAGTGTATATGTTTTTCTTCAGTAGGGGATATCAACCGGGAACGCTGGTATGGAACTCTTCCCGCTATTTTCTGTGCACCTGCAGGCTTTAACCTTATTATCTTAGGCAAAATAATAGGAAATACGGTATTATCCCTGATTTCCTTAGGTATAACGGTATTAACTGCCGGGATTTTATTCGGAGCAGGTATCCGGATTGCAAATCTTTCAGGCTTTTTACTTGCGTTCCTTCTTTCAATCTGTACCTTTGTGGTTATATCCCAGGTGTTTGCATATTTACTGACTCTATCAAGAAAAACCATCCTTTTTATGAATTGCTTAAGCATACCCATTGCCTTAGTCTGCGGGTTTGTTATTCCTGTTGAATTACTGCCCAATTGGATATTCCCCCTATCCTATTCTTTACCCATGACCTGGGCAGTTAAGTTAATCCGTGGAACTTTTGATGTAAATTTCACTGAAAATGAATATTTATTTTGCCTTGCAATTCTTATGATTGAAATCCTTATATATACTATAATATTCTGTCTGCTTTACCGAATCATTGATCGTAAAGTAAAAATAAAAGCAAGTCTGGAGCTGATGTGATTATGGATCGTATTAAAAGATTTTTTGAGCAGTGCTGGCTTTATTATAATGGAAGTAATGCGCATATAGATTGGGAAGAACTGATTTTTTACAGAATTGCAATTCCTCTAATAACCCTAGTTTATTATTGCTTTATTGCTAAACATAGTTTTCGGACAGAGCAGTTGACAAAATGGGTAATCGGTAATTCCATGCTACTGTGCAACAATAGCTGTGTATTTACCATAGGTGCAACCTTCGAAGGCGAAAGGTATTATGGCAGGCTTAAATGGCTTATTGTTTCACCTTACAGCCGTATAGCAACAGTGATTCAAAAAGGCTTCTTTTTTATTTTTGAAAGTATAGCGACAGTTATCCTTTGTATTACCTTTGGCAGCCTGCTGTTTGGAGTGGATTTTACCAATGTTAATCTTGGTCTGTTTATAATAATTATGTTAACCGGTATCATTGCTGCCGTTTGCTTTGGCCTGTTTTTAAGTATCTTTCCCTTATTATTTGACAGCATGAACCTGATACTAAACCTTGTACATGTTTGCATGCTGATACTTTGCGGTGCCAATTTCCCGGTAAAAGACCTGCCGAAGGCGGTACGTTTTATCTCTTACTGCTTGCCGTTTACAAGAAGTATTGAAGCTGCCAATATGCTGTTCGGTGAATTTAATAAATATCGGTTATTAACTCTTCTGGGACAGGAATTGTGTGTGGGAATTGTCTATCTGATATTGGGGGTTATCCTGCTAAAAATTATTGAAAAAATCGCTATCCATAAAGCAACGCTGGAAATATTTTAAAAACGCACCTTTGCATTTTAGTGCAAAGGTGCGTTTTAAATTTTACTCAACTAAATGTAAATCATTATGCGGGTATCTTGAGAACTTGTCCTATGTAGATTCTGTCAGGTGATTTTATAATATCCTTATTAAGCTCATAAATTTCCGTATATCTGGCACCGCTTCCAAGATGCTTTCTTGCAATCTTCCAGAGGCAATCACCTTTAACTACGGTATAATAAATAT
>Ga0207747_1000791_pt1 | contig 29250 bp, 31 predicted proteins | sample HigsolmetaGSP11D_FD_184839 | JGI IMG/M metagenome (GOLD analysis project Ga0207747, IMG submission 184839) | High solid enriched microbial communities from the Joint BioEnergy Institute, USA - SP1-1-D (SPAdes) | ecosystem: Engineered > Bioreactor > SSF (Solid state fermentation) > Aerobic >...
CATATACCAGTTATCATCTAATAGACGGCGTTTGTCCATTGGATAGAAACAAAATATATTTGTTTCTATCCAATGGACAAACGCCGTCTATTAGATGATAACTGGTATATGTTGCCAATGGATGAACGCCGCAAATTAATGCGCTCTCATGGCGAAATCGGCCGCAAATATGCAGGCAAAGTCAAACAAATAATTACAGGCTCTACTGGTTTAGACGACCATGAATGGGGCGTAACACTCTTCTCTGACGATATGCTGCAATTTAAGAAAATTGTGTATGAAATGCGTTTTGATGAAGCTTCTGCCCGCTTCGGCGAATTTGGCGAATTCCTTGTTGGTACTTTATTGGATAAAGAAAAATTTGCAAAACTTGTAAACGTTCAATAATGAATTAAAGCGAGACGCGTTGGACGCGCCTCGCTTATTCATTTTCATCAGGCGTTTGCAATATCAAAATCACTGTATGAGTGAAAAAGCCGATGAAAAGTATCAAAATGAAGAGATACCAATGGAGTGGTTGATTGAAGAATCCTGCTATCACAAAAGACAAAATCGCACTTACTACAATCCCAACCCATATTCCTAGTTGCAATGTAACCAACCTCCAGATTAATGTTTTGGCTCCCTTCTCCCCTTTTTTATTTAACTATTCCCTAATTCGTCACCAACTAACTCCTTTATACATATTCTATTCATTGACGCGAATTGTCGAAACGTGTCTAATGTTACAATTCTATTGTATTTCAAACAAACTAACTTTATACAAAATTCACTCAGTTCATCATCTTTTCAGAAATAAAACCAAATATTTTTTGCAATTTTTATTCTGATTCCCATTTGAATGCATACATTATGTTGAGGAGGTATGAAAAATCGCTGTTATTGCCGCTAATGAAGCACAAGTTGCCTTGCTTGCACGATTGATGCGAGCAGAAGCGGAAGGTGATGGAGACCTTGGCATGTTGCTGGTCGGAAATGTTGGAGTCAACCGCGTGCGCGCAGATTGCCTCGACTTCAAAAATATTCGGACCATTGAAGATATGGTGTACCAAAGTCCCGGTGGCTTTGAAGCCGTACAAAAAAGTTATTTTTACCAACGAGCGCGTCCACAAGACATAGCCCTTGCACGCAGAGTCATCAATGGCGAACGTTTCGTTCCGGCTGACAGAGCTCTATGGTTTTTCATGCCTACTGGAAGCTGCCCTGCTCAATGGTTTGGACAATGGAATACCGGTCGATTCAAGTCACATTGCTTCTTTGCGCCTGCCGAGGGTGCTTGTCCTGGCATTTAAAAATTAAAAAGAAAGGATGTATTTAGTGACTTATTATTATTGGGGTCCTGGTGCAACGGGAAATCAATATTATCAACAACCATTTTTCGGTCAAGGACCATTTCAACAAACGCCGCCTTCTGTATCAAGCGGAAATGCTATTACCCCTTCTGGAACTGTCATGCCTCCTACAACAGGAACTGGACGACAAACTGAAGAATCTTATATTGAGAACATTTTGCGTGAAAATATAGGGGTTTCTGGCACATTCTATTTCACATTCCCTAGCTCAGATACTCGACCTGGTGAAACACAAGGAAATGTACTGCGAATTCGCGGCACAGTCATGCAAGCAGGACGAGATCATGCTGTGATTCGTGAAGCGAACACAAATTACGTGTACTTATTGCCGATGATTTATTTCGACTACGCTCGATTTGAAGAAGGATTTAAATACATTAATTCTCCCCGCACAAGACCACAGCGTTAAATGAGAAAACAATGCAAAAAGAGCGAATAGAAAATCTCTTTCTAATTCGCTCTTTTTATTTTGTTCATATTCATCTTTACACATCGCTCTTAGATGGTACAGACCTTGAGAGCAAATGTTTCCAATTTGCCATTTTGTTATGAATTTTTTTTGAACTACAAAGAAGTGCTATTCGATTTGGAATTTCCGAATTTCTTGCTGCAAGTTTTGGGCATTATCGTTTAACTCGGCTGCTACTCTATTTACTTGTTCGAGGGTTGTTGTTTGTTCCTCGATATTTGCGGCAACGATTTGGATTTCGCTTGCTGATTCTGTAGAAGCATTGGAAATTTCATTGACTGCAGCGGAAACTTCTTCTGCACTAGCAGAAATTTGTTCACTGGTTGCGGAAATTTCCTCAATTTGCATTTTTATTTTTTCAATAGCCTGCACAATATCAGCAAAAGATTGTCCAGCTTGTGTAATGACTTTGACACCATCTTCCACTGAACGCAAAGAATCGTACACCGCCTTTTCCACATTTTCTGTATCTCGTTTAATTTCCACTGTTAAATCAGTAATTTGGCCTGCAGATTCTTTCGATTCCTCTGCCAATTTGCGGACTTCTTCAGCCACAACGGCAAACCCTTTACCATGTTCTCCGGCTCTCGCTGCTTCAATAGCCGCATTCAATGCCAATAAATTCGTTTGATCGGTAATTTCTGCAATCACTCTTGAAATATTTTCGATTTCTTCTGTTTGTTTGCTTAATTTTTGAACTAAATCATTTACAAGATTTGTTGATTGGCTAATTGTATCCATTTGTTTTTCAGCATGGCTGATAATTTGGCCACCATGGGAAGCCATTTCGCTTGTTTCCAATGAAGTAGAGTGCAACACTTGCGTGGATTCTGCAATTTTTTGCACGCCAACCGCCGTCTCGTCCATGGCGCGAGCGGAATCGTTAGCCGATTGTGAATTCATTTGGGCCATTTCTGCTGTGGAATTTACTCGGCGTGTCATATCTTCCGCCGTAGCAGATATTTCCTCTGTGCTTGCAGATAACTGCTGTGCTGCTGCACTTAATTGTTCTGCATTTTGCTGCACATTGCGAATGAGAGATTTTAAGTTATTTTTCATTGTATTAAATGCTTCTGAAAGCTGGCCAATTTCATCTTTTGAATGCACTTTCAAATCTTCTTCCGTTAAATTGCCGGAAGATACCACTTTTACAGCTTCCACCACTTTTCTTAATGGAGATGTAATCGTTTTCCAAACAAAGTATACTAAAACACCGCTGACAATTAAGCTGGCAATCAACACAACAACAGCCGTAATGTTTGATGAGGAAATAGCACGATTTGTATCTTTTTTAATATCTTCCAGCTGTTTCGTATGATGCTCAATCATTTTGTCTGTTATATTAATTAACTCTAAGCTGAGCGATTGAATGTTTTCATTGTCAGATAAAGTTTCGCCTTTATTTATTCTTTCAGTTACTGCAGTAAACTCTTTTGCAAAATTATCATTGGCCTGCTTTAGTTCATCAATATAACCTTTCATTTTGTCCGTAACAGCTAATTTTTCTAATTCTTTTATTTCCTGATCAATTAGTTCTATATATGTATTGACCATTTCATAATCAGCGCTATCTGCTTTTAGCATATATTTTGTGACAGACTTATCTAATTGGGCCACTTCATAGCGCATTGTTGAAATTTCTTGGATGGCTGTTACTCGCTCATTGAGTGCTACTTCTACTTGCCTATCGATTCTTTGGAAATTAATAAAACTAACAATCATCGAAATGCATAGTAGACCGATTAATGAATAAAATGCTACATTCATTTTTCCCCCGATGCTCATCCTAGTCACCTCTTTTAAATATCTCTATATGTCTTATGTCTATTATACTACTTTCATTCCCATTTTTAACTGTATTTGTACTAAATTTCTTATCATTTTTGAAAAATTTCTAAAAATTTCAGAGCGGCAAGTCCCATTGTTTTTGCAGCAATTAACATTGCTCTTTCATCAAAGTTAAATTTTGGATGATGATGCGGATATGCCATATCCCATTCCGGATTTTTTGCCCCAGTGATAAAAAATGTGCCGGGTACCTTTTTTAAATAATATGCAAAATCTTCCCCTACCATCAGCGGCTCGCATTCTTTCACCGCGTTTACACCAGGAACATCCTTCGCAATTTCTGCAAGCAATTGTGTTTCTTCCGGATGGTTCACAACTGGTGGATAACCTCTTGTATAGGTAAACTCATAAGTAGCATTAGCACTATCGCAAAGGGATTTAAGCAATAGTTCAAGCTCCCTTTCGATTTGGCTTCTCACCTCTTCATCAAATGTCCGGACAGTTCCCTTAATAATCGTTTTTTCCGCAATAATATTGTAGGCTTTTCCTGCTTCGAATTGTCCGACAGTAATGACGGCATGCTTTAATGGACTGATTTTTCGTGAAATGATTGTTTGCAATTGGGTTACGTACTGAGCGCCGAGGACGATTGCATCAATAGCATGATGAGGCTCTGCACCATGACCGCCCTTTCCATAAATCGTTACTTCAAACATATCCGGCGCCGCCATAATAGCCCCGCTTTTTACATGAACTTCTCCTAATGGTATTGGCGCCCAGAGATGTGTTCCGAAAATCACATCTACCCCATCTAAACAACCATCTTCAATCATCGGTTTAGCACCGCCTGGCAGCACTTCTTCTGCAAACTGGTGAATAAACACCACATTTCCGCAAATCTCTTTCCGCATTTCATTAAGAGCTTTTGCCAATATTAATAAAGTGGCTGTATGTCCATCATGGCCGCACGCATGCATGACGCCATCAATTTTTGATTTATATGGAAGGTCGTTTTCTTCTTGGATAGGCAAAGCATCAAAATCCGCCCGAAGCGCCACCGTCTTTCCAGGCTTCGCTCCTCGCAAAGTAGCAACTACTCCTCTTCCTCCAACTCCTTCCCGAACCTCAAGACCGAGTTCCCGATGAAAGTTGGCAATATATTTAGGCGTATGTACTTCCTCAAAAGAAAGTTCCGGATTCGCATGTAAATATCTTCGTATGGAAACCATTTCTTCATAATATTTATCTAAATTGAATAATAGCTTTTCCATCTATTTACCCCTTTCTGAGCTGCCAAAAGATGCTTCTTTTTCAAGTTCTATGGTAACATGAAATGATTTTCAAATGTGTCGAAATGTTGTGAATTTTTTCACCAAATTTCGTTACTTTTTTCATAACAAATTAACTAAAAAGCGATTAATTCACACTTTTCCAAAAAAAGCAGTTTAAAGTCGATTGATTCCGACTTTAAACTGCTCCAGTAATCAAATTAATAGATGCGGCTTTTTCCAACACCAACAGCTAGCAATGTCCAGCCAATTAAAAACAGTACTCCGCCGATTGGTGTGATAGCACCCAACATCTTAATGCCGCTCACAGCTAAAATATATAAGCTGCCGGAGAAGAAAATAATTCCGAAAGTCATTGTAAGAAATGACCATTTTAAAGGAGATGCATCACCAACTAATCTAGGATGCATTAAAATGCCGACTAAAATCATTCCAGCTGCATGAAACATTTGATATTGAACGGCTGTATCCCAAATCGATTCACCGTAAGCATCCAACACGCCATCTAATGCATGGGCGCCGAATGCCCCTAATGCAACGGCCAGAAAACCAAAAATTGCTCCTGTTATAATGGAACTTTTCATCATCCATAACCTCTTTTTCGTTAGTGTTAAAAATCAAAAATCGAATCCCCATTCGCATCCTCGTCATCTATTTTCATGGAAGAGGGAAGATGATTTCCTCCTGTTGTAAGTATTTGGCTATGCTCCGCTAGTGCAGCATGTCTCGGCGAATTCAACGCAACATCGCACAAAGCTCGAATGGCGCTCAACAATTCACGAATCTCCTGCTCATCTTTTGCCCCTTTTGCTTTTAATGCATAATGTTCAATTTCCATGAACAATCTTTCATAGGAAATCATTTTCTCCCCCCTTGAATTCTTTTGGTTCAAATTTTAAACAATCCATACCGGAAGACTGTTTCACGACAACGGATGGAAGTTGCCTTGTTTTAAATTGATAGGCTGTGCAACCTCGGGGATTGTTTGGATCCCACGTTACTTTAAAGTATTTACATTTAAAACAGTCTACTCTCATGGGAATCCCACCTTTATTCCAATGTACCAAATTTCATAGAATGTGAAAAGTTGATTGAAATTTGTTCACAAATTTCTAATAAAAAACTTATTCCAAGCACCAATCAATCGGTTCTTTCCCCCAAGCAATGAGCTGCGCGTTGATTTTAGAGAACGGTCTGCTTCCGAAAAATCCTCTATGGGCGCTTAACGGGCTTGGATGCGGCGCTTGTAAAATGCAATGTTGGGACCCATTTTTTTCAATAATAGCCCTTTTCGTTTGGGCAGGTCTCCCCCATAAAACAAAGACGATAGGGTCTTCCCGCTGAGCCAATTTTTCAATAACCGCATCGGTAAATTGCTCCCAGCCCATTCCTTGATGGGAATTGGCTTGGCCTTGTCTTACTGTAAGCACCGTGTTTAATAGAAATACTCCTTGCTTTGCCCATTTCATTAAATAACCATCTTTTGGAATAGGACAGCCTAAATCATTCTGCAATTCAATGAAAATATTTCGTAAGCTTGGCGGATGGGGTACGCCGGGTTTTACGGAAAAACACATACCATGGGCTTGTCCAGGTCCATGATAAGGATCTTGGCCTAAAATCACCACTTTTACATCTCTATATGGAACAGTGTAAAAGGCGCTCATCACTTCATGAATCGGCGGATATACAATATTTGTGCTATATTCTTTGGCAATAAATTTTCTTAAATTTTGATAGTAAGGTTTCTCAAATTCTTCTTGCAATATTTCTTGCCAATCATTATCAAAAACTTTTTTCATGTAAGAACACCTCATCTCCAACCTACTCTAATAAGTGGGATTAATCAATAGTAGATTTTGCATCCTTTCTCAATCTGGCTTTATTAATATTATAGATTCTGACCATTTTTATAAAGTCAGCAAGTGTATATAATATTAATTAGACTTACATCAAACTAGGAGATGAGGAACTTGTCATTAAAAAAAACCTTAACGATTGCAGGATCAGATGCCTCTGGCGGAGCTGGCTCCCTCGCCGATTTAAAAACTTTCCAAGAGTATAAAACTTACGGTATGCAAGCATTAACATGCATCGCCACAATGGATCCGGATCAAGGCTGGAAACATAGCGTTTATACTTTGCCAATTGATGTTTTAAAGGACCAATTAAAAACTGCTATTTCTACAGGCATTGACGCGGTAAAAACCGGAATGCTTCCAAATGAAGAAGTCATTCAAGTAGCTGCAGAAGCCATTGAAAAATCCGGAACAAACAATGTTGTCATCGACCCTGTAATGGTTTGTAAGGGAGAAGATGAAGTATTGAACCCTGGTAATGTAGATGCGATGGTTCGCTACCTTCTTCCCCTTGCACTTGTTACTACGCCGAATCTCTTTGAGGCGGGGCAGCTGGCTGGCATGAAAACGCCAAAAACGATTGAGGAAATGAAAGCAGCTGCGGAAAAAATCCATGCTTTAGGGGCAAAAAATGTAGTCATTAAAGGCGGCCGCTCTCTCAGTGAAGAAAAGGCCATCGATTTATTCTACGATGGAGACAAGGTTTATTCCCTTGAAACAGAGCCAATCAATACAAGCTACAATCACGGTGCCGGTTGTACTTTCGCAGCAAGCATTACAGCCAATTTAGCGAACGGCTTATCCGTCAAAGATGCCGTTGTAACTTCTAAAGAATTTGTTTCAGCAGCCATTCAGCATGGCTGGCGGTTAAATCAATATGTCGGACCAGTTATGCACGGAGCAAAAAACGTCTATGGCGCTCCAAAAGTAACAATCCGCGAAATTTAATATTCAATCGCTCCCTTTCTTAAGAAGATTTTCTGAATAAATGGCATGATAAAAAAGAAACATCCGTACAATAAAACTGTATGGGTGTTTCTTTTTATTTGCCCTTTTCGAATTTATGTTGCTTTTTGTTTCTCATCATGTGGAACTTTTTACTATACTAGTAGCATAGTCTTTCGGGAAAGGGGAATGTGAATGAAAGAAGTAGATGTGCAAGAGCTTCAAAAACTAATTGATTCTTTTGCAAAGAAAGACGTCTATATACACTTGGAAACAACAAACGGCTCATATGCTACCCACTATAATGAGCAATTTTTTAACGCGAGCGCTTTTATTCGCAATGCCAAAATTCGATATGAGCATGGTAAAGTCATCGATGACCATCCCCACCGGATAGGATTGAAATTAGAAAATGGTTGGGTTTATGCCCAAGGGATTACCCATTATGAAGTAGATGAGCAAGGACGGCTGCTCATGGCTGGGTTGAACCAAGAAGGAAAATTAGCTATTGCGCTTGAAATCAGCGAAACACCATTTGCTTGAAAGGGGGATCCACATGACTTTAACACCTCAACGCCATATTTTAATGGTCTTTCCTCATCCGGATGATGAAGCGTTCTCATCCGCTGGGCTAATTCGGCTCTATCGAAACATGGGCGTTCCGGTTACATACGCTTGTTTAACATTAGGAGAAATGGGGCGCAATCTTGGAAATCCACCTTTTGCTACCCGCGAATCGCTGCCGGAAATTCGCCGCAAAGAGCTGCAAAAAGCTTGCGAGGCAATGGGTATTGAAGATTTGCGGATGATGGGCTTCCGAGATAAAACCGTTGAATTTGAAGATGATGAAAAAATGGTGAAGCTCGTTCAAGATTTAATTGATGAAGTGAACCCTTCTCTCATTATCACATTCTTGCCAAATTACAGCGTGCATCCAGACCATGAAGCGACAGCTCGTGCAGTGGTGGAAGCAGTCCGACGCATGCCAAAAGATGAGCGCCCTGTTGTTTACGGAGTCGCTTTTGCAAATAACACCGTTGCTGAAATTGGAGAACCTGATGTTGTTATCGATATTTCCAGTGTGAAAGAAGATAAACTAAAAACATTGCTGGCCCATAATTCACAAACGGCATGGATGATTGAAGAAAATCAAAAGCGGATAGATGAAGGGCAGCCAATGAGCGACAGTTGGTTCCACTACGAAAAATTTTATACCGTTAAATTTGATTAATGATTCATTAAATAGCACAGACCTTTGCTTGGTTTGTGCTATTTTATTTTGGCACACCATCTTGCATAAAAATGGTGTGTTTTTCTTTTTGCACCAATCCATCTATTCCCATCTCCTCAACAGAAAAAACACGCATAAAATATGCAAAAAGTGAAAAATTTCAAAATACTATTTCTTTTTCTTTTTCTATGGACTTTTGTATAAATAGCATTTATAGTGTATAAATATGCAAAACAAAAATTAATGAGGGGTATTTATGACAAAAAAATTCCATCCATATATATGGTTTCTATTTATATGTCTTTCGATTTTAGGGATCATATTATTCATCATTCCAGTTCATACGCCCGATGGATTGAAAGTGCCAATTGCGCTTCTTGCCAATGATCTTTCTGCTAAAGTCGTTTCTTTTATCCATTGGTTTGCGTATGGTGTGTTTATTATTGCTGCCCTTGGTTCGATTGTAATGCACTTTGTTCCTCAAACGGGAAAAGTGACAATTTTTGATGTTTTATTCCGCACTCGTCTATTTTGGACAATCATGCGGGTTTTGGCAGTGGTTTTTGCGACACTGTATTTATTCCAAATCGGGCCTGAAGCTTTTACAAGTGAAGATACAGCAGGCTTATTGTTAAATCCGGATGGCGGCCTAGTGACGATGATGTATTCATTATTCTTATTTGCCGGGCTTCTCTTGCCGCTTTTAACGGACTTTGGTCTTTTGGAATTTTTCGGTTCCATGATGGTGAAAATCATGCGCCCAATTTTCAAAATTCCTGGACGGGCTGCCATCGACTGCTTGGCATCATGGGTTGGTGACGGAACAATCGGGGTGCTTCTAACAAGCAGACAATATGAAGAAGGAAACTACACAGCTAGAGAAGCGGCTGCTATTGCGACAACCTTCTCTGTTGTATCCATTACCTTCTGCTTTGTCATTGTAGAAACAGCAGGCATTGGCCAATATTTCTTACAATTTTACGGAACGGTTATTTTAGTGGGATTGATTTCGGCAGTGATTATGCCAAGAATTTATCCTTTACGAAATAAGCCTGATACGTATATTGATGGCTCTTCTCCTAAAGCTGGTCATGAAGATGTGCCTGAAGGGTTTAATGTATTGACGTTCGGATTGCAAAATGCTTTGGAAAAAGCCAATCGCAATAAAAATTTATTGAAAGTAATTGGCTCCGGCTTTCGAAATGTGTTGGAAATGTGGATTGCAATTACACCTGTTATTATGTCGTTCGGTACAATCGCTTTGATTTTGGCGGAGTATACAAGCTTCTTTAAAATTTTAGGCATACCGTTTGAACCGATTTTGACCTTGTTCCAAATTCCGTTTGCTAGTGACGCCGCCCAAACGATGATTATCGGCTTTGCGGATATGTTGCTTCCATCTATTTTGGGAGCTGGAATCGAATCGGAATTAACACGCTTTTTTATCGCAACGGTTTCTGTGACGCAATTAATTTATATGTCAGAAGTGGGCGGACTAATTTTAGGGACAAAACTTCCATTAAAATTGTGGGATTTGTTCATTATCTTTTTAATCCGTACCATCATTTCCATCCCGATTGTGGCTCTCATTGCCCATTTAATCTTTTAACACAAAACCACCATTTTCCTTTGGCGAAAATGGTGGCTTTTTTCGCATTATATTGAAAACGTTTTTAATTAATTTTTTTCATCTTTTATGGATTATTCCTTGATTTTTTCAAAAGCGGTCTTTAGACTATTCTGTATATTATTTATATTTAAAAAGCTTTTTTAAAGGGGTTCTTATCACGTGAAAATTTCGTAAAATACTGAATCTTGTGTTAAAATATATAAATGCTGATACTTATGGAGGTTAAAATTAAAATGGAAGTTGCGGATAAAAGTTTTACTGTCGAGAACGTTTTAAAAGCACAACATCAATTAAAAGATGTCGTCCTTCATACGCCATTGCAAAAAAATGAATATTTGTCAGAAAAGTATGGTGCAAATATTTATTTAAAACGTGAGGATTTGCAATCCGTGCGTTCTTTTAAATTGCGAGGTGCCTATTATAAAATCAAAAAAATTGAAAACGAAGCACGTGCACGAGGCGTTGTATGCGCATCTGCCGGCAACCATGCCCAAGGTGTGGCTTATTCCTGCTCCCATTTAAAAATTAAAGGGACTATTTTTATGCCGTTAACTACACCAAAGCAAAAAATTGACCAAGTGCGCATGTTCGGCCGCGATTATGTGGAAATTGTGCTGGCTGGCGATACATTTGACGATTCTGCCAATGCAGCAATGGATTATTGCTTAGAACATGATATGATTTTCATTCATCCTTTTGACGATTATGATATTATTGCCGGACAAGGAACGGTCGGGGTTGAAATTTTAAATGATATTGATGAACCGCTTGATTTCGTATTTGGAGGAATTGGCGGCGGAGGACTCATGAGTGGAGTTGCTGCCTATATTAAAAATATCTCACCAACTACAAAAGTAATTGGCGTTGAACCAGAAGGCGCACCAAGCATGAAAGCAGCCTTTGAAAACGGCGGTCCAATCACGTTAGAAAAAATCGATAAATTCTGCGACGGTACAGCTGTTCAATGTGTTGGACAAATCACATATGAAATTTGCCGCAAATATTTAGATGATATTATTACAGTCCCTGAAGGTAAAGTAAGTACAACAATTCTTGATTTATATAACAAACATGCTATCATTGCAGAACCATCCGGCGCATTGCCAGTATCTGCCCTTGATTTCTACGCAGACCAGTTGAAAGGAAAAACAGCTGTCGCCATTATCACAGGTGGCAATAATGACATCAGCCGCATGCAGGAAATCAAAGAAAAATCCTTGCTTTACGAAGGCTTATTGCATTACTTTATCGTCAACTTCCCACAACGGGCAGGAGCATTGCGTCAGTTCTTAACAGTGGTGCTTGGTCCAAATGATGACATCACTCGTTTTGAATATACGAAGAAAAACAATAAAGAAGAAGGACCTGCCTTAGTTGGAATCGAAATCAGCAAACCGGAAGATTACGAAGGCTTGATCGACCGCATGCGCGTCAATGGATTCGACTTTAAAGAAGTGAATAAAGACAGCACGTTATTTGGATTGCTGATTTAAAAAATGAAGAACCCGGGCTTAGAAAAGCTCGGGATTTTGTTTATCTCTAGATTTTGTGACAATATAACCCGATTTTGTGAACATCTCCCCTAGTTTTGTGACAATATCGATAGAAGAAATTTTTATTTCCTAATTTTGTAACAATATCCACAGAATTATCTTAATCTCCTTTTCCATTCCAGTATATTTTCAGGGATGATATAAATTCTTCCCCGCTTTTCTCCTTTTTGTTGAAGTGGGAGTTTTTTTATCAATTCATAAGCTGTTTTGGGATGAATATCAAAAAATCGGCTGAATTCAGCATTGGTAATCCACGGTTTAATTAATAGAGCGTAATCATGTAAAGCCTCAATTAACGTCTCTTTATCTTTAAAATTGCATTTTGGGCAAATAAAGCGACCTTTCTTATAATCCATCACCGTTTGATATTCACACTGCTTACAAAGGGCGCCTTTTTTAATTTTCCTCACATCAATTTGCGGACGCCACTTTATTGGAATTTGCATTTTCACCAATTCCTCTTTTAACTGTTCCATTTGCTGCGTGGAAAGCTTTTTAGGGTATTGGCGATAAAGTGCATCCAATTTGCTCTGCAATCCGCCTAAATGAAATACGGAAATCGAATTCGGAACAGGGCCGATGATGGTTGCGTCATCTGCAATGACAATGGAATAAATAAGAGGTAGATGAATGTTCAATCTTTCCAGTTTCCCCTTTAAAAAACGGATATGTCTTTCCGCTTGATCGATGGGGTTTCGCAAGCTTTCGGTTGTCCCATCAAATCGCGTCCGTATAAATTGATTCCTCTCCAATTGGAAATCGATGCGACCAGAAATATTTTTTATTTCCAATAACCATAAAAAATTCGGGCAAATAAATAGCGTATCAATTTGATGGGAATACCCATATGTATTTTCTGTTTCAAAATGATGAAATAAATAATAATCCGTTGGTATGCTCAATTCTTTCCACTCGCGGTCAACCTTTAATTCTCCCTCATACCCTTTCTTTATTTGCAAATAAAGTTCCCGAAAATATCCATAATCCCCCTCGCTTTCTTGCAATCTTCTTAGCAATGCTTCCAACAGAAAAAGCTTTACCGGTTTTTTTCGCTCCAAAATAATCATTCCATCCCTCCTTGCCCATATTTTATTTGGTATGGGGTGAATTGGCAAAATCTGAAAAATAAAATTTGCCCGCTATTATTGTTCCAAAAATACATTTTCAGCTCCCAAAAACCCTCAAAATCTACAATTCCCTCAATCTTTCAACAAAATAAAAAAACCAGCCCTCGTTCCCAAGAGCTGGTTTTCTATCCTTATGAAATTACCCCAACAATGTTCGGTCAGTGGTCATTTTTTCGCCGCGGATGCGTTCGAATTCCGCCATTAAGTCAGGGATGGTTAAGTTTGGTTTTTGGTCTTCATCCACTTCCAAAATAATTTGCCCTTTATCCATCATAATCAAACGGTTTCCTAAATCAATAGCCTGCTGCATATTGTGGGTTACCATCAATGTTGTTAAATTATCTTCTTCCACCAATTGCTTCGTTAATTTTGTAATCAATTCCGCCCGGGAAGGGTCCAGAGCTGCGGTATGTTCATCCAACAGCAAAATGGACGGTTTCGTAAAAGTGGCCATTAATAAGGACAGCGCCTGTCTTTCCCCACCGGATAATAATCCAACTTTTGCATTTAAACGGTTTTCCAAATTCAAATGCAATTTTTCAAGGGCTGTGCGGAAGAAATCCCGCCGCTCCCGATTCACTCCTAAACGTAAAGTACGATTCGAATTGCGGGCATATGCAATAGCGAGATTTTCCTCAATCGTCATAGATGGAGCTGTCCCTGCCATCGGATCTTGGAAGACGCGCCCAATATACTGGGAACGTTTATACTCCGGCAAACTCGTCACATCTTTGCCATCAATCCATACTTTTCCTACATCCGGTGTCAACACCCCGGAAATCATGTTCATCATTGTCGACTTTCCAGCACCGTTACTTCCGATCACCGTCACAAAATCTCCAGGCTTTAGATGGAGATTAATTTGATTCAATGCCACTTTTTCATCCGGAGTGCCTTCATTAAAGATTTTTGTTATGCCTTCTAGTTTAAGCAAAGTGTTCGCCCCACTTTCTCTGTCGTAGCTGCTAAATTTTGGCTTGGAGTCGTTTCGCTTTTCGCTTCTTATTTTTTTGCTTTTCAATCATTTGAGGAATAATCAATGCCAAGATTACAATAATCGCCGTAATCAACTTCATATCACTTGCATCGAGGAACTGCATGCGCAATGCAAGCGCCAAGACAATACGATAAAGAATGGCTCCAATGACAACAGCAAAGGTTGTACGCATAATGGATTTTGTGCCAAAAATCGCTTCCCCAATAATAACGGAAGCTAATCCAACTGTAATCATCCCAATACCCATTGTGGCATCGGAGTATTTGGAATATTGGGCAATTAACGCACCTGCTAATGCGACAAGCGCATTGGAAAGCCCAACCCCCAAAATGATCAAATGATCCGTATTTGCCGAAAAGCTTCGAATCATCCGTTTGTTATCCCCAGTTGCACGAATAGCAAGTCCGATTTCCGTTTTTAAGAACCAATCGACAACCAATTTGAGAATGGCTGTTAGGATAATCATGATAAAAAGAGTTCCCCAAGTTTGAGGTAAATGTTTTACACCTAAACTGGACAAAATATTATTTAACGCTGAATCGATCCCTAGTGGTTCCCAAATTTTTGAAAATTGAGTGAAGATGGTTTCACTATTTAGGAGGGGAACGTTCGGAAGGCTTGTTGCATTTTCACTAGAGAAGCCCATGATTCGCAGATTTATGGAATAGAGGCCAATCATCATGATGATACCGGCAAGGAGCGGATTAATGTTTCCTTTGGTATGTAATAAACCGGTAATACACCCTGCAATAAACCCCGCTACGATTGCAGCGAGTGTTGCCAAAATGGGGTGGTAACCTAGCACAATCATTGTTGCTGCCGTGGCTGCCCCCGTTACAAAACTACCATCTACCGTCAAGTCCGGAAAATCTAACACTCGGAATGTTAGATACACTCCGAGTGCCATAATCGCGTAGATGATTCCTTGCTCAACTGAACCGAACATTGCTGCAAACATATTGAATCATCTCTCCTAACATATCAAAATTCATTATTTATTTTCTGTTTCTACAAGCTCTGCATTCCATTCATCTTTTACTTCAATGCCAAGTTTTTCTACTACATCTTTGTTCATAACAAGTTTTAAGTTATTTGGATATTCTGCTGGAATGTCTGCTGGTGTTGCTTCACCTTTTAAGATTTTCACCGCCATTTGACCAGCTTGGTAACCGATATCGTAGTATTCAAATCCAAATGCCAATAATCCGCCGCGTCTTACAGAGTCAAATTCACCTACAACAAGCGGCAATTTATTGCTTTCTGCTACTTGGATTACAGATTCAAGAGCTGATACAACTGTGTTGTCTGTGATGATGTAGAATGCATCCACTTTACCTACTAAAGATTCTGCTGCTTGTTTAATTTCTGAACTTTGGGCTACTGTTGCAGTTTCCACTTTCATTCCTAATGAATCAGCAATTTCTTTTACTTGGTTCACTTGTGCTACAGAGTTTTGTTCCCCAGCATTGTAAACCATGCCGACTTTTTCAATGCCTAATTCATTTTTCATGAATTCTACTGTTGTTTTAATAGCATCTGGATGCAAGTCGATTGTACCTGTTACGTTTCCTCCAGGAGATTCAATAGAATCGATTAATTGTGCTGCAACAGGATCTGTTACAGATGTGAAAACGATTGGAATATCAGATGTTACATTTTTTGCTGCTTGTGCTGATGGAGTGGAGTTTGCAAAGATTAAATCAACTCCTGCACTTGCTAAGTTTTGGGCAATTTGCGTATTTAAACTATTGTCGTTTTGGGCAAGCTGATAATCATATTCAGCATTTATTCCCGCATCTTTCAACGCATCTTGGAATCCTTGATATGCTGCGTTTAAAGATGGGTGTTCAACGATTTGCGTTACACCAATTTTGTAAGTTTTTGTGTCTTCTGTTTTCGTATCAGTATCTTTGCTTTCATCTTTTTCAGATGTATCATTACCGCCGCAAGCAGCTAGAAGCAGCAATAAACCGAGCAATAGAAATGATAATTTTTTCATACTGCTTTTCATAGATTTCCCCCCCGTTATTCTTTAAAATTTCTGACTATTTTTAGTATAAATTTTGTCGCTTTAAATAGATAAAGCAAAGTTTAACGTTATATTACATTCTCATAAAAGAACAGTCAATAACATTAGGAATCTTCTGAAATTAAAAATATTCTTTTTATTCACTCAAAAATAGCAATTTAGCGCTTTAAACCAATAAATTGCACGAATTTTCTAGAAAAAATGTTATATAAATATAATGAATAATTTGTGAAAAAATCGTGAACTTTTTCGGTAATAAAAAACACCTAAATATAAGTTAAAATATTCCAAAACTCGATTTGTCTTTTTTGGATGAATGTAATATAATATTTTTTTGTGTGTTCACACACCGTGGTTCGCGAAATCCCACGATAAAAAACTAAGGAGTGTATCATGATGAAAACAAAATTCTTAGCAGTATCTGCAATTATTGCTGCCCTATATATTGCCGTAACTTATACGCTCTCTTTTTTGAGCTTCGGTGATATTCAATTTCGCATTGCAGAAATTTTTAACCATTTAATCGCCTTCAATCCCCGCTTTATGTTAGGGGTTGTGCTGGGAGTCTTTATTTCAAACTTATTCTCGCCTCTTGGCTGGTACGATTTAGTGTTCGGGGTAGCCCACTCCCTCATCTGTTTAACGACTCTCATCATCATAAGCAAATTTGTAAAAAACATCGTTTATCGCATGTTACTGAACTCTTTTGTCTTTACTTTCATGATGTGGATCATCGCCTTGGAATTAAAGTTAGCACTTGATTTTCCTTTCTGGCTTTCATGGCTTTCGACCGCCATTGGAGAAGCCGTCGTGTTGCTTATTGGCATTCCGATTATGAAATTGCTGGATAAACGATTAAACTTTAAAAATTTAATCGATTCATGATAGAAACCCGGGGTACATGGCCGTACCTCGGGTTTTTTTGTACATTTCTTTTTGAATTGAGCGAAAATTATTGACATTCATGCAAATTCTGAATAAAATAATTTTCAACTAAATTGTTCGTGGCGGAGAAAGGCTGTGGAAGCGCAGCACCGCACCGATTGTTGAGTTGAGCCTGAGTTTAGTTGAGAATAGCCGAGCTGAAATTGATGAGTAAGGAAAAGTAGCGAAATGTGTATGCTTTAGAGAGCTAGTGGCTGGTGGAAACTAGCGCATACCTTTCGTGAATGGGCCTTACGAGAGCAACTGCGCAAGTGGTTGACGTCTTTCCCGCGTTACAGGGAAGTGCTTTTTTAAGCACGCTGAGGTGGAAGTAGCAACTACTTCAACAGAGGTGGCAACGCGGCCAGTTCGTCGTCCTCTGCGAATGGGATTTCGCGCCCATTTGCAGAGGATTTTTTTATTGCGGCTATTCTATCTAAACTTCAAATTTATTAAATTTGGAGGATGATAGAATGAACATTCAAGCATTTACAAAACGCGTTCAACAAAAAGAACATTTGCCTTACGATGAGATGATCCAAGCGGTTGAAATCATGTTTGACGAGAAAACGCCAAAAGAAGACATTGCGGAATTTTTATTGGCTCTTCGCGAAAAAGGCGAAACCGCGGAAGAAGTTGCTGCCCTTTCCATCGTAATGAAATCCAATGCCATCAAAATCCCCGTTCCAAAAGGGTCTTATATTGACAATTGCGGCACTGGAGGCGATGGACTTCATACGTTCAACATCAGCACCACTTCCGCCTTTGTGTTGGCAAGCAACGGTGTGAAAGTCGCAAAACATGGTAACCGAAAAATTTCTAGTTCTTCCGGCAGCACGGATGTGTTGGAAGCATTGGGCATACACAATGATTTCACTGCCGAAGAATCTGCTCAGTTGCTAGAACAGGAAGGCATCGCTTTTCTATACGCTCCTAATGTTCACCCGAAACTGAAACGCATTGGCGAAGTTCGTCGAGCCATTGGAAAACCAACCATTTTTAACTTAGTAGGTCCTCTGACAAATCCGGTCGATTTAGAATGTCAACTTGTCGGCATTAGCCGTCCTGATTTTGTTGAAGAATATGCAGAAGTGCTGCGCATTTTAGGAAGAAAACGGGCGATTGTTGTATCTGGTTCCAATGGAATGGATGAAGCTTCTCTTGACCAAAAAAACTATGCGGTGATTTTGGAAAATGGAGAAATTAAACCTCTTTCCATCAACATTGAAGAATTAGGATTGCAGCCCGCTACGATTTGCCATCTTCGCGGTGGTACGCCAGAAGAAAATGCGAATATTTTAAAAGACTTGTTGAAAGGAAATCGCTCGCCTTATTACGATGCAGTGGTATTAAATGCAGCGCTCGGGTTCTTTGCATACGGTGCCGTTGAATCTTTGAAAGATGGCGTTTTTATAGCGCGCGATGCGATTGAATCCGGCCGAGCTTACGAGAAGCTTGAAGCAGTCATTGAATTCAGCCAAAACATCATAAAGGAGCAATCCCGCTAATGACAATTTTAGATACGATTATTGAACATAAAAAAAACATTTTACCGAAATTGCAAGAAACAAAGCCGGATTGGAACGTTCCAATCGTGAAGCGCCCTTCGTTATATGATTTGCTCAGAAAATCGGACACCTTGCAAATCATTGCAGAAATGAAACGGGCCTCTCCTTCCAAAGGCATTATTAATGCCAATGCAGATCCGGTGGAGCAAGCAAAACGCTATGAAAAAGCAGGAGCCGCTTGCATTTCCGTACTGACGGAAGAAAAATTTTTCAAAGGCTCATTTGAAGATTTGGCGAACATTGCAAAAAATGTAAATCTGCCAATCTTAAATAAAGATTTCATTATTGATAAAGTGCAAGTTGATTACGCACTGCGGTCAGGCGCATCCGTCATTCTTCTCATAGTGGCGGCATTAGAGGACGTAACGCTTGCTGAATTGTATGAATACGCTGAAAGTTTAGGGCTGGAAGTGCTTGTGGAGGTGCACAACGAAGAAGAATTGGAGCGCGCCCTTCGCCTCCGCCCGAAACTTCTTGGCGTAAACAACCGAGATTTAAAAACCTTTCATGTGGATTTAGCCCAAACCGAAAAGCTTGCAGAAATGATTAAACGCTATCCGGACATTGCTTTCATTAGCGAAAGCGGCATTTTTCAAAAAGCAGATGCAGAACGAGTGGCAAATGCAGGAGCCCGAGGAATTCTAGTTGGAGAGTCTCTTATGAGAAGCGGCAACCCAGAGGACACGTTAAAATCATTCCAAATCAAACTTCCTGCCCTAGAGGATGTAGAGCGATGACAAAAGTGAAAATTTGCGGGTTAAAAGAAAACGTGCATGTGCATTGCGCCGTCAATGCTGGATCGGATTTTGTAGGCTTCGTGTTTGCGCCGAGCAAGCGGCAAATTTCCATCGAGAAAGCCAGGGAACTGGCAAAACTGGTGCCAAACCATGTGAAGAAAGTCGGCGTCTTTGTTAATCCGACCATAGAGGAAGTAAGAGAAGCTTTTGAAAGCGTACCACTTGATTATGTGCAATACCATGGCAATGAAGATCCGAACTTTATTAACCAATTAGGCTACCCTTCTATTAAAGCCTTTTCCATCCGGGATAAGGACGATGTGGAGAAAGCTAGCAAGTTTAATGTAGATTACTATTTATTCGATGCGCCAGGAACAGACTACGCCGGTGGAAGCGGAAAGGTATTTGATTGGTCCCTATTAGATCAACTTTCCATTCCAAGGGAGAAAGTAATTTTGGCAGGAGGACTCAATGCAGCGAATGTCAATCAAGCCATTGCAACAGTTCAACCTTTTGCGGTGGATGTATCAAGCGGCGTTGAGCAACAGGGCGAAAAAAGCTGCGAACTGATTCAATCCTTTATTCAAGCTGTAAAAACTTCAAAAAGGAGCTAACGGACATGACGACAACAGTAAAAGGCAAATTTGGCCGTTTTGGAGGACAATTTGTTCCGGAAACCTTAATGACTGCTTTGCAAGAACTAGAAGAAGCTTATGAACATTATAAACATGACGAAGCTTTCCAACAGGAACTCCGCTACTATTTAAAAGACTACGTCGGCAGAGAAACGCCCCTCTACTATGCGGAACAGCTGACGGAACATTGCGGCGGCGCCAAAATTTATTTAAAACGGGAAGATTTGAACCATACCGGCGCACATAAAATCAACAACGCCCTCGGCCAGGCATTGCTTGCAAAAAAAATGGGCAAAACGAAAATCGTGGCTGAAACAGGTGCCGGCCAACACGGTGTAGCAACAGCAACCGCCTGCGCCCTTCTTGGTATGGAATGCGTCGTTTTTATGGGAGCAGAAGATGTGAAGCGCCAGACATTAAACGTATTCCGCATGGAGCTTTTAGGCACAAAAGTCGTAGCGGTTGAAAAAGGCTCCAGAACGTTAAAAGATGCGGTGAACGAAGCCTTACGCTACTGGGTGACAAATGTAGAAACAACCCATTACATTTTAGGTTCTGCGATGGGTCCCCACCCCTTCCCTACCATTGTCCGAGATTTTCAGCGGGTCATCGGGGATGAAACGAAAAAACAAATTTTAGAAAAGGAAAACCGCCTTCCTGACGCTGTTGTAGCCTGCATCGGCGGAGGCAGCAATTCCATTGGGATGTTTTATCCTTTTGTAGAAGACAAGAAAGTTGCATTATATGGCGTGGAAGCTGCCGGAAAAGGGTTTGAAACCGGCAAACATGCAGCGGCTATCAATGCCGGAAAAACAGGTGTACTGCACGGGGCTTATATGTATTTATTGCAAGATGAAAACGGCTTTGTACAAGAAGCTCACTCCATTTCTGCAGGTCTTGACTACCCAGGGGTTGGTCCTGAACATTGCTATTTGCATGAAACCGGCCGCGCACAATATGTCATGGCAACGGATGAGGAAGCGCTTGAAGCCGTGAAGCTTCTTTGCCGAACAGAAGGTATTCTCCCTGCCCTTGAAAGCGCCCATGCTGTTCACTATGCGGCAGAGCTGGCGAAAACAATGAGCAAAGACCAAATCATTGTCGTTTGTTTATCCGGCCGCGGCGACAAAGACGTGCATACGATTTACGATGCCCTTGGAGGTGACTTAGCATGAGCCAAATTAAAGAAGCCATTTTAGAAACCAATCGCCAAGGCCATAAAGCATTTATTCCTTACATCATGGCAGGCGATGGCGGGCTTGAAACGTTAAAACCGACCATTTTAAAACTTCAAGAACTAGGAGTCACAGCCATTGAAGTGGGCATTCCCTTCACCGACCCGGTTGCCGATGGACCAACGATTGAAGAAGCTGGCATAAGAGCATTGGCAAAGGGCACGACTTTGCGAAAAGTGCTTGAAACCCTTTCAACCTTTGCAGATGGAATTACCATTCCTTTAGTGGCAATGACGTATTTGAACCCCGTGTTAGCTTATGGAATCGAAGCCTTTGCAAAGGATGCGTACAACGCCGGCATTAGAGGCGTCATCATCCCGGATATGCCTTTAGAGGAAAGTGAGTTAGTCCATCCCTCTTTACAAGCGGCCGGCATTGATTTAGTGCAGCTTGTGTCATTAACAAGTACGCCGGAGCGGATTGAAAAACTCACAAAAGCAAGCGAAGGATTCATTTATGCGGTGACTGTCAACGGCATCACTGGCGCCCGCTCCTCTTTTGAAGGGAATTTGGAAGATCACTTCAAAACAATTCAAAGCTACACGGATACGCCGGTTTTAGCGGGATTCGGCATTTCTACGCCTGAACACGTGAAGCAATTTGGCTCCTTTACAAGCGGCGTCATCGTGGGAAGCAAAATTGTCGACTGTTTGACAAAAGGTGATTGGGATACAATTGAAAACCTTGTGAAAGCTTCGAAGGCTGTTCCGTTGGCTTAATTAATTATTCTTAAAATATCATCTGATTTTGTGAACATATCGCCGGATTTTGTGACAATATCACTCTATATAAAAAGGAGTTGTAAACATGAGCAAAACATTAATTCAAAATGGTTACTACGGAAACTATGGTGGCAGCTTCGTTCCCGATGAAGTGCAAAAAGTGCTTGAAAAAATTGCAGAGGAATTTGCAAAAGTAAAAGACGACCCATCTTTCAACGAAGAACTCAACTATTATTTGAAAGAATATGCTGGCCGTGAAACACCTCTATTTTTTGCGAAAAACTTAACAGAAAAATTAGGCGGTGCAAAAATTTATTTAAAACGGGAAGATTTGAACCATACGGGCTCCCATAAATTAAACAACGTACTTGGCCAAATTCTGCTTGCCAAACGTATGGGGGCAAAAAGAATCATCGCTGAAACAGGAGCAGGACAACATGGAGTTGCCACTGCTACAGCTGCTGCGATGTTCGGAATGGAATGTACAATCTACATGGGGGCAAAAGATACGAAACGGCAAGCGTTAAACGTATTCCGCATGGAGCTTCTTGGTGCAAAAGTTGTGGCGGTGGATAAAGGAAATGGCTTATTAAAAGAAGCGGTAGATGAAGCATTTCTAGATTTAGTGAAAAACCATGATAATACTTTCTATTTACTAGGTTCAGCAGTAGGTCCTACTCCATATCCTGAAATTGTTGAGCATTTCCAATCCGTCATTAGCCGTGAAAGCCGTGCCCAGCATTTAGAAAAAGAAGGAAAACTACCGACAGCGGTTGTTGCGGCAGTGGGCGGCGGAAGCAATGCAGCTGGCGCCTTCTCCCATTATATCAATGACGAAAACGTGCGTTTAATTGGTGTGGAACCTGCTGGCGCCGCAACATTGACAAAAGGTTCCCCTGGCGTTCTTCATGGTTTCAAAAGCTACGTTCTTCAAGATGAAGAAGGCAATTTGCTTGAAACAAACTCCATCGCTGCCGGCTTGGATTATCCAGGTGTCGGCCCGCTTCACGCTTACTTGCATGAAACAGGCCGCGGCGAATATGTAACGGTGACAAATGAAGAAGTGCTGGAAGCTTTCCAAGTATTATCACGGACAGAAGGCATTATTCCTGCCCTTGAAAGCTCCCACGCCGTTGCTCACACATTAAAACTTGCACCGACTTTATCACCCGAAGACACAATCATCGTCAATATTTCCGGACGCGGCGATAAAGACGTGCAACAAGTATTTGAATTGCTTAAAAATCAATAAACCTTAAGGGGATGTTCGGGCTGCCGAACTCCCCTTTCTTTTTAAATCGGTGTTTTGCTTGTGATGCCGCCGCCGATTTTATCAAGCATATCAATCGTCATTGTCTGCAAATCATAAATTGGATTAAATCCCCAATCCGCAATGGCTTGGGATGAATCGATGGAATTTGGCCAGCTTTCTGCAATACTTTGCCGCACTGGGTCGACATCATACTTAATTTCAAAATGAGGAATATGCTTTTTGATTTCCGCTGCAATTTCCGACGGGTCAAAGCTCATGGCAGAAACATTGTAGGCATTACGAACGGTCAATTTAGCAGGGTCAGCTTCCATTAAATCAATAATGGCGTTCAAAGCATCGGGCATATACATCATATCCATATAAGTCCCTTCAGCAATATAAGAAGTGTAGCTTCCTTCATTTACCGCTTTATGATAAATTTCCACTGCGTAATCCGTTGTGCCTCCCCCAGGCGGCGTTCCCGGCGAAATTAACCCTGGAAAGCGAAGACCTCTTACATCTACCCCGTAGCGTAAGTGATAATAATCGCATAATAGCTCCCCTGCTACTTTATTGACACCATACATCGTTGTTGGCCGCTGCAATGTTTCTTGCGGGGTATTCACTTTCGGTGTTGTTGGTCCAAAGACGGCAATGGAGCTTGGGTTAAAGAGCTGCATATTTAATTCTTTTGATACTTCCAATGCATTCAACAAGCCGCCCATATTTAATTCCCAGGCAAGAATCGGCTTGATTTCAGCCGTTGCAGAAAGCAATGCCGCCAAATGAATCATCGTGTCCGCATTGAATTTTTTCGCCACTTCGTACATTTTTAATGCATCGAGCACATCCAATACTTCAAAGGGACCGTCATGATTTTTGTCTTCCCGAATATCCGTTGCCAATACATTGTCTTTTCCATACTCAAATCGGAGCTTTCTCACCAATTCTGAACCAATCTGTCCAAGCGCACCAGTGACAAGTATTCTTTTCATCTCGCCCCTCCTCTGATGAATTCAAACCTACTTCGCGAGCAATATAGCGTATGTTGTAAACTATTTATATGCCAGTGCTTTCTAGTAGGCTATTCATCGACTAGAGAAGGGTTTTATTTTTATTCCAAAATGATAGCGCCGTAGATGGATTCAAAAGGAAAAGAGCGGCCGTCTTCCAATATGCAAATGCGCCGTTTATCATCAAGAGAAGCAATCTTCCCTATCGCTTTAGAAGTGCGTTCCTTTTGCCAAATTTTTAATTCGACTTCATAGTGATTCTTATAGGCAATAAGAAGCTGCTCGTTCAAATCTTGCAGCGCCCATTCATCCAAAACCGGCTTTTCTTCGCGCTCATCTTTTTCTCTCCATTCCCGGAGCATTTTCACGTGTTCCGGGAGCATCATTGCATTCCATTTAATATTTCCACGGTCTCGAATCATCTTTCTCACCTCTATACAAAGCAGCACCTTTTTATTTTTTATGCCCGCCCAAAAGTTGCGCCCTCTCAAGCGCCGTTCCTGCCTCCGTATAAGAAACGGCTCGAAGCACAGCAGTCGGCCCCCATTTGGAGCGCAAAGCATCCATCGCGGCGCCGAGTTTTCTCCTTTTCCATTTTTGCTGGTCGAAAAAACTTAATTGCATCGAGCGTTCTGTTTCCAATTTCGAAAGGCTGATGGCAATTTGCCTTACCGGACGTTCTGCATAATGTTCATCAAACAGTTCCCTGCATACTTCATATATTTTCATCGTATCATTCGTCGGTTCATCCATCGTTCGGGCATGATGGAAACCTCCTCCAAAAGCATCTTTGCTGTAGCTTACACCGAGGGAAATGGTTCTCCCTGCTTGATAGGCTTCTCTTGCCCGGCGTGCCACATCTTCACACATTTCTAAAATGACGGCGAGGATTTCGCTGCGCGTGCGATAATCCCTCATCAGCACTTGCCCTTTGCCAAAGCTGATCTGCCCTTCTGCAAGAGGTGCGCCAAGGGGAGATAAATCAATTCCCCACGCGTGGTAGTATAGTTGATTGCCTAAAATACCAAAGCGTTTTTCAAGCAGCCCTAAATCTGCATGGGCTAAATCCCCTACTTTAAAAATGCCCATGTTGTTCAATGTACGTTCTGTGCGGCGGCCGATGCCCCACATTTCCGAAAGTGGTTCAACAGGCCACAATTTTTTCGGCACATCTTCGTAAGTCCACTTGGCAAAGTCTGTTTTCTTTGCTTCTAAATCAAGGGCGAGTTTTGCCATCAGCATATTGGGCCCTATCCCTACCGCACTTGGAATTTGAAATTGTCGGTAGATGCTGTCTTGAATGTACTTTGCCGTTCTTTCCGGCGGCCCCCAAAATTTTTCAGTGCCCGTCAAGTCCACGAAACTTTCATCCACACTGTAGACATGAATCGCTTCTTTCGGTACGAATTGGTTGATTAAATTGGTAATCTCCATGGACATCCGCACAAAAAACTCCATTTTCGGTTCAAACAGCCGAATATCGGGATGTTTCGGGATTTCATACAGGCGTGACCCCGTCTTGATACCAAAACGTTTTTTCATCGGTGGCGAGGCGGCAAGCACGATGCTGCCCTTTTGCTCAAAGTTTCCTACAACGGCAATCGGCACTTTCATTGGATCTAAATTGTGAAGCATCGCCATGCAGCTGGCATAAAAGCAGCGCATATCAATGCACATAATCGAACGATACGGAAGAAGGCGATGCAACTCTTCGGGGCTAAAGTTCGTGTAATTCAGTTCCGTTACCCTCATATGAACCACCCCTGTTTACATTGTACGAAAGGAACGTATGTTCTATTCTTTATTTTAGAATGAGACGATTGAGACGACAAGTGGGGGAATTTGGAAATATAAGTCTAAAAAAAACAGGGGCGTTTTTGAAATGTTGGGTTAATAGAAGATAATAAATGGGAGCTATACTATGAACAGGAGGTGAATACTATCTAAATAATAAAGTGCATACCAATAAAAAAATGAAAGCCCCTTATATAGTGAGGCTTTATTGCAATTTCCATTTGTTATAATGATTAGCAATGAACAATTGCATATAATCATGAAAATCAACTTCTTTTAATTCTTTGCTATTCGTCCATTCATAATATCTTATGCTTTGAATTAAAGTATAAAAGTTAGGATTTTTTAACAATTCGATAGTAACTTCATTTCTAATTTGGCACCCTTTAGAAATTTTGCTGGGCTTATTTTCAATAATTGTTCTTATTACACCTAGCAACAAATCTGTTATCTCTATTCCAATTTGCTGACCTTTCGGAACTAGCTCGCTAGATGTAACAACATAATGTTCGGCTCTATAAAGTGATTGAATGTTAAGCTGCTCTTTAATTAATTCATCTAATTTAAATGAACGATATTCTGAGGAATCTTCAATATAAATTTCCGTATTAATATCTACAGTACGTCCATAACCTCTTAGCAAGCCATAAATAATTCTTTCCAGAAATTTTATATAAATCATTTTTTGAATGAAATCTTTTTTAAATTCTTTTCTGCTTGCCAACATTGAGTAATCATAATGTATTACATTAAATTTAATTACATGATGATAATTTGAGATAAAAGTTAAAATTTGTATGATGTTATTACGTTTTTCATCATCGCCAGTAACCTTTTTCCAATGAAGAGATAATTCTCCGTCTCTTAATTTTTGAGAATAGGCTTCAATTTCTGGCAAAGAATAAATCTTGGAAGGAATCGATAATCCGCCCATAAGATTAGGTTTATCTTTTTCTTTACCGCTTTCATCAAAAAACACTTTAATATTTTCCGTTTGTTGCAATGTCTCCCCCCCTTCCTCTATTCAGAGGTTGACAAACAACACATTATTATGTACTATTGCAATACAATAAAAGTTCTCACTCTGGTAGTGCGAACTTTTATATAGATTGCAAAGTAGCTCACCCTGGTGGTGCGCGAAATCAATCGCTCAATTAAAACTGCCAACCTCGGGTAGTTTTTTTATTTTTAATTATAAAACAGATAATAATCTAATTGGTGATGAAATTTAAAAGAAGACCATTCCATATCATATCGGGATGGTCTTCTTTTATAATTTTTTATAAAATTACTCCACCACTTCCGTAAAGAAGCATCGTTTCATATGCTCAATGAAAAGATCGCCTTGGTCGGTAAATGTTGCAACGCCCCGCTTATGAACAGCCGTTTTGAACCCTTCTGCATCGGCTCCTGCAACCGTTAAAAAGTCGCAAATGTCCGTGCATACGCCGCACACATGGACTTTCTCCACACCACGGGAACGCAGCTTGTCCGCAAGCCCAGTGTTATAGAAGGCATTGTAATTTTCTTTTGGCTGCATCAACACATTTGGATGCTCTTTATGGGCTTCATACCATGTATACAAATCCCCATACAGTTCTTGCCCTTTTGTGCCCACCACATTATGCGGCGGCCATAAGTCAAAATGCGGATCGTTTTCTTGATGGGCATCCATCGCAAAAACCACAATCTGGTCCTTCTCCAAAAATTCATTTGCTTTTTCCACAATATACGGAACAATGTCTTGAGCAGGTTTCCCCGCCGTTAAACTGCCGTCATCGGCCACAAAGTCATTGCTCATATCCACAATCAATAAAGCCTCTTTCATACCGACACCTTCTTTACAAGATTCTTTACACCTATTTTATCATGAACAAGCCAAAATTTTGTGGCTATAACAGGTGATTCTTTTCACAAAAAAATGGCACGAAACTACGTGCCATCAAAATATTATTGACTTGCTTCAAGCAGCTGGAACAAATCTTTTCCGTAATATTTTTCCATTAATTTGTTCAATTTGTCCGTCTTTTTGATTTCCTTCATTGCTTCGTCATAAGCTGCAGCAAGTTCTATGTTTTTCTTGTTGAAAAGCGGCCATGTTTTGATTACGGCAAACTCATTGTAGACAAGATCGTCTTTGAAATGGTGGTATGGTCCATTTTCATCGGCCACTTGCGCATTGTACATAGCTTCGATGATGATGCCTCCATCGACCCGTCCTTCATTCACCCATTGCACCACATCGAGGTTAAATTCATCCCCTGCTTTCAGTTTCACTTGGTTGTTTGGATTGGCTTTATTATATTCATCAACCAGTGTATATTGGGCACTGCTTGCAGCGATTGGCGCAAGGGTATATCCTGCAGAAGCAAAATCGCTCAAACTATGGATATCCGCTTTATCGGCTTTCAACACAAATCCCACACTGCTAAGTCCCAAAAATTCTTTTGGATAAAGAAAGCTTTTCGTACGTTCTTCCGTATAAAAGGCATTTTTCACACCTACATCATATTTTCCTTGCTCAACGCCGGTGAACTACCCCCACTTAATTTTTTAGCGAAAATTTGAAGTGGGGGCTTCCAAAGAAGTTTGACTGCTTTAAGCAATCCTTATTCTTTGAGGCGTGTCCACTTCGCCGCTAGAGCATAAGACACTCAGGTCTACAGCTTTACTTTTCTTTAAGATGTTTAATGCACCATTTACATCAGCATTGATTAGTTTGCCGGACTTTGTTCGATACAAACCTCGCTTAATACGTTTGCCACTGAACTTATATTCTTTTGGATTGTCGGCATTATATTCAGGAATCTCATCGCCGTCAAAAAAGCTGGCTTGAGATGTATATGATTCTTCCTGTTTAAAGAATTCAATGCCGTAAAATTCACAAAGATATTCTAGTTTTTCTTTTATATTACCGAGAGGAATATTGACAAAGTTTTGATTTGTCTTTTTTCCTAGATTCATATTGCGCTGCAATGTTTCAGCATAGCCAATGACAAGTTTGCCAATTTGATTTTCAATACAGTAGTTTATGATGTAACGGCAAGTCTTGTTGATATAATCATTAACTTTATTATTGCGATTCATAGCAAGCAAAGCTT
>Ga0207747_1000792_pt1 | contig 29220 bp, 27 predicted proteins | sample HigsolmetaGSP11D_FD_184839 | JGI IMG/M metagenome (GOLD analysis project Ga0207747, IMG submission 184839) | High solid enriched microbial communities from the Joint BioEnergy Institute, USA - SP1-1-D (SPAdes) | ecosystem: Engineered > Bioreactor > SSF (Solid state fermentation) > Aerobic >...
ATGGCCACTCCTGGAACTCCCGGTTCCACTCCTAATGGCATGACCACTCCTGGAACTCCAGGCAACACCGCTCCTAATGGCATGACTACTCCCGGTGGCATGACCACTCCTGGAACTCCAGGCAACACCGCTCCTAATGGTATGACTCTTAGAGCTCCGAGAAATATGAGTCAACAAGTAATGTCATGGAATAAATCCGGTCTATATGGTTCTATGAATTCGTATAATGGCATGAAACAAAATGGTTATCTCGATATGCGACAAGGAACTTATCAAAATGGTATGTATCAGGGCATGCCTTATATCATTTGCCCAAATACCCAAGGAATGCCAGTCAATATGAATATGCCAAATAACCCTTACTCCGTACCTATGGGTATTCCGCTTCTACCAATCTATGGTTATGATAATAGTGCAGAACTTGATCGAGATATTGAGCATATGAGAAGACTTTATCCAAGCATCGTTCGTTCTTTAGAACCTTATGTAAAAGAGGAATGTGATAAATTAGAATATGACGGTAGCGTAATGTTTGATGAGTATCCTGATCAGGTTATGATAGACCGAATCGTTGATAGAATTTATGAAAAAACCAAGCACCTCCTAGACGAAAAAGAGGTAGAATCGCAACAATATAGTTATCCAAACAGGCGTCGTCGTGATACTTTCCGCGACATCATAACCATTATTTTATTAAACGAATTCCTAAATCGAAGAAGACGTTACAGAAGCAGAAGGCGTTGGTTTTAATATATCGGATGAATTGCCAAATCAATGCTCTCGTTATATATAGAAAAAAGTGCGTGTTTTCGTAGGATAAAAGCACGCACTTTTTATATTTTACCAGCTGTCATTTAATATCGGAGTTGCTAGCGTAATGATGGTTCTATCCTTCTGCTCATCATAGGAAATCGCAACCTGTATATTTACTTTTGTACCTGAGGATAAGATATATTCATCAATTAATCCTGTATAGGCATATACAGTATAAAGATTGCCTTCTTCATAATCAAGAGTAATTTCTCCATGCAACTGATTTACTAAATACTGTGCAATCTGTTTCTTTTCATCACTGGTGCGGTTTCCATCATAGCTTCCGTCAAAGCGCATCGTAATTTGTGGATTTACGGTTCCAATTTCTTTAAAGGTATCTACCAGAATGTCTTTATATTTTTCAATTGTTTTAATGCTGTGCAAAATTTTCAATCTAACAATAAGATAGTGACGCATCCGAATAGCTTCATTAACTTCTTGTTCCATGCTTACTACTTTAATCTCCGAAGTAGCCCATTTCGCTTGCTTTGCAAAAGCATATTCACTATGGGAGCCATTCTTAATCACTGTGATATCTTTATCGATTTGCAGACCGATTGCATCTGCAATTTTATGGATTATCTCCTTCTTATCCGTTTCTCCTAAAAACTCACCGTTATATTGGGCAACAACCTCTAGGTTGCTTTCCATTTCATCCATTTGCGTCTTTACAAAGGCTTCGGTTATTTGAAAATTTTCTTGAAAAACATGATTAACCACCATTTGCGTGATAACCGCAAGCCAAAGTACCATTGCTATATATAAAGTAAATTGTGTTCGCTTTGATGAAAAAACTCGTTTGATATAATTACTGATATCATAAGATTTCCTGTTTTTCAAAGAATCGACCTCCATTTTCGGATCGTTAATTATTTCAACTAATAGTTTTTCCGAAAATATTAGGTTTATTCATTTCTGTATTTTTCACTATACGTAAATTACAATATATGGTATACTCATATCAATACATAACGAAAAGCCGATGCCCCAAATCCGAGGGGTAACCCATAAGGAGGTTGCTTATGACAACACTCACGATTTATCGGAAACGTTATATACCTAATGATATTACAGCATTAAAAGACGATATTATTTTGCTATGGGAAAAAGATTTAATAATAACAAAATGGCAGACACTACGTCCCAGAAAGGATATTGCCAGTGGGATATCGGCTTATTTTATTGATAAAGGCTTTAAAATCAGTAAAATATTCGATAAGGATAATCAAGTTGTATATTGGTATTGTGATATCATTCAAGCGAAAATTGACCATAACAAAAACACCGTCCTTTTCGAGGATTTATTGATTGATGTCATCCTCTACAAAGACGGTTCTTTTCGTATAGCAGATCTAGATGAGCTTTCCATGGCTCTCGAGCATAGTTTAATCAGCCTGGAGCAAACAGTCTATGCACTGCGTACCCTAGATTCCTTATTAAGCATCATTTATTCCGGCGACTTTTCTATGCTTCAAAAGCCAATAAATGAAATCGAAAGTCTTCTTTAATCTTCTTCCAGCATTTGAATTCTACGAATATGCCTCTCTTCTCCAGAGAACTCGGTATTTAAAAAGGTATCTACAATTTTAATGGCAAGACCTGGTCCGATCACTCTGGCTCCCATTGCTAGAATATTGGCATCATTGTGAAGTCTGGTAGCTTCTGCACTAAAACAGTCATGGCATAAAGCTGCACGAATCCCTTTCATCTTGTTTGCTGCAATCGATATACCAATTCCCGTACCACAGATTAGAATACCTTTGTCACATTCCTTATTCTGAATTGCTTTACCCACTGCTTTTGCAAACTCCGGGTAGTCACTTGCACTACATTCACCACATCCAAAGTCCTTGTATGCAATTCCTTTTTCTTCAAGATATGCAATTACTGCTTTCTTTAACTCGTAACCGGTATGGTCATTTCCTATTGCTATCATAACGTACCTCCATTTAGTTTTCTTCATTTAATTTATAAAAAGTCTTTTTCACTAATCGTGCCAATTCTGCAAAACAATCCTCATAATCCTTTAATGTACCGCCATAAGGATCTACAACATCACCGATTTCTCCCGCAAACTCTTTTATTGTATACACTTCTTTTGCCTCCGGAAAATCCTCCAATACATTCTTCTTCTGACTCGCGGTCATTGTTAATATCAATGTATTCTCATCAATATCAGATGCCTTTAATCCTTTAGCAATATGGTTGTTCAATTCCAGATTATGCATATGAAGTACCGTTTCCGCTTTCGGATTCATTGGTTCATTAAATAACACCACCAGTCCTCTGGATAATACCTTCATATCACCTATCTTATCCAAATTTTTATAAATTGCTTCCGCCATAGGGCTTCTACAAGTATTCCCAGTACATGTGAAAATTAATTTTTCTATTTTCCCCATTTTTTCCTCCTGACAATTTCAATTAAACATGAATCAGTTGATATCCTGCCGCTTTTAATAACCGATTCATAATCGCTTGACCAAAACGATTCTCTGCAAAACTTTCGGTATAAATGTATTCGGTATGAAGTTCATCAAATTCTCTTAAAATCGCATATAATCCAGCAGCAATGGAAGCCTCATCCTTTCTGGACCCAACGGTTTTTACAATACCATAGGGATACAGCTCCTTCGTCTCCTCTGTTGAAATAATTCCAACTTTAAAACCTTTATCACATTTTTCCTTTGCCGCTTTATTAATTGCTTCAATGACTGCTTGGATTTCACCGGAATAAATGGTTAAGCTGCCTTCCGGTGCGTAATGACGATATTTCATGCCAGGTGCTTTGGGTTTAATATCTTGACTAGGAGCTCCGTTAAGAATAGCCGGATCATATTCTATAGAACCTATAACATTTTCCAACATTTCTTTTGTTATACATCCTGGACGAAGTATCATCGGATTCTCTTCTGACAAATCAACAATCGTGGATTCCAATCCTAAAGTTGCCTTTCCACCATCTATTATTATATCAATTTTTCCTGTTAAATCTTTAATTACATGCTCAGCCTTTGTAGGGCTTGGTTTTCCGGAAATATTAGCACTGGGAGCTGCAACATACACCCCGGATCGGGATATCAGTTCTCTTGCAATGGGATTTGCCGGAAGTCTAATAGCAACTGTGTCAAGGCCACCTGTGGTTTCCTTAGGAACATACTCCTTTTTTTTCAAGATGATTGTAAGCGGACCTGGCCAGAATACTTCTGCCAATCTAAATGCCATTTTAGAAACCTCTTTGGCCAGAACTTCGATATCTTCTTTATGGGCGATGTGTACAATCAAAGGATTATCCGAAGGCCTTCCCTTCGCTGCATAAATTTTCTTTGAAGCTTCTTTATCCATTGCATTGGCACCAAGTCCATAAACAGTTTCTGTCGGAAATGCTACCAATCCGCCTTTTCTTAAGACTTCTGCTGCCTCATCCAAATCCGATGTTGCAAATCGATCGGTATCTAATTTGATTATCTTTGTATTCATAATGTAGTAACTCCTCAGTTTCCAATTCGGTACTGCTACTTATGCAGACAAGAAGTAAGTTTGCATTTCGCTTGATTAATCTGCCTACGCAGATTAGGATACACGTCTACACTCATCTATCTGAGTACGAGCATTTACTCAAGCAAGCTTGGTAAATCTTTCTTTTAGGAGCAGATTGGAACTCGGAAACTTCGTTTCCTCGTTCACGTTGCACTTATCCATACAAGGTTGAGTATTTCCACGAGCAAGCTCGGTAAATACTCACTCTTGTATGGAATCAATCTGCTTATCGTGAACATTATAGCACTATGTGGGAGTAAAATCTATAGTGGATTGTTCATGAAAAAGCTTGCATCCTGTTCAGATGCAAGCTTTATGGAGATGTTATTGGTTTTATGAATATATGGTATGTATACATCCGCAAAATTACCTTTTTGCATTTCCACTTTTCAGAGAATAATTCGGTTGATTCATTTTGTTTTCTCGTTCATTTAGATATCGTATAATACCAAGGTGGATGCCCCATGCTAGTTTTTCCTGGTATTCTTCGTCCACTAATAGGGCGGCTTCTTTAACGTTTGACATATAACCACATTCGACAATTACAAGCGGGCATTGGGTTTTCTTTAACATATAGTAATTGCTGTTTGATTTTGCTTTTCTATGGTTACCATCCGCCAACGTTTCTTTTAATTGCTCCTGAATAATTTCAGCCAGACGTTTCCCTTCCTTTGATTGTACATGATAGAATACCTGCGCTCCCTTAACATACTCCTCTGTGAAACTATTCTGATGGATACTGATGGCTAGATCCGCATGATTGGAATGAATGATTTCCACTCGTTTATTTAAATCCGCATTTTTTTTGTTGGAATCTGTTTCTGAATATAATCCATTATCATCTTCTCTTGTCATTATTACCTTAATATCATTTAATTCTAATAAATTTTTCAATTTGAATGCTATTTTAAGGTTGATATCTTTTTCCAATGCCCCATTAACCCCAACCTTACCAGGATCCCTTCCTCCATGTCCGGCATCAATTACTACTACGATTTGATCTTTTTCTGCCCGACCTACGATGGAATAAAAGAGGTTTTTCATGACCTTAACCGACTGGTCTGTAGTCAACAGACTCGCCAAATAAACCAGAACCAAGAAAATTACACTAAAATATTTTTTCTTCATAATTATTCTCATCCAAAAGTTGTATTCTTTAAATCTTATGAAGTAAAAAAGGTTCCTATTCTTGGTATCCTTATTTCCTAAATAAAAGAATTGGCAAGCCGTCTTTTATCATCATGAATATGATGATTTGGCAAGCCAATTCACTAGTCATGTTCTATATTTTATCTTTTCAGCAATTCTTCAAGATTTAACTTGAAAATTGCAAAGATTTATTCAAAGTATCTTGTGATTACATTCCAAGTACTTTCCTTCTCCAATCCCAGTTTCCAAGCTGCGATACCAGCAACATCTGCTTCATAAATTACCTTCAGCTTTTCCTCGATGGATTTATCCTCTTCTTGCCACATCTTATAGGTAACGCCATCCTTTTCATATTCTGCATAATAGGATCCATAGGTTTCATTCCATACCGGCTCAACTTCATTATCCTTAAGAATATTTTCTGCCGGTGTCATGGAAAAGTTCTCAGAACTTACACCACCATCCGCTGTTTCCTTCCAAAGCCTTGTATAGAAAGGAATTGCGATAATGGTTTTCTCCTTTGGTACCATCTCCAGTGTATTCTTTACCGCATCTTTCACAAATCCGATGGAAGCTACCGGACCAGCAACATCAGAGCCGGAATAATATTCATCATATGCCATGATGATAAGGTAATCCAAGATATTACCTTGCTCTTCCAGATCATAGTAAGCATTATAAGGTGCTGGCACATAGTTATCTACGGAAAGAACAATTCCGTTGTTTCTGCATTTAACAGAAAGCTCTCTTAAGAATTGGATATAATGAATACCCGCATCCGAAGGTATTTTCTCAAAATCAATGTTAATGCCGTTCAGCTTATATTGGATAGCTGCTTCCACTAATGCATTGGATAAGGTCTCTCTGCGAGATGTATGGGATAGTAGCTCCAACATATTAACATCGGTATTAAAATCATCCACCAATCCCCAAACTTCTAATCCAAGGCGGTTTGCCTTTTCCACATAGGCTTCACTCGCAATTGAGGATATTGTACCTGAATTATCATTGACTGAGAACCAGGTTGGTATAACAACATCCAGTCCTTTCGTTGGTTTGATCAGGGATTCAAGGTTGTCAACCGCATCCTCATTAAAAACTTGATGGAAAACGATATTTAGCTTTCCCGGTCTAGTCTGCGCTGTATATTCCGGTGCTACATAGTCACTACGAATTGTTTCGTAATAAGCCTCTTTGATATGCTTATTTTTAACATATCCGATAATTCCTTCTTTGGTCATTACCAGTGAGAATCCCTTTTTCGGGGCTCCCTCCATACCAACGTGCATAAGGCTTGTACCTACTGGAAGTTCCGTTAGGATAGGACTTTTGATACTTGCATCTTGTCGCAGCTGTGTTTTTTTCACAACTTCCGTGAATAAATAGTCTCCCCATCGATAGTTTATAACCACTCGATTTGGATTAACATAGTATTCATAATTCATATCCGAATATTTAGCCACAAAATCAAGGGCTATATATACTTGGTCTGCAAACACCTTAACGATTGGATATTCGGACTCCGCATTCGTTTTAATCATACTTTTTGTAACCGAATACTGATTCTTCCCCGCTTCTGCCTGTAAAATCTCATTCGGTGTTGTATAGGTTAATATATTCTCATTATAATCCCAATAGAATCTATGGTTAAATTCTTTTACGATTGTTTCATAATCCAGATATACCTTACCATCTATAAGCAACCCATTTTTCTCATATATGTGATCCTGCAGTATCACTAATACTTCAGAATCTTCAACCTGATAATAATCCGTCAATAGCATGACTTCATCACTGGGGGTTAATTTATTCACAATTACTACGAAAACTATAATAAGTACTAATAAAATCACGGCCGAGGTACCGATCACAGCTATTTTTGATTTTCTATCCATATCCGTATTCCTCCCAAATCATAATCCCTCGCCTTATTATAGCATTTTCTTATTCTATCGTCATTACTAAATTTCGACTTTTCATTACTAATATTGAAAAAAGATGTCTTCGGAAAAAGGTTAATGATATTTTTTCCCGAAGACATTCCTCATTATTCCCCAAATACATACAATTAATAGATCCAGTACCGTTCTTTTCCATAAGATAATATTAACCGGCAAAAAGTATAGAGGGCTTTTAAGTCCGGTGTACTGTATGCTTTCTTGCTATTAATGTATTGCTCTTACCAGGGATTCTTATGAATAAGTTTATTAGGGCAATCGATTTTAAAGAGTAAGGTGCTTACAAATTAATATTATATTCCGGATAAGAAGGTCATTGTGATATGTTATACTTATCCTGACAGATTCCTTTCCTACCGATTACCCTTGATAAACTTTTCAGCGTTAAAACAGCTTTTCAAATAATTTAATCGCATTCTTTGAAAGCCGGGTTGGATCCTTTTCAAAAGGAACCGAATAAATATGATGTTCTAATTCTCCTTCCAGATAACGAATGGTTCGTGAATTTGCACATGGTACTAAGTAGATCCAGCCTCCGTTATTACCGATACCGATATTGGTTTCGACGAACTCAACCAACTTTTGCTGTTCCCAAAGCGTTCTTCCACCAATCATAATTTTCGTGTTACATCTTAATAACTCATTCCTACTGGTTTCATAATTCGCACCAAAATCAAGGATAAAGGTATCATAAGGCATACCTAATAGGTCTGGAAGGTAATTTTGCCTCACCTCCTTATAGCAGGTAATTTGATGAAATGAAAAGGAATTCTCCGCTTCCCTGCTCCATTCATAAGCATTCTGGATTCTGCTCATATCATGGTGATTATTGCATTCGATAAGCGCGGTCCTTTTTCCTGACTCTTCGCCCATATAGAATGCTAACATCAACGCTGTAAAAGTTACTCCGACCCCATGATGTGTTCCTATTATCCCTATGCTCTGCCTTGGATTGCTTTTCCCCGTTTCATATATTCGTTCCATAAGCATTGAACGTCGTTTCATAGAACAATTCCTTTCCATCATTTCGCTTTGTTATTCTTTTAAAATCCGAGCCAATTCCGCAAATAATTCCATCTCATTCTTTTGCTTTGGTTTCGCAAAAGGGTCCGGCTCGTATGGTATACGGAAGCAATTCTTTTGTCCCATACTTTTGGCTGCCATCTGGAATTGCCGGCCATCCAAGAAATTAAAATAATATATCATATCCCTATCTTCCTTAACCATATCCAACACTTTTTCTGCTGAGGAAAGTTCCCAATCCTTTGCGCCAAGAACCAGTATTTTTATATCTGCCTGACGATAAGAATCATAATTCTCCTTGGTTAAACACCCATAATCCTGCACATGAATTGGATAGGTAATATCAGGATGCTCCTTATTACAGCCTTGGGGAAGCATTGGTATCCCATAAAGAACAAAAAGACCATCCTTTATTGTCAATCCTCGATATCGGCTTTTCATTAATGATATACAACCACTGTTATTTTGTTCCTCATAAACACACTTCTTCCTATGATGAATAAAATAACTGCATATCCGAAAAGATAGATGAGATACCCCGATTCTTTCCTGCGATCCTGCAACTGCTATTTTTAACGAATGATTTGATTTCTGATATTGTTTGTCATTGCGTATCATTGCCGATAAATGTTTATATAGTTGCTTTATAGAAGAATATCGCAATGATGGATTAAATTTGAGGCAACGGTTAATAATATGTTTCAACTGCATGGAGCAATTGCCTGTTAGGTCCACATTAAACATTTGGTCAGAAATTACTGTAATATATTTACCAGTGACCATATAATATAGTAACATACCAATCGCGTAGACATTGCAACGCTCATCAACGATACCACGCTGGTAGATTTCCGGTGCTGCATATCCCTTTGTTGCACAGATTCCATACCCATTGTGAAGCTCATCTTGATAAATTGCACTCCCAAAGTCAATTAACTTTAATGTGCTATCGGATATTATGATATTTTCCGGCTTAAGATCAAGATAGATGATGGGTCTCTCACCAGACTGTAGATACATCAGAAGATCGCATAGTTGAATTGCAAAATGGATGATACGATTTTCATCGATAGGTTCTTTATCCTGAACATAATCTTTTAGCGTTTGCCCCTCAATATATTGTTCAACGATATAGGAACCATCTTCATCTTCCTCGATATCATAAATAATTGGAATACAGGGATGTTTCAGATTTTTCAATAGATTTGCTTCCTTACAATGATATTCATATAAGGGATGATTTTTGGAAATGCATTTAATTGCACGATAAGAATTTAGTAAGATATGTTCCGCCAGATAAACCTTGGCAGTACTTCCTCTGCCTAGTAACTTAATGATTTTATACTTTTGAAACCATATTTCTTGTCGCATTCTCTCCTTTCCTATCAGCAATGATAAAATAACCAAATCAAATCGTCCAACTATATTATAACCAATATCTGGGAGCGAATCAACCCTGGGTTACTCGTCTAATTTCACAAAAATTAACGCGGATTTTGTATACAATGATACTGTCACATCGTGCTATTTTATGTAAATATAGGGCCTTTTTTAATACAAAATTCACATCTAGATGTATTGACTTTACAATGCTTTTAAATTATACTTTTTTTACACCAATGGATATTTTTTTAGCTAATACAAAGCAATTGGTTCCTTTTTCAGTACAGAAAGGGGTGTACATTATGAAAATTGAAAAAATCAGTGATAATCAAATAAGATGTACCTTAAACAAAAGTGACCTAATCGATCGTGAACTTAGAATCAGTGAACTTGCCTACGGGACAGAGAAAGCTAAAGCATTGTTTCGTGATATGATACAACAAGCGTTTTATGAATTCGGTTTTGAAGTAGATGATATACCTCTTATGATAGAAGCAATACCCGTATCAACGGAATGTTTAATCCTAGTGATAACCAAAGTAGAAGATCCGGATGAATTAGATACTCGCTTCTCGAAGTTCTCATCCTTTAACATCCACGATGACCTGGGTAAGGACGATATGGATGATGACGCTTATGCTGATGAAATTATTCAAAATTTTGAGGATGATTCTTCCGATGATATTGAGGAGACTTCCAAAGATTTGGTTGAGGATAAAGAATTCCATGATTCTGATATTGACGAGAAAGTGAATGTAAACATTACTCCGAACTTAACAAAGATTTATTCCTTCCATTCATTACAGGAAGTAATCAATCTTGCGAATATTTTAGTAGGCATTTATAACGGAGAAAATACACTCTATAAGAATCCGGTAACTTCTACGTACTATTTGGTCATCCGTAAATCCGACCATACACCGGAGGAATTTAATAAGATTTGCAATATCCTATCTGAGTATGGTAAAGCTGAGCGTTTTACTTATGCAAGTACCACGTATTATGAGGAACACTATGAAGTTATTGTAAAGAATCAAGCGATTCAAATTCTTTCCGTGATGTAAATTAAAAGGAATTGGCAAGCAAATCACTTACTATGGCGATTAAGTATTTGCTTGCCAATTCTTTTATCATGAGTAAAGCGTATCTCAACTAACAGCAATCGTTAGAATGCGATACGCTATTTGTTATACATTTCAAAGTTTATACACAGTAAAGTGTATGCACTGCAATGGGTATGCACGGCAAAGCAATAGGTTCGTCACTTGCTTTCATCATGTCTATTCACTTACTATAGATTTCAAATTCGGCTACCTGACCGCCGCCAGCCCCTGAATTTTCCGTAAATACCAGTTGAACAAATTGCGTTTCTACCGGATCAAACAATATTTGAACCTGATTACCTGTTATCGGATCAAAAGTATATTGCGTTGATTCAACTAATTCCGTATAGTTTTCACCATCCGAACTAATATTCACTGAAAAAGTCTGCGTACGCTTACCCCAGATTTCCAAAGGATTTAACGCTACTCTAATCGCATGGATTGTCGCCGGCGTTTCCAGGTCAACGGTTAATGTATTAGGATACTCTTTCCCTTCCCAATAGGAAGGACCATCTGTTTTCCCATCATTCGCACGGTTCGCTGCATAAACATCCGTAAATCCGTTATCTTTAATTTTCTTACCTAATGCAATATTCTCGCCCTCAGGTAAAACAAGAACAAACGCTTCCTTAACAAAATCCGGATGAACCTGAGCTTCTGTCTGGTCCGGTGCTGCAACAACCGTCACATTTTCGGCATTTAATATTGGAAGAGGTTCATTTTTTTTACCCAAGGTATAAAACAATAATATTACATTTACTATGATCAATAAGGCTAACAGCCCTCTTCGTAGAATTTTCATAGAAACACTCCTCCCTCTATTCAATGACTAAATTTTTGGTTGTTTCGGTATCAATCTCAAATTTTCCTTGCTCAAAGCTCGTTATTTTCTCACCTAAAATTTCAACATTTTTAATCGTAACATCTTCGATCGTGTGCGCTACATCATAACCTTTTATTCTGGAACCGTTAAATTTACCCGATAGCACTTTAACACCATCAATCAATATGTCGCGTATTTGTCCTCGTTCCTTTGTCGTACTCCAATTTGCATTTTGTGTAATATACAAATCAATCAGATACGGCATCTCTACACCGTCACCGGAACCCATTTGCGCATTTTCAACGGTGATATTACGGAAAGCAACATCATGAATGATTGCATCATCTGCATTATGAACAGAGATTACCGGTTTATGAAAGTTATTTAATACCGTAATATCCTCAAAGATAATATCCGAGATTATCGCATTCTCCTTGCTTCCCTTATTGGTCTCAAACCCAATTTCCATGGACTGCGCAAGGTCCGTCCACAGCTGATTATTCTTAAAGGCAATATGGTTCGAGTTCCCTTCATAGTTCTTTACAACCAAAGAGTCATCCCAGCTTCGTACAAAGCAGTTCTGCACCGTAATATTCTCGCAAGACTGTAAGGAGATACCATCCCCATTGGGTCTTGAGGAAATGATCCTTATCCCATCGATTGTCTCATTTGTGGTACTTAAGGAGTTAAACGCCCATGCATTCGGATTTAATACAATAATGTCGTTGATTTCAACATTATCACAATAATCAAATTTCAAAGGAATATATGCCATGCTGCCACCCCATGTTTTGTAATGGGAACCATCAATGATACCCCTTCCCATTACTTTTACGTTTTTAGCATTGTTGGCATTGATAATTCCATGGATTACGGCACCGCCTGCGATATACAGTGTCTGATTATCTTCCAGTATGATGGACTCAATATTCCATTCCCCCGGTCCGATATAGATAACATTTTCGTCTTCCGGAGACGGTGCATTTGTTTCTATCGGATTTGCAAAGATATGCAATGCACGAGCCGGTGAATCATTAAAAGTCAATGTATAATTACCATGCTCCGTAATTGTAAAGGAAACTTTATTTTCCGTCTCATCGATTATCGGTTCAATTCCTGCACTAACCGGACTAACTTTTACGGATGTAACATCCATATCCGATAATACAACTTCGATATTTGCCATTCCCTCAAAGTCAAAATAAGTAATTGGTGTTCTTGACTGCAGGGGCATATAATCCGCCGACCAGGATCGGCTATGGTTTACATTGGTTTCATAAACATAGCAGTCGTAGCCATTTACTTTAACTGAAGTGTCGGTACTATGCATTAAGGCAAATTCTCTTTCTATCTCTTTAGCCGCTTTCAAATCCTCCTCCGTAGCATCTTTCAGCGATTTCGGTCCTTCATACAGTACTAATTTTGAAGCCTGCATCTTAGCCATTTCCTTTACAGCTTGTAACCTTTCTGTCACAACCATAGCAAGTATCGATGATGTAATTATCAGTGTGATTACGATTAGCCATTCTGCAATTTCCAAAACCCGTTTCTTCCTCTCCATAAATAACTACCTCCCATTGTAATTATTCCTTTAATATTTCGTTCCAGTCCACTTCACTTTGCAGCGTTAAGGATGCATAATCTGCTCCTAATTGCTTATATTCCGGTCCTACTCCCAAGGTCTTCATATTCGCGGATTTTGCAGCAATAATTCCTGCGGCTGAGTCCTCTACCACAAGGCATTGCTCATTTGGTAAATTTAGTTTTCTCGCAGCAATCAGAAATACTTCCGGATCGGGCTTTGATTTAGCAGTGTCAAGCCCGCTACTTACTTGATCAATATACTGATTAAGTCCTGTTTTTTCTAATATGGTTACTGCATTCTTACTGGCAGATCCAACGGCAATTGCTATCCCCCGTTTACGTAGCATTTCTAAAGTAACGATAACATCTTTTAGAATTGCTTCCTCTGTCAGGCTTTGTAATAGATCAATATAGTAATTATTTTTTCGCGTTGCTAATTGGATCTTTTCTTCTTCACTGTATTGCTTATCCCCTTTTCTTAAAACCACTTCCAATGACTCCATACGGCTTACGCCCTTTTGCAATTTGTTATCTTCTTTTGTGAAATTCGTTATTCCCAGTTCCTCAGCAAGCATTTTCCATGCTTTATAATGTAATTCGTCTGTAGAAACCAGAACTCCATCCAAATCAAAAATAATTCCTTTAATCAACTTTATCATCTCCTTCGTAATATTGGTGATTTTCGGCAATTTCCATAGTATAATCCAATCGAAAACTTCCCTGACTATTTCATTAATGAAATTCCATCTATTCGTATCGTAAAATATAGCGCTTAATTCTGTACAAATAACGTTATTTATGCTAGACTAATTTATATTAGTTTAACATTAAACCTAGGAGGAAAGGGATGCAATAATGACAACAATAAAAGATATTGCAGAAGCGGTTGGGGTAAGCTGTACTACCGTTTCCAATGTAATACATGGTAGATCGGGGCGCGTATCTGCTAAGACCATAGCCCTTATCAATGAAGCAATTGAAAAGCTGGGTTATGTACCAAATATGTCGGCCCGTTCCTTAGTTTCCAGCTCTTCAAAAGTGATTGCAGTAATCAGCCACCTAACGCCTCACAATAATGAAAGTATCGTAGAGGACCCTTTTCATTCTGCATTTATTGGCTCCATTGAAAGAACCCTAAGTAGTAATGGGTATTATTTGATGCTAAGAACCGTAGAAACCACTTCTGAACTATTAGCATTCCTTCGCAACTGGAATGTCGATGGCCTCTTCTTTACCGGTGTATTTCAGGATGAATTCTTTGAGGCTCTTGCTGCATTAGATATCCCAATCGTATTAATCGACAGCTATGTAACGTTATCGAAAAATATGTGCAATGTTGGTCTGGAGGATTTCAAAGGAGGATATACTGCTACCCGCTACCTCATTGAACATGGCCACAAGGATATTGCTTTTGCTTCTCCTACCATTCGGGAACATGGTGTTGTATATGAACGTTTCCAAGGTTATCGAAAGGCACTTGCAGAAGCCTCTATTCCATTTCGTCCGGAGCTTGTATATGAACGGGAGTTGGATGCCGAAACAACGATTGCTCTCGGAAAAACAATTGCAAAGCGGAACGATATTACTGCTGTTTTCGCTACTGCGGATATCATGGCTGCCGGTATCATGTCCGGATTACAGCAATCCGGCAAGAAAGTACCGGACGATATATCGATAATCGGCTTTGACGATATTAACCTATGCAAATATACTTCACCCAATCTAACGACCATCCATCAGGATGCTCCATTAAAGGGTAAGTTAGCCGTTGAGTATCTCATGGATCTTCTTGATAATAATCCAATCGAAAATCGCAATACCATTCTTCCGATTAAGCTTGTAGAACGTGATAGCGTAAAAGCATTAAAATAGGAATAAGTTTTGCAATTGATACCCAGGTATATAATACACGCTGTGTATTTACACACCGATACAAGTACACCTACTATGATTTATGTGTCATATAGCGGATAGCAAATATCTGCTTACGGCAACATAAATCACAGCAGGTGTTTTTTAACGTTACATTACAGTTATTCCTGTGTGTTCTTATCTGCTTTTCAACAACCTCTTTATTGTACAGAGATTATTTCACAATACAAAGCGGTTATGATAGCTTATTTATCCGGTTCATACTTACCAAGGTTATTCATCTTCACCTGATCCTTCGTAATCTCTATTTGATATACATCCCCTCGATAGATTACCTTACACAGCATACGTTTCCAATTCGCAGGCATATTCGGATTTACCTTTAATTCTCCGTTTTCCTGATGAACTCCGGCAAAGCCTTCAACAGCTGTCATATAGGCTCCGCCTGCAGAAGCCGGATGCGTACCACCGATATAGACCAGTCCGGCCCATTCTTTCCCTTTTCCTGCCAGGTCAGCAGTAGCTGACTTAAGAAATAGTGGATATCCCCTATCCGGCATATGGCATTTGCATGCCAGCATCGAATACATACATGCGCTTAGGGAAGATCCATGCTCGGTTCTTGGTTCGTAGTACTCCCAGTTCTTTAAAAGGATCTCCTCGCTGTATTCCTGAGAAAAAAGATTAAGCATGGTAACTACATCCGCTTGTTTGATTATCTTCGTATGGGATGCAATACCATTCGCTCCTCCCCAATACTCTTTCTCATTAAGCAAGCGCCCTCGTAATTCTTCCAATGAAACTTCCTCTAAACGCTCATATCCATCAAACTGTTCTATAATTTTCGTTGCCGGATTGGGTTGAGGAATATAGAGTTTTGCAGCTGCATCCCGGAATATTTTCAGAAGCAAAGATAAATCATATTGCTGCTGTATCTGGGAATGCAGATTTTTATCAAGCTCAGGTAACAAGGATATAACACGGATCGCACTTTCAAAAGTGTATTTTGCCATACGATTGGTATAGGCATTGTTATTTACTCTCTCATGGTATTCATCCGGTCCGATAACATCATGCAGCTCATATTGCTCCAAATGAACCTTTTTCACCAGCAGATCATAGTAGAATTTTGCACACTCAATGATAACTTCAATTCCGCCTTCCATTAGAAGGTCATAATTGCCTGTGTAATCCACATAACGCATAATTCCATATACAACTGCTGAGGAAATATGAACCTGCTTATCTTTAAAATAAGTACGCATCGGTCGGCCGGTAAATACATCCACCACATTATAGTCGGAGCATGCATCATAGCCGCCTTCCTGACTCTCCCATGCATAGAATGCTCCCTGGTACCCGTAGCTTTGTGCCTTCTTTTTAGCTCCTTCCAATGTTTCAATCCGATATTTCAAAAGCGTTTTTGCAACCTCAGGCTCGGTAAACAGGAAGAAATCCAGCATAAACATTTCCGTATCCCAGAACACAGCGCCCTTATAGGTCTGCCCTGAAAGACCTCTGGCTGCAATGGATAAGCTATCCGCATGACGCGGGGCAATGCAATGAAGATGATAAATCGAATAATTTAAAGCCTCCATGGCAGTATCATCACCTTCAATCACCACCTCGGAGATGCTCCATTTCTTCTCCCATTCCGCTATATGCTTCTCTAGTACCGATACATATCCTTCTTCTTTCGCCATCTTTACTAAAGCATTCGCTTTCTCCTGATAATCAGGGCAATCCTTACTTGTATAGACGCTAATATATTTGTAAAGATGGTATGTCGTGCCCGCTTCTGCATGGAATTTTAATACTCTAAGAATTCTTCTGCCATCCTTGATTATCTGCTCCTGTACGGGAAAGTCCGTATGATATGCTTCACAGACACATACCCTATCCTTATTCTCATGGGTTATTCCTACCGCTTGTATCAATTGCTCTCCATCAGACAATACTACTTCATCATAATGCGGCCCATTGATATCCCATACATCGCCGTCTATTCCCGTATAAATCCTCACTTCTCCGGCGTAATCCGTGCAGACGCTATACTTCAAAGCAATCAGATGTTTCTCATATAAACTAGCAAATCGCTCCGCCTTTACTGCAATTATTCCATTGCCGGTATTCCATTTTGTATCCCGACGAAAAATGCCATGCCGGTAATCCAAGGCGATACGGTGGCTAGAAGGTAGGTCTTCGGGCAATCGGTAAGGTTTACCCGCATATTCTATATAGGTATATAAACCATTGGGGGCATTGAGAGGCTCACGCCAGGCATCTCCCACCTGATCATAGATTCCGGCAAGGTTAATTGCCGGAAACTTTTCTTTCCCGTATTCCTGGAGTGTACCTCGAATGCCCATATACCCATTTCCAACCAAAAATTTATTGCCATTGGAAGTAATATTCTCTTTGAGAAATCCCTTCTCTTCAATAACCCAATTATTCATGGCCTATCCTCTCCACTCCTCTGGTATTGCTACGATTGTTTTCTCACCGGATAAGGTAAACGGCTGCTCATAAATTTTAACTTTGATTTTCGTTCCATTTACGGTATGGAAGAATGCCTGATCCTTTGTAATCTCTACCTCGATGACATCATCCTGATAGTGGATACGGAAAGAATATCCTTTCCATGCTTTCGGTATGGAAGGCGAGAAAGTTAATATCTCACCATCGGAACGCATTCCTCCAAATCCATAGACAATATTCATCCATGCTGCTGCGATAGAGGTTGTATGTAATCCCTCGGAGGTATTGCGGTTATAGTTATCCAAATCCATTCTTGTAGCAAATCCAAAGAATTTATATGCTTCCTCATGCTTTTGTAATTGCACTGCCAATATGGAATGTACCGAAGGTGATAAGGAACTTTCATGGATACATCTCGGTTCATAATATTCGTAATTCTTCCGCAACTGTTCCTTGGTAAACTTGCTATTATGAAGCAACATCATCATAAGTACATCCGGTTGCTTTATCATATCATTACGATAGATTCTGTCATAGGACCAATGATGATAAAGAGGGAAATCCTCGATTGGTATTTTGTCAACATCAATATGAGGCAGGCCAAAATAACCTTCATGCTGCTCAAATAGCTTTGTTTCTTCATTATATGGAATATACATGTGCTCAGCAATTTCCAGCCAGTTATCCATCTCTTTCCCCGTTAACTGGTGATCTTTAAGGAAAGCCACATATGCTGCATTATCTTTTTTCTGAAAACGAGCCAAAACATCCAAAGTATATTCCAGGGTAACCTTACCCATGTAATTCGTATAGCAGTTGTTGTTTACCATCATTTGAAATTCATCCGGTCCCATAACACCGTAGAAGCCATACTTCGTTCTATCTGCATTCCAGTCGCCCCTTGTCGCAAGCATTCTGCTTACTTCAATTAAAATCGGAAGCCCGGTGTCGAATACGAATTGCTCATCCTTAGTAATATTCTCATAATGCCAAATACCGTATACAACTGCTGTTGAAGCCTGCAGCTGTAGGCTGGCATGCTGCCATAGACTGCAGCATTCACGGCCACTAATGGTAGCAATCGGATAGAATGCACCTTCACAGTCCAATGCTTTCGCACGCTCTTTCGCTTCCGGTAAGGTAATTGCACGGAAATTCAGTAAATTCTTTGCTGCAGATGTATTGTTAAATATATAGAACGGAAGGCAGTAGGTTTCCGTATCCCAGAAGGTATTACCACTGTAAGCTTCTCCAGTCAGCCCTTTTGCACCAATAATAGTACCGCTGTCAGCGCCATGATAGGTTTGATGCATTTGGAAGATGCAATAACGGATACCCTGTTGGTTCAATTCATCTCCATCAATTACAATATCCGAGTCCTTCCACATGTTCTCCCACCATTTGGCACTTTCTACTTTCAAATCATCGTAGCTGCTATGTGCAATGGAACACTCTGCATGCTTGCATTGTTTCATAAAATGCTGCTCTTCCTCGGGCGAAGTTCCTTTCTTTGATATGTTCTTAACTACTCTGGTGAGAGACTTTCGCTCTTGTTGCTTTAGATGGAATATAAATTGCTTCAATACCTTCTTCTCTTCAACGATATCCTGTTCCTTATCTATATCCCCTGTAAAGAAGCAGCAGGAAAATACCGATTGCTTCGTATGAATGGTGTCCGCAAGAATACTGCACCATCTTTCACCGGTATTTCTTTCCCTGCACTCCCACAGGTTCTTTCCTGCCATTCGGTGTACATTGGTAAAATCCAAACCGGCAGTAACCACGATATCCCCAGAGAAATTAAGCGCTGTCATCGTCAGCCTTTGCCCTGCATAATGCGCATCCTTCATCGATAGAAAACGTTCAAAATCCAATTTAATTTCTCTCCCATCCTGTAGTATCCAAACATAGGAGCGGGATAATATACCCGTACGAAGATCTAATTCTCTTCGGAAATCTCTAAACTTAGATTTATGTAAATCAACCGTCTCTCCGTCCACTTCAATTCTTAGATAGAGCCAGTCAACAGAATTTACAATAAATTCTGTTTTGCTAATCATGCCTTTATAGGCGGAAACCGGAACTTCCTGTTCCTCATAGATACCATTAAAATAACTGCCAATTAATCGATCTCCGGAATATCCTTCTTCAAAATATCCGCGAACACCCATATATTCATTTCCCAACGAAAAAATGGATTCTGATACCAGGGCATATCCCGGATGAAATCCTTCTTCAATTATGCTCCATGGATTTGCTTTATAATAAATGTCTGCTACTTTTGCCATAAACTTTATCCTTTCAAAGCACCTGTTGCTGCGCCTTCTGTAATTTGTTTTTGGAATATAAAGAATAGTAAAATTGGTGGAATAATTGAGAAAACAACTGCCCTAAGGACTTCCACCGCTGTTGCATTGGACCCCTGGAAAGAAAATAGTCTTACCATAACAGTTTCTTTCCCTGAGCCATTTAATACCAAATATGGCATTAAAAAGTCTGACCACGCCGCATTGATTGCGAAGATAATGATTACCATTACAATCGATTTGGACAGTGGAATAATAATTTTTAAAAATGTTTGTAAATAGCCCGCACCATCCAATTTGGCAGCTTCAATCAGCTCTTTGGGCAGACTTTCAAAGAATTGCTTGAATAAAACGACATAAAATGCATTTGCGCCAAGCATGAGCCATAAAGGTAAGTATGATTTTGTTAAATGAAGCTTATTGATATTTACAAATAAGGCAACCATACTGGTCATAGGAGGGATTAATAAACTCCACATAACTAATCCAAATATGATTTTATGTCCTTTCGGTTTTAAAATGGCAAGACCATAGGCCAATAAACCATTAAATAATACCGCACAAAATACAGAACCTAATACAACGACAAAGGAATTCCAGTAGTTGTTAATAAACTTCAGTTCATTCCATGTCTGCGCAAATAATTTGAAATTAAATGTCTCCGGTATAATAGCCGGATTATTATTGAAATCCTTAATCGTTCGGAAGCTTGCAAGGAATACCCAAACGGGCGGAAATAACGTTGCCACCATAACGAGGATGCAAATTACAAATATGATAATACACAGAATCCTTGTACGAACGGAGTGGAGATCATAAAAGCGAATGGTTCCATCTTCCTTTTTCCTATATTTTTCAAAAAACATGATATCCCTCCTACTCATCCTTTGACTTCGTGAGTTTAAAATACAATCCACTTAAAACAATCAGAATAATACAAATCACAACCGATGTTGCTGATGCCATTGGATAATCGAATTCCCTATTGGCATAATTCCAAACCAACATCATGATGGATATACTTGCATTGTTAGGACCGCCTTGTTTTAAAACCAACGGTTCATATAAGATCTGGAATACAGAGATGATTTGCAGAATCAACATCGTCTTTCCTAAGGAGAAAATACTTGGAAATGTGATATATCTGATTCTCTTTAGAACTCCTGCCCCATCAATCGTTGCCGCCTCATATAATGTCGGATCAATATTACTGATACTCGCAATATAGATTAAAGTTGTTGCTCCCGCACCCTTCCAAGTCAAAATGATAACAATCAGCGGAATGGTTAGCAGTGTGTTATTAAGCCATACCTGTGGTTCAATACCAAGATAGGATAATAGAATATTTAGAACACCGGTTTTTCCTTCACCAAATATGTACTTCCACATGAGAACCGTAGCCAATCCGGGAACTATGTTCGGAAAATAGATTCCTATTTTGAAAAAACTTTTTAAATGCACCGTTTCCGTAATCAAAATTGCCAATATCATCGGTGTAAAAAAGCCGATTACCAGTGACCATAATATATAAACAAACGTGTTTTTCAATGCTGTTAAAAATACAGGGTATTGAAATAACCGTTTGTAATTATCAAACCCAACAAACTTTTCTAAACGAAACCCTTTTGCTGCATACATGGAGAGTTGAACACTTTCTAGTATTGGCTCCCATATAAAAAAGGCAAATAATATTATTGTAGGGAGCATGATCAGCCACCCAATAATGTCCTTTTTTTGTAGCCAGGCTTTTTTGGTTCGATTTTTATTTTCTTCTTTTACCTTGACCACCGATTTACCCTCCTTTAAGTCGACTCACTTGATAGATGATGGGGTTATTCTATACAGAAAACCCCATCACCTTGAACTGTAGTATATTGTTACGTAACTATTTCCGGTTGGAATATTGATATCTCCAATTTACAAAGCCAATAATGATGATTTTACCTTCTTTTCTTTTAAATTACTGATTATTAACCGTAGTATCGAGGATTCTTTGATAATTCTCATTTGCCTGCTTCATAAGTGCAGCAACATCTGCATTCTTATCTGTAACAACTGCTTGAAGTACGTTGGTTAACTGTGCATACATTTCCTGTGTAGCACCAGGCTCTTCCTGACGTAGATTACCCGGTTTCTTAAGGATATTGAAGTAATCATTATATAATCTCATATCAACATTAGAATATTCGGCAACAAGCGCATCTTCTGCTGCCTTTAATTCTTCACTCGCCCATGCAGGGAAACGAGGAATAACAGGAATACCGTTATCTACACAATATTGATTATTGGCTCTGATACCATCTTCGTTAAGTACAGGACCTTTACCCATAAGTACAAGATAATCTAATGCAGCACTAATCTGTTCCGGTGTTGCATCCTTAGAGAACATATAAGGAGTACCACCGGATAATGAGTACTGATCTCCTCTAGGGCCGGCTGGCATAGGTACAAGTGCTAATTTATCTACAGGAAGTCCGTTGTTGTATGTAGGTTGGTTAACAGCATCATTTGCAGCCATATACATTGCGGCACCACCGGTACCTAACTGTGTAAATCCTGTACCCCAGTTTTCAACGGTAGGATCGGCAGTAAGAACATCATATTCCCATTTTAAGGACTTTACAAATTCCATAGCTTCAATTGCTTCCGGTGTGTCAAGATTTGCGATGTATTTACCATTCTCATCAACAAGTGTTAATGTAGCACCAAAATTCCATGCAATGTTGCTAAAATGCCATCCACCGGCATTGTCCATAGCTAAGAGACATAAGCCTGCTGCGCCTGTTTTATCTTTAATTGTCTTAGCTGTCTGCGCAAGTTCATCCCATGTCTTTGGATAAATTGGCAATCCTTCGGAATCAACTAGACCAGCCTGTTCAAATAACTCAACATTGAGCATAAGACCTAAAGCGTAACCATCACGTGGAATACCATAAACTCTTCCGTCTTTTGACATTAACTCTTTAATTGATGGGTTGATTTCATCGATCCATCCGCGTTTTTCTAATTCATCCGTGATATCAGCAACAAATCCACCATTAATTAATTTTTGGGTATCGGTATACCAAGTTTCAAAAATAACAGGAAGTGTGCCTGCTTCTGCCTTCGGAACAAAAGTATCAACTGCATACTTATAATAAGCAGGTACTACCTTAACATTAGGATGTGTTTTTTCAAATTCTTCAACATATTGCTTATGTAATTCAATCTCAGCGGTCAATGTTTCCTCTGGCCATATACCTAAGGTTAGTTCAATTTGTTCTTCCTTAGCAGGAGTTTCATTCTCCTTTGATTCTTCTGCAGGTGCCTGAGTGGCATTGGGCGAATCCGTTGCCTCATTCTTTTCTTCTTTCTTGCAAGCTGCCAACATACTTACAACAAGCAAGAGGCATAAAAGGATACTAGCAAGCTTTTTCATTCTTCTCATTATTATTCCCCTTCCTTAACTTATATAGATTAGAGTTTAACGTTAAATGTTTTAAAAAATATAAAAAATAAATAAATTTTTATATTTTTTTCAATAAGTTTAACGCTAAACTCATTATAGCATTCGTATATTTTGATGTCAACTATTTTCTGCCATAATTTATCGTGTTTTTTTACATTAAACAATGCGAAACTCGTCAATTATTATATGAAATGTACAAAAAAGAGGAATTGGTTACCCAATTCCTCTTAATCACTTATTCACCGATTACTTCTCTAATTCTATCCATGAGATCTTCTGGATCTAAGCCATGAACCATAGCTGCCTCTTCTAATGTTTCTCCTTGAGAAGCTGGGCAGCCAAGGCAATGCATACCGATATCTAATAACACCGGAATAACATTTTGATTATATGCAATAGCTTGAGCAATTGTCATGTCCTTCGTTATAGCCATAATATACCTCCTATGCTTATATAGCATTGAAACTGCTGTAAATTGCTGAACAATTACATTTATTATATTCCAATCATATGCTTCCGTCAAGGCAGTAAATAATTTTGTGATTTGAATCACATTATACCTTGCAATATGCTATCGCTTATATTACAATAAAAGAAATTGTTTAGTTAAAGGAGGTTATTCACAATGGCATATAAAATTAGTGATGAATGCATTAGCTGTGGCGCATGCCAAGCAGAATGCCCTACAGATTCCATTTCTGAAGGAGCTACACATTATGAGATCAATCCTGATACTTGCATAGATTGTGGTGCTTGTGCAGATGTTTGCCCAACTGGCTCAATTTCAGCATAATCGTACATATTAAAAAAGAGGATGCCGATTAATATGGCAGCCTCTTTTATTCATAATAAAAAGAATTGGGTTGCCAATTCTTTTTATTTTTGACAAGTGAATGGGCTTGCCAATTCATCTTGTTTATAATAAATTGGCTAGCAAACTCCTTTTGCTTATAAAACTTATGATAATTTCTTAATTTATGTATCATATTCCCTTCATCCTTCGTTGATTTTATCTTTTTTATTGTAACTATAAGTTTTTATATATATACTCGATTATTCTTTTTAAAAAATTTTGATTTTTTTCTACCTTTCCCTTCCAGAGCTGCAGCTGCCATCATTCTGCTCTTTTGATAATCCCGTATGGTCAAATCCAATTTTCTGAAGCGCTCTTCTTCCTTTTCCTCTTGTAATCGCATTAAGAATTTCATTTCTCTTACTACATTTTCTGTTACATTTGTACTGATATCCTCTTTAAGCTCCGAATTATTTTCTCTTAATGCCGATAAAATAATTTCACCCATGATCGCTTTAAATTGCTCCAATTTATCTTCATGTCCTTCTTCAATTTCATGAGATTCCTCATTCGCTACTAAACTTGTCCCATTTTCTTCTTTTAATTCCTCATGTAATTCTCCCTCTAATTCTGTCTCGCTTTCTGTTTCTGGTGCCTTCTCTTCATATAACATATCAATCACCCTTTCGTTAAGCTCATCCTTTAATTTTAGTATAGTTTGTGAATCAAGGGATTCTAGTTTATTGATATTGGGCAATAGCATCTTTATGGCTTTCAATTGAAAACCTTGATCCTTTAGGTTTTTAATTGTCTGTAAAAGCTCAATATCGGATTCTCTATAGTATCGATTTCGCATCTCGTTACGTGCAATTGGAAGTTCCAGCTCTTTCTCCCAATATCGGAGTACATGATCTTCTACACCAACTCTTTTTGAGGCTTCCGAAATCATATACCTTACCTCTTCCATCCTACTACCTCCCTTATTTTTGTAATTATTTTCCACTTTTTACATTATAACATAGCAAACACCATTTGCAATAGACTTTTCCACATATTCCCATATAACTTATCGACACAAAAAAAGGAAACTCATAAGAAGTTTCCCCAATTCTACAGGATTACCAACTAAAATTTAAATCCCGTGTAAAAACATAACAAATCCAGACGAAGTGAATCCTGTCATACTCAATATGATATTAAAAATATTTCTTAAAATGTAATTATGAATGCTGTATTTTTCTTTCTGAGGAACCTAATAGAAACATTAACACAGAACCAAGTGCACCTAGGAAGAAAATCAACGGCCATACATAAGTAACGCTATTTTTTTCAATAAAAGCTCCGATTAGATATGGTGATAAAGAGCTGCCGGTTCCTGTAATAATATTTATTAAGGCATTAAATCTGCCACGATGGGACATCGGTGTATGGTTTGCGATATAGACTCCAACGTTGGTGGTATTGATAATTTCTCCCAAAGTCCAGATAATGGTAGATATGATAAACATAGGTAAGCTATTTACAAAGAACAACATTCCAAAACCTATGGCATAAAAAATTCCCGCTATCGAAACATTATAAATCGGTCGAATTTTACGAATCACTACAGTAATTAACGTTGTTAAGATAATCACTTCTATGCAGTTAATCATGTTCAATGTTCCAAAATATTTTGCTCCCAGTTCTTCACCAAAGATTTCATTTACTTGCAGTGGCATGCTAAAATGAGTTTGCGCGTAGATGAAGGCATAGATGGTATCAATCAGAACAAAGAACAGTAATCTTGGTCTTCGTAATAAGGCCGCAAGCATTCCTCCGGTTTCCGCCTTCTCGTCCTCATTGCCCACATCCATGATCGTAACCAACGCATCCTTGGATGGATTCGTTTCTTTGATAAACCTAATTAGCAGGAAAATGGATATTAATCTTGCAATAGTATCACCAATAAACAAAATTTTGATATAACGATTAAACAGAAAACCGGATATAAAAGATCCAATCGCTGCACCAACATTCATCCCTAGGTACAAAAGGGAAAATGCTGCTTGTCTATTATCAGGCACCGTTAAATCATTCATCATCGCATTATGAGCCGGGTTTGATACACTATTCATAAACGATGCCAGCATTAGAAACCAAGGTATATAGCCAACTGTGGATGGAAAATCAATGAAAATTGCACAAGGCAGTATACTCAAAGCGGATAACACCAATGCTAACACTAAAATTTTCTTTCTGCCAATGATATCGGTAAGCTTTCCTCCGAGCAAAGAACCCGGTATTTGCAGAACAGAAGCAAGCAACAGATAAACTCCTACTTCCTTTTCTCCCATTCCAAGCTTTGAGGTAAGTAATAGCGTCATAAAAGGAAATACGAAATTGCCCATGGCTGTGATAACTCTTATAAAGAACAAAACATACACGCTTCTTGGAAGAAACGAATATGTTAATCGAATACTTTTCATATTCATATTTCCACCTCCCTTAAACAGTAATATACTAATTATAAAGATATTTTGTTTTTTTACAAGATAGATTGTTTTTAATAGGAAATTTATCTTATGATTTGTGTTGTTATAATCGGACATTTAACGCTCGCTAATAACAACACGCTAATTATCGTAGCTAACTTCAATCGGTGCATTATGGTTATAAGTGTTCTCCTTAAATATTTTGCGAAAGCCATATTGAAAGAATCAAAAAGTTGTTACTAAACGATGATATATTTACAACAATCAAGCCATCAAAATCACATGTTGTTTTCAGTCATCGTTTAATAACAACTTCTTTACTTATTAGAAACGAATGTCCTTCCTATCTCTCCAAGTTAGCAAATTTGGTGTATTGCGCTAACCAAGCAAGTTTTACGGTTCCAACCGGACCATTTCTTTGCTTACCAATGATAATCTCTGATACTCCAGGTTCTTCCGTGTCATGATTATAGTAATCATCACGATAGATAAACATAACCACGTCGGCATCCTGCTCAATTGCACCGGATTCTCTTAAGTCCGATAGCATCGGCCGTTTATCCGGACGCTGTTCTACGGCACGGCTCAACTGGGAAAGAGCAATTACAGGAACATTAATTTCCCTTGCTAAGGACTTTAAGGAACGGGAAATTTCCGATATCTCCTGTTGCCTGGATTCCGATCGTTTACTACCGGAAGTCATTAACTGAAGGTAATCGATAATGACTAAGCCAAGATTCTTTTCCATTTTAAGCTTACGGCACTTAGAACGCATCTCAGACACAGAGATCGCAGAAGTGTCATCAATAACCAGATTCGAATTGCCAATGATTCTGGCACTTTCCATTAAACTAGCCCAATCTTCACTGGATAGGTTACCGGTACGGATTGCCTGAGAATCTACCTTAGAGTTCATTGCAAGAATACGTTTTACCAATTGATCCTGCGACATTTCCAAACTAAAGATTGCTGTGGTAACACCGGATTTGAGAGCAGCATATTCCGCAATATTGAGGGCGAACGCTGTTTTACCCATGGAAGGTCTTGCTGCAATCAGAATTAAGTCAGAAGGCTGTAGGCCTGCCGTTTTATAGTCCAAATCGTAAAATCCGGTTGCGATACCAGTCACACTACCTTGATTTCTTGCGGCTGCTTCAATGCTATCAATGGATCGCAGAACAACTTCCTTAATATCGGTAAATTCCTTGGAACCTCGATTCTGAACGATATTAAAGATGGATTTCTCCGCCTTTTCCAGAATGGTATCCAAATTCTCTTTATCAAGATAACATGCATTCGCAGTTTCCTCAGAAGCCTTAATAAGCCTGCGCAGCACGGCTTTTTCTCTAACAATCTCTGCGTAATACTTAACATTGGCAGAAGTAGGAACCGCAGTAACCAAATCCCTGATGAATTCCAGACTGCTTACCTGCGGAGGAACGTCTTTATCCTTCAAACGATCCTGCAAGGTAATCAAGTCCACCGGTTTACCTTCATTGAAAAGCTCAACCATGGTATCGAATAATATCATATACTGCTTTTCATAAAAGTCCTCTCCGGTTACTACTTCCATCGCTGCCATAATCGCATCCCGATCCATAATCATGGAACCGATAACAGACTGCTCTGCTTCAGCGCTATGCGGTGGTATTCTTTTTATTAACGCTTCATCCATTGGTATTCCTCCTAGTAGAAATCAACACTATATTGCCTCTACTAATATTTTCATATCGGCTGTTACCTGCGGATGTAGTTTCACCGGAACAGTATAGGAACCCGCGTTTTTAATCGGATCGTTAAGCTGTAATTTTTTCTTATCGATATCGAAACCAAACTGTTCTTTTACTGCTGCTACAATTTCCTTAGTAGAAACGGAACCGAAGGTCTTTCCGCCTTCTCCTGCTTTTATGCTTACTTTTACTGTGATTTCTTCTAATTTTTTAGCGAAAGCTTTTGCTTCCTCTAAAATCTCTTTCTGCCTTTTTGCTTCAGCTGCTTTTTGCTGTTCCAATTCATATAAATTCTGCTTTGTAGCTTCTAATCCAAGTTTCTTCGGCAGAATGTAATTTCTAGCATAACCATCGCTTACTTTTACAACATCGCCTTTCTTTCCAAGGCTTTTTACATCTTGTAATAAAATAACTTCCATATCTCTCTCTCCTTTATTCGGTCAACTATAGTTCTCCTTCTTCAATCATCTTATCAAGGGTAGCCTTGATTAGCCCAATGGCTTCTTCTATCGTGGTATTCTCTAATTGAGAACCTGCTACACTTAAGTGACCACCGCCGCCCAGTTTTTCCATGATAACCTGTACATTAGCCTCATCAATGGATCTGGCACTGATATAGATTTTATTATTATATTCAGTCAATACAAAGGAAGCTTTGATACCCTTAATATTAAGCAGTTCGTTCGCTACTTGCGCTCCCAGGATGGTAGGACTATCCACCTCGGAACTAGCGCAAACCGCAATCG
>Ga0207747_1000793_pt1 | contig 29162 bp, 23 predicted proteins | sample HigsolmetaGSP11D_FD_184839 | JGI IMG/M metagenome (GOLD analysis project Ga0207747, IMG submission 184839) | High solid enriched microbial communities from the Joint BioEnergy Institute, USA - SP1-1-D (SPAdes) | ecosystem: Engineered > Bioreactor > SSF (Solid state fermentation) > Aerobic >...
TTTTTTCCTTATACAGCACGAGGTTCAGTTTCGCTTGATGAAGGATTTCCTGACGAGAATCTTGCTGTATCATTTTAGTAAAACCATTTTACTAAAGAAGTAAACCCTGCTATAGTTATGATTAAAAGACTAGGCAGTGGAGGTTTAGCGGCATGGTCGGAATCAAGGAGATAGCGAAAATTGCCGGCGTGTCCGTATCGACGGTGTCGAATGCGCTCAACGGACGCAAGAATGTCGGCAAGGCGACACGTGAGCGTATCTTGCAGATATGCGAGGAATATGGCTACCAACCGGCAAACAGAGAGGCCGACAATCAGAGGCCGATGAATCGAACCGTGATGTTTATCTTCAGCGACTTCGACAGAGATTTCTATCTGAAGATCATCGAGGGAATCAGCGACTGCCTGAATGAGAACGACTACGATCTGATGATCTGCACGAATCGCTCGAGCGCCAAATTCATGCGCAAGAACATGGCATGCGGCATCATCAGCCTCGATGGCAGGATGGATGATGATACATTGCTCACCGTCGCCAGGGCCAAGCTTCCGATCGTTCTGATGGATCGCATCATCGATGATAACAACCCATATATCAAGAGTGTCATCGTCGACAACTACCCGGTGATGAGCATGCTTGTGCAGAAGCTGGTCGACCGGGGCTTCCGACGCTTCGGCTTCCTGGGCGGCTTGTCTCATACCCTGGACAACAAGGAACGGTTCGCGGCATTTGTAGACACACTGGACAAGAATGGGATCTCCTTCGACCGAAGATACTATTTCCATGGCAACTATCGGGAGAACAGCGGCTATCAGGCTGCGAAGATCATGATTCTGAGCAACGATCTGCCTGAGGTGCTGGTCTGTGCGAACGACAATATGGCGCTCGGCGCGATGAAGGCGTTCGAGGAAAACGGCATCCGCGTGCCCGAGGATATCTCCATCACAGGCTTCGATGATTCGGAGACGGCCTTGCTCAAGGGGCTGACCACCATCTCCATCCCACGCTATGAGAGCGGATATATCGCAGCGAAGGAACTGCTGTCGATGATCAAAGGGATGTGGAGCAGTGAACCTTTCAAACTTGGCGCATCGATCGCGTGGAGGTATACAGTGAAGTAAAGATGCAACGCATTAAAGTAAAATAGCACTTTGTTTTACGAAAAAAAATAAGTAAAATAAACGTAAACAATATTGACTTCGTTGCTGTTGCCTACCTATAATATCTGTGAATCATCAAACCAAAGAGATATGAAGGGGAGGCAAAGTGAATGGTTAAAGGTAAAAAGTTGCTCGTTTTACTGGCCGTTGTCGCAATCATTGCATTGGTTGCAGCCTGCTCGGGCGGCAACAAAGGAACCGCTAATGAAGGCAAGCTGGCCAAAATCTCCATTTTCCAATCGAAGGTAGAGATTGCGGAACAATTGGAAGCGCTTGCTCAGCAGTATACGAAGGAAACGGGCAACGAAGTGGAAGTGTGGGGGTCGGTTGGTGACGCATACATCACCCAACTGCAAGCGAAACTGACGGCGAACCAGGGACCTTCGATCTTCAGTATCGGTTATGGTTCGGAAGCTGAAACCTTCAAGTCTTACTACTATGATCTGAGCAACGAACCTTATGTGAAAGATATCGCTCCGAATATGGCGCTCGAGATCGACGGCAAGGTCGTCGGGGTGCCGTATGGTGTGGAAGGCTTCGGATTGGTTTACAACAAGAATCTGGTGAATCCGGCCGATGTCAGGGATCTCGATTCTTTCACTGCGTTGCTCAAGTCGTTCAAGGATCAAGGCAAGAACGGCTTCAGCCTGTCGCAGGAGGCTTACTTCCTGATCGGACATATCCTGAATACGCCGTTTGCGCTGCAGCCTGATCCTCAAGACTTCATCGAACAGCTGAACAGCGGCAAGGTGAAGATGGCAGAGACGAAGGAATTCCAGGAGTTCGCTCGCTTCCTCGAGGCGATCCGGGAATACGCGGGCAACCCGATGGAGATCACCTATGACAAGCAAATGGGTGACTTCGCAACCGGCAAAACAGCCATCGTCCATCAAGGCAACTGGAGCTACGGGATGCTGGCGGACTTCGGAGAACTCGACTTCGAGTACGGCATGATGCCGTTCCCGCTGATGGGCAATGACAAGATCGCGGTCGGTCAGGCGAGCAACTGGGTGATCAATGGCAAAGCCAAGCCGGAAGAGATCGAAGCGGCCCGCGCTTTCCTGAACTGGCTCTTCACCAGTGAAACTGGCAAGAACGCGATCGTCAACGAATTCAAATTCGTTCCTGCAATGACGACGATCAAGGCAGAAAATCTCGATCCGCTGTCTCAGGCGGTATATGATGCGACGCAAAGCGGCGACACGATCCCTTGGGCGATGAACTTCTTCCCGCAAGGCATCATCGTCAATGACCTGGCGCCTGCCGCACAGGAGTTCTTCCTGAATCCGGGCATGACAGGCGAACAGTTCCTCAAGAAGTTGGATGAAGTTTGGACGAATGCGGTGAAATAATCCTGAACATTGGGGGGATGCCGTTGTGCGCATGAAAAATATCGCATGGTATGCGCTGTTCACGTTTCCGCTGCTCTTTATCTTCACGACGGTCGTGATCATTCCGTTCGTGATCGGGATCGCATACTCGTTCATCGAATGGGACGGCATCCCGGCCAATCCGAAGGTGTTTGTCGGTTTCGAAAACTATGTCGCGCTTTTCTCTGACCAGCGTTTCCTGGCTTCGGCAGGGATCACCGTGCTGTTCACCCTGTTGTCGCTCATCGCGGTCAATGTGCTTGGGCTCCTCTTCTCGCTCATGGTGACATCCGGCCTGAAGACGAGCAATTCGGCGCGCACGATGCTGTTCATGCCGAACCTGATCGGCGGACTGATACTCGGTTATATCTGGCAGTTTATCTTCACAGACGCATTTAAAATGATCGGTGAAACGACGGGCTGGAGCGGGTTCTTCTTCAACTGGCTGCTCGATCCCCAGTACGCGCTGATCGCTCTGGTCGTAGTATTCACCTGGCAGATGGCTGGCTATACCATGGTCATCTATATCGCCGGCATTCAGGGCATCCCGGATGATGTGCTGGAGGCGGCCTGGGTAGACGGGGCCAATGCCTGGCAACGCTTGACCCGCATCAAATTTCCGCTGCTCATGCCATCGTTCACGATCTGTCTGTTCCTGTCGCTGTCCGGGGCATTCAAGATCTACGACGTCAATCTGTCGTTGACCAATGGCGGACCGGTTAACAAGACGGAGATGTTCGCGATGAATATCTTCAATGAAATATTCGGATACGGCCATTACGGCTTGGGGCAGGCGAAAGCGATCGTCTTCTTCCTGATCGTGGCGCTGATCACACTCACTCAGGTGATCCTCACCAAGCGAAGAGAGGTGCAGATGTGATGAGCAAAGTTTGGTCCAGACGGATCCTGGAAGTGCTGTTGGTCGTTTTCGCTGCGGCCTATCTGTCTCCGATCTATGTGATGCTCGTCAACTCCTTCAAGACGCGCCTCGAGATGTACGAGAATGCGTTGGCGCTGCCATCCAGACTCACCTTCGAGTTCTACGCGGAAGCGATGAAGAAGATGTCGTTCCTGACGGCGTTCGGCAACTCGCTGTACGTCACGCTCACCTCTGTCGTGATCGTCGTGATCCTCGCCTCGATGACCGCCTGGATGCTCGTGCGCACGGACAATTGGGTGAGCAGGGCCATCTTCCTGACGTTCGTCTCGACGATGCTGATCCCGTTCCAGACGATCATGATGCCGCTCATGCAGGTGATGGACTGGATACGCAGCACGCTGCAGATTCCGATGTTGAATACGCATGAAGGCCTGATCTACATGAATGTCGGGTTCCATGCGGGGATGGCGGTGTTCCTGTACCATGGCTTCATCAAGTCGGTGCCAATCGCGCTCGAGGAGGCGGCCACGCTTGACGGTTGCAGCAAGTTCGGCGTCTTCTGGCGCATCGTGTTTCCGATGCTGAGGACGATCACCGTAACGGTCGCCATCCTCGACATCATCTCGATGTGGAACGACTACCTGTTGCCGTCGCTGGTCCTGTCGGACAAAGGGCTGCGTACGATCCCGCTGTCGACGTTCTATTTCTTCGGCGAGTTTACGATTGCCTGGAACCTGGCGATGGCCGGACTGACGCTGGCGATCATCCCGGTCGTCATCTTCTATCTGTTCGCACAGAAGAATATCATCAAGGGTATTGCAGCTGGTGCTGTCAAGTGAATGAAGCTGAGGCTGGGGCCGACGTTCATGTGACCGATGCTCCAGCTTCGGTTCAAAGAGAGTGCATGCTGGGAGAAATACGAAGCTGTCTCCGGTGTCCTTGAGGACATCACGCCAGCCAAGTATTTCTTCATTCTTTATGTTTTCGGAATATGTGTGGGAGGAATCATACCTTTGAGACAGACATGGTGGAAAGAATCGGTCGTCTATCAAGTATACTGGCGAAGCTTCTACGACACAGACGGGGACGGATACGGCGACCTGCAGGGTGTGATCGAGAAGCTGGATTATATACGTGAGCTCGGCGTGGATGTGATCTGGCTGAATCCCATTTACAGCTCCCCGGATGAAGACAATGGCTACGATATATCGGACTATTATACCGTCATGGAGAAAGCCGGAACGATGCGAACCTGGGAGAAGCTGCTGGAGGAGACGCATCGCCGCGGCATGAAGCTGATCATGGATCTGGTCGTCAACCATACGTCGGATCGTCATCCATGGTTCATCGAGTCACGTTCCAGCCGGGACAATCCGAAGCGGGATTGGTATATCTGGCGCGATGCGCGTGAAGATGGCGGGCCGCCTAACAACTGGCGCTCCTACTTCACACCGTCCGTGTGGGAATGGGATGAGCGGACGGGGCAGTATTATTTCCATTCCTTTGCCACCAGTCAGCCTGATCTGAACTGGGCCAATCCGGAGGTGCGCGAGGAGATCTATAAGATGATGCGCTTCTGGTTGGACAAGGGCATCGACGGTTTCCGTCTCGATGCGATCGCGCTCCTGGCGAAGCCGGATCGGTTCGAGGATGCGGCCCATCCGCAGGATATTCGTTACTTGACCAATAACCCGGGATTGCATGACTATCTGCGAGAGATGAATGAGCGGGTGCTGCGACACTACGATATCATGACGGTTGGAGAAGTGGCTTTCGTGACTCCGGAGGAAGGATTGAAGTTCGTCGGCGAGGATCGCGGTGAGCTGCATACGCTGTTCCACTTCCAGGTGGCCGATGAGATGCCGGGCTGGGATATGCTGCGATTCAAGCGAATTCAACGGGACTGGCACCGGGCGATGTACGGCAAGGGATGGATCGCCCAGTTCCTGAACAATCATGACCATGTCCGCCAGGTGTCACGATATGGGAATGACGGGAAGTATCGGGTCGAGTCGGCGAAGCTGCTGGCCACGATGAACCATCTGCTTCCCGGCAACCCCTATATCTATCAGGGAGAGGAGATCGGCATGACCGCGGTGCGGTTCCCCTCCATCCACGATTATCGGGATATCATGATGCGGAACCGTTACGAGGAGGAAACCGGGAAGGGCAGAGATCCGCAGGAGGTGCTTCAGGAGCTGCAACGGCTCAGCCGGGACAACTCCCGCACGCCGATGCAGTGGGACGACAGCGCAAATGCCGGCTTCACCACCGGGGAGCCGTGGATCGGTGTGAATCCGAACTACACGGAGATTAATGTCCGCAAGGATCTGGCCAGCCCAGGCTCGATCTACCGCTATTATCAGCAGCTGATCGCGTTGCGCCGGGCCAACCCTGCCGCTGTATATGGCGATTACGAGGACCTGCTGCCTGATGATGAACATCTGTATGTGTTTACGCGCAGCTATGAAGGCAACCGTCTGCTCGTCATGCTGAATCATGCGGATCATGAATCCCGCCTCGAGCTTCCGGCGGGTCTGGCTGATGAGCACAGGGAGCTGCTGCTGGCCAATTATCCGGACGTTGATCCCGCGGCATCGATCAAGTCGTGCATCCTTCGTCCGCATGAAGCTCGTGTATATCGGATATAGACAGATAAGGCGTGTCATAGCGTTCGTGGCTATGAACACGCCTTTGTTCGTTGGCACGTTGTTAGTGGCTTCTCCGCAACGCGGTCGAAGTGGCAGCATGATCGCGAGAGCAGGCGAAACCGCGTCCGGACCGTGCCGGGATGTGGCGATGGCACAAGGGGACCTTACGGCCGAATCGTGACACGGGTGCCGACAGGCGCCATCGCGGACAGCTCCAGTACGTCCTTGTTGTGCATCCGGATGCACCCTTGCGAGACTTCGTGTCCGATGGACGAAGGATCGTTGGTGCCGTGAATGCCGTAGTGCGGCTTCGACAATCCCATCCACAGCACGCCAAACGGCCCGCCGGGATTCTCCTGCTTGTTGATGATCGTATATTCGCCAACCGGCGTCTGCGTGACCCTCCTGCCGATCCCGACGGGGTAAGAGCGAACGACCACATCGCCATCCAACACGTACAACCGGCGATCGGACAGGTCTACGATGATGCGGTATGCTGGCACTGTTCCCAACTCCTCTCATGCCTACAGGATATGAGCGGGATGGCATTCTGGTGATGCTCAGCCCAGACAGGAATCTCCCGATTCCTTCAGACAGGCGGCTGGTTTTTTGCATGGGTGCATATTAGAATGAGAATGAAAGAATTCCATTAATTGCGCTATCAAACGTCAGGTTGTATGATGGGGAAAACCGCTGTCACCAAGGTCCGAATATTTCGTTGCGTCCATATCCGTATCGTAGCCAGGACGATGTGAGCCTGCGACCGCGACGCCTGGCAACGTCGGATCGGATCACCGGACACCATGTGGTCCAGAACGTCAATGATGATAAAAGGAGCATGATCGTATGACGCATATCGCGGATATGAAGGTCACCCTGCATGATGGAGTGAAGATGCCCGTGCTGGGGCTGGGCGCTTACCAGATCGAGGGCGACGTGACGGAGACCGTCCTGACAGCGATCCGTCTCGGCTATCGCCTGATCGACACCGCGGCGATGTATGCCAATGAAGCCGAGGTGGGGGCCGCTGTGCGCACGGCAGTGGAGCAAGGAATCGCCTCGCGGGAGGAACTGTTCGTCACGACCAAGGTCTGGAAGACCGAGCTTGGGTATGAAAGGACACTGGCGGCATTTGAACGCAGCTACCAGGCGCTGGGGCTGGAGACGGTGGATCTGTACCTCATCCATTGGCCCGGCTCGGACGCGGACAACCTGGGCTCCTGGCGAGCGCTGATCGAGCTGCAGAAGCAAGGCAAGGTCCGGTCGATCGGCGTCAGCAACTTCGAGCCGGAGCAGCTCGCCTACATCATCGAGCAGACCGGGCATAAGCCGGTCGTCGACCAGGTGGAGTTCAACCCGAGCCGCACCCGCCCCGCGCTGCACCAATATTGCCGAGAGAACGGCATCCAGCTCGAGGCCTGGGGGCCGCTTGGCAAGGGGAGATTGCTGTCGGAGCCGGTCTTCACGGAGTTGGGGCGGAAGTATGGCAAGACTCCGGCGCAGATCATCCTCCGCTGGCATCTCCAGAATGGCGTTGTGGCGATTCCGAAGTCCAGCCGGGAAGCGAGAATGCGGGAGAACGCCGACATCTTCGACTTCCATCTGAAGGACGAAGAGATGGCGAGGATCTCGGCGCTGGATCGCGGCTGACGGAGGAACCGGGAGCGCGGTCGAGCAGCTCAAGGCCGGATCGCGCGATCAGGCAGACAGGCGGATGGTAAACGAGCTGGCGAAGATCTCGTCGCCGGATCGCGCGTGATCCACAGGGGATCGCCGCACCTGATCGGCCCTGATCACCCTCCAGGAGACGGACAGGCCAAGATCAGGATGGTGAGCGATGGAGGAACTGGACGAGTAACCCGAAGGGGGAAACGAATTGTTGAAGCTGGGAGGTCGCATGACACTGCGCAAGCAGATCTTCATCGGATTCATGTTCGCGATGGTGATCGTCCTGTCAGCGGTCGGTGCATTCGTGTACAATCAGGTGTCATATATGCTGAAGAGCAACGCCGAACGGCACATCCAGCAGACCGCGGCGCAGGCCATGGGCAAGCTGGAGGTGCTGCTCGACCAGGCGCGGATGATCACGACGCAGACGGTGACCAACGCGGTCGTCCAGCAATTGTTCGAGCAGGAGCTGGACGGCATGCCGCTCACCTTCGACGAAAGGCAGACGCTGCAGCAGGAGGTGCGCACGATCGAAGCCTACTCGCAGGGGATTCGATCCATCGAGCTGTACACCAGCGACTACCGAAGGTTAACGCCGTTAACCGACGATCCGCTGGATGAGCGGGTGCCGACGGAATGGCTGGGGCAGGTGGATGCGGCGCGCGGCGGTCTCGTCTGGCTGGGCACAGACCCTCGCAATCCGGACATGCTGATCGCGATGCGGCAGGTTCGGCAGATGGACCGGTCCTATGTTCAGGGCGGTTATCTCCTGGCGCAGATCGAGCGGAGGTACTTCGACCTGTCGGACGGCAACGGGGAAGATCGTACCGCCGGCCGGTCGCGAGAATACATGGCGCTGCTGGATGAGCATGGACAGGTCATCACGGCGGATTTCGCGGCAAGGATGGAGATAGGCAGCGATCAGCTGATGAGCCAGGACGAGCTGGTGATCGACGGTGAACGATATCTGGCTGTCCGCCAGCATTCGCCGGAGATCGCCTGGAGCGTCGTCATCCTGACGCCGGTGTCCTACACAACGGAAGGCCTGTCCGTACTGCGCACGGTGGTTGTGGTGTCCGTCGTCGTGGGCGGCGCGATCTTCCTGATCGTGACGTATATCCTGTCCGGCATGCTGAGCCGTCCGATCCTCGATCTGATCAAGGCGATGCGCAACGCGCGGTTCGGCTCGCTCAAACCGATCGCGGTTCAATCGCGCATGATGGAGATTAACGAGCTTAACTATACCTACAATACGATGGTGCGTTCTCTTAACGAGCTGAACGAGATGGTCTATCAGAAGGAGCTCATTCGCAGCCGCACCGAACTGAAGGCGTTGCAGGCGCAGATCAATCCGCATTTCCTCTTCAACACGTTGGAGGCGTTCTATTGGGCGCTGGAGGAGAAGGGGGAGGAGGAGCTGGCCCGCATCGTCGTGGCGATGTCCGGCCTGTTCCGCTATGTGATCAGCCGCGAGGACGAAGACATCTGGGTCACGGTCGGAGATGAGCTCGATCATGCGGAGCGGTACCTGACGATCATGAGCATGCGCCTCATGGAACGGTTGAAGTGGCGCATCGAAGCCGCGGAGTATACCCGTTCGGTTCGCATTCCCAAGCTGCTCATCCAGCCGCTCGTGGAGAATGCCGTCATGCATGGCGTCGAGCAACGCCTCGAGCCGGGTACGGTGGTGGTCCGGGCGACGCTGGATGAGAGCGGGGAATATACGAGGATCGAAGTGATCGATGATGGTCCGGGCATGGACGAGGAGACGCTGAGCCGCCTGAGAGACCTGAAGGACGCTGGCTCGACTTCTTCCGGCAAGGGTACGGGGCTCGGCATGGCCAATGTGGAGCAGCGGCTGAGGATGTATTACAAATCGCAGACGGATGGTCTGAAGATCAGCAGTCGGCCCGGGCAAGGCACCTGTGTCTCATTTATCATACCGAACCAGGGGAGTGGGTGAATGTGAAGACGATATTGATCGTGGATGACGAGCCGAGAACGAGGGAAGGCGTGCGCAGGGTGCTTGAGGCCTGGTCGGCGGGGCAACATCAGATCATGACAGCCACAAGCGGGGTTGAAGCGCTCTCCGTGATGAAGGAGCATGAGGTGCATGTGATGATCACCGACATCCGCATGCCGCAGATCAGCGGTCTCGAGCTGATCGAGAGGGTGGCCAGCGATCCGCATGCTCCCGTCATCATCCTCATCTCCGGCTATGCCGAATTCGAATATGCCCAGAAGGCGATCAAGCACGGCGCGATTGAGTACCTGCTGAAGCCGCTCGAGAAGAACAAGCTGATCCAGGCGGTGGAGCTGGCGCTAGAGAAGGAAGCGGAGAGGTCCCGCGTCCATCTGATGAGCAAGCTCGTCGACAACAAGCTGATCGAGACCGTCGAGCATGAGGGATCGTACAGTCCGGTCGTGCAGGATACGATCCGGTACGTCGACCTCCATCTGAAGGAGCCGTTGCAGCTGAGGGACATCGCGGACCATCTGCATGTCAATGCCAGCTACCTGAGCGTGCTGTTCAAGGAGCAGATGGGGATGACCTTCACCGAATACCTGACGAGAAGGCGGATCCAGCGCGCCAAGGAGCTGCTGACGGGCACGCGCATGACCATCTCGGAGATCGCCCAGGCGTCAGGCTACCAGACGGACAAATACTTCGTGAAGGTTTTCCGCTCGGTGGAGGGCATGAGCCCGGGCCATTACCGCAAGTCCATGGTGGACCCGGACCCTCTGATACCGAGGGATCCGGAGGAAGAGTCAGACCCGTGAAGCCCGATTGATCGCAGCGAATCCCACTTGCAGAGGAGATGTAATGTCATGTACCGGAAGCTCAGGGTTCTGTTCCTGCTCGGCATGATGCTGCTGGCCGGTTGCACGGACAGCGGCGGGACGAACGGTGAGGACAGCGCAGCCGATCAGGTGACGATCCGTTTCCTGCATCTGTGGCCGGAAGCGATCTCCGCCGGGCAATACCGCGTCGTCGGGCAGATCGCCCGGGAATATGAGGAGTTGTATCCACATGTGTCGATCCTGACGGAGGACCTGGAGAACGAGCAATACAAGAACAAGCTGAGGATCCTGTCTGCCACCAATGAGCTGCCGGATGTGGGTCTGACATGGGCCGCAGGCTTTCTGTCCCCCTATGTGGAAGGGAAGCTGTTCACGCCGCTGGACGATCTGCTGGACAGCGGGTTCGCCGACGCCTTCATCCCGGGGACGACGGAGGCCTTCGCCATCGATGGCCATACGTATGCGTTGCCGCTCGAGTTCAATGTCGCCCCGATCTTCTACAACAAGGAGATCTTCCGCCAGTTCAGGCTGGAGATCCCGCAGACCCTGGACGAGCTGAAGCACGTCATAGCCGTGCTGGCCGAACAGAACTTCACGCCGATCGCCCTGGGCAACAAGGATCGCTGGACCGGCTCCCTCTGGTACATGTATCTGGCGGATCGGTATGCCGGACAGCAGGCCCTGGCCGATGCCCTGGAGGGCCGGACTTCCTTTCTCTCGAAAGAGCTGCTGAAGGCGGCGGAGGAAGTCCAGGCGCTGGTCGACAGCCATGCCTTCGTCCGGGGCTTCAACGGCCTGTCCAATGAAGAGGCCAGAGCGGAATTTCTGAGCGGCCGGGCCGCCATGTATCTCATAGGCTCCTGGGTGGTGCCCGACTTCACGACGAATGCGGATATTCCGCTGGAATTCAGAAGCAATGTGGGCTTCTTCAAATTCCCTACCTCCTCTGACGGCCGGGGACATATCGACGACTGGATCGGCGGCCCCGGCGTCGGGCTGTTCGTCGCCGAGAATTCGCCCGTGAAGGAGGAGGCGAAGCGTTTCGTCCAATACTTCGTCGAACGCTGGGGCGAGCTGTCCGTCACGGAAGCGGGCGTGATCCCGGCGACCAAGGTGGATACGTCGTCGATCGACTTGCCGCAGCTCTATCTGGAGCTGATCGACGAGGTGAATCGGGCGAGGAGCTTCACCCTGTTCGCAGACGTGCAGATGGAAGCCGGTGTGGCAGAGGTGCATCTGAATCAGATCCAGGCGTTATTCGCCAAGGCGGTGACGCCGGAGGATTTCTCCCTCATCCATGACGAGGCAATCAACTACAGAAATGAAGATTTCAGGAAAAATTAATTGGAATTGCTGTGGGTTTGTGAGCTAGAATCATGATAAAATGAATAAGCCTGTACCAGGGTTATTCTACCGTTAATGAAGGAGTCATGGATACCGGAATGGAATTTATCGAGTTGCTCAAGGCAGTCATACTGGGTTTGGTGGAAGGCTTGACGGAATTTGCGCCAGTCTCGTCGACCGGGCATATGATCCTGGTGGATGATATGTGGCTGAGGTCGGTGGAGTTCCTGGGGCAGTACCCGGCCAACACGTTCAAGATCTGCATTCAGTTAGGCTCGATCCTCGCCGTGGTGGTGGTGTTCTGGCGACGATTCTTCGATCTGCTCGGGATGGGGCATCTGCTGAAGGGCGGATCGGGGGTCGACCGTTCGCAAGGGCATCTGAAGCTGACGCATGTCATCGTCGGGCTCTTGCCGGCAGGCGTGCTGGGCGTGCTGTTCGAGGATTATATCGACGAGCATCTGTTTACGACCGAAACTGTGCTCGTCGGGCTGCTGGCAGGCGCGGTGCTGATGATCGCCGCCGACCTGTTCCGGCCGAAGGAGCCGAAGGTGGTGACGGTTGACCAGATCACCTACAGGCAAGCGCTAGCCGTTGGCCTCATCCAGTGCCTGTCGCTGTGGCCGGGGTTCTCCCGTTCCGGCTCGACGATCTCAGGCGGCGTGCTGCTTGGCATGAATCACCGAACGGCGTCGGACTTCACGTTCATCATGGCGGTGCCGATCATGGCGGGGGCCAGCCTGCTGTCGCTGGTGAAGAACTGGGAATACTTCACGATGGACGCTCTGCCTTTCTTCATCGTCGGGTTCATCAGCGCATTTGTCTTCGCGTTGCTGTCGATCCGTTTCTTCCTGAAGCTGATCAACCGCATCAAGCTCATTCCCTTTGCCATCTATCGCATCGTGCTCGTCTTCCTCATCTATTTCCTGTATGTCAATTGATTCGGTTCGCCGAGGCGGCATGGGACGCATGTCCTGTGCCGCTTTCTATCTTGCGTGGGAGTCGGATCTCCTGGTGGCATGGAGATGAACATGAACATTCGTGCAGCCTGACAGACGAAAGCGGAGCGGGATCAGGATCCCGCTCCGCTTCGCACCAGATCGGCCGACTCTCCGACAGGCCTGCACGAATTGCGGCTGATCAGGCGTGTATCGATCCATGTTTTCATGCTGATCGGGTCATCGTTCTCGATGATGTCGATCAGGGTCTTCACCGCCACCTCGGCGATCCTCTCCTTCTCGACGTGGATGGTCGTCAGCTCTGGCGTGATCACCATCGCCTCCTGGATGTTGTCGAAGCCGATGATCGACACGTCATCCGGAACGCGAATGCACAGCTCATGAAGCGACTTGATCACGCTGATCGCGATGTAATCGCATTCGCAGAACAGGGCCGTGGGCAGATCGCGCCGCTCGCGCACAGCCTCGATGAACGATTCCTGCACAGTGATCTCGGTAGGCGCCACGGTGAAGACGTCGTCCTCGCTCAGCGTCAGATTCTCCTCCTCAAGCGCCCGCAGGAAACCTCTCCTCCGCTCGTTGAAGTTGTAGATGCGACTGATCGATTGCACGTAGCCGATGCGCCTGTGCCCCAGCTCGATCAGGTGACGTGCCGCCTGATAAGCGCCCATGAAATTGTTCATCAGGATGAAATTCGCGTCGAGCGTTTCATAGCAGGTATCGATCACCACCAGCTTCTGCTGTCTGGCCGAGATCAGGCGGATGAGGTCCTCGGGAAGATTGGTGCCGAGCAGGATGATGCCATCCGTCTCGTGGTCCGACTCGAGCTGCGCCAGACCGGATTCGAGCTGATCGATCGGCACGGTGGAGTAGAGGAGCGAGTAACCGTTGGTTCGGGTGTGCTTCTCTATATAATGTATCAATTCCTTGAAGAAAGGCAGCTTGTTGAATTGCTCGTGCACGATGCCGGAGTTGGTGCAGGCGACGAAGCGGAGCGTATGATGGTTAGTCGCTCCCTGTTGCCCATGCTTCAGCGTGCGCGGGATATATCCTTGCTCTCTGGCTATCCTCAGGATCCTGTTGCGCGTCTCCTCGCTGATCCCCGGTTTGCCGTTAAGCGCCAGGGACACGGCGGACTTGGATACGTTCGCCAGCCTCGCGATATCCTCGATTTTCATTCAGATGTCCACTCCCTGCGTTAGGCCACATACCAAATAGGAAGATTCATTAAAAATCAGACAGATTCAGTCTACTATATCCTGACATTTTGATCAAGATCGAAGCAAAGATTGAACTAAAATAGTTTAGTTTTTTATATAAAGTTTATATGGATTGTCGTTGACAACACACATTTTATAAGGATAATATGAAATTGTAAGCGTTATTATACATTAGGTCACATAAAAACACAACTAAACAGGTATCATCATAGTTTAGTTAAATTTAGCTGAATGTTGAGTGATACCTGCAGGAAAGGAGGTTGTCGGCTCATTGACGGAATCAACCGAACGCTGGGGCCTGTTCGAGCTGGTGCTGCAAGGCCCTGCTGACGGCAACCCATACAAGGATTATGAGATAAGTGCCACATTCAGCAAGGGAGACCGCAGCCTGAGAGTAAGAGGTTTCTATGACGGGAATGGCACCTATCGGGTGCGCTTCATGCCCGACGAGGAAGGGGAATGGCGATACGAGACGTTCAGCAACGCGGCGGAGCTGAACGGAGTGAGCGGGAACTTCACATGCACGCCGCCGCGGCCTGGCAACCATGGGCCGGTGCGGGTTCGGGGCAGCAGGCATTTCGCCTATGAGGACGGCACGCCTTACCTGCCGTTCGGCACAACCTGCTATGCGTGGATTCATATGAACCGCGATCTGCAGGAACAGACGCTGAACACCCTGGCGCAAGCTCCGTTCAACAAGCTGCGCATGTGCGTGTTTCCGAAGAACTATTCGTTCAACAAGGAAGAGCCGGATCTGTTCCCGTTCGTGCGCAAGGCGGACGGCACCTTCGATCTGGAGGTGTTCGACCCGCATTTCTTCGCGAAGCTGGAGCAGCGGATCCTGGATCTGCAGCGCCTCGGCATCGAGGCCGATCTCATCCTGTTCCATCCCTATGACAAGGGCAAATGGGGCTTCGACGAGATGGATGCGGCGACTGACGACTACTATCTTCGTTACATCATCGCGCGCCTGGCGTCTTACCGCAACGTCTGGTGGTCGATGGCGAACGAGTATGATTTCATGAAGGCCAAGACGATGGACGACTGGGATCGGGTGTTCCGCGTCGTGCAGGAGGAAGACCCATACGGCCATCTGCGTTCGATCCACAACGGCACGCGCATGTACGATCATCGAAGGGTCTTCCTGTATGATTACGGCAAGCCCTGGGTGACGCATGTCAGCGTGCAGCACTGGGACGTGACGCTGACCTCAATCTGGCTGGAGGAGTACGGCAAGCCGGTCATCGTCGACGAGTGCTGCTACGAGGGCAACCTGCCGCAGCGCTGGGGCAATATTACGGCGGAGGAGATGACACGCCGCTTCTGGGATACGGTCACGCGCGGAGGCTACTGCACGCACGGCGAGACCTACACTCATCCGAACGACGAGATCTGGTGGGCGAAGGGCGGCAAGCTGTATGGACAGAGCCCGGAGCGGATCGCCTTCCTTCGTTCGATCCTGGAAGCTGCGCCGGCCGATTATGAGCTCATGCCCGAGATCTATGATGTTCCGACGATCGGTGTGCGCGGTAAGTATTACCTGATGTTCTTCGGCATTCACCGTCCGGCGTATCGGGATATGACATTGCCGGAAGGGAAGTACAAGGTGGAGATCATCGATACATGGAACATGACGATTGAAGAAATGGCCGGGGTGCATGAAGGAACCATCCGCATCCGGCTCCCCGGCACGACGAATATCGCCGTGCGCATCACGAGGATAGAGGATCAATGAATCTGAGAAGGAGAGGATACGCATGAAGAAGCTTGTGTTGGGGTATGCGCCGACTCGTCGCTTCGTGTTCAGCGCGGAGGACGCCTTTCGATACAAGGTATTGATCCGCGAGAAGATCGAGAGCTTCGGCCTGGATATCGACATCGTCGATCTGGAGGGCATCAATGAGGAAGGGCTGCTGTACAACGACAATATCAGCGCCGAGGCGATCATCCGCCGATTCCGCGACGCCGGGGTGGATGCGGTGTTCTTCCCCCACTGCAACTTCGGCACGGAGGATACGGTTGCCCGCGTCGGCAAGGCGCTCGGCAAGCCGGTGCTGCTCTGGGGACCGCGGGACGAGGCGCCGCTGGAGAACGGCATGCGTCTGCGCGACACGCAGTGCGGCCTGTTCGCGACCGGCAAGGTGCTGCGTCGGTTCAACGTGCCGTTCACCTATGTGACGAACTGCCGGGTCGATGATCCCGTGTTCGAGCGGGGCTTCCGCAACTTCATCAGCGCGGCCAATGCGGTGAAGGCGTTCCGCGAGCTTCGCATCCTGCAGATCGGACCGCGCCCGTCCTCGTTCTGGTCGGTCATCTGCAATGAAGGAGAGCTGCTGGAGACCTTCGGCATCGAGACGCATCCGATCACCCTGATCGACATTCGCCGGGAGACGGAGTCGGTGCTGCGCAAGAAGCCTTCCGGGCTGATGGCGGCTTACGACTTCATCCGCGAGCGGATGGATACGAGCGGGCTGGAGGAGGAGGCCGTGCTGCGCATCGCCGGGCTGAAGACCGCGATGCAGAAGCTGGCGGCGGACACGGGCAGCACCGCGATCGCCATCCAATGCTGGTCGGCGCTGCAGGAAGCGCTCGGCATCATGCCATGTCTGGCCAATGCGCTGCTGACCGATGAACAGATCCCGGTGACCTGCGAGACGGATATTCACGGCGCGATCACATCGGTGCTCGTCCAGTCGGCGGCGATGAACCAACATCCGACCTTCTTCGCCGATCTGACGATCCGTCATCCGGACAACCCGAACGGCGAGCTGCTGTTCCACTGCGGCAACTTCCCGGTATCGCTGTCGGTGGAAGAGAAGCCGAAGCTGGATCGCCACTTCCTGTTCGACGACCATTCGCCGGGCACGCACGAGGGCGAGATCAAGGGCGGCCTGATGACGCTGGCGCGATTCGACGGCGACCACGGCGAGTACTCGCTGTTCCTCGGACGCGCGCGCGGCATCCAGGGGCCATATACACGCGGCTCCTATGTGTGGGTGGAGGTCAACGACTGGCCCCTGTGGGAGGAGAAGCTGGTGAAGGGACCTTATATTCACCATACGGTGGGCATTCATGCCGATGTGATCCCGGCGCTCTACGAGGCATGCAACTATATACCGGGTCTGACCGCTGACCCTGTTGATCCGACGGAAGAAGAGATCCGCCGCTGGCTGCGAGGGTCATGATGGACCGCCGGATGGAGGGGAGTATGGTGGACATTCGGGAATTGGAGATCAAGGCTGCGCAGATCCGCATCGACCTGCTGAACATGATTCACCGTGCGAAGATGGGCCATACCGGCTCGTCCCTGAGCAATGCGGATATTCTCACGGCGCTCTATTATGCGGTGATGAGGATCGATCCGAAGCGGCCGAAGTGGGAAGAGCGGGACTATTTTATCGCCAGCAAGGGCCATGCTGTGGAGTCGCTGTACTGCATCCTGGCGGACAAGGGCTTCTTCCCGAAGGAGGAGCTGGATACCTTCTGCGCGTTCGGAACCCGGCTGATCGGCCACCCGAACAACAAGGTGCCCGGCATCGAGATGAATACGGGCGCCCTCGGGCATGGGCTGAGCATCTCCGTCGGACTGGCGCTGGCTGCGCGCAAGGACGGCCGGCCGAACCGCGTGTTTACGCTGATGGGCGACGGGGAGCAGGCGGAGGGCTCGGTATGGGAGGCGGCGATGGCCGCTTCGCACTACCGGCTGGACAACATCATCGGCATCATCGACCGCAACCGCCTGCAGATCAGCGGCAGCACGGAGGACGTGATGACGCTGGAGCCGCTCGCCGACAAGTGGCGCGCCTTCGGCTGGGAGGTCGTGGTGGTCGACGGGCATGACATGGCTGCGCTGATCGAAGCGTTCAGCTCGGCTCCGCGGACGGCGGGCAAGCCGACGCTGGTCATCGCCAACACGGTGAAGGGCAAGGGCGTATCGTTCGCCGAGAATGTGCCGCACTGGCACCACCATGTGCCGAGCGATGCGGAGTTGGAGCAGGCTGTGGCGGAGCTGAATGAACGCTTACGGGAGTTGAGCTTATGAGCAAGAATACGATCCCTAATCGGCAAGTATTGTGTGAGACGCTGCTGGACATCGCGCGTCATGACAAGGATATCATGGTGCTGACCAGCGACTCCCGCGGCTCGGCGGCGATGACGGAATTCGCCCGGCGGCTCCCCGAACAGTTCGTGGAGACGGGCATCGCCGAGCAGAATATCGTCGGCATCGCGGCCGGGCTGGCAGCGGGCGGCAAGAAGCCGTTCGTCGCCTCGCCGGCCTGCTTCCTCAGCATGCGGTCGATCGAGCAGATCAAGGTGGACGTGGCCTATTCCAACACGAATGTGAAGCTGGTCGGCATCAGCGGAGGCATCAGCTATGGCGCGCTGGGCATGTCCCATCACTCCGTCCAGGATATCGCGATCGCGCGCGCCATCCCCGGACTGGCGGTGGTGTTGCCGGCGGACCGGCATGAGACGAGGAAGATGACGGAAGCGCTCGTGAACCACGTGGGGGGCGTCTATATCCGCATCGGACGCAACCCGGTGGAGGACAGTTACGGTTCGGCCGATGAGGTGGACTTCCAGCTCGGCAAGGCGGTGCGCATGCGCGACGGCAAGGACCTCACCCTGATCGCCGCAGGCGAGACGGTGCGAGTCGCGCTGGACGCGGCGAACCTGCTCGCATCCTCGGGCATCGGCTGTCGCGTGCTCAACATGCATACGATCAAGCCGCTGGACGTGGAAGCGATCCTGCAGGCGGCCGAGGAGACAGGCGCCATCATCACGGTCGAGGAGCACAGCATCTATGGCGGACTCGGCGCGGCGGTCGCCGAGGTGGTCGTCCAGCATCGCCCGGTGCCGATGCGCATCCTCGGCATCCCGGATGAGCCGGCGATTGCGGGCAAGACCGCGGAGGTCTTCGCCCATTACGGCATCAGCGCGGACAACATCAGCAGGATCGCCGTTCAGATGCTGGAGCGGAAGAGGTGATGGGCGTGGCGAGTGCTGCGCAAGCGTATATCATGGCGGTCGACCAGAGCACGTCCGGCACCAAGGCGCTGCTGATCGACCGACAGGGAACGGTGCTGCACCGGAAGAGCAAGCCGCACAGACAGCATTATCCGCAACCGGGCTGGGTGGAGCACGACCCGATGGAGATCTTCCACAATGTGTGCGAGACGGTGGAGGAGCTGATGCGGTCCGCCGGCATCACGGCGGAGGAGGTGGCCGTGCTCGCCATCACGAATCAGCGGGAGACGGCGGTCATCTGGGATCCGGAGACGGGGCTGCCCGTCCACCCGGCGATCGTCTGGCAATGCCAGCGGACGGCCGAGCAATGCGCCATCCTCAAGCGGCTCGGAGCAGAGCCGATCGTCATGGAGAAGACGGGGCTGCTCATCGATCCGTATTTCTCGGCGGGGAAGTTCAGGTGGATCATCGACCATGCCGGACTGGCCTCGGGCCGGTACATGGCGGGCACGATCGACTCCTGGCTCATCTGGAAGCTGACGGATGGCAAGGTGCATGCGACGGATCATACCAATGCGAGCCGGACTTCGCTGTATAATCTGCACACCCGTAACTGGGATCCGGAGTTGCTCCAGCTGTTCGGCGTGGAGGGGCTGATGTTGCCGGAGATCCGCTCCAGCACCGACCTGTACGGCGTCGTTGGAGAAGCGGGAGGCGCGGCCAGGGGCATCCCGATCAGCGGGGTGATCGGCGACTCGCAGGCGGCGTTGTTCGGGCAGCTCTGCCATGAGCCGGGGATGGTCAAGGCGACTTATGGCACAGGCACGTCCGTGCTGATGAATGTCGGGCCTGAACCGATCCGCTCTGGCAATGGCCTGGTGACTGCGGTCGCCTGGTCGATCGATGGGCAGATGACCTATGCGCTGGAAGGCATCATCCGCAGTTCCGGAGATACGATGTCATGGCTGAAGGATCAACTGGAGTTGTTTGATGATTACGGTGCGGCGGAGGAACTTGCGGCATCGCTGCCGAACAATGAAGGAGTGTACCTGGTGCCGGCTTTCGTCGGGCTTGGCATTCCTTACTGGGATACGGAGGCAAGAGCTGCGCTCGTCGGCATGAGCCGCGGCAGCGGCAAGGCGCACATCATACGCGCGGGACTCGAGAGCATCGCTTACCAGGTTCGGGATACGATCGAGTATATGTGTGCCGAGTCGGGGGCTGCGCTTAAGGAGCTGCGAGCCGATGGCGGTGCCGTTCGCAATCGTCTGCTCATGCAATATCAGGCGGATCAACTGCAGATCGACGTCCGATGCGTGGAGACGGCGGAGCTGTCGGCGATGGGGTCGGCTTATCTCGGGGGACTGGCGGTCGGATACTGGAGCGGCCTTGATGAGCTGTCGGCGTTGCCGCGCCAGACGAGCACGTTCCGTCCGAGCATGGCGAAGGATCTCGCGGATCGCTATTACAAGGGTTGGCAGCAAGCGGTGAAGCGGGTGTTGACACAAGATGCGGGGATATGATGAAGTCTGACTCATAGACCGGTGCATGTATCATGAAGGAGGAGAGTGTATGACAAGCTTTTTGCCATACGATGTGCCTGAGCAGAGAAAATTGAGGTTGATCATTAATACAGATGCCAAGAACGAGGCAGACGACCAGTTTGCGATCGTTCATGCGCTGCTTACGCCACGATTCGTCCATAAAGGGATCATCGCGGCGCATTTCGGTACGCATCGCACGACTGAGTCGATGATGGAGAGCTATCGGGAATGCGAGCATCTGCTGTCGCTGATGGGAGAGGCGGGCAAAGTGCCGCTGTACAGAGGCGCAGAGCATGCGATGAGCGACGAAGTGACGCCTGTTGTCTCGGAAGGCGCCGAGCTGATCGTACGCGAAGCGATGCGCGAGGATGACAAGCCGCTGTTCGTCATCTTCCTCGGACCGCTCACCGATCTGGCCAGCGCTTACCTGATGGAGCCGAAGATTGCCGATCGCCTGACGGCCATCTGGATCGGCGGCGGGAAATGGCCGTATGGGGAACGGGAGTTTAATCTGATGAACGATATCGATGCGGCCAATGTGGTGATGGCGTCTCCGATTCCGCTGTGGCAAGTGCCGCGCAGTGTCTACTCGACGATTCGCGTCAGCCTGGCGGAGCTCGCCTGGAAGGTGCGCCCGCATGGTGAGGTTGGCCGCTATCTGTTCGAACAGATGGTGGACTTCAACAACCGGAATGTAACCTATGCAAACTTCCCGAAGGGGGAGATGTGGTCGCTTGGCGATTCGCCTGCGGTCAGCCTGCTGCTGGACGATCACGAGTACGGTTATGAGGTGAAGCCAGCTCCGCGCATTACTCGCGAGATGAACTACGTGCACAATCAGCCGTACCGGCCGATTCGTGTTTATCACTTCGTTGACCCGCGCTTCACGCTGGAGGACATGTTCGCGAAGCTCGCACTGTTCGCTCAGTCGCAACAAGGATAATGTGATAGGTTGCAGGTCGGTTAGAAAATGCACTGTTTTCTTCCCGACCTATTTTCATGGGGATGTTGGACATACGACCGTAGAGGCTGGATCAGTACCGGAAAGAGTTGTACGAAAAATCGTACAAAACCGTGGGAAGCCGGCCGTGATCGATGAAGTTGTACGAAACATCGTACAAAACTGGTGTATCTACTGAGGGTTCCGGCATCGGAAGGCACAATGGATAGGGCGCCAGCAGCTTCGCTGGCGCCTTGCTCCCACTAAGTATTTCTTGCATTCTGCAGTCTGCGCTTCTCTGCGACGAGCTGCTGGAACTCCTCCTCCAATCGCTCCGAAGGTTCGAGGCTGAGCCGGCTGAGCACCTCGGAGATGCGCGTCTCAATCACCATCAGGCGTTCCTCCCTGTCCGACTCCTCGTTCCTGGCAGCAGGTGGAGCCTCGTTCCTGTACTGCTCATAAGTGCCTTCGAAGAGGCGGATACGTCCTTCCTCGAAAGCCAATATCCGCGTCGCCAGGTTGCCGATGAACCGGCGATCATGGGAGACGAACAGCACCGTTCCTTCGTAACCCTTGAGCAGCGATTCCAATGCCTCGATCGTCTCGATATCGAGGAAATTGGTCGGCTCATCGAGCACGAGCATGTTCACGTCACTGACGAAGATCTTGGCCAGCGCGACCTTGACGCGTTCGCCGCCGCTCAGCACGTGGACGGGCTTGTAGACGTCGTCGCGGAAGAAATGCAGACGGGCCAGCACCGTGCGGATGGTCGTCTCGTCCTGCGAGGAAGTGGCGCGGACATTGTCGAGGATCGACCTGTCCAGGTCCAGGATGTCGATCCTCTGGCTGAAGTAGCCGATGCGGACAGCGGGAGAGAGGGTGATATGCTCATCCGGCTGCAGCAGCTTCTTCACAAGCGTCGTCTTGCCTGCGCCGTTCGGGCCGATGATGGCCAGTTTGTCTCCGCTTCGGATGTGGAAGGTCGCCGGTTGCCACAGGATGCGCTTGCCGATCCGTCCAGACAGGTTCTCCACACGCAGGACGATCTTGCCGCGGATCACATCGCCGTGGAGCAGGTTCATCTTGATCGGCGGCAACTCGCGCCGCTTCTCGACCTTCTCCATCTTATCCAGCCTCGTCTCCATCGCTTTCACAGTCTGCGCAAGCTTCTTCTGCTTCTTCGCGAAGTACGGCTTCGCCCCGGCGATTCTCGCTTCGGATGTGCTGACATGCTTCGGCTTCTTCGTGGCGCGCGCCGCCTTCTCCTCCTTGAGCCGGATGGCTCGTTCGAGCTGTCGGCGCTCCTGCATATAGTGCTCATATGCCTCATCATGCTGTCTGTCTCTCAGCTCGCGCTCGGCAGCGTAATCCGAGTAATTGCCCCGGTACACGTGCAGCTTGCTGTCCCGAATCTCCCAGATCGAGGTGCACACCGCATCCAGGAAGGAGCGATCATGGGATACGATGACAAGCGCGCCTTGCCAGTTCAGGAATTGCTTCTCCAGCCACTCGATATGGGAAGTGTCGAGGTTGGTTGTCGGTTCGTCTGCGAAGAGCAGTTCCGGATCTTGCGCCAGCGCATGGAGGATCACTTCCTGCGTCTGTTCGCCGCCGCTCTTCGAATGATCGGGGGCAGGCAATTGCGGGATAAGTCCAGAGCGGGCGCGCGAAGATACCTGGCCTTCATCAGGCGCCTTCAGACCTGCGAGCACCTCCAGCAGCGTCGTTTTGCCGCTGCCATTGCGTCCGACGAGTCCGATCCGTGCCCCCGGTTCGATGTGCAGGTTCTGGAATTGGACGAGCAGTCGATCCCTTACATAGATTTTCAGATTGGTGGCTTCCAGCAAGATCATACGATCAACTCCTTGTGACGGGAGCACGATCGCCGTGAAACGAATCATGCCCCCTGATTCTGGTGTCCAGAATAGGAGGCATGGATGGACGACAGGCTGACGCAGACGCGCTTGATGAGCCTGTGCAATAACCGTCTACTAAGGGGTATGTCCGAGCCATGGTCTGATCCTATTCTGAAACTTCGTTTGAAGACGTGTGCAAACAAACCTTGTTGCGAGGTCGTTTGGCTTCCTTCAATGTCCGTTTCCAGTCGAATAGGATTAGTTGTCCATCGCTCCGACGTTCACCCTTTCATGTTCAAGTTATCTATAAAATATCGGTTTGGTCTCTGAATGTCAACTCATCTTGCCGGGGCTGCGACAACATGCCTATCGCGGTGAACGGCATGTGACACTTACCCCGTCCTTCTGTCACGCTATCATCGCGGTGAACGGCATGTGACACTAACTCCGTCCCTATGTCACGCGCTACAGGTTCTCGGCTTTCAGGGCGTCGATGATATTCTCCTTCTTCAGCCTGGAGCTCGATTGAAGCATCGTGATGAACACGATGAGGAAGACGCTGACGACGCAGATCGCGATCTCCTTCCAGGGCAGGATGAAGCTGAAGCCGAACAGGCCAGTCATCGAGCTGTACATCCACCAGCTGATCAGGATGCTGACGGGGAGTCCATACAAGAGCGACTTGAGGCCGTAGAAGATGCATTCGTAGTTGAGCATGCGGCTGAAACCGGCCGGCGTCATGCCGACTGACTTCAGCATGGCGAATTCACGTCTGCGCAGCGCAACGTTGGTGCTGATCGTATTGAAGATGTTGGTCACGCCGATGAGGGCGATGAGTGTGACGAATCCATACAGGAAGATGGAGATGACTGTTCTCGTGTTGCGGGCGGACTCCTGACTGATCTTCGTGTCGTGGATGTACAGACCGCCTGGACTCAATCTCGCGCCCATATCTTCGATCTGATTCACGAGCGCCTGATGGTCAGCACCTTCTTCCACTTCCATATACAGTACGGCGTTGTTTGTCTGGGACATCTCATGCAACCAGGGATGTATCGACTCATATACCTCCTCTGAGACGATGACCTGCACATGCGGGCCACTCGGTTCAACACCGTATGGGAAGATGGTCGAGACAGCTCCAATCTCAAGTTCAAACCGATAAGGCTCAGTTCCGTCATGATGGTCATAATCCTGCAAGTTCAGGCTGGCGCCAGGCTGAACGTTCATCGGCTCGTATTCCGCCAGCATCGGATACTGGATCCTGTTGCTGTTGATCAGGATGCCGCGCGGATGATCCGCATCCAGATAGTCTGCGACATCGAGCTGCAACTCATCAGCGTACGCGGCAAACGCATCGCTGCCGATCGACACCAGGAATACTTGCAGGAATGGGTGAATGCCTTTTTCATCGTATCGCATATACAAGCTCCGGAGTTCCTCATTATGAGATTCTATGAACTGTTCACGCACATAGCTGCTGAACATCGATTCATCGATCTCTGAAGTGATGAGATCCTGGTAGCGGACGATCGCGTACTGTTCAACGGCATCCATCTCGGCGACCTTCGTATACAGATTGAGCTTCTCTTCGTGTGTTGAATCATCGTACTTCCTAACGGATATGTCATAGCCGCGCTCCGTGTAGTAGAGATCGCTGCTGGAGAATCCGTAAGTCATGAAGGATGAGAATGAGACATACAGGACGATGCTGATAAACAGCGAGAATACGGTCGCCCGATAACGCTTGCGCTGTCGTTTCAGGTTCTTCAGCGCCAGTTCCCCTTCGATGCCGAAAAGCCGCCGTGTCAGCCTCGAGGTGCGAAGCTGTCGGCCCTTGAACTGGATATCCGTCGTCAGGCGAATCGCGTCGATCGGCGAGATGCGGGCCGCTCTGCGAGCCGGTATGAAGGCCGAGAGGAAGATCGTCAGCGCGATGAAGACGATGGAGACGATGATGCTGCTCGGCAGCACAACCAGCTGCAGTTCGGTACCGGATCTCATGAAGGAACCGGGCATCAGCTTGTTGATGACCTCGATCGTCACCCAGATGCCTCCGATGCCGGACAGGATGCCGACAGGAATGCCGATCAGGCCGAGGACGAGCGCCTCGAAGAAGACCATGAGGCGGATCTGCCTGCCCGTGGCGCCAACGCTGGACAGCATGCCGAACTGCTTCTTGCGCTCGCTCACCGAGATGGCGAAGGCATTGTAGATGACGGACACGGAGCCGATGACGACGAGTATGATGACGATAAGTCCGATCGTCTCGAAGATGTCACCGAGCTCACGATTATTGGTGATGCCCATCCATCGGAGCAGATCGCTGTTGTATGAGATGGATGCGGCCTGTGAGGTCGCCACGAGTTCGCGTCCTGTGTCGTAGATGTGGCGCGGCTTCTTCGCCGTGATCGACACATCGACGAACGTGTCTGGAGCCAGTTCGCTCTTATCCAGATAGGTAATCGCCATATACCCGGGAACAGAGTAGGACATATACCAGGGGCGCTCGAAGAAGCCGGTAACCGTGTAAGTTCGTGTCAATTCACTCGTCAACTCCTCCGTCTCCGACAGAGGTTCTTCGCTCAACAGGACGCCATCATCCATCCGCTGTCCGACATCCAGAGTCAGTGTGTCATCGATCGCGATATCCAGGCCGCCGTTGAGGTTGACGTCCTCCGCCAGGATGATCTCATCAGCTTCTGATGGATAACGGCCGCTTATCAGGTTGACAGGAAGATGGGAGAAAGCCGGTCCGTCATAAGCGCTGATGACAAGATAGGGTTTGTCTGGATTGCTCAGCCCCTCCAGCCTTGCGAATCCGACGTCTCGCGTCAACATAGACGTCTCTGTGTTGGCATGCTCCGTGATATACTTGCTGTTCTCGTACCGTACCTGCTCGAACGTGGCATGATGACTGCCGTCCGTCTTCGCTGTCGTGCGGATCATGACGTCCTGGAAGCTGGCGACCAGCGTGGCTACCCCGCAGATCATCGCGCCTGCGAGGATGATGCCGATGATCGTCACGATCGTGCGCCGGCGGTTCAGCCTCAGGTTGCGCAGTGTCAATTGGCTGAGCACATTCATCGGCGGATCACCTCATCCTTGATGACGCGGCCATCTTCCAGCGTGATGACGCGATCTGCCTGCAGGGCGATGCCCGGATCATGGGTGATCATGATGAGCGTTTGATTGTAGTGGCGATTGGAATATTTGAGCAGATCGAGGATCTCCCGTGAATTCTTGCTGTCCAGGTTGCCCGTTGGCTCGTCTGCCAGCACGATCGCCGGCCCATTGATCAAGGCGCGGCCGATGGACACGCGCTGCTGCTGGCCGCCGGACAGCTCGTTCGGCAGATGGCGCGTGCGCCCTTCCAGCCCCAATGTTTCGATGATGCTCTTCAGCCGGCTAGTTTCGACCTTGCGATTGTCGAGCAGAAGCGGGAGGGTGATGTTCTCCTCGACATTGAGGATCGGGATCAGGTTATAGAACTGGTAGATGAGTCCGATCTGCCGTCGGCGGAAGATCGCGAGCTGCGCTTCGCTCAAGGCGTAGATGTCAGTGTCATCGATGAATACCTTGCCGCTCGTCGGTCGGTCAACTCCGCCCATCATGTGGAGCAGGGTGGACTTGCCGGATCCGGAGGCGCCGACGATCGCGACGAATTCGCCCTTGTTTACGCTGAATGAGACGTTGTCGAGGGCGGTAACCTGCGATTCGCCTTTGCCGTATACTTTGCACAAGTTTTCGATTCTGAGTATGGTCATGTTCCAAGCACTCCTTCTTTGCACTTTTCTCTGTTTATCATCATAGCTCTCCAAGATGACGCTGCGGTGACAGTGAAGGTGACAATTTCGTCACTTTCCGAACTGTCTGCCAGAGCAAGTTGCCAACCGGCAGTTCAGATCGAGGATATGGTGAAACCAGACTGTGCCGCTGCAGCTAGATGATCTTCTTGTAGAAGGTGATGAAGAAGGAGGTGCCTGTCTCTGATGAACTAGTCACGGTGATATCGCCGCCTTGCCGCTTCACGAGCTCATGTGCCATCGCCAGTCCGATGCCGACGCTGTCCTTGCCTGCGTTCTTGCCCTTGTAGAAACGGTTGAAGATATAGGGCAGGTCCTGTGGATCGATGCCGATACCGCTGTCAGAGATCGTGATGCGTGTATAGATCGGGTTCGATTCCCAACGGATGTCGATGGAGCCATGCTCTGGCGTATGCTCGATGCCGTTCTTCAGGATATTGATCAACGCTTCCGCCGTCCATTCCAGATCCCCTGTGATCTCCGCTTCTGGATCGCCATTCACCGTGATCTGAAGCTGCCTGGCCTCGATCGGGATGGCGAGCGTGTCGAGCGCACGATGGATCAGGCTGCTGATGGGATACGATTCATGCTTCATGGTGATCGTTCCGGCATCGAGCTTCGACAGGGTGAGCAGGGAGGAGACGAGCCATTCCATGCGGTTGAGCTGGGAGCGGATACGCTCCAGGAACTCGGCCCGCATCTCCTCGGGCGGTTCTGACATGAGCAGATCCGTCAACATGGACAGGGAGGTGAGCGGCGTCTTTAACTGGTGACTGATATCGGCGATCGAATCGACCAGCTTAAGCTTGTCGCGCTTCAGCGTCGAGGATTGCTCTTTCAGCATCGTGGTGATCTTGTAGATTTCATTTTTCAGGATGCTGAATTCTCCTTCGCCATTGTCGCGAATATCGAGTGCCTGTTCGCCGCCGGCGATGCGGCTCCCATAGTCGTTCAGTTCACGGACCGTGCGATAGCGACGGGAGAGGAAGACGAGGAATATCGCAACAAGTGCGATGAACACGATGATCGTCAACGATATGTACAGGATCAGTTGAGCGCGCAAGTGGCTGCGCATGGGTGCCGCTTCCGCCAGCAGGTTGTCAGAATATCCGTAACGAAGGAGCAAGTCTTCTCCACGTTCGGTTGCATCCGCATCAGGCTCCGAGAGGGAATGGATGATGTCGCGTTCAGCCTCCGGATAATGGCGGGTGATGATGCCGATCATGGTTGCCTGGTGTTGCAGCAGCGGTTCGGCGTATGAACGCAGGCTGACCGTTGCCACGACATAGGCGAGCAAGGTGAAGAGGACGAGGAGCGCGCTCAGGATGAGGAGGAGCCTCTTCACCTCGGGGTTGCGCAGCAGCCTCATGTGTCTCCACCAACCTTGTAGCCCAGCCCGCGCACGGTATGGATAAGCTTCGGTTCCTGCGGGTCGTCCTCCAGTTTCTCCCGCAGCCGTTTGATGTATACGGTCAAGGTATTGTCGTTGACGAACTCGCCGCCGACATCCCAGATGCTCTCGAGGATCTGGCTCCGGGTCAGCACTTGCCCGGGATGAGTGGCCAGTGTAAGCAGCAGTCTGTACTCCATGGCAGTAAGCAGGATCTCCTGACTGTGCTTCAAGACACGTGCCTGATCCGGGAGGATCGTGACATCGCCGATGCGGATGGTCTGTTTATGCGTCGGATCGTGCGGCTGATATCGGCGCAGCACGCTCTTGATGCGGGAGATGAGCTCACGCACGCGAAATGGCTTGGTGATGTAGTCGTCAGCGCCCATATCCAGGCCCATGACGACGTTCACTTCATCGTCACGTGCCGTCAGGTGTAACCGTCAAGTACCTTTGAACAAATTTCGCGAATTTATTTTCAACAACTAGAAATTTCCAAATATGGTTTGGCGGTGCTTGAGCCGGTAGCTGTCTCCTGTCAGGTGAATCACCTCGCTTCGATGCAGGATCCGGTCCAGAATGGCGGTTGTGACGGCCGGATCCC
>Ga0207747_1000795_pt1 | contig 28993 bp, 25 predicted proteins | sample HigsolmetaGSP11D_FD_184839 | JGI IMG/M metagenome (GOLD analysis project Ga0207747, IMG submission 184839) | High solid enriched microbial communities from the Joint BioEnergy Institute, USA - SP1-1-D (SPAdes) | ecosystem: Engineered > Bioreactor > SSF (Solid state fermentation) > Aerobic >...
ATCTTTAAAATGTTGATCATCAATTGTCAATGTAAGTGATATGATTTTAAAGTGCGAGTCTTTTTTTAATTCTTTGGGCAAATCTGTGCAGCTATCCCCTATAATTTTATAATTCATTCCATATCCTCCTAGCTAAAAAATATATATATATTATTTTTATCATTTTAGAGTCTTTTATAAGCCCAACCCTAAGCATGATATTACAATACGTTGTTAATGATATTATTTGGTAAATTTTGTATACCTCGTAATGTAGTTTTTGTTACTATATCATAACATATATAATTTATATTTTAAAGAAAAATATAAAAATAAAAATAACAAATTTATTTTTATATGCGTTTGGTTAACATAAGTCACAGATGCAAAAGAAACCAGCAACCCATTTTTTGTCAGGAAAATACTTTCTATTATAAAAATAGGCTGCCATGAACCTTTCCCATAAAGGAAAGACTCATGACAGCCTATTATGTTCGATCTATTTGATATCATTTGCTTAAAGCTTTTCGTATAGGACGGTATAGGGCTTATTTTGCCAAAAGCAGCATAATCTCATTGCTTCTCTGAATAAATTTAGTCATTGCTTCCGGTTCTAATGGCTTATGGCTAAGCATCGCTAGATCATATAGCTGTTCGCAAATCATTGGGGTATGCTCTGAATTTTCATTCTCCATAATGTATTGAACCAGTTTATTATTGGCATTTAGTACAAGGGTTTCACCTTCATTAAACATATTCGAATCCATTGCGCCAAGATTGTACATACGCATCATATCTTGCATTCTGCGGCTTTCTTCCGATAGGGTAATCACGGAAGAAATCTTCTCATTCTTTAACTTCTCAACCTTTACCTCAAGCTTCTCTTTACCAAGAACTTTCTTAAAGAGCTTTGACATCGCTTCCGTATATTTCTTTAAGGTCTTTTCATCCTTCTTCTTGGTTTCTTCCTTAAAGCTATCCGTAAGATCCGCATCAATTCTCTGGAATTTGATGGATTGATCACGGTATTCTAACTGCGTGATAAATGGTTGATCGATGTTATGGGTTAATAGGAATGCATCAAGACCTGCTTCCTTAAACATATTAATGTACTGACTCTGCTGTTTTTCATCGGTTACATAGTACACTATTGTCTTCTCATCTGCATTCTTATCCTTACTTCCTTCTTCGTTTCCCTTGCTCTCCTCGGAAGCTTTCGTTTCTTCTGCTGTACTGCCTTCCGTGGTTTTATCCGTATCCTTATCCTTTGTAGCTTTCGCATTTTCCACATACTCCGGCAGTGTAATGTATTTACCATCTAAGTTCTTAAAGATGATATAATCCTTCATCTTATCCCGGAATTTGTCATCCTTCAGGCAACCAAATTTGATAAACGGACTAATATCATCCCAGAACTTCTCATAGTTTTCTCTTTCTACCTTATACATACCGGTTAGCTTATCCGCTACTTTCTTGGTAATATAATCGGAAATCTTCTTAACAAATCCATCGTTTTGAAGTGCACTTCTTGATACGTTTAACGGTAGATCCGGGCAGTCAATTACACCCTTTAAGAGCATTAAGAACTCAGGGATAACTTCTTTAATATTATCCGCGATAAACACCTGATTGCAATAAAGCTTTATCACTCCCTCAAGGGAATCATATTCCGTATTGATCTTAGGAAAGTAAAGAATACCCTTTAAGTTGAACGGATAATCCATATTTAAATGAATCCAGAATAAAGGCTCCTTAAAATCATGGAATACTTTGCGATAAAACTCTTTATACTCTTCCTCGGTACAATCATTCGGATGTTTCATCCAAAGAGGATTGGTATCATTGATTGGTTCCGGCTTTTTCTCTTCCTTGCTCTCTTCCTGAGCCTTGCCATCCTGATCTACTGACGCATCTATAACCTTATCTTTCTTCTCTTCTTTTTTCGCATTGGCATTTTCAAAATAAATCTCTACCGGCATAAAGGAGCAATATTTTTGAATTACTTCTCTCGCACGCCATTCATTGGAGAATTCATAACTATCCTCATTCAAATAAAGAGTGATTTCAGTACCTCGGTCTGTTTTGGTGCCATCTCCCATTTCAAATTCCGTACCGCCTTCGGACTCCCAATGAACAGGAGTAGCACCTTTTTGCCAAGAAAGGGTATCAATCGTAACTTTATCCGCTACCATAAATGCAGAATAGAAACCTAACCCGAAATGTCCAATGATTTGATCCTCACTCGTTTTATCCTTATACTGCTCAAGGAATTTCTGCGCACCGGAGAATGCAATCTGATTGATATATTCCTGCACTTCTTCCGCTGTCATACCAATACCGTTATCGGTGAACTTGATTGTCTTCTCTTCCGGATTAACCGTAACGGTTATCTTAAAATGGTTATCATCCGGAAGCTCCGCCTCACCCATAACCTCTAATTTCTTTAATTTTGTAATCGCATCGCAACCATTGGAGATTAACTCTCTAATAAAAATGTCGTGGTCGGAATATAACCACTTCTTAATAATCGGGAAAATGTTCTCTGAATTAATGGATAAATTACCCCGTACTGTACTCATACTAACACTCCTTTTTCATTCTGTATTACTGATCTTTGCACTGGTGCAGGTTCTATTACCCGGGAACAGGCTATATTACCCGCTGGGCAGTGCAATTTATGATGAATGAATTGAAACCAATTCATTGAAAACGTATTGCGCCTACAAAAGATATCATAATACGGTGTATCAGAAATGTCAAGAAAAAATTAGCACTCATTAATATAGAGTGCTAACAAAAATCATTTTACTCTTTTTTTATTCTTCGAATGCAATCCCTTGCTTCTGCAGGAAACTTTTCACCTCTTTGTCCCACTCCTGTTCCAAGGATTTGTCCAATGTAAAAGTTTTAATTGCAGTACCTGTGATAATATGAAGTTCACCCTTATCAAATCGGATAATTAAATTCAAACCACCAACATCATCCAAACGCATTCGGCCTGCCAGCCTTTCCACAATTTGTGCGGTAAACTCCTTTGGCAATTGGAATACTATCTTTAGATGAAGGGGCGCCTTGTTTCCTTTGATCATTGAAAAAGCAATTGGTCTAACATCACTCCATAGGGTATATTTTTTATCTCCTCGCTCCTCCAGTTCCTCCTGATTAAAGAAATCTTCATGGAACTGTCCATGAATCGTAAAGCTTGTAAATGTATGCAGCTCCATTTCTTTTAACAAAAATGCATCAAATACTTGCTGGGTCAATAGTTTTGCCATAAATACCTTGACCTCAGGTATTTTCAGTAAAATCATCCGTCTCTCCCCGATTCTTTAAAATAAATTCTTTTTTATAATAAAAACTTTTCATTTATAAGCAGAATCCCTGTTTTACCATCCTTATACGTGAAGCGTTTGCATTAAATTCTAGTATATATTTTATCGAATGACAAACAATAATACCATACTTGATATTTTGATTTATTATGGGAATCTCTTTTCATACTGCAATCTATCATCTAGGAGGATTGTAATCATGTACTTTGAGCCTTCAACCAAGAAAACTTACCACCGCTTTCCTACTTCCAACCGATTAACGGATTATGACATCCGATTTTATTTCCCTGAAAAGCCAGAGCAATTCGAAGAGGATGCTAATTTCGATACACGATTAACAAACCGCATTACCGATGATCATGAAGAGACCTACTAGATTGGAAAGCACCAATGCAAGACGAATAGTAACAGTAAGTGCGCAGGGTAAAAGATATAAAAGAAATATTTTATACTTTTACCCTTTTTGCCATTATATAAAGAAATCAATATCATCGACAATGTTGCCAATATATTAATACTTCCTAAGACGCCTCCGGTAACAGCTAGCAGAGATATTGTGAGTAACATCTTACTTCCTCTAAACAGATAGAAGGAAGCAACAAGCAAGATGCCTTTATAATCATAATCCGTTCTTAGTAATGCAGCAATGAAACCAAAACCGGTTGTCAGCATGATATTAATCATACTGCATAAGATAATATCTTTGGAAAATTTCTTTTCCACCTGATGCATTAGCGTAATTAATAATAACCCTAAGAACAACGTGAAATATACATTCTGATGACGCATCATTCTCGTAAGAATTGTACTAAATTCTCCGTTCTTCAATTCTTCCATAAGGTTCGCCCGCGGATCAAACGATTGATAGAATGCCAAATCGAACGGAAGCTCTGACAGTAATGCAAATACACCCATTCGGGTTAAGTATTTTTTAATATCACGGGTATGATAGAAGCCTTCTACCATGAGGAACAAAAAAATCGGAAATGCCAATCTGCCAATAGAACGGGAAATCAGATAAAGATTAGTATTGTAAGGTATAAACACAACTCCAATATGGTCAATCAGCATAGTAATAATCGCAATCATTTTTAATGAAAATGAACTCATACTTTATCCTCTCATTCATAATATCAAATTAGATTTTTATAATAATCTCCATTCTTATCATTATCTAAATCAATTGTAATTATATTAATTATTATAAAAGTATTTTAAAATCTTCTACTGTCTTATACTGCAACAATCAAATCAACAATCAAACCTCTTATGACATACATCAGAAATCAGATATGCATTCTTTTATCCAACTCCGTTTTGATACTATTCCCCTCAAATATAATTAACGCCGATAAACTAATTGCACTCGTAGCCACACAGATGACTGATGGAAAAAGCACATTCAGCGATCCAAACAGGATAAAAATTAAAGGAATAAAACCAAAAATACCATCGACAAGTAAGTAAAAAATCAGATCTCGAACGCCTAGTTTCAGTAGCTTTGCTGCTATCGGCATGACAATCATTGCCCCCACGCAGGCAGAAGGAATTACATAGTCAATGGACCATCCTCTCCATCCCATGGACGAATCCCAAATTACCGATAGAATACTAATCAGCGCTACTTGCCATGTAATTGTCTTCGGTATATTATTTTTCTTACGAATAATAAAGAACAAACTGATCCACATGCACAGGATACCTGCCGCTACCAAGATGGACCAGTGAGAATTCGGTGTAACTATGATATTCACAGCAAAACCGATTATAATCACAGAAATCGAAATCAATAACAGTATTCGGATAAATACATTAAATTCCTGATAAATGGTTGGTATATAAGGGAATACCTCATCATCCTCCTGATCATTGTCCTTCTGCGTCAGTATTCCTTCGCATAGCGGACAGACCGGATGGTTTCCACGTATCTTTACTTTACAGTAATCACAATACTGCATCCTAATCCTCCATTCCCTAAGCCAGGCACTTGCCATCCAACTTCTCAGATAAAAGCCGAGCGCCTGTATTCTAACATTGCAGTTACAAGTCAGATACCTTCATCCGTCTTCTCGATTATTTGCGGCTATGGTAACTTCAATTCCCTCCTGTGTCAGCATACGATAGAAGTTCTTCTGAATATCCATACTATCAAACGGGGAAGCTATGCAAACTACCAAATTGTCACCAAAAGAGCACATTCCTATCTGTGGACGTCTGGCACTGCTAAAGCAAATAAACTTATTGATATAAGGAGCGATTTCCTTAGCTATGGTTACTTTCCCGACATTGGAAAGAGATGCCGTAATTCCCTTATCATTGATATAATTTGCAAAACGTAATACCAAGTCCTTGATAAATAATGGAACAACCCTAGTAAACGCATTATGTTCCAAGGCGGACAAACGGTTCATATGCTTTCTTAACCTTTCCTCTGTCAGTTCTCTGGCAAAGGCTTCTTTCACTTTTGCTATAATGCTATCAATATCATCGCTCATTTTCCCAAAATGGTAACTGATATGAATCGTGCTAAAAAAATTCCTTGCCGTAACGGAAGGAAAATAGTTTCTTAAATTGACCGGTATCGAAAGAACCACCGGATACTTCTTCGCTCGTGCCGGCATTTCCATTGCAATTGCCTTGATAAATAGTGCTGTCAAATATACCGTCATCGTCGTGTTGTATCGATGGGAAAGATCCAGAACTTCCTTTACGTTCATCACTCCCTCAACCACTTTATATCGATTATCAATGGAACGTCTACCGGTAATACGATAGGCACGGTCGACTTTCACTCTTTTAGGAAATTTCTCACCGGTATAATGCTTAAGAAAGCTGTCATCCATTTTCTGATCGAAGGATGCATCGTAATCCAGCTGCGGTAACTGTCCTTGGAAATCTTCCTTATGTTTTATCGTGATATAAAAATATAGCAAGGTTTTTAAAAACGCCAGTGCCCCTGTACCATCTGCAAGAGCATGATAGATCTCCAGATTTATCCTTCTGCGATAATAGGTAACCTCAAATAAAAGATTTTTCCGGTTGGGATGATATATCGTACTGCAGGGAGGTTTAAATTCCTCCACAACTTCCGGCATCAGCTCCGTTCTCTCAAAGTAATACCAAAATAGCCCCTTCCGAAGTACATATCGGTAGATGGGAAATAGTTGAATCGTCTTAGTTACCGCCTCCTGCAGGATGTCTTTGTCAACGTCCTCCTTTAGCTCGCAGGCAAAACGAAAGACTTTCGTATCTTTCTCATTGGTGTTCGGCGGAAAAATCTTAGCTGCGTTATCAAGTTTTGTCCATTGAACGGGCTTTTTCCTAGTCATTAACGATTCCATACTCCTTTTTTCTATTGCTAATTTATCACTACCTAGCCAATAAGAATCGATTCATCAAACGATAACTACGCTTTTCATGTACGTTTGGAAATGTAATAATTCATAAAGACTAATCTTTATATAGAAACCTAAGACCATAAGTATATTGGAATAAATTCATTCTAGCGAAGTTAAAACAATAAGTCAATTATTTCTAGCAATGGTAATTTTCTTTGAAATTACGGTTCTGCTTTTATCCCCACCTTCTATGGTAAGAAAATTCTCTTGCAAAAACAGGATTATACGTTACAATAGAAATAACGGTTAAAAAGTCGAATTTTATTTTTGCAGAGCAAAGAACGTAATTTAGGAGGATTTTAATGATACAAGCTAGTAATGTGACACTGAGACTAGGAAAGAGAGCGTTGTTCGAGGATGTTAATATTAAATTTACCGAGGGCAACTGCTATGGATTAATTGGTGCCAATGGTGCCGGTAAATCCACCTTTCTTAAAATATTGAACGGACAGATTGAACCAACCAAGGGTGAAATTATTATCACACCTGGACAGAGATTATCCTTCCTTCAGCAGGATCATTTCAAATACGATGAATACGTGGTACTTGATACCGTAATTATGGGCAACAAGCGCCTTTATGATATTATGAAGGAAAAAGAACAGATTTATGCCAAAGAAGATTTTACTGAGGAAGATGGTATCCGTGCCAGCGAATTGGAAGGCGAGTTTGCTTCCATGGATGGTTGGGAAGCGGAAGCCAATGCTGCTTCACTTCTGAATGGTTTAGGTATTGATACCGAGCTTCATTATAAGAAAATGAGCGAACTAACCGGTAGCGAAAAAGTTAAAGTGCTTCTCGCGCAAGCATTATTCGGCAATCCGGATATCTTGCTTCTGGACGAGCCTACGAACCACTTAGACCTGGATGCAATCCGTTGGTTAGAAGAATTCTTAATTAATTTTGAAAATACCGTTATTGTGGTTTCCCACGACCGTTACTTCTTAAATAAAGTCTGCACCCATATCGCAGATATCGATTATGGTAAAATCCAGCTATATGCCGGTAACTATGATTTCTGGTATGAATCCAGCCAGCTTATGATTAAGCAGATGAAGGAAGCCAATAAGAAAAAAGAAGAGAAAATTAAAGAGCTTCAAGAATTCATTCAGAGATTCTCTGCAAATGCTTCTAAGTCAAAGCAGGCAACCTCCAGAAAGAGAGCTTTGGAGAAAATTGAACTGGAAGATATCCGACCTTCCAGCAGAAAATATCCTTACATCGATTTCCGTCCAAACCGTGAAATCGGAAATGAGGTATTAACTGTTGAAGGCATCTCCAAGACAATCGATGGTGTAAAGGTATTGGACAACATTTCCTTTATCGTTGGTCGTGAAGATAAGATTGCTTTCGTTGGTCCAAATACTCTTGCGACAACGACCTTATTCCGTATCCTTGCCGGTGAATTGGAACCGGATGAAGGTCACTACAAATGGGGCGTAACTACTACCATGTCCTATTTCCCAAAAGATAATACCAAACTTTTCGCCGGAGATGAAACAATCGTCGACTTTTTAATGCCATTCTCACCTGAAAAGGATGTAACCTATGTTCGTGGCTTCATGGGCAGAATGCTATTCTCCGGTGAGGAAGGCGCAAAGAAAGTAAATGTGCTATCCGGAGGAGAAAGAGTCCGCGTCATGCTATCAAAGATGATGCTTACCGGTGCCAATGTATTAATTCTGGATGAGCCTACGAATCACTTGGATATGGAATCCATTACTTCATTAAATAATGGTTTAATTAAATTCCCTGGCGTACTTTTATTTACTTCCCAGGATCACCAGTTTGTTCAAACAACGGCTAACCGTATCATGGAGATTACTCCGAACGGACTTATTGATAAAATCACAACCTACGATGAATATCTGGATAGTGATGAGATGGCAAGAAAGAGACAGGTTATGCATTTTACCAGTGAGGAGGAAAATAATTGATTGATATTCTTTTATTGCCAAATCATATCTCGTAACAATGCATAAGTAAAATAGGAAAAAGAATTCCACCAAAGTATAGTGTATCTGAGATTATGCGAATTTAAATAATATATTTGAGCTCCAAATATCACTTAAATATCAGTAACGAATAATATAAACATGAGAATATATTTCGTTATGGAAGTGGCAAATTGTCCTTTCTGGAGCACATGAATATCCAATTGTCAAATCCAAACTATGTACCTGTAATCAAAGGTCCCCAAGTCTATTACGGGGGAAGTCAGATGTGGTTCTCAGGGAATGACAAATTCAGCAAAGACTATATAATTCGTGTCTACGGTTGTGGTACAATCGCAACCGCAGATATGCTCCTGTACCTTGCATTACAAAGAAAAGATTTTCGCACCCCTCTAACAGATATCGCTCTGGAAGAGGATAACACCATATATTATCCCAATTATGACACCTATGTTCATACAGTGCATGATCAATACACGAAAACAAAAAGATTTATCGCTGTATTAGGTCCCAGGATAGCTTATGCCTTCAATTGCTATGCCAGGAAATATCAAATTGGTTATCGTGCCACATGGAAACTTACGTTAACCTATTATGATATGTATGAACTCATAAAGGAAATGCTTAGCGAAGATATTCCGGTTATTCTTTCCATCGGCCCTAATACGCCAAATCTTTGGGGTAAAAAGGGAATTTTCTTCTATCAAAAATACAGGATTGATGATATGGAGCAAGCGCTTAAAGAAGATACTTCGATGGAAAAAAATGCCGATAACAAAGATAGTAATTTACGATATTACTATGTACCATTAATGCAAAATGTAAATAGCCATTATGTTGTTGTAACCGGCATGGAAATGAATCCGAATATCGGTAAAGTAATGCTGCGAATCTCCTCCTGGGGAAAATCTTATTACATTAATTACGAAGAATACAGAGATTATGTAGACAATATCGGAGGAACCTTTACCTCCAGCCTCCTGTATGTTAAGAAACAAAATTAACAGACGCAATCAAACTCCTGCTTTATAAAGCGGGAGTTTTCTGTTTGCTTCATAAAGCAGGAGTTTATCTTTCTGTATCATTGTCGGGAGTTTATCTATACAATAAATCAAGCCGGGTTATTTTATCCGGCTTGATTAGCTATATCTTTCTAAATTTTTGATAACGCTGCTCCAAAAGGATATCTGCAGGCAGCTTTAATAATTCTTTCAAATCGTAATCAAGAACGGTTTTTATGTTCTGCGCCATTTGATCATAGTCATTATGGGCTCCTCCTTGTGGTTCCGGAATAATTCCGTCGATAATACCAAATTCCAACAAATCCTGTGCAGTCAGCTTCATATCTCTCGCTGCACGCTCCGCCTTTGATGAATCCTTATATAGAATACTTGCAAATCCTTCCGGAGAAAGAATGGCATAGATTGCATGCTCCAACATGTAAACCCGATCCGCTACACCAAGAGCCAGCGCACCACCACTGCCGCCTTCTGAAATAACTACGGAAAGAATCGGCGTTGAAATTAACATCATCTCTGCCAGATTGGATGCAATTGCTTCCCCTTGCCCTCTTTCCTCTGCTCCGATACCACAGAAAGCTCCCGGTGTATCAATAAAGCAGATGATGGGACGGTGAAATTTCTCCGCCTGTTTCATAAGCCGAAGTGCCTTACGATATCCTTCCGGATGTGGCATTGCAAAATTCCTTGCGATATTTTCCTTGGTATTTCTGCCTTTCTGTTGCGCAATTACCGTTACCGGAATTCCGTTAAAGGTAGCAATACCTCCAACAATCGCACGATCATCTCCGTAGTATCTGTCCCCATGAAATTCTATAAAATCATCAAAGATTCGTTCGATATAGTCTAATCCCGTAGGTCTAACCGACATTCGGGCTAATTTTACTTTCTCCCAAGGTGTGATTTCCATATTCACTCCTTTCCGGCACTTTAACACCACTCGGTATAATAGCTAGACATACCATATATCTGATGCAATTACATTATTCTGCTAATAAGTTCAAGTTCTTCAAATAATTATTTTACCTCATGCAGTTTTAAAATCGTACCAAGTGTCTGCTTTAACTGATTCCTCGGTACAATCTGATCAACAAAACCATGTTCCAGAAGGAATTCCGCACGTTGAAATCCCTCCGGTAGTTTCTGTCCAATCGTCTGCACAATAACGCGGGGCCCGGCAAATCCAATTAACGCCCCCGGTTCTGCCAGAATGATATCGCCAAGCATGGCAAAACTAGCCGTAACACCACCGGTTGTCGGATCCGTAAGGACAGTAATATAAAGCAATCCGGCTTCACTATGCTTTGCCACTGCGGCACTGACTTTCGCCATCTGCATAAGAGAAAAGATTCCTTCCTGCATCCTTGCGCCGCCGGAAGCGGTAAATACAATTACCGGTAAACGTTCCTCGATTGCCTGTTCAAATAATCTTGTCAGCTTTTCTCCAATTACCGTACCCATACTTCCCATAAAGAATGCCGGTTCCATAACACCTATCATAACCGGCATCCCATGGATTTTACCTCTGCCGGTGATAATTCCATCGGAAAGTCCAGTTTTATTCCTTGCAGCCTTTAATTTAACGTCATAGTCAGGAAAGGCAAGAGGATCCTTTGTCACAAGGTCTTTATCGAATTCCTCAAAGGACTCATCATCAAGTACCATGGCTATTCGCTCCGATGCCGACATTTTAAAATAATATCCGCATTCATTGCACTGCTTATTATCTGCTGCAAGACTTTTCGTATAAATCATATTACCGCATTGCGGACATTTCGTCATGATTCCTTGCGGAACATTCGGTCTCTCATCCTCAGGGATATCATTCATTAAATTACCGGGGCGTTCAATTTCATGGGGTCTGGCACGATATATTTTTGATATCGCATATTTTTTCGCTTTAAACGGATTCATGTTCATACTACTTCATTCCTTCTATTAAACCGGTATTATAGTTTCCGCTAATGATTTCCTCATTTTCCAAAAGTTCATATTGAAACTCTGCATTCGTGCAAATCCCATCGATAACCATTTCAACAAGAGCCCTTTTCATACGATTGATTGCCTCTTCCCTAGTCCTTCCATAAGCAATGATTTTCGCCAGCATGGAATCATAATTGGCAGGAATCGTATAACCCGGATACAGTGCACTATCAACGCGAATACCATAACCGCCCGGCAACAGTAAGTTATCGACTCTTCCCGGGCAAGGAATGAAATTCCGTTTGGGATCTTCTGCATTAATTCTGCATTCAATCGCATGCCCCTCAAACTTAATATCCTTTTGCGCAAAGGATAATCTTTCGCCGCACGCAATCTTAATCTGCTCACGAACCATATCAATACCTGTTACCATCTCCGTAACCGGATGTTCTACCTGAATTCTTGTGTTCATTTCCATAAAGTAATAATTTCCTTGGCTATCCAACAGGAATTCAATGGTTCCTGCATTCACATAGCCTGCTGCCTTGGCAGCTTTCACAGCAGCATCCCCCATCTTCCTGCGGAGCTCATCAGTCATTACCGGTGAAGGGGATTCCTCCATCATCTTCTGGTTCCTTCTCTGAATCGAGCAATCCCTCTCGCCAAGATGAACCACGTTGCCATAGGCATCAGCCAATACTTGAAATTCAATATGTTTCGGATTGATGATTAGCTTCTCGATATAAAGTGCATCATCTCCAAAAGCTGCTTTCGCCTCTGCCTTAGCGGAGTTAAAGGCATTCTCAAGCTCCTCTTCCCGATGTACGGCACGCATCCCTTTACCGCCTCCGCCGGCGCACGCTTTTATCATAATGGGATATCCGATTTTATCCGCCAATGCCATAGCATCATTGACACTCTCCACAGTACCATCGGAGCCGGGAATTACAGGTACCCCAGCTTTCTGCATGGTTTCCCTGGCCTTGGATTTGTTACCTAATAAATCAATGGTGTCTGCTTTTGGGCCGATAAACGTTATATTGCAATCCTCGCACATTCTTGCAAAGGAACTATTTTCTGAAAGAAAACCGAACCCCGGATGTATCGCTGTAGCACCGGTAAGTACCGTTGCACTGATTATATTCTGCATATTTAAATAGCTGTCCTTAGATTTGGCAGGCCCTATACATACTGCTTTGTCAGCAAGCATAACATGCAAAGCTTCCTTGTCTGCTTCGGAATAAACCGCTACGGTCTCAATCCCCATCTCTCTGCAGGTACGAATAATACGAACAGCGATTTCTCCTCGGTTAGCGATTAATATTTTTTTTATCATCGTAACCCTCCTTAATCTTGGTACGATTCTTATAATATGGTTTAAGCGTATCCGTTAGGATACTTACTTATCTTTTGCTGACTGTATTCATTATCCGATTGCAAAGGTAAGTATTGCTTCCACAGCCACTTCATCATCTACGTAAGCCACTGCATTACCAACACCGAAACTACCTTTATTCTTAATAATTTCTACTTCCAAACGCAACACATCGCCCGGTACGACCTGACGACGAAACTTTACTTTATCCATCCCGCCAAAATACACAATCTTACCGGCATTCTCCGGTAAACTTAACATCGTCACTGCGCCTGTCTGCGCTAATGCTTCCAAAATAATAACACCGGGCATAACTGCTTTCTCCGGAAAATGTCCCACAAAGAATGGCTCATTCATAGTTACACACTTTCTACCAACCGCCCTAACCCCCGGTTCCATTTCATCAATTCGATCTATCAAAAGCATTGGTGGTCTATGAGGAATAATTTTCTGAATTTCATCTATATTCAACATAACAAATTCCTTTCTCCAATCGCTAGTCTACCCTTACTTCTAGACTTAGTCACTCTTAATTCTTCATTCAATAACCAAAAAACATAAAACATTAACATTTATCAATTTTTATTATCTATGGGCACCAGCCGTCCGCAGCTTCAATAACCTAAATTATTACCTATTTCTTATTGAATAATGAATAATGGCTGCCCAAATTCAACCATCTCTTCATTATTTACCAGTATCTTTACAACTTCACCGTCATAGTCACTTTCAATTTCATTCATCAGCTTCATCGCTTCAATGATACATAAGGTTTGCCCTTTCTTAACCTTATCACCCACCTTAACAAACGGTGGCTTATCCGGTGCAGGTGCTGCATAAAAGGTACCTACCATAGGGGAAAGAACCTTATTCCCTGGGATCTCTTCCAGCTGAAAATCGACTGTATGATTATCATCAGCACGAGACGTCTCAACGGCAGGTTGCGCAGGAACACTTACACTAACCTGTGGGATGCTTGCAGGTACCTGAACAACTGATTTTGCACTCTCTTTCTTAAGGCGCAAATGAAAGCCTTCCTGCTCAATTTCAATCTCCGTCAGATCGGTTTTATTCATTTCCTTTATTAATTCAAGAATTTTCTTATATTCCATATTATACCTCCATGCTCTTAAAGATCAGGGTTGCATTGTGCCCTCCAAATCCTAAGGAGTTTGACATAGCGTAGGATACTTTTTGCTCTCTGCCTGAGCCCGGTACATAATCCAAATCACATTCCTCGTCTTTCACGGTTAACCCAATGGTAGCAGGAACAAAGTTATCCGTAATTGCTTTTACACAGACTATCGCTTCCACAGCGCCTGCTGCACCAAGCAAGTGTCCAATCATGGATTTTGTAGAGCTGATCGGTATACGATAAGCTTCCTCACCCATGGCATTCTTTACTGCAGCTGTCTCAAATTTATCATTCACCGGTGTACTGGTTCCATGCGCATTAATATAGGAAATGTCCTTCGGTGTAATATCGGCTTCCTTCATCGCACCTATCATAGCTCTGGCAGCTCCTTCTCCATCCGGCGCCGGTGATGTAATATGATAAGCATCGCAAGTAGCTCCATATCCAACCACTTCCGCATAAATCTTTGCTCCACGAGCCACTGCATGCTCATATTCCTCCAAAAGAAGGATGCCTGCGCCTTCTCCCATAACAAAACCATCTCTCTCTTTATCGAAAGGTATGGATGCTCTGGTAGGATTGTCACTTGTGGAAAGTGCCGTTAATGAGGAAAATCCTGCAATTGACAGCGGTGTTATGGAGCTTTCCGTACCACCTGCTAGTATCAAATCGGAATAACCATGTTGAATACTACGGAAGGCTTCTCCGATGCAATGGCTGCCGGTTGCACAAGCGGTCACCACGTTCGTACATACCCCCTTGGCACCATACTTTATTGCGATATTTCCTGCCGCCATATTCGTAATAATCATCGGTATAAATAACGGATTAATTCTCTTTGGCCCTTTCTCAAGGAGTTTCTGCTCTTCCTTTTCGATACTTTCAATACCACCGATACCGGAACCGACGATAACTCCAAAACGCTCCCGATCTACCTTTTCTAGGTCAATTCCGGAATCCTCTATTGCCTCTTTAGCTGCTGCTAATGCAAATTGGGAGAAACGCTCCAATCTTTTCGTTTCCTTGATATCCATATAATTTTTCGGATCAAAATATTTAACCTCAGCAGCTAACTTTACAGAAAACCCCTCCGTAGGAAAGGAAGTAATATAATCAATTCCGCATTTTCCTGCTTTTACATTGGCAAAGAATTCTGTAACGCTGTTACCAATTGGTGTAATAGCGCCCATTCCTGTAATTACGACTCTACGCTTCATAACTGGTATTCCTCCTTCATACTACATTACCATGCCACCATCAACCTGAATGACCTGTCCGGTAATATAACTAGCAGCCTCAGATGCTAGGAAACATACGACACTTGCAACCTCTTTCGGTGATCCAAATCTGCCAAACGGTATCCCAGCGATGCAAGCATCCTTTATTTTATCCGATAACCCCTCCGTCATATCCGTTTCGATAAAACCGGGAGCAACCGCATTCACATTAATTCCCCTGCTTGCCAATTCTCTTGCCGCTGATTTGGTAAGTCCAATCACACCGGCTTTGGATGCCGCATAATTTGTCTGACCTATGTTACCGGTAAGCCCTACGACGGATGACATATTGATAATTTTACCGCTCTTTTGCTTAAGCATAACCTTTGCCGCATGTTTCAAACAGAAAAAAGTCCCTTTGAGATTGGTAGCAATGACTCTGTCAAAATCCTCTTCGGAAATACGCATAAGCAGGTTATCTTTCGTGATGCCGGCATTGTTTACCAAGATGTCAAGTCTTCCAAATTGCTTCACTGCTGCATCAATCAGCCCCTTTGCTTCCTCTTCCTTACTAATATCTGCCTGTACTGCAATTGCTTCACCACCGGCACTTTTTATTTCCTTAAGTAGTTCTTCTACCTGCGTTACGCTGCTTCGATAATTGATAACAACCTTGGCACCGGTTTCAATCATCTGCAGTGCTATTGCTCTGCCGATTCCTTTTCCGGCTCCGGTGATTACTGCTATTTTTCCTTTCAGCATAATTTACCTCATTTCTATCCGACTTAGCTTAATGCAGAGATGGTTGCCTCTAAGGAAGCAATGTCCTCTACATTATAAACCCCTAATTTACGATCAATCTTTCTAACAAAGCTTGACAACGTCTTACCAGGTCCGATTTCTACGAAGTTTTTCACTCCATCTGAAATCATCTTCCGAATAATCTGTTCCCACAATACGCTGCTCATAACCTGACGATAGAGTAGGTCCTTTACCTCATCCGTACTACTGATATATTCTGCATTCACATTGCAGATAACCGGGGTTTTCATTTCCCCAAGAGGTATCGGTTCCAACTCTGCTTTTAAACGTTTAGCCGCCGGTTTAAGCATAGATGTGTGAAATGGAGCGCTTACCGGTAAATCCACCGTCTTTAAAGCACCTTTTTCCTTAGCAATTCTGCTTGCCTCATCAACTGCTTTTACTTCACCGCCGATAACGATCTGGCCGGGGCAGTTAAAATTGGCAGGTTCTACAATACCAAACTTCTTTGCTTCTTCACACGCCTCGATTACCTTATCCTGAGACAGTCCCAAGATAGCAGTCATCTTACCAATTCCCTGCGGTACCGCTTCCTGCATAAATCTGCCTCTTTTTTGAACAAGAGGTATTACCTGTGATAGCGTAAATACGCCGCTTGCGGTTAATGCGCTGTACTCTCCGAGGCTTAACCCGGCCATAACAGAAGGTTCGATTTTATGTTCTGCCAATACACGATACACCGCAACAGACATCGTTACGACGGAAGGCTGGGTATTCTCCGTGAGATTTAACTGCTCACTATCCCCATGAAAAATGAGTTTCGCCAAGTCCAAATGTAGGCTTTGGCTAGCCTCATCATATGTCTGCTTACATACCGGGTATCTCTCATAGAGCTCCTTCCCCATTCCAATATATTGGGCTCCTTGCCCTGCAAAAAGAAATGCTGTTTTTTCCATGTTAACAACCTTGCCTTCCTATCTGCTATTTGCCAAGTAATTTCTCTGCTTCAGCAAACATTTCCGTAATTATGTCCTTGCAGCTTTGTTCTTTATTTACCAATGCTGCAATCTGGCCTGCCATCAAACTACCGTATTCGATATCACCTTCGGTAACGGCTCTTGCCAAAGCACCCACACCTAATTGCTCGATTTCTTCAATTGGTGCATTGTTTGCCTCTAACTCAATAAACTTTCTAGCTAATTTATTCTTAAGCACGCGCACCGGATGTCCTGTACTGCGTCCTGTAACGATCGTATCAATATCTTTTGCATTTAGCACCTTTTGCTTATAGTTAGGATGAATATTACATTCATAAGCGGTAAGAAAACGGGTACCTACCTGAACTCCCTCAGCTCCTAACATAAACGCGGCTGCAATGCCCCGGCCATCACCGATACCTCCGGCTGCTATCACAGGAACATCAACGGCATCAACCACCTGGGGAACCAGTACCATCGTTGTAAGCTCACCAATATGTCCGCCGGCCTCCGTTCCTTCAGCAATCACTGCATCGGCGCCACCTCGTACCATGCGTTTTGCAATTGCAACAGAGGGTACTACCGGAATCACCTTAATTCCATGCTCCTTCCACATTGCCATGTATTTGCCAGGAGTACCTGCCCCGGTAGTAACTACCTTAACCCCTTCCTCGCAGACCATCTTTGCAATATCATCTGCATTCGGGCTAAGTAACATGATATTAACTCCAAATGGTTTTTGCGTAAGCTCTTTCGCTTTGCGAACCTCCGCACGTACATATTCCATCGGTGCTGCACCACCGGCGATGATACCAAGTCCACCGGCTTCTGAAACAGCAGCTGCAAGCTGTGCATCTGCAATTCTTGCCATAGCACCTTGAAAAATTGGGTATTCTATATTTAGCATTTCACAGATACGTGACTTCATATAACCCTCCAAATATAAGCAATCCTCTATGCTAGAGGTTTTGATATTTTCATAATGTTTTTCTAAAAGGAATTCTAATCATACTTATTCTCTAAAAAAGGATTTTTCATTACTCTCCTTCTTAAGGTTCTATTAACTTCCAATTCTTATTGAAAAGGAAATCTATTCACATGAAATTCTTAGTCAAGAGATAAAATCGCTTCAAGTCCCCTTAATTGAAGAAAATAATATTCACCGCGTTTCAAAGAATTATCCTACCATAGATTGTAGGAGGATTTCTCCTCCTACATATATCTTTATTGATTTCTGCTCTCCAGATATTTTTCGATATCCCCGATAGTATCAATATTCTCGGTATCCTCGGTAGGAATTTCAATTCCAAACTCCTCTTCTAATGACATAATAATTTGGAAAAGATCTAAGGAGTCTGCATTAAGATCATTCTTTAATGATGTCTCAGCGGAAAGTTCTGCTACATTTACTCCTAATTGTTCTGCAACTACCTCTTTAACTTTGTTAAAATCCATTCTATTAATCCTCCTTCAAATTTGAGAAATGCCAAGCATTTCTTACCTAAGATTGAGAGGTTTTTCCTCCCTTATGAAATCTTATAATTGTAATAAACCTTACATTTTATATTGTTAAATGAAAGATTTCTCTTTCAGAATAACTTTATCTATAGCATTCAATCATTTACGAATACGAAACAACTTATCCAGTATTCCATTCCAATAGGATTGCTCCGCTGGTCATTCCACCACCGAATCCCACGAGGACAATAATATCCCCCGCGTTCAAACCTCCGGTTTGAACCAATTCATCTAAGGCAATACCTACGGATGCAGATGAGGTATTCCCATAGCAATCCAAATTGATAAAGAATTTCTCTATCGGAATATTGCAATTTTTCGCAACTGCTTCGATAATTCTGCGGTTTGCTTGATGGGATACAACCCACTTTACATCGTTAGGTCTCAAGTTACCCATCGCAAGGACTGTTTCTACCGTCTCCGTAACACTGCGTACTGCAAATTTAAAGACCTCCTGCCCCTGCATTTTGATACTTGGTATTACCCGTTCCACTGGCTGCTTGATATAGGGATTTGTCAATGGCAACGCTTCACAAGATAGAATGGATTGCTTGGTACCATCGCTGGTTAAGGTCGAAGCGATAATGCCCCGTTTATGATCCGATGCGGAAAGCACTACGGCACCGGCACCATCACCAAACAATACGCAGGTGGATCGGTCACTCCAATCCAAGATTTTCGATATGATATCCACACCAATGACAAGAACCTTATGATACATTCCTGATTGTATAAATTGGCTGGCCGTTGTCATCGCATATACAAAACCGGTACATGCCGCATTCAAATCGAATGCAGCGGCCTTTTGTGCCATCAGCATTCCCTGAACCATACATGCCACAGAGGGCATAAAATAATCCGGTGTAATCGTTGCACATATAATTAATTCTATATCATCAGCAGTAATGCCTGCATTTGCGATTGCTCTTTTTGCCGCTTCATATGCCATCTCTGCAGTGGTTTCCTTTGTTGAAATTCTTCTTTCTCGGATTCCTGTTCTTGAAGAAATCCATTCATCACTCGTATCAACCAGTTTGGCGATATCATCATTGCTGATTATATTCTCCGGTGCATAGCTCCCTGTACCGATGATATTAACATGCCTCATTAATAAGTCCTCCTATTGCTTAACCCATAGCAAACTTAATCGTTTGGCTCATGGATGGTAGCTATTTGTTACCTGGTGCATAAATCTCCTTCAAATGCTTATTTAGTTTACGAAGGCCTCTTAACAGGATATCTTCCTCCTCCGGAGTAAAATCCACCATGATTGCTCGAACCATATCCATATGGAACTTCTCATGGATACGGTAAGCCAGCTTTCCTCTCTTCGTAAGACTAACATTTACAATTCTTCGATCCGTATCGCTGCGGCTTCTTTCCATATAACCTTTTTTAATCAGCTTATCTACGGCCGTGGTTAATGTACCCATAGTTATATTCAATGCTTGCGCAACCTCGGACATGGTCTTGGAGCCATACATTCCTACTGCTTCAATCGTGTGTATCTCCGTTATCGATATGTCATTGAAGGCACCCTGCTTAATTGAATACTCTTCGATATGATTAATATCATCATAGATTTCAACAAGCATGTTATTGATTTCCTTCATTTTTTCTTCCACGTGTTTCACCTCGATCTAATCCATTTCATTTGTTTTGTAAAACAAATATTTTGATAATCAAAATATATAGCATCGTATCTTAGATGTCAAGCATTTTTTATTTTTGTTAATATAAAATCATATTGCAAATACTGTTAAAATTCAACAATACGCTTTCGTAAGCCAATCTACTTCTCCTAATCAAGATACAGTGGCAGGCCAAATTCGTAGGCACGAAGAAAAATTGTTTAAAATAAATAAAGGTACTCAGAAAAACCTATCCACCGTTAGAAAAACACCTGCTGTAATTTGTGTTGCCACAGCCGGATCTTGTATATCCGATCAGTGACACACCAATCACAACAGGTGTTCATGTATCCGTGCATATACACAAAGTGTGTTGGTTATACCTAAGTACCGTTACAATTTTCATTTTTATACTTCAAAAAGCAAATCCCCATAGGTTGGAACCGGCCACAGCTTTTTGTCTACGATTAATTCCAGCTTGTCAATCGGTCTTCTCAATTCTTCCATTGCAGGTATCACAAGATCCCTAAATGCAATGGCTTTCGGAGCACCTTCCTCCATAGCATTGGCTTTATCAACGGACTCCTTTAGCTTCTTTAAAGCAGTATTTGCCTCAGATAGTAGAAGGGAGGCTTCTTTTAAGATATCTGCCTGAACCTGTACATCCACATCGGGAACTGCTGCTTTCACTGCATTGATGGACTCAGCTAACTCTTTGGTAAATGTAATTACAGCTGGTATATATTGAACGCTTGCCATGGAAATCATCGTCTTTGCTTCAATATGAATTGCTTTGGAATAGGATTCATAAAGAACTTCCGCACGGGAATGGAGTTCCACAGGAGAAAATACATGGTGTTTACCGAAGATCTCCATCGCTTTCTTGGTTGTTAATGCAGGAATTGCTTCCACCATATTTTTAATATTTGGCAGCCCTCTTCTTTCGGCTTCTTTCACCCATTCCTCTGAATATCCATTTCCATTAAACACGATACGATAGTGATTCGTTACGGTCTTTTTAATTAAATCATGAACCGCAAGTTCGAAGTTTTCTGCCTTTTCCAGCTCATCAGCCATCTCACAGAGAACATCAGCTACAATCGTATTGATTACGGTGTTAGCCATCGCAATGGACATGGATGAGGCAACCATTCGGAATTCAAATTTATTACCGGTAAATGCAAAAGGAGAGGTACGATTTCGATCGGTTGCATCTTTTTTCAGTTCCGGTATGGTATGCACTCCGATATTTAGCTTTCCTACTTCCTTACACCGCTTCGCTTCACCAGTTTCAATTAGCTGTAAAAGCACATCATCCAACTGGGAACCGATGAATACGGATATGATTGCCGGCGGCGCTTCATCTGCGCCCAATCGATGATCATTTCCCGGAGTAACAGCAGAAACCCTTAGAAGATCTGCATGCAAATCTACTGCTTTTAATACCGCTGCCAAAAACAATAGGAATTGAATATTTTCATGCGGTGTCTTACCCGGATCCAATAAGTTTTTACCGGTATTGGTAACCAATGACCAGTTATTATGCTTACCGGAACCATTCACTCCTTGGAATGGCTTTTCATGAAGCAGGCAGGCAAGCCCATGATGGTTAGCAATCCTCTTCATGCACTCCATGATTAATTGGTTATGATCCGAGGCAATATTGGCACTCGTATAGATTGGAGCCAGCTCGTGCTGCGCCGGAGCCACTTCATTATGCTGTGTTTTCGCTGTTACACCCATTTTCCAAAGTTCCACATTGAGTTCTCGCATGAAAGCGGCGATTTTTTCCTTGATGCATCCGTAGTAATGATCCTCCATCTCCTGACCCTTTGGTGGCATTGCTCCAAACAAGGTTCTGCCGGTGAAAATCAGATCCGGTCTTTTCATATATTTCTCTTTATCGACAAGGAAATATTCCTGTTCAGGACCGACCGAGGTCGTAACTCTATATACATCATTATGGCCAAATAATTTTAAGATACGAACCGCTTGCGTACTAATCGCTTCCATCGACCTAAGAAGAGGCGTTTTCATATCCAACGCTTCACCCGTATAGGAACAGAATGCCGTTGGAATACAGAGCGTTACCCCTGCGGCATCTTCCCGCAAGAATGCCGGTGAAGTACAATCCCAAGCGGTGTATCCCCTTGCCTCGAAAGTCGCTCTAAGTCCACCGGATGGAAAGGATGAAGCATCCGGTTCGCCCTTTACCAGTTCCTTTCCGGAAAACTCCATGATTACTTTACCATCATTCGTTGGGCTTATGAAGGAATCATGCTTTTCCGCTGTGATTCCTGTCATTGGCTGAAACCAATGGGTATAATGCGTAGCTCCTCTTTCAATTGCCCAATCTTTCATAGCGTTCGCAACGACTTCCGCGATACTTGGATCAAGATCTTCCCCATTCTCAATAGTCTTCTTAAGTGCTGCATAAGTCTTTTTCGGAAGTCTTTCTGCCATTCTGGCTTCATTAAATACATCAATTGCAAAAATATCCGTTAATCTATCGGACATAATAGGTCTCCTCTCCTTAATCAAGATGCATATAACAAGCTGAATAAGCCCATTCATATGTTAAGAATAAACTTTGCTTTATCGAAAAAGGCGTTCTCATACCATTGAGAACACCTTTGCACCATGTTTATATATATAATATATACCACATCGTTAAGAATTTAAAAATTACTTTTTATTCTTTTTTCTATTAGTATGACTAATAAGAATTGCTATTCTAAATACCATTCATCAATACCAGTCTCTTCCGCTGGTCCTTTGGATTCCGGCATATATTTTTTAAGAATTCTTTCCATTAGTAAAGAAATTAAAAAGGTTGCTCCTGCTGGAATAATAAATATTAATATTGGAATGAAGAATATTCCAATCGTTCCAATTGCTATTATTATAAACATCAATACGGTGGATGGCAAGTGTCTAATTGCCATAAATGCTGATGCCTTAAGCAACTGCTTTACTGTCATATCAAATCTGGACAAAACCGGATATGCATAAATAGAACAGCAGATCATCATAATCGTAAGAGCCAAAAAGATTCCGAAATAAATCGAGCTGTTCTCCACCATGCTCATATTGGTCCATGCCCAAAAAAGGTCAAATCCCAAGAAAAAGGTAAACAAGGTAAAGATAATACCTGTAATGGCACCTCTTTTAAAATTCAACTTAAAAGAACGGAAGAATTCCCGGAATAAATACCCTCTTTCCCTACGAATTACCTTTACAGTTGCATAGTACAATGCCGTGTTTGCAGGACCAATCGTAATAATCGGAATGCAAAGCAAACTCCATACGACACTAAGTAACAAAATATCGCAAATTTTACTGAGTGCAGTAAAAAAACCATTGTCAAGATTAAATAAATTGCCCATCACCAATCTCCCTTTTTCTTCATATCATTTCATATTATTTTAACACATCCTGTCCATTGTGGAAAGTAAAATAATTATGAAGTGATCGTAAAGAGAAATTAAATGGCAAACTTATCTAAGATAATTTATGGATAAAAAGTCCGCTTCTTAGCTTCGGCTCAAACCAAGTTGATTTTGGAGGCATAAGCTTTCCTGCATCCGATACTTGAAATAGTTCGGTTATGGAGGTCGGATACATGGAAAATGCTACGGTCATATCAAAGGCAACACGTCGCTCAAGCTCTTTATTTCCACGAATTCCGCCGATAAAGTCAATTCTTTTGTCCACGCGCGGATCATGAATTCCCAGGATTGGTTGCAGCACATAATCCTGCAGTAAGGATACGTCTAAGGAAGCTACCGGGTCCTGCGTAGCTAAAATCTTTTCTTTCGCTTCTAAGACATACCATTCCCCATCCAAGTACATGCCAAAGGTTCCTTTTCCTTCCGGTGTATAATCCTTTTTACCGAAATAGGATACAGTAAAATTATCCTTCAGTTTCGCAAGAAATTCTTCCTTTGATAAACCATTCAAATCTTTTACGACACGATTGTACGGCAGTATCTGCAATTGGTCATGAGGAAATAATACGGAAAGGAAATAATTAAACGGTTCCTTACCTGTAAATTCCGGATTTTCCTTTCTTCTTTTTAATCCCACCTTAACCGCTGATGCTGCCCGATGATGCCCATCCGCAATATAGATGCGATCAATCCCTGCAAATGCTTCCTTAATCAGAAATATGCGGTCTTTGTCTGAAATTCTCCATACGATATGCTCAATACCATCGACAGCCGTAAAATGATAAAGCGGTTCTTCCCTTTTACTATCCTCAACTACCTGATTAATCTCTTTACGGGACTGATAAGCAAGAAAGATTGGTCCTGTCTGTGCATTCAGGATATCCACGTGTTTGATTCTATCGATTTCCTTATCTTCACGGGTATTCTCATGCTTCCTTATGAGATTATTCCTATAATCATCGATAGAGACGCAAGCAACAATCCCGGTCTGCGACCGTCCGTTCATAATCAGTTCATACACATAGTAGCATTCCTCAGAATCTTCCAGCAAGATTCCATCCTGTATCATTCCATACAGCAGCTCTTTGGCTTTCTCATATACGCAATCATCATACATATCTATCGTATCCGGCAATTGCGTCTCTGCTCGATCAACCTTAAGGAATGAGAGCGGTTCTCTTTGGATTTCGTTTTTCGCCTCTTCCCGATTGTAAACATCATAGGGAAGTGCTGCAACGCGATTAGCAATGTCTGCCCTTGGCCTGATGCAAAAGAATGGTTTTACCGTCGCCATCGTCATTACCTCCGCAAGTGATAAACATCTATTTTACGATACGTACCTTCAAAACACCTTTCACTAAATTCAGCTTTTCAGCAACTTCTTCCTTATTGCACGTCTCCAGATCGATTACCGTATAAGCATATTCCCCTTTGCTCTTATTTACCAGGTTTGCAATATTGACATCTCTTGAGGAAATGGCACCGGTAAACTGGGACAACATATTCGGAATATTCCTATGAAGAATAGCAATACGGCTGGCTGCTTCACAAACACCTGCATCGCAGTTTGGATAGTTGACAGAATTCTTGATATTGCCATTCTCTACATAGTCGATTAATTGCTTCACTGCCATCTTAGCACAGTTATCCTCTGATTCTTCGGTGGACGCACCAAGGTGAGGAATTGCAATGACATTTTTCATCTTTGCTGTTTTTGGATTAGGGAAATCAGTTACATACTTTGCAACCTTTCCTGATTCCAAAGCAGCTTCCATATCATTATCATTTACCAAAAGATCTCGGGCAAAATTAAGGATGATAACACCATCCTTCATTTTCTCTATCGCGTCCTTATTAATCATCTGTTTGGTATTCAATGCCGGATCACTGTGCTCCACTAACGGCGTATGTACCGTTATATAATCACACTCTCTATAGATTTCATCCCTGGTTTTCACATGGATAACATCTCTGGATAAATTCCATGCACTATCCACTGAGATAAAGGGATCACATCCATATACTTTCATTCCAAGGCGGTTCGCTGCATTGGCTACCAATACACCGATGGCGCCAAGGCCAATCACACCCAGTTTCTTTCCACTGATCTCTTTTCCGCTGAATTGGCTTTTGCCCTTCTCCACTAATTTAGCAATCGCAGGATCATCCTTTATGGTCTGTACCCAGTTGATGCCACCGACGATATCACGGGAAGCCAGTAAAAGCCCTGCAATAACCAACTCTTTTACACCATTGGCATTGGCTCCCGGGGTATTAAACACAACGATTCCTTTCTCCGCACACTTATCAAGTGGAATGTTATTAACACCGGCTCCGGCTCTGGCAATCGCCAATAAATGATTGGAAAACTCCATATCATGCATGGATGCGCTCCGTACGAGGATCACATCCGCTTCATTTACATCATCCACATTGTAATGGTTCTCATTAAACTCATTTAACCCTACCTTTGAAATAGGATTAAGGCAGCTATATTTCATTTCCTTACCCCTTTCCAATATTTATAGGTTATTCTCCTCAAATTCTTTCATAAACTCTACCAGTTTTCTAACTCCTTCGATTGGCATCGCATTGTAAATGCTGGCTCTCATACCACCCACCGTTCGATGCCCTTTCAGATTTTCAAGGCCTGCCGCCTTTGCTTCCTTAACGAACTTAGCATCCAGTTCATCATTTCCGGTAACAAACGGAACATTCATTAAGGAACGGTCTTTCTTCACAACAGTACCCTTAAATAGCTTGCTTTGATCTAAGAAATCATACAGAATTGCCGCTTTCTTCTCATTGTATTCCTTCATAGCTTCAAGCCCACCGCGGTTCTTAATCCATTTAAATACTTTACCGCAGATATAGATACCATATGCGGGAGGTGTATTATATAATGAAACATTATCTGCATGAATTTTATATTTTAACATGGTAGGCGTTCCGGGCAGAGTATCCTCCGTAATAAGGTCATCACGGATAATCACAATTACAACTCCTGCAGGTCCTATATTCTTCTGAACACCCCCAAAGATAACCCCATATTTGGTTACATCCATAGGCTCCGATAAAAAGCAGGAGGAGACATCCGCAACCAAAGTCTTACCCTTTGTGTTAGGTAAGGTCTTGAACTTCGTTCCATAGATGGTGTTATTCTCACAGATATAAACGTAATCGGCATCTTCGGAGATTGGGAGGTCCGAACAATCCGGTATATAGCTAAAGGTTTTATCATCAGAGGATGCAATCACATTCGCCTTTCCGTACATTTTTGCTTCTTGGTAAGCCTTCTTCGCCCATAATCCCGTAATAATATAATCCGCAACTTTATTCTTCATAAGATTCATTGGGATCATGGCAAACTGCTGGGATGCACCACCCTGTAAGAAAAGTACTTTATAATTATCGGGAATCGCAAGCAAATCTCTTAAATCCTTCTCAGCTTCCTGAATAATCGACTCATAAACCTTAGATCGATGGCTCATCTCCATAACGGACATTCCGGTTCCTCTGTAATCAAGCATTTCCTCTGCCGCTTCTCTAAGAACTTCTTCCGGCAGCATAGCCGGTCCAGCCGAAAAGTTATAAATTCTTCCCACTTCTTCATCCTCCTTAATCCATTCCAAATTTATCACATCATTACTTTAGTTAATTAAAGTATGTGCTTATTATAAGATTATGTTATTTTTTTGTCAATATGATAATCCCTAGAAAATAATTATCCGGATCGTGATTCCTTATCATTTATACTTAATTTATATAAAACATCCTCTTATCAATTATCCTTCCTATGATTTTATTCAACGAATAGCGCAAGTAATCGAAAACATATTTTATATGCGACAGCATGCAACCGTATGCAGACGCTGGTACCAACTTGTATTTCGTGGTTTACTCGCTTGTATTTTACAACCTTATGTACCCATTACGTACCGCATAAAAACTACTTGTTGCGAATAAAATATGTTTTCGATTACTTAATCACAGTTTATTTTATTTATTACGCATTTCTCTCCAAATCTTCTTCCGTAAATACCTCATCGATTGCAGCTCCCGGTGCAACCATTGGCCAAACCTTATCATCACTGTCAATGATGCAGTCAATAAGAACCGGTTCCTTCAGCGCAATCGCTTCTCTTAATACAGTTTCCACTTCCTCTTTCTTAGTAATGCGAAATGCCTTTGCACCCATAGCCTCTGCTACTTTAACGAAATCCACCTTATCCGCTAAAGTTGTATAAGAATAACGTTTGCCATAGAATAAAGATTGCCATTGACGAACCATACCCAGTACATGGTTATTAAATACTATTTCAATGATCGGAATATGATATCTGGTGGCCGTTGCAATCTCATTCATGTTCATACGGAAGCAGCCATCACCGGCGATATTGATTACAGTCTTATCGGGCATGCCAACTTTCGCACCAATACATGCGCCAAGTCCGTATCCCATTGTTCCAAGACCACCGGAAGTCAATAAAGTTCTGGGATTCTTATATTGAAAATATTGTGCTGCCCACATCTGATGCTGTCCAACCTCCGTGGTGATAATTGCATCCCCACCGGTAATTTCATAGAGTTTTTCCAGAATATAAGGACCGCTAAGACCATTGGGATTATATTTTAATGGAAATTTTTCTTTCATTTCCATAACATGAGCAACCCAATCCTTATGTTCCTGCTGGGCAAGCCTCTCATTGAGTATCTTCAGGACTTCTTTTATATCACCTACAATACTGCAAGCCGTAGGAACATTTTTATTAATTTCCGCAGGATCAATATCGATTTGAAGGATCTTTGCATTCTTCGCGAATTTCTTGGCATTACCGGTAACACGATCGGAGAATCTGGCACCTAAGGTAATTAATAGGTCGCACTCGGTAAACCCTAAGTTCGATGTCTTCGTACCATGCATGCCAACCATACCGGTATAAAGCGGATCGGTACCGTCAAATGCTCCTTTTCCCATCAGGGTATCCGCTACAGGAGCATCCACTTTCCGTACAAATTCCCTTAGTTCCTTAGCTGCATCCGAAATAATTACTCCACCACCGACAAATACGAAAGGTTTTTTGGCCTTATCGATCAGTTTCAATGCATATTGGATATCCTCTTCCTTAATATTCTCCTTCATTCTTACAATCGGCTCAGGTGTTACTTTATCATAATCTGCCTTTGCTGCAGTAACGTCTTTCGTGATATCAATAAGCACCGGCCCCGGACGTCCGCTTTTTGCTATTTTAAAAGCTCTTCTGATGATATCTGCCAGCTTGGTTACATCCTTAACGATAAAATTATGCTTGGTAATAGGCAT
>Ga0207747_1000796_pt1 | contig 28957 bp, 27 predicted proteins | sample HigsolmetaGSP11D_FD_184839 | JGI IMG/M metagenome (GOLD analysis project Ga0207747, IMG submission 184839) | High solid enriched microbial communities from the Joint BioEnergy Institute, USA - SP1-1-D (SPAdes) | ecosystem: Engineered > Bioreactor > SSF (Solid state fermentation) > Aerobic >...
AGTATGGACTTTACTTTGTTCGGCAAGCTCATCCAATGATACCTAGCCTTGTATGAGGTTCGTGTTCCTCAAGAATCGGAGGTTTGCCGCTCGCTTCCTTCAGATTCCGCATCACTACGGACACCCTTGCGTTAGGCTATCGCTACTACTGCCTTCGCGATTCGGGACTTTCACCCTATAGAGTGCAGCCATGCCAGGCGCACCCAAAAAAAGCAGCGGAACCCGGCAAACAGTTCCCGCTGCTTTTTCGTCTATTTGAAATCTCGGCTTTTGTCATAAGAGCCGGGCAAAAATGCCTCCAACCGCCTTTTCATTCATCTATTCATGCACGCGCGTTAAAGCCTACAAACTTAAGCAGGGCCAAAGCCGTTTTTTAACCTCTGCTTTTCATCAAAGGGAAGAGCAGCACATCGCGGATGGATGGGGAATTCGTTAACAGCATCACGAGTCGGTCGATGCCGATGCCGAGCCCACCTGTTGGCGGCATGCCGTATTCCAAAGCTTCCAGGAAGTCTTCATCCATTTGGTGTGCTTCATCATTTCCTTGTTCCCGTTCTTTTAACTGGTTAAGGAAACGTTCGCGCTGGTCGATCGGGTCATTGAGCTCCGTGAACGCATTGGCATGTTCACGCCCTACGATAAACAGCTCAAATCGGTCTGTAAACCGCGGGTCTTTTTCATTTTTCCTGGCCAGCGGGGAGATTTCCACCGGATGGCCGTAAATGAATGTCGGCTGGATGAGTTTGTCTTCCACCCTTTGCTCAAAAAATTCGTTCACGATATGCCCGTATTCCATATGCTCCGTAATCTCAATATTGTGTTCTTTCGCAAGCGCCCTCGCTTCTTCTGTGCTCGTGACATTCCAGAAATCGACGCCCGTATATTCTTTAATAGCATCCACCATATGCAGGCGGCGCCATTCCGGCTCGAGGTTCACTTCATGTTCTCCGTATTGGATGGTGGTTTTGCCCAGTACTTCTTTCGCCGTGTGGGCAATCAAGTTTTCGGTCAGTCGCATAATATCATTAAAATCCGCATATGCTTCATATAGTTCGAGCATAGTGAACTCAGGGTTGTGACGGGTGTCAATGCCTTCGTTGCGGAATACGCGCCCGATTTCATATACTTTTTCTAAACCGCCGACAATCAGGCGTTTTAGATGGAGTTCAATCGCGATCCGCATGTACAGGTCCATATCCAATGCATTATGGTGCGTAATAAACGGGCGTGCAGCCGCTCCCCCGGCAATGGTATGCATCATTGGCGTTTCGACTTCAAGGTAGCCGCTTTTGTCCAAATAATTGCGGATTGATTGGACAATCCGGCTTCTTGCGATGAACGTATTTTTGCTTTCTTCGTTCATGATCAGGTCCAGATAACGCTGGCGGTAGCGCTGTTCAATGTCGCGCAGGCCGTGGAATTTATCCGGCAGCGGGCGCAGCGCTTTCGTTAACAGAATAAACTCTTTGACCTTTACGGACAGCTCCCCTACTTTCGTGCGGAAAACTGTTCCTTTGAGGCCGACGATATCCCCAAGGTCGGCGTTTTTAAACAACTCGTACTGTTCTTCCCCGACAGCGTCCTGGCGAATATAAAATTGGATTTGCCCCTTTAGATCCTGGATATGGGCGAAACCTGCTTTCCCTTTCCGCCGTTTTGTCATGATCCTCCCGGCAATGGCAACGGGAATCTCTTTTTCTTCCAGTTCTTCTTCCGTCCATTCGCCATATTTTTGCTTTAATTCCTCGGTGTTTGCCGTCCGATCAAAGCGTTTGCCGAACGGATCGATGCCTTTTTCCCGAAGCGCCTCCATTTTTTCTTTCCGGACGAGATACTGTTCATTTATATTTTCGCCACTCATCTAAACATTTTCCTCCAATCGTTAAAAATACACCGGCCAATATTTGCTCAAACTTACGAAAAAGGAAAGCTGCCCTTCCTTGTATTCTGCCAATCAATGCTTGAATGGTCCGCCGTTCAACATTAGCCATTATAGCCGTATACCTCTATTATTGTACACAATCTTTTCCGTTCAGACATCATTAAAAAGGTTTTTCTTTATGTACAAGAGCGAACATGATAACTGCCAGTGATTCCACTGGCAGTTATCATCCTTACACTGCTTGTTTTTGTTTTGCTTCCTGCTCTTCCACATAATTGCGTAGGAGGGTGACAAGATCCTCCCTTGTTTCGCACGCATTAATGCCGTTCCGCACTTTGGCATTGCCTCGCAGGCCTTTTAAATACCATGCAGCATGCTTTCTCATTTCGCGGACTGCGATTTCTTCGTTTTTCAACGCGATCAGGCGGTCGAGGTGCAAGATGCAGACATCGATTTTTTCGCGGATGGAAGGCTCTCCGATTAATTCGCCGGTTTCCAGGTATTTCACCGTCCGGTAGATCATCCACGGGTTGCCGAGTGCGGCGCGCCCGATCATGACCCCGTCCACCCCGGTTTCATCGAGCATCCGTTTTGCATCCTGCGGTGTTTTCACATCGCCGTTTCCGATCACAGGGATATTTACCGCTTGTTTCACTTCACGGATAATGTCCCAGTTCGCATGCCCTTCATACATCTGCTCACGGGTTCGGCCGTGCAGTGAAACGGCAGATCCGCCTGCGCGTTCCACAGCCCGGGCATTTTCCACCGCATAAATATGCTTGTCATCCCAGCCCATCCGCATTTTAACCGTGACCGGCTTTTCAACGGCATCGACAACCGCTGCCACCATTTCGTAAATTTTGTTCGGGTCAAGCAGCCATTTCGCGCCCGCTTCACACTTAATGACTTTATTGACCGGGCAGCCCATGTTGATATCAATGATGTCGGCATTCGTATTTTTATCGACAAATTTGGCTGCTTCGACAAGTGACTCTTTTTCCCCGCCGAAAATCTGCAGGCTCATCGGTTTTTCCCGTTCGTCAATATACAGCATGTTTAGCGTTTTTTCATTTTTGTAAAGGATCCCTTTATCGCTGATCATTTCGGCGCAAACAAGTCCTGCGCCGAACTCTTTGACGGTCAGGCGGAAGGCGGAATTGCAGACGCCGGCCATAGGCGCTAAAACGACAGGGTTTTTCATTTCAATATCGCGGATTTTTAACATTCATAAACCTCCTTTTTCATCGCGGATGATTTCATCTATCGGTATATCAAAAAACGGATGAAATTTTTTCCAACAGTGCTTCCGAGGGCCATTCCGTTCTGCTTTCCACTTCCCCGAGCACAGACACAGAAACACCCATCTTCCTCGCAAAACTTTCCTGTGTAAATCCTTTTAATTTCCGGAAAGCGCGGATACGCCTTCCCCGCTTATCTGTTTCCATAGCCGGATCCCTTCTCTGTCTATACATGCTTCAAGCAATTTTGCAAAAGGGATTTTTGTAACAGGATGTATGAGCGAGTTGTCCAATTCTGTGAGTGGAACTAAAACAAATGCCCTTTCATGCATTCTCGGGTGTGGGAGTACAAGTGTCTCTGTTTCCATATTTTCATGATTATACAGCAAAATGTCAAGATCGATCGTCCGCGGTCCCCATCGGATTTCCCTTTTTCTTCCCAAAGCTTTTTCAATCCGGAGGCATGCATCAAGCAGTTCGAAAGGCGATAAACCGGTGTTGATTTTTACCGCCATATTCAAAAATTTTCCTTGATCCGTGTAGCCGACCGGATCGGTTTCATAAATCGATGAAACTTTGCAAACCTTAATTTCCAGGTTGTTTTCAAGCGCTTTGACCGCATCAAGCAAATAGGAAAAGCGCGGCTCAATATTGGACCCGAGTGCCAAATAAGCAAAATTATCCATTGTCTCTTCTCCTCGTAATTTCTACCGCAACAGATTGGTAATGGCCGGGGATAGGGGGATCCGGTTTGGTCACTTTTACCGTTACTTCCAAGATTTTATCAAATGAAGCAAGGATTGACCCGGCCAATTTTTCCGCTACGGCCTCAAGCAAACGGTAAGGGCGCCCTTCTACGATCGTTTTAGCCAGATTGTATACATCCGCATAACTGACCGTTTCTTCCAACCGGTCTGTCAATCCCGCCTGCTTTAAATCCAAATAAAGGGTCAGCGATACGCGGAAACGCTGGCCCAGTTTTGCCTCTTCCGGAAACACACCGTGATAGCCGTAAAACTCCATTTCATTAATAAGAATCTTGTCCATCCGGTTTCCCCTTTCCAACAAGCGCATCCATTATTTTCACCATTCTGCTGACCGGCTTTACGTCATGGACGCGCACCATATGGCAGCCTTTTGTAATCCCATAGCAGCAAACCGCCCCCGTGCCCTCCATTCTCTCATCGACCGGCAGTCCGAGCACATGGCCGATCATCCGCTTTCTCGATGCGGCAAGCAAAACCGGGTAACCGAGGGCAACAAGCTTATCCAAGTTTTGCATCATTTCGAGGTCTTCCATAAACCCTTTTGCAAAACCAATACCCGGATCCAAGATAATTTGGTCATCTTCCACACCGGCTTTTTTTGCAATATTAATGCTTTCATAAAGATCATACAGGCAGTCGCGCATAAAATTTTCGTAATACGCATTTTCCCGGTTATGCATTAAAATGATCGGAACGCGATGCTTTGCAGCAACAGCTGCGATTTCCGGATCCCGCTTTGCGCCCCATACATCGTTGATGATATGCGCCCCTGCTTGAACCGCTTCATCTGCCGTTTTCGCTTTATACGTATCTACGGAAATCGGAACTTGTATGTTTCCCGAGACCGCCTGAATCACCGGCAAAATCCTTTCCAGTTCTTCTTCTGCGGAAATGGGTTTATGCCCCGGCCTTGTCGATTCGCCGCCGATATCGAGCAGATCGGCACCGTCTTCCACCATTTGGTATGCATGTTTTACTGCCTCGTCTGTATGAAAAAAATTCCCCCCGTCGGAAAAAGAGTCCGGCGTGACATTTAAAATGCCCATCACATATGTTTTTTTCGAAAAATCGAGCTCGAACCGGCCACACTTCAATTTTTATTCTCCCCTTTTTCTTTCATTTCAATAAATATAGTCTATCATAATTCCGTTCCACGTATAAAACATCCGTATTTTTACAGGTAAAAAAGAAAACCCGCAGAGAATTTTCCTCCACGGGGTTTGGATCCGCTGCTTAATCTTCAAACTGGTAAAGCGGTGTGCTCAGGTAACGTTCGCCGGTATCCGGAACAACGGCAAGCACTTTCTTGCCTTTTCCGAGTTTTTTCGCAACCTCGAGGGCCGCGAAAATGGCCGCACCGGATGAAATGCCGCCAAGCACGCCTTCTTCTTTTGCCGCTTTTCTTGCAGCTTCAAAAGCTTCTTCTGTTTTGACGCGGATGATTTCATCATAAATGTTTTTATCCAGCGTCTCAGGGACAAAGTTGGTGCCGATGCCCTGGATTTTATGCGGACCCGGTTTGCCTTCGGACAGGAGCGGTGAATCGTCCGGTTCTACCGCATAAATTTTGATATCCGGGTAAGCTTCACGCAATGCCTGGCCAGCACCTGTAATCGTTCCGCCGGTACCGACGCCGGCAACAAATGCGTCAAGCTGGTCTCCCATTTGTTCGATGATTTCTTTCCCCGTTGTCAAACGGTGGATTTCCGGGTTGGCCGGGTTTTGGAATTGCTGCGGCATGAAGTAGCCATTTTCTTTTACAAGCTGTTCGGCTTTATTGACAGCGCCTTTAATGCCTTCTGAACCAGGGGTCAATACAAGTTTTGCCCCGTATGCGCGAAGCAGGCTGCGGCGTTCGAGGCTCATCGTTTCAGGCATGACAATGACAGCTTTGTACCCCTTTGCAGCCGCAATCATTGCAAGCCCAATCCCTGTGTTTCCGCTTGTCGGCTCGACAATCGTATCGCCCGGTTTTAAGCGGCCTTTTTTCTCTGCATCTTCAATCATGGCAAGCGCAATACGGTCTTTTACGCTGCTGGCGGGATTGAAATACTCCAATTTTAAATACACTTCTGCAGAATTTTCGTCTGTTAAGCGGTTTACTTTTACGACCGGTGTTTTGCCGACCAATTCGGCAACCGAATTTGCAAAATGTGCCAAGACATCCACCTCATATTCCGAGTATTTTTATTGGTTTAATATTTAAAAAATAACATCATTTTGCCAGGTTGTCAACTGGAATGCCTTGCTTCTCTATGACAAAATTCCTAAAAAGGATGGGCCGCCCTTGGGCAAAGTGTTTCCACTTTTCTTATTACCCCTTTGCTTCTTCCAGCAGTTTTTCCAAATCTTCGCGGGTGAAGTGGTATTTTTCCCGACAGAAATGGCAGACGGCTTCAGCCTGCCCGTCTTCTTCAATCATTTCCCGGATTTCTTTTTTCCCGAGGCTGATCATGGCGGATGCAAATTTTTCTTTTGAGCAGGTGCATTCAAAACGGACCGGCATTTTGTCCAATACCTGTACATTTCCTTTGCCGAGGAGGCTTTCTAAAATTTCTTCCGGTGTTAATCCCTTCCGGATCAGCTCGGAAATCGGGGCTGTATTGGCAATCTTGTTTTCAATGGCCGTAATGATTTCCTCCCCTGTTCCCGGCATAAGCTGAATGATAAAACCGCCCGACGCCAAAATCGTGTTGTCCGGATTGACAAGCACCCCCACGCCAACCGCGGAAGGCACTTGCTCCGAAGCGGCAAAGTAGTAGGTAAAATCTTCGCCAAGCTCTCCGGAAACAAGCGGAACCTGGCCAGAGAAATGTTCACGCAACCCGAGGTCTTTTACAACCGTCAGGGTTCCGTCCGTTCCGACCGCGCGCCGGACATCGAGCTTTCCTTTTTCATTTACATCAAAATGGGTTTGCGGATTCGTGACATACCCGCGGACTTCACCGTGCGCATTTGCATCCACGAGGATTACACCGATCGGGCCGCCGCCTTCCACCTTAATTGTAATTTTCTCGTCGCCTTTGAGCATTGCCCCCATCATGGCGCCTGCCGTCAATGTCCTTCCCAATGCGGCCGATGCCGTCGGCCACGTATAATGCCTGCGTTGCGCCTCGCCAACCGTTTGTGTCGTATCCGCTGCGTATGCGCGCACTTGCCCGTCATATGCCAAAGCTTTGATTAAGTAATCCGTCAACAGAAAATCCTCCTTTAATACTGCACGTTCCGTTTGTAGATCAGGTATAGACCTTTTAAAGTTAAAAACTGGTCTACAATATCGATGCTATTCGATTCTTTTGCAATCAGGGGCGCATGCCCGCCGGTTGCAATTACAATCGGGTCTTTCTTACTTTTTGCTTTCATCCGGGAGACGATACCTTCAACCTGTCCCACATAGCCGAAAACAATCCCCGCCTGCATGGCTGAGACGGTGTTACGGCCGATAATATCATCCGGGCTCGCAATTTCAATCCGCGGCAATTTGGCAGCCCTGGAATACAGCGCCTCCGCGGAAATGCCGATGCCGGGCGCAATCGCTCCCCCCATGTACTGCTTGTCCTCATTAATATAACAATAAGTGGTTGCGGTCCCGAAATCCACAATAATCAACGGGCTTCCGTACTCATGGATGCCCGCCACCGCATTGACAATCCGGTCTGCGCCGACTTCACGCGGATTGTCGTACTTAATGTCGAGCCCCGTTTTAATCCCCGGACCAACAATAAGCGGAGACACGTGAAAATATTTGCTGCACATTCTTTCCAATGCATACATGATCGGCGGCACAACGGATGAAATGATGATCCCGGTGATATCTTTGAAATCAATGCCGACATGGTTAAATAATGCTTTCAGCGACATGCCGTATTCATCATCCGTTTTGTCACGTACCGTTTGAATGCGCCAATGGTATTTTAATTCGTCTTTATCATATACACCTAGTACAATGTTTGTATTCCCGACATCGATCACAAGTAACATATGCTCACCACTTTATTTATCTATATTCGATTACGCAACCATCATACCATAATCTTTGTTCTACAGAGAATGCTTTCATGGCCATGTTGGAAAGCCCGACCCCAAAAAAGATGTACGAAAGAAACAGCCCATTACCGAAAAAACAGAGAATTTGCGCCCTAAATGCTTCTTTGATGAGTCATGTCAAATTGGAAGGTTTCCTGCAGAACAGGAACCCAGAAATAGTGGCGCATGCCGGAATTCAACAAAAATTTTAACAATCCTTCAAAAAAAGCACCGCCAATTTTTTAGACGGTGCTTTTTTGCGCTTCATGGATCACACTTGATCTTCATCATCTGTTGGTTTTGTTGGCCCGAACTTTTCAGGTCGCCTTTCGAGCGGCATTCCGGAATCAAGGTTGCTTCCGGCGTCCGGGTCGACTTCGTTCACCCTATCCTGCTTCGGCTGCAGTTTGACACGCGGCTCTGTCCCCCCGATTTCAGTCGGATCCTGGTTGGAGACAGGTTTATCCGGCAATGTGCCGTGCTCAAACAAATGTTTGATTTGTTTTGCATCCAGCGTTTCAACTTCCAACAGTGTTTTTGCGATCAATTCCAGCTTATCCCGGTGCTCCAGTAAAATTTGCTTTGCACGTTCATAGCACAATTTCATGATATTTTGAATTTCGATATCAATTTCATATGCGATTTTATCGGAATAATTTTGGTCGTTATTGATGTCTCTGCCCAAAAATACCTGGCCTTGCGATGAACCGAACTGCATCGGCCCGAGTTTTTCGCTCATCCCGAATTCCGTTACCATCCGCCTGGCAATATTAGTGGCGCGTTCAAAGTCATTGGAAGCTCCTGTCGACACTTCGCCGAACGTAATCTCTTCGGAAACGCGGCCGCCAAGCAACCCGGTAATCTTATCGAGCAGTTCCGGCTTTGTCATAAAGTAACGGTCTTCTTTCGGAACCATCATCGCATATCCGCCGGCCTGGCCGCGCGGAACGATCGTAACCTTCTGGACGATTTCTGCTTCATCCAGCACAAGCCCGATAATCGTATGCCCGCTTTCATGGTATGCAACAATATTGCGTTCTTTTTCGGAAATGACGCGGCTTTTTTTAGCCGGTCCGGCAATGACACGGTCTGTCGCTTCATCGATATCATGCATGTCAATTTTTTTCTTGGAAGCCCGCGCTGCAATCAGCGCCGCTTCATTGAGCAAGTTCTCCAAGTCGGCTCCCGAGAAGCCCGGCGTTCGTTGGGCAATGGCTTTTAAATCGACAGAAGGGTCGAGCGGCTTATTGCGCGCATGGACGCGGAGCACTGCTTCCCGGCCGTTGACATCCGGGCGGTCGACGGTAATCTGTCTGTCAAAACGGCCCGGCCGCAGCAACGCAGGGTCGAGAATATCCGGACGGTTCGTTGCCGCAATAATGATAATCCCTTCATTGGCGCTGAAACCGTCCATTTCAACGAGCAATTGGTTTAACGTTTGTTCGCGTTCATCATGGCCGCCGCCAAGTCCGGCTCCGCGCTGACGACCGACTGCGTCGATTTCATCAATAAAGATGATACAAGGCGCGTTCTTTTTCGCATTTTCAAACAAATCACGGACACGGCTTGCACCAACACCGACAAACATTTCGACAAAATCAGAACCGCTGATGGAGAAGAAAGGAACTCCTGCTTCACCGGCAACTGCCCTTGCCAGCAATGTTTTACCGGTACCCGGAGGCCCGACGAGCAGTACGCCTTTCGGGATGCGGGCGCCCAATTCCGAGAACTTGCGGGGATCTTTTAAGAACTCGACCACTTCGACAAGTTCCTGCTTTTCTTCGTCCGCCCCGGCGACGTCGCGGAAACGGACTTTCTTTTTATCATCAGAGTAAAGCCTTGCTTTGCTCTTCCCGAAATTCATGACACGGCCCCCGCCGCCCTGTGCCTGGTTCATCAGGAAGAAGAATAGAATAAAGATGATCACGAACGGGATAATGGATGTCAGGAATGATACCCACCCATTCGTTTCTTTTGCCGGCAGGACATCCACTTTAACATTTTTGTCCGCCGCCGCTTTATCGATCCGGTTGAGCATGGCCTGGTCATCCATAACATAAGTGACAAACTGTTTATTATTATCCAGCTGGCCCCGGACCTCATAAACGCCCCTTGAAGGCTGCGTGGTAAAGCTCTTTACACTGCCATTATCCAAATAAGAAACAAATTGATCATATGAAATGGTTTCCGTCGTTTCGCTGCTATTATTGAAATAACTTACGATCCCAATCAGGACGAGAAATAATAATACATAGAAGATTGTATTTCTAAAGATCCGATTCATTCCTTACCTCCTCCCACGGTCTTAAAAAACTATATTCAATAGTACTATAGTAATTTTTAATTTAACAACCTTTTGCACCTGTTTTCATATTTTTATCAACGACCGTTTTCTTTTTCGCTTTCCATACATATAGCCTTAATCTTCCGTTTTCGTCCGGTTTTTTTGGGAAAAGATTACTCTTCCTGATGGGTATAAACGGAAGGCTTCAGGACGCCGATGTAAGGAAGGTTGCGGTACTTTTCCGCGTAATCGAGGCCGTAACCGACGACGAATTCGTCCGGAACGTTAAAGCCGACGTAATCCGCCTGGATATCTGCTTTACGTCCGGATGGTTTGTCGAGCAATGTCACAATTTTAATGGATTTCGCTTTCCGGTAACGGAACAATTCAACAAGATAGCTGAGCGTCATCCCGCTGTCAATGATATCTTCTATGATGAGGATGTCGCGGCCTTCAACCGACGTGTCCAAATCTTTTATAATTTTGACTTCCCCGGATGAAACAGTTGAATTACCATAACTGGATACATCCATAAAATCCATTTCCAAATATGTATCAATATGCTTGACAAGATCGGCCATAAACAGCATGGCCCCTTTCAATACCCCGATTGCAAGCGGAAACCTACCATCATATTCTTTCGTCAGCTGCTCGCCCAATTCCTTTACTTTTTGCTGGACTTCCTCTTCTGTAATTAATATTTTTTCAATATCCTGGTTCATCTCGTGATTGCCCCCTAGAAGTTGTTTGCTTACAGTAATGCACAATATAGTAGGTTTCATGAGGTAAAACATGATTTGGTTCAAATCTTGATTTTTTTAGATTCGGAAGCCATAAAATGGTTCCGTTTGAATCGGTTACAACCGGCCATATGTCTCTTTCCGGCTTTGAAATTTTTTCGTCAATAAATATATCTTTTACCTTTTTTGAGCCGTCTAATCCTTTTACTTCAATTCTATCCCCTGGTTTCCGGGTGCGGACGATCAAGGGGAGAGAAATATCGTTTACGTGTAATAATAGCATATTCTTCGGAAGGTATGAATATGAAATTTCCTGTTTTTCAAGCCTTATCGTATATCCGTTCGGCAGATCAATTTCCATCCCTTCGTCTAAATCGTATTGGTATGTAGTAATGCCGGCGGCAGGTTCCCGGAAAGCAAAAATGCATCTCCCGTAGTCCCTCACCGCTTTTACCCCCCCGGGCAGGTCAACTCTTCCGGACGGGTGCGGGCTGCCGGCCAATTTTATAATAGCATCAGTATGTATGGCTGTGATGTTTTTCAAATCACTATTGTAAAGATATTTTAATATTAGATGAATCCCCCTCCTTTGTAAAGGTAAAGGCATCCGTTTGAACTTTGGGATATCAAGCGTGCAGGACCGGCCTTCCACCGCAAGTGCTTCCTGTATTTTTTCCTGCGCCAGCCCGTAAAGAAAAGCCTCATCTTCCAGCAGTTCTTCGCTGAATCTTTGGAAATGCGCGTGGACCTGCGGATTTTCTTCTTTTAAAAATGGCAGGACAACGGAGCGGAACCGGTTTCTCGTATAAGCGGGCGATTCGTTGCTCGCGTCAGTACGGGGCTTGAGGCGGTAATGGAGACAGTAGGATTCAATTTCTTTTTTTGTCGTGCCTAAAAGGGGGCGGATGATCTCGCCTTTTGCAAACGGCCGCCTGAAAGGGATCCCGGCCCTCCCTTTTCCGCCTGTTCCCCTTGTGAGACGCATCAATACCGTTTCAATCTGGTCATCGCCGTGGTGGCCGAATACGACTTTATTTGCCTTTATTTTCCCCATCGTTTCCGCCAAAAAACCGTAACGGTATTTTCTGGCCGTTTCCTCGAGGCCGAGACCCTCCTCCTTCATTTTTTCCAGGATCGGAATTCTCGCAGTTTCGCATCCAATTTGTAATGTTTTACAAAAACTTTCCACAAATAAGAGGTCGTTGTATGACGCTTCCCCCCTGATCATATGGTCAATATGGGCGGCAGTAATCTTGGCATGGAAGCGTTCGCTTCTTGTCGCCAGAAAGTGGAGCAGCGCAAGCGAATCCGGCCCGCCGGAAACCGCCACAAGAAGGTGGTCGCCCTTTTCAATCAGCCGGTGTTTTTTGATAAAATTGGATACCTCTTCCTCAAACGGCAGCATATAAAACCTTTCCTTTTGCGAGTTTTTGTTACATCCATTTTAACATGGGCACCCATAAATTTCTAAACATATTCAAACGATGTAAAAGCTATATATCCAGTATAACATAGACACAATCACAATGATGGCAATCCCGGCAAAAATCTTTTTTAATTTTCGGAACTTGCGTTTTTTCACCCTCGACATCCGGACCTTTTGTTTTTGGGGCTCCCCTTTCCCGGAATATCCCCGCTTATCCGCGGTTTTTTCTTGCGTTAAAAGCCCGAGCAATTCCCGCCTCATTTCGGAAGCCGAACGATATGTGCCACGCAATGCTTTGCGGAGGACCGGCTCGAACTTTTTCAGCCCTGGATGCTGCTTTACTGCTGCCATAAGCTGCAACAGGCCGTTATTATTCTTTTTCGTGAACCGGCGCTGGTAAGCAAGATTGATCATGACCATGGCAACGGAAAACAGATCGTAGCCTGGATCGGCTTTCCGCGGGCCGAGGCCCCAATAACCCCTGTCAAAAAACTCCGTAAATTCTTTCACAGAACGCCCGATCTTTGTCATTCCGCCCGGATCGATGCAGCGGATGCGGTTGGACGGCACCTCCACCAATAAATTTTCAGGCTTCAAGTCTCCAAAGATCCATCCTTGCTCATGCAAATGATGCACATCTGAAAGGAGCTGCACGACCAGTACTCCCGCCCAGGCAAAACCTTTTTCGGAAACGAAAGAAAGCAGGTCCGGCCCATGGATATATTCCATGGCATAAAACGGGATCGGTTCCGCCCCGGGTTCCCAATCATCCGCGTCCAGCAAAGAAGGCCCGAGGGAGTGCCCTTGGGCCTTGGCAAATGATTTTAATACATTGGCCTCGGAAGCCATTGAAGCGGTGCTGGCGCCTATTTTCAACGCGACAGGGCCCGCTTCCGATTCCGCTAGGTAAACAGCGCCGTTTGCACCCACCCCCAGTTTTTTTCGGATCCTGTATTGTTTTTTATGCCACTTTCCCGTTATGACCGTGCCCGAAGGATAATTAGATCGACTCTTCAAAGTATCGTTCGTCATCATGCGGTAACAATCCCCTTAACTGCCTTTTTCGCCCGAAGTAGTGGATCGCTTCATGTATCGCAGGTCCCGTCGGAGTAATGCCGCCCACCTGCAGTTTTGGAAAAATACTTGTTAAAGATTCCAGTTTCGGCGTCCAGTCAAGTAATTTCTCCACTTCGGTCCTTTTCCCAGGAAATACAAAAACTGAAAATTGATTATTTCCCATCCGCGCATTCAAGCTTAACGATAAATCGAGCAAAGCTTCTTTTACTGTCGGGAGTTTTGGTTTCATGCTTGCGCTTGTATCGACCAAAATTAAAATTTCCAAATCCACCGTTTCGCCCAGCTCATCGACCACCTCCAACACGTCTCCGCGCTTTTCCGGGGGCAGCGCTTCTATCGATGCCGAATCCCCTAAAATCTGCTTTAACTCCCTGTTGACAACCCCCTGGATCGTTTGCGTCATTGCCCTTCTTGTGACCATCTGCACCGTTTGCGATAAATTCCTTGTATAAACGATTTGGCTGACGCCACCTCCCGACATGGCGATATCTTGAATTTCTTTTGCGCCTTTTTCATCGATAATATCGCGTTCCATCACCCCAATCACATTGACGGTAATACCTTCTTCCCTGGCCAAAGCAGCGGCCGCCGCCGGATCGCCACCCTGGTTTGAACAACCGTCCGTAATGAGTAAAATTTGTTTTAATGTGCCTGCATTCATCTTTCTTCTCCTCCTCGTCCGTTGATGGCTGTAATGCCGTTTTTACCATCATCGACAATCGGGAGAAAATATATACAATCTGCCCCCTTTCACACCTGTATGTCCTCCGCTTTTCTATGAAATCAACTTTTTCCCTTTGCTGACCGGAATGGCGGCCCATTTCGGGATATTGTGCTTGACTTTTGCCACAACAACGGTCATATCGTCTTCGATCAGCCCGGATCTGGAACGGATCACTTCTTCCAAAAGGAGATCGGCAATTTCCTGGGGATCTTCCGTTTCGATTTCTCTGATCTTCCGCTTCATCCAAAGTTCTGAGTTTTCCACATATTTCGGCCCTTCAAAAATCCCGTCACTCATCATGATCAAAATATCACCGGCTTTCAATTGCCGGGAAACCACATCGACATCAAATTCCTGGATCATCCCCATCGGCAAATTCCCCGATTCGATTTTGATGACTTTATCGCCGCGCTTTATAAAACTCGGTGTCGATCCGATTTTCAAAAATTTGCCGCTCGCATCCTGCAGATCAATCATGGCGAGATCGAGCGTGGAAAACACTTCTTCCTGTGTCCTGAGCGCCAGGATCGAATTCACCGATTTGATCGCGATTTTTTCCTCGATCCCGGACTGCAAAATCTGCCGGAGCAGCCTGAGCGTTTCACTGCTTTCATGGTGGGCGCGCTCGCCGTTTCCCATCCCGTCGCTGATCGCGATCGCATATTTCCTCGACCCGAGCTCGATCATGGAATAACTGTCCCCGGAAATAAATCCGCCCCCTTTCGCGGCATGCGCCACGCCTGTTTCCACCACATACGCCTTGGCCGACCGGAATGTCACATAGCCAAGCCCGCCGGCATGCGAACTGAAATCTTCTTTTTGGACAACAATCGTTTCCCCTAAAATATCCGAAAGCATCGGGGCGATAATTTTTTCGCACTCCCCGTAACCGCTGTACTGCGGCAGCGTAATATCGATATCAATATTGCCCGCTTCAAGGCTGTAAATCTCAACCTGGTCAATGTCGAGCCCGAAATCCTGCAGCGCCTCCAGAATCATTTCTTCCTGCCGTTGGTGGTTTTCACGTTCCCGCTGGATCTCTTTCGCAAAATCGCCCATTACTTCCGAAACACCCTGAAGCTGTTCCGCCACAATTTTTCTGCTTTCTTTAATCATTTGTTTCAATTTTTGATTCGCCTGATAGAAAGACAATTCCTGGAGGATTGCATCTTCCACTTTTTTCGCCTTTACGCAATGTTTTTCAAGCTCGCGGTGGACCCGGCGGGAAACGGTCCCGTCCCCTTCATCCAGGTCTTTCATTGTCATCTTCAGCAAGTCATATGTCCGGTCAAAGTTTTTTGCCCAGCACTGTTCTTTTTTAAAGCAGGTCTGGCACGTCCGCTCCGTGATGTTGCTGAAAAAATAATCGAGTTCCCGTTCTTGATCCTCTTCTTCTTTTGCCTGGTCATACTGCGAGAAGCTTGTGGAAAGCGCATGAAAAACGGACGAAAACTGTTCGACGCGGTGGACGGTGGCATCACGCACTTTCCGCAAATATTGCTGCTGTTCTTTTGCATACTCGGCTGTCCCCGGGATATGCCTGGCCATTTTTCTGGTAAACGAGCGCGGCGTCAAAAACAAGAGGACGATGCTGATGCATGATTCATACAGCGTCTCGCTTAAAGGCGTGCTGGTTTCGCCGTACATGCCGATTAAAAGTGTGGCAATCAGCAGGCCGGCCGACGCCCCGCCGCGCTTTCCTTCCTTTAATAAACCGCACAGCAGCCCGGCGAATGCAAGCAGGCTCATTTGGTAAAAACTTGACACGTTGGCGAGGCTGAAAATGAGCCCGGTGACAACCCCGACGGTCGATCCGACGGTGGCGCCCCCAACAAAAGCAAACAGGAGGACGAGATAACGCGATAATATATGCTCAACCGACAGACCGTTTATTGACCAGCCGATCGTGCCGGTCAGGACGGAGGCCAGCATGATGATTAAACTGACGACTTCCTCCGTTTTTAATGTTTTTTTCCGCCTTGTTTGTGATAATATCGGAATGCTTTGCATAAATATCATGGTGAGGATAAACGTTAAGCATGCTTCCACGCCCGCCAAGAGGCTGTCATAAGGCGCGAGCTGGAATTGCTGCTGAAGATAGAAATAAACGCATTTTGAGATGAAGGATATGGCAAGAATGTAATACGGCAGCACCCGCATTTCTTCCTTATGGTATTTGCCGAACAGCCTGAAAACAAGCACAAAGAGGATGGTGGATGCCAACGTATAAACGCCGTTCGCAACAGAAACTGTTAAGCTGCCCGCGGTGAGGCCGAGCAAAGCGATCGGCGCCTTGTCCCTTTTCATTGCATAAACAGCCGCAAAAAACGGCAGCGCAAACGGTGTAAAATGAGATAAAATGAGTGCCCTTCCCAGCAAAAACCCGATAACAAGCAGGCTGAGCCCTTTTTGGACAAAAACGGATTCAAATTTTTCTTGGAGCCGTTTCCACCCTTTTGCAAACTCCATTTTCGTCTCCTCGAAATCCACATTGCTCCCTTGTTCGATAATACCCCGCTCAATTTTTCCCATATTCACAACGACCCCCCCATTTCGTTTTGTTAAATGCAATTATAAGGGAGCGTTGCTCAAAAGTTTGTCAAAATTCCGTTGTAAATAAAAAGAAAAGTTCGACTTTTTCTTTGGGAAGCCGAAAAACATTTTACAATTTTCTTCAAAAGAATAAGTTGACAAACAACCTCTATGCCTGTATCATAGAAAATGTGCTTTTCGTTAGAAGCGACGGCGGCGTAGCTCAGCTGGCTAGAGCGTACGGTTCATACCCGTGAGGTCGGGGGTTCGATCCCCTCCGCCGCTATTCAAAGGATAAAAAAACCGGCCTGAAACGGGTCGGTTTTTTTCGTGCAGCACAGCGAATCTTGTCCGAAACGGCAAAAGAAAAAAGCGGATCCGACAAACCGATCTGCTTGTTTCGGATTCGCTTACCTGTTTCCTATGCACAAAGCATCCTGTATCAATTTATGTGTCAACTAGACAGCAAGTTAGCCTCTTCTGGCGCCGCGTCCGCCGCGTTTCGACTCTGTGTTTCTCTTGAGCGAAGATAAGCGGTCTTCACTGTCTTTCAGAAAGCGCGCCATCTTTGCTTCGAAATCTTCTTTTGCGCGGTTGTTTGCCCGGTTGTGCCTTTGCGGCCGGTGGGACTGCTGCGCCTGGTCTTTCGCTTTGCGGATGGACAGCCCGATTTTTCCGTCCTTTTCGACATTCAGGACTTTCACTTCAACCATATCGCCGATATTTAAATGGTCGTGAATATCTTTTACATAGTTATCAGCAACCTCGCTGATATGGACAAGTCCCGTAGAGCCGTCCGGCAATTCGACGAAAGCCCCAAAATGAGTGATGCCTGTTACTTTTCCTTGTAACTTGCTGCCTACTTCGATTGACATAAAAAAATTTTTCCTCCTTAAAAGTTAAAAAATCAAGCTTTTACATATTATAACGAACATGAAAAAAGAGTGTCAATAAGACACGTCTTCTTCTTGGGTATTCTTTTTGGAATCAGGAAGATTAAAGATAATTTCCCCTTTTTTAGAAAGAAAATACTCGCTTCTTGCCAGCTTTGCAATATAATCGTCATCTTTCAGTTTGGCAATCTCGCTTTTCAACATTGTCTGCTGTTTGTCGATTTCTTTTACTTTTTGTTCCAATTTTACTTTCTGTTCTTTTTTGGCTGCCAGCTGCGCCTTCCGTGAGACAAGGGTTGAAATCATCACACTGGAAATGAGAACGGCCACGACGGTAAACAGCGCCAACCGGCGGAAAAGCAGTTTGCGCCTCTTTACCATGATTTTTTCTTTCGCGGATTGCTGTTTGATATAGGCATTGTCCATTGAAGCAATGTTACGTTCCAAACCTTTACCTCCTATCCGCCAGCAGCAGGCAAAAATGGAATATATGATGAAGCGTGCTATTTTTTAAGAAACCTGCCGATCCGGTTTTTCATTTTTACTAACTTATTCTTGATCGTTTTCCATAATCCTGCCGTAAGCCCAAAGAAACTTTCAAAATATCTTTTCAGCGGATTTACCTGCCATAAAAGGCCGGCGATTGCGGAAAATGGTTTAAAGGCTGCCTTTAGTATCCATATTACCATTTTTGCCATCATTTTTACAATAGCATAAAAGGCCCGTCCCGCCCCCACTAACAGAGCAAACAGAAAAAGCACAAACCACTTGGCCGGGCGGAATAGGAGCAGCCGGAACATGCCGGCCGCAAACCAGGCAGTACGGACAGCCGTTTGGATACACCATTCAAGGATATGCATGTACACGCGCTTGAACAATGCCTGGTAAGCTGCAAATCCGCACAACAAGGCAAGAAAAATATAGAATCGGACTTCCCCGGAATTCACAAGAAACAATACATAAAAGAGCAGCAGGCTTTGGCACAGCCAAAAAAGAACATCATGGATAAAGACAATCCAGCGTTTTCTTTTTCCCCTTTGCAAAAAACGGTTATACGTATCAAGGGCGCCGCCAAAAAAGCTTCCCATGGCAAGCATGGCAAGCATCGTATAAAATTGCGTTGTCAGGCTCATCTAAACAGCTTGCTAAAGAGGCCCTTAGCTTTCTCCCCGTTGTGATCATCCAAATAAACCAAGTCAAACACTCTCCCTTTAATGGAGACGACCCCTTTATCCACATCCAGGTTTTTCATTTGCAGATTTTGCCCGCGGATTGCCAAAAAACCCATAACCGTTTCCAGTAAAAATTCCTCATTATCAAAACTTTCCACCTGTTTAACCCCGGTAATGTCCAGCAGCTTGCGGCCGCGCATAATGACATCATGTTCCTGGAGAACCGGCTTGCTGTTGGACGGCGTATTATAAAAATCACTCATCCTGATCCCCACTTTCCTTGTCCAAACTTTGTACTATACTATGCCAGGCAACCGGAAAAAAGACCGAAAACAAGACACACTTCCGGTCCCCCTGGAAATCTGGTATTCGCGCATTCTTCCGGCAGCCGCTCTAACAGGCTCGGATTTTTGCCTATCATCCTAAATTCGCTGCTTTCCATAGGGCCGACAATAAACGAAAAGCCGGCATGTTTCCATACCGGCCGGGCTTTCTTATTCATTCACCCGCGTTTCGCTGATGATTGTGTACATTTGTGCGGCATCTTCTTTTCTTGTCGATTCCTTTAAACTTTCCACTTTCGCCGTAACCACTTTCTGCCCGAAGCGGATCGTCAGTTCATCACCCACTTTTACGTTTGAACTTGCTTTCGCCTGTACGCCGTTAATCTGGATTCTGCCCTGGTCGGCAACTTCTTTCGCGAGCGTCCTCCGTTTGATCAATCGCGAAACTTTTAAAAATTTATCCAGGCGCATGGATGCAGTTTCCATTTTTTCACCTCATTTTCGTTCTTCCTTTTTTGCCAAATTCCAAAATGCATTGAGCTCTTCCAATGAAAAATCGCTGAAATCCCTTCCGCTTTTTTTCACTTGCTGCTCGATGAAATGGAAGCGGCGGATAAATTTTTGGTTTGTTTGTTCTAGCGCTTCTTCCGGATGGATGCGCAAAAACCGTGCCACATTAATCATTGCAAACAGTAAATCGCCAAATTCCGCTATTTCATTCTCGCGCTGCCCGCTTTCTATTTCAGCCGCAAATTCCCGCAGTTCTTCCCTCACTTTTTCCAGTGCTTCGGCAGCATGCTCCCAATCAAATCCAACCTTGGCTGCTTTTTTCTGGATTTCGTATGCACGGATCAGCGCCGGCATCCCTTTTGCAACGCCGTTCAGCAGCGATTCGCGCCCCGTTCCCGGTTTCTCGGCGGCTTTAATGCGTTCCCAGTTTTTGGTTACTTCTTCCGCATCCGTCACCTCCGCATCGCCGAACACATGCGGGTGGCGGCGGATCATTTTGGAAGCGAGCGCCTCCATCACATCTTCTATCGCGAACATGCCTTCATCTTCGCCGATTTGCGCATGCAGCATCACCTGCAACAGGACATCGCCGAGTTCTTCAACGAGATGGTCTTCGTCTTCTTCATCAATCGCCTCCAACACTTCATAGCACTCCTCGATCAAATATTTTTTCAGCGAAAGATGGGTTTGTTCCTTATCCCACGGACAGCCTTCAGGGCCGCGCAAATCCGCGATGATCTGCCGCAGTTCGGAAAAATCCTTTAAATCCCTGCCCTGTAAAGGCGGAACATAGACGCTTGTTAAGTTATCCAGTTCGAACTGCCGGTCCAGTTCATAAAGCGGGAGCCAGGTAACTTTTTCGTCCCTGCTTCCGGCAGCACGGACAACCGCCACCGTGTGTTCATCCGGATACTTTTCCATTAAAGTCAGCTTCACATCAGAAGCAATAAAGGCATCGTACACCTGCCCGATGATCAGGTGCCGGCCCGTCCGGATGTCTTTCCGTTTTAAATCGGTGCCGTCCAGCAGCTGGAAGCCTTCAATCGGATCCACTTTGACGGCTGTAAACAGCGCATCAATAAAGCTCTGCCCGCCGCCGATTTTTACTTCCGTTTGTTTTGCCGGGCCTTGTTCGAGCAGAAGCTGCACCGTCCGTTCCGCAACTAGCGGATGGCCGGGAACCGCGTAAAGTATATCCTGCTGTTCCGCTTCCCGGAAAAGAATTGCGGCAATTTCTTCGTATACTTCTTCAAACCGCCCGTGCTGTTCATACACATCATCGAAGGCGGTATACACCATCCCTTCCCGTTCCAGTTCCATAACAGCAGGATGCTCTTTTGTCCGTAAAAAAATGGTTTGGCCGCCTGTCAACTGCTTATACACCCCGAGCGGGAGCTGGCCGATGTCCCCCGCTCCAAGCCCGACGACCGTGATCTTATGGCTCATGTTTTCCACTCCAATTCTTTCGTTTGAGTCCGGCTAATTTATCTCCGAAAGGCACAAGCCCCCATTCTTCTTCAGAGAGCAAGTTTAACGCAATCACACTCATTACATAAACCGCCGCACCGATTGCCGTTCCGCCCAATGCGCCCGGAATGCTTGCCGTCCTGCCCGACAGACCGTAATGGTGAAAAAGGAAAAGCCAGATTTGTAGGCAGGCGGTCATGGCCAAAAGCGAAAGGCAGAGCTTTCCGTAAAACACGGCCGGCAGCATTGGAAAGTTTTCTTTTGCCAATCTTATCATAAATAATAGCGAAATGAACAGCATAGATACAACCGTCGCAGCTGCAGCGCCCATTGTGCCGAAATGCGGAACCCACCATTCGTTCAAAGCGTATTTCAAAAGGACACCGGCTGTAATGTAAACGGCAGGGGCATAGACCCGGCCTATTCCCTGGAGGATTCCGGCCAGCGTTAAAATCCATGTACTGAATAAAATGGACACGGAAAACACAGACAAAACGGCGGTGCCTTCGCTGTTCTCAAACAACATCGTATTGGCGAATACCATAATGTTCACCAGTCCTGCCGCAGCCCCCGCCCCGATGATTGTACTGATTTTTAAAGCCGAATACACCTGCTTAACAAGATTGTGCCGGCGGCCTTTTTGATATTCAAGCGTAATCAAGGGAACAAGATTGAGCGCAAGTGAAGAAGCGACGACCGTTCCAAGCTGCAAAAACGGCTGACCGCGGTCGTAAATCCCCTTCAGCTTTTTCGCTTTTTCCATCCCCACGCCGGCATCTCTCAGCAACGCATAAATATGGAGCGAATCGACAAATTGGAACAAAACGAGCAGCAGCCCGCTGATGCAGACTGCGACCCCTTCACATAACAGCATCCGTGCAACCGTTTTGATCCCGCTCCATTGAAAAGATTCTGTTCCCTTTTCCCGTTTGCCGTACTTTATATATAAAACTATCAGGACAGCTGTTGAAACCGCGCCGCCCAGCACAGACCCGAACACGGCGCCCTGCCCGGCCGCATACAAGGAAAAGCCGCTGTGCACGAGCCAAAAGGAGAATAGGAGAATAGCCGCGACCCGCACGGCCTGTTCCAGCACCTGGCTGAGGGCGGTTGGGATCATGTTGCCCTGCCCCTGGAAGAGGCCCCTGATGGCCGAAATAAGCGGCATCAATAAAAAGGAGAATGAAACCGTTTGAATGAGCGGGGCAAGTTTTTCATCTCCCATCCAGGCAGCCATTTGCGGCGCCGTGGAAAAAACAGCCAGAAACAAACCGAAACCGGATAAGCCCAGCACAACAAACACCATAGCCAAAAACGATCGGTGGACACTTTCCCCGGCTGCTTCCCTTTCCGCCACCATCTTTGAAATGGCAACGGGAAAACCCGATGCCGACAGGGCAATGACAATGCCGTAAATGGGATAAACCTGCTGGTAAATATAAAAACCGACATCGCCGACAATATTTTGAAACGGCACGCGGTAAACCGCACTGAGTATTTTTGTCATGATAGACGAAACCGTTAAAATGATGATGCCTTGAAAAAACTTTCTCGAATCCTTATCCTGCCGCACTTCTTTTCTGCCTTTCAACTTGGCGCCTGACTATAGATCGCACCGTTCTGATGATGAAATCTTATGTATTATACCATATCAGGCAAAAGAAGGGGGAAGATCCTTTAAAAGGGGCTGCCCCACGCTTTGTTGGCGGAAATTCGCGGGGCATCAACACAAAAAAGGAGCCCCTGTGCCGGGCATCCCCTTTTGGTTGTGCAGCCGTACAACAAACTGATGTGAAAAATTCCGGAAATCAATCGGCTGGGCAAAAACCTTATTGTTCCATTTGGCGCGCGAGAAAACCGGCAGCCGTTTCCGCCGATTTCTGTTCGACTTCCCCAATCGTGCGGTCTTTTGAAAAAATCACTACCGCGCCGATCGGGTCGCCGCTTGCCACAATCGGGGCAATCGTGTAGGAAGCTATCTCATCTTCAAATCCGTCCACCAATGCCACTTTCCCTTTTTCTTTTGATAAAACCGGCGTCCTGTTCTCCATCGCCTTTTCAATGACTTCCCCGTTGTTCTTGTTTAAGTAGTCTTTCTTTGATCCGCCGCTGACTGCAATGACCACGTCCCGGTCACAGATGAGTACCGGGCTTGTTAAACTGTCATACAGTGCCTCGACATATTCTTTGGCGAAATCGCTTAATTCACTGATCGGCGAATATTTTTTCAGAATGACTTCCCCGTCACGATCCACAAAAATTTCCAAAGGATCCCCTTCACGGATACGAAGCGTTCTTCGTATCTCTTTCGGGATGACAACTCTGCCTAAATCATCAATACGACGAACAATTCCAGTTGCTTTCATCTTAAGTTGCCTCGCTTTCATCAGATGATTGGTAACCATTCTTCAGATGGCTCTTGAATCCTTTACCTGCGTTGACATTAGTATCTTTCTTTTGGCAAGTTCTATACATCATACTATATCGTTTTTTCGCACAACCGCTAGTAAATGTATGTGTTACCACTTCTTAACTTTATTTTCCCACTATTTTCCCCTGCCAAACGCAGGCCAAACGAAAAAAGCATGAAGCAAAGCAAAAATAGCTTGTTCCATGCTTTTTCACATGAGCTTATCTCGAAGCGCTCGTTTCCTTGGACTTTTCAAACGCATCGCGCAGTTCCCTGATCATCTCCGTGCACGTGTACAGCCACTGGTTATCTTTGCTGTTTTTAATATCGAGCGTGATTTTCAGCTGGCTGCCGTCCATGCCGAAGCCGACCGAACGCCCGTATTTTTTTACAATGTCCACCACTTTCGGGCCGTTCACGATTTTCGTGCCGGCTTCGGACATTAAAATGGTAATGAGCTGCTTGTTCTGTTTAATGGATGACAGCATCGCATCTTTTGCGTATACTTTCATTTCCGCAATTGTAAACAAGTCGCTGACCTGCTGCGGATAATCGCCGAACCGGTCAATCATCTCTCCTTTTAATTCTTCAATGTCTTCCATCGTTTCAATGCCCCTGAACCGCTTATACATTTCAATTTTTTGGTATCCGTCTTTGATATACGCATCCGGAATGTATGCATCGATATCCAGTTCGACTTCAAACGGCGGAAGTTTTTCTGCCTCGCCATCCGTCCCCTTGCGCGCTTCAATCGCTTCTTTCAGCATTTGCGAATACAAATCAAAGCCGACTGAATCGATAAACCCGTGCTGCTGTGCGCCCAAAAGGTTCCCGGCGCCGCGGATGGCGAGGTCGCGCATCGCAATTTTAAACCCGGAGCCGAGTTCCGTGAATTCTTTGATCGCCTGCAGCCTTTTTTCCGACGCTTCCGCAAGGACTTTGTCTTTTTTGTACGTAAAATACGCATAGGCAACACGGTTGGAACGCCCGACACGCCCGCGCAGCTGGTACAGTTGTGAAAGCCCCATCCGGTCCGCGTCGCACACAATTAATGTATTGACATTTGGGATATCAACGCCTGTTTCAATAATCGTTGTCGTTACAAGAACATCGAATTCGCCCTCCAGAAATCCGAAAATGACCGTTTCGAGCTGCGCTTCGGTCATCTGGCCGTGCGCGTAGGCCACCCGGGCATCAGGAACAAGCATGGAGATTTCTTCCGCCTTCCGTTCGATATCCTCGATGCGGTTATACAAAAAGTAAACTTGCCCGTCCCGTGCGAGTTCGCGTTCGATCGCCTCGCGGACAATGTTATTATTGTACTCCAATACATACGTCTGGACAGGAAAACGGTTCTCAGGCGGCGTTTCGATGATCGACAAATCCCGCACGCCGAGCATGGACATATGCAGTGTCCTCGGGATCGGCGTCGCGGTTAACGTCAACACGTCGACATTTGTTTTCAGTTTCTTGATTTTTTCTTTATGGCTGACCCCGAAACGCTGCTCCTCGTCAATAATCAAAAGGCCCAAATCATGAAATTGGATATCTTTAGAAAGGAGGCGGTGGGTGCCGATCACCATATCAATCGTTCCGTTGCGCAGTCCCTTGATCGTTTCATTCTGCTCTTTCCGCGTCCGGAAACGGCTCAACATCCCGACTTTGATCGGATAGTCCTGGAACCTTTCCGTAACCGTTTCATAATGTTGCTGGGCAAGGATGGTCGTCGGAACTAGCATAGCCACTTGTTTGCCGTCCATAATCGCTTTAAAAGCGGCACGGATCGCGACTTCCGTTTTGCCGTAGCCGACATCCCCGCACAGCAGGCGGTCCATCGGTTTGCTTTTTTCCATGTCACGCTTGATTTCCTGGATGGATCTCAACTGGTCTTCCGTTTCTTTGTACGGGAAAGCAGCCTCAAATTCCCGCTGCATATCCCCGTCAGGCGAAAAGGCAAATCCTGTTGATGCTTCCCTTTCCGCATACAACTTGATCAAATCGTCCGCAATATCCTGAATGGAAGACTGGACTTTTCTTTTCACCCGTTTCCATTCGCTGCCGCCCAATTTATAGATCTTCGGTTCTTTGCCTTCCGATCCTACATATTTTTGGACGAGGTCTATCTGGTCGACCGGCACATACAGCTTATCTGAACCCTGGTATTTAATATGCAGGTAATCTTTATGGACACCGTTAATCTCAAGCGTGACGATGCCCAAATATTTTCCGATCCCGTGGTTGACATGGACAACATAATCGCCGACATTCAATTCCGAGTAATTTTTGATCCGCTCGGCATTGGACAATTTTTGGCGCCGTGCTCTTTTCTTCGCTTTTTTGTTAAAAAGTTCTTCTTCGGTAATGACCGCAAGCTTAAACATTGGCAGTTCAAAACCGGTGTTCAGGCTCCCCTCGGCCACTTGGATGCGGTGGGGGATCAACGACTGCCCCGCACTGACAACTGCCGCCTCCACTTCATAATCTTCCAGCACACTCCGCAGTTTTTCGGCCCGTTCCTCATCTGCACCAAGAAAAATAACTGTAAAATTCCCTTTTTTCCAGCGCTCGATTTCGGCTTTCAGCACATGCATCTGCCCATGGAACGTCTGCATTGGCTTACAGGCGATATTGACGATGTTTTGCGGGTTCGTGTTTTGAATATGCCGCAAAAACAGTGATAAATAGATTTTCTTTAATTTTTTTTCTGCAAGCAGGTTGTCCAGAGAATGGGAAACGGACAGATCATAGATCATTTCCCCATCTTCCACCATGGCCGTATACCATTCGGCTTCTTCCCTTTCCAGCCGCTCCTGGATTTCCTTCACGCGGCTGAATTCATCCAGAAACAAGATGCCGGATTCATCAACATAATCTAGTAAACTGGCAGGACGGCCATAAAGAATGGATAAATATTTGAAAATTTGTTCGGGCTTTTCCCCGTTTTTAAGCTTTTCAATATCAAAACCGATATTTTGGGCAAGATTTTGTTTGACCTTTTCATCTTTTATTTTTGAAAGCGTTTTAGATAAACCATCTTGTACGGCTGCCGCGGCTTTTTGCAGCATCCCGCGGCCGGCCAAAAACTCGGTGGCGGGGCCGATGGATGCAGCGGAAAGCTTTTTCCTTGAACGCTGGTCATCTGCGGAAAACGTCCGAATCGAGTCCACTTCTGTATCAAACAGTTCAATGCGGATTGGATCTTCTTCCGTAAGCGGGTAAATGTCGAGAATCCCGCCGCGCAGGCTGAAATCCCCCGGCGCATCAACCATATCCGACCGGTTGTATCCCATCTCCGCCAGCATTTCCAAAACATGATCGAGCTGTATTTCTTTTCCAACCTCAAAGTACAGCTGGTACTTTTCCCATACTGGTTTGGGTGGCAAAATTTTTCTCAACCCGGCCATCGGGACGACGACAAGGCAGTTTTTTTTCGAAAGAAGCGCATTTAAAACTTCGATCCGCTGCGCCCTCAGTTCAGGGCTCGCTACACCCATTTCCGCTGCAATCAGCTCATTGGCAGGATAGAGGAATAATGCATTTTCATCCACAAATTGCGAAAGGTCGTCGTATAATTTTTGCGCTTGTAATAGATTATAAGTCAACACAATGACCGGCTGCCCCGTTTTTTGGTACATGGAAGCAATGAACACGCTCCTTGCCGAACCGGACAAACCGGAAACGAGCTGTTCCTTCAGCCTGGCTTTTATGCCATTGACCACTGAGTCAATTTCGTCGTGTTCCAGTATGATTTGTTGTATCCCGTTCAAAAATTGCCAACTCCTCTCTTCACTGAGATTCCCTTTTCTCTATTATTCAAACTGTTTTGTAAAATCAAAATGAAAAAAGGCACTGCAGCGGACAGGCATTTTGCCCGCAGCAAACAGAAAAATGCTTTGGACTTTTTTCCAAAGCGCATTACTGGATTAAATAACCGTATTCGTGAAATTTCGATTCGCGTTCAAATAAATCCTGGCAGTCTTCGCAAATCGACTGGATACGGACGCTTCCATCTCCCTGGGGCACAACCATTTCCTTCCGTTCCTCTTCTGTTAAAAAGAACAGCCCCATCCGGTCCGCTTCAATATTTTCCCTGATTGTACCGATTTTCTTGCCGCAATGCCGGCAATAGTAATGGATTGCCATGCCCCGGCCCCCTTTTTTTCAACATTGTCCTTATATAGTATGGGCGCCTTCAAAAGGGGTTATTCATTTTTTGAAAAAAGATCTTAAAAACTGCCGCAAAATTCGCGCCTGAAAATGCTGGGGCAGGCTTTAATTATACACATTCATTACTTCCGGGAACGGCCTAGTGATCCAGGCTTCACACGCATCAGCGCTTTTTTCGACCGCCATTTGCATAGTGGCCCATTCTTCTTTGGAAAAACAGCCCAATACGTAATCGGGAATGTACACATTTTTATCCGGCCGCCCGATTCCGATGCGGATGCGATTAAATTCCTGTGTGCCGAGATGCCGGATCGTTGACTTAATCCCGTTATGGCCTCCCGCGCTGCCCTTCTGCCGGAGGCGGATCTTTCCCATCGGCAAATCGAGGTCATCGTACACCACGAGCAAGTCCCCGGAGGATAGACGATAATAATCCATTACAGCTTTGATGGACTCACCGGATAAATTCATATATGTCATCGGTTTTAAAAGCAGCACTTTTTCACCGCTTACGGTTGCTTCTGCACAAAGCCCCTTAAATTTGGATTGTTTAAAAGGGGATTGGAGCCTTTCCGAAAGCAGGTTAACCACCTCAAAACCGATATTATGTCTTGTCCGTTCATACTGGGACCCTGGATTTCCGAGCCCGACAATACATTTCATACCCACACCTCAATTAGTTGATACATTGCTGAATCATTTTATGATAGACTGCGCTGCATGGCGCTCCATTAATCGTACACGCTTTATTTAAAAGTCTGTTATGAAAATATGCGATGATAGGAATTTACATGCAGAAGAGATTGTTCGTTTTGAAAAGCTCCTTCGTCCTGGCATTTTCGATAGTCTAATGCCATGGAGGTTCTATTTCAATTATCCATGAAGAAAGGAAAAAGTGCAAGCAGGCCGGCCACAGCAAAAATTTACACAACCAGGCAAAAATCAACAGGCTGATTCCCGATCGAGTAGGAGGAGGTGACTAGCCCCCGTCCTCTCACACCACCGTACGTACGGTTCCGTATACGGCGGTTCAATCAAATAAATGACGCTTGTCACAATACTTTTCATACAGGCTTTTCAGTCCTTGGTGATTCCAGTAGGAGTTACCAAGGGTTTTGTGTAATATTGGACTTTTAGAAATTCGCCAATATGCTTTCCTTGAGTTTCCCCTCAATGACCCATTTGTATCCTCTTTCAATAAACCTGTTCTGGCTCCACCCTCTTGAGGTCTCTCATGGAATTCACCACTACTTTCCTCAAGTAAGTCCACTACGGATTGTCTGTGTCATTGCCATACAGAATTTCCAGACGAAAACTTCTCTTTGATTGTTCAGTCCTTCCAAAACGGGAGCGACCCG
>Ga0207747_1000798_pt1 | contig 28898 bp, 27 predicted proteins | sample HigsolmetaGSP11D_FD_184839 | JGI IMG/M metagenome (GOLD analysis project Ga0207747, IMG submission 184839) | High solid enriched microbial communities from the Joint BioEnergy Institute, USA - SP1-1-D (SPAdes) | ecosystem: Engineered > Bioreactor > SSF (Solid state fermentation) > Aerobic >...
CTTCCGGCAGGCGTACGGGCAGCAGGCCGTTCTGGAAGCAGTTGTTGAAGAAGATGTCGCCGAAGGAGGGGGCGATGACGCAGCGCACCCCCATGCCCATCAGCGTCCAGACCGCCCCTTCCCGCGAGGAACCACAGCCGAAATTCGGCCCGGCAAGCAGGATGGGAGAGCCGCGGAAGGGCTCCCGGTTCAGCGGGAAATCCGGGTCCTCCGTGCCATCCGCCCGGTAGCGGAACCGCTCGAAGCCATATGGACCAAGGCCGGTGCGCGACGCCCCGACCAGGCGCTGCACCGGGATGATCATGTCCGTGTCGATATTCGGCCAGAGCAGCGGCGCCGCCGGCCCGGTTACGGTGACGAATTTCTCCACCCTCTGCCTCCCCCTCAGGCCATGAACTGCCGCACATCCACGATCCGCCCGGCCAGGGCCGCGGCTGCGGCCATGGCTGGGCTCGCCAGATGGGTGCGCGATCCCGTGCCCTGCCGGCCGACGAAATTGCGGTTGCTGGTGGAGACGCAGCGGGCGCCCGGCGGCACCACCTCCCCATTCGCCGCGACGCAGAGGGAGCAGCCGGGCTCCCGCCACTCGAAGCCGGCATCGAGGAATTGCCGGTGCAGCCCCTCCGCCTCCGCATCCCGCTTCACCTGCTCGGAGCCGGGCACGACCCAGGCGGTCACGCCCTCCGCCACCTTGCGCCCGCGCAGCACCGCGGCGGCGGCGCGCAGGTCGGAGATGCGGCTGTTGGTGCAGGAGCCGATGAAGACCCAATCCACCTTGGTCCCGGCGATCGGTTGCCCCGGCACCAGCCCCATATAGTCCAGCGCCGCCGCCCAGGCGGCCCGCCTGGCGGCATCCGGCGCCTCCGCCGGATCGGGCACGCGGCCGGTGACGGGCAGGACCTGTTCCGGGCTGTTGCCCCAGGTGATCTGCGGCTGGATCTCCGCCGCCTCGATCAGATGGTCGGCGTCGAACTGCGCGTCGGGATCGCTCGGCAGCCGCCTCCAGGCGGCGAGCGCCGCATCCCAGGCGGCGCCCTTCGGCGCGAAGCGGCGGCCGGCGAGGAATTGGAAGGTGGCATCGTCCGGCGCAACCATGCCCATCTTGGCGCCCATCTCGATGGACAGGTTGCATAAGGTCAGCCGCGCTTCCACCGGCAGGCTCCGCACCGTGCTGCCGGCATATTCCACCGCGAAGCCCGTTCCCGCCGCCGTGCCCAGCTTTCCGATCGCGTGCAGGATCATGTCCTTCGCCGTCACGCCCGGCGGCAGGCTGCCCTCGAAGCGCAGGCGCATGGTGCGCGGCCGGCGCTGCATCAATGTCTGCGTCACCAGGACATGGGTGAGTTCGGAAGCGCCGACGCCGAAGGCCAGCGCGCCGACACCGCCATTGGTGCAGGTATGGCTGTCGCCGCAGACCAGGCTGAGGCCCGGCAGCACGATGCCCAGTTCCGGCGCCATCACATGCACGATGCCGTTCCCCGGCTGGCCAAGGTCGAACAGCCTTACCCCCGTCTCCCTCGCCCGCTGCCGCAGCCCGGCCAGGGTCGCGGCGCCCTTGGCGAAGCTCTCCCCGGTGCGGCCCGGCGCGGTGGAGACGGCATGGTCCGGCGTGGCGAAGACCAGATCCGGCCGCGCCACCGCATGGCCGCGTTCGGCAATCTCCGTCAGGGCGCGGGCGCCGGAGAGGTCGTGCAGCAGCACCCGGTCGATATGCAGCAAGGCCCAGCCCTCGCCGAGATCGGCAATGACATGCTGGTTCCACAGCTTGTCGAACAGGGTGCTGGCCATGGCTTCCGGTCCCCGTGCCTATTCCACGGCATAATCGGCGCCCCGCGCCCGATGCCGTCAAGCCCCGCCCGGCTTGCGCCGCGCCGCGCCCTGGCGCAGCCTTCCCGCTGTGCAACGCAGGGAGGGAGCGGCGATGGTGGAGATGGTCATCACCGGGGATTGCATCGTCACCCCGCATGCGGTCGGTCCGGCGGATGTGGCCATCGCCGGCGGCAAGGTGGTGGCCGTCTCGGCGCGCGGCGCCTTTCCCCTGCCGGCCGGGGCACGGCTGGTGGATGCGACCGGCAAGATCGTGATGCCCGGCGGAATCGATCCGCACACGCATTGCCTTTGGCCGGTGCCGAACCCGGAGGGTTCGGTGGGCAGCACCCAGGGGCCCTCGGTGGTCGGCAAGGCGGCGCTCCATGGCGGCACCACCACTATCATCGACTTCACCCGCTGGACCCATGGCCGGACCATCCAGGCGGCCATCGAGCAGCGAATGGCCGACTGGACCGCCGATGGCTGCGCCTGCGACTGGGCGCTGCACACCATGGTGGAGGGCGACCTGCCCCCCGAGATCCCGGCCCAGCTCGCCGAGGCGATCGAGGCCGGCCACCCCACGGTGAAGATCTTCACCACCGACATCACCCCCAGCCGCAAGGGCCGGATGGTGGACTTCGGTGATATCTGGGAGGTGTTCCAGGTCCTGGCGCGCAAGGGCGGCCTCGGCGTCATCCATGCCGAGGACAACGACATCGTCATGCACATGTACGCCAAGCTGTTCCGCGAGGGCCGCACCGGCTTCGAGCACATGGCGGAAGTGCACAACACGCTGTCCGAGGACCTCTCCTTCCGCCGCGTCCTGCGCCTGGCGGAGCATGTGCCCGGCACCGCGCTCTACATGATGCATGTCTCCGCCGCCAATGGGGTGCAGGCGATCCGCGAGGCGCGGGCGAAGAACCTGCCCATCTACGGTGAGTCCCTGCATCAGTACATGCTCTACACGCAGGAGGACTACCGGCGCCCGAACGGGCAGATCTACCACACCTACCCCTCTCTGAAGTCGCAGGCCGATCAGGATGAGCTGTGGCGCGGCACGCTGGACGGCTCCATCAATTGCGTCGCCACGGATGAGCTGTGCTGCAGCCTGGCGGTGAAGACGCAAGGCAAGCGCATTGACGACACCACCGGCGGCAATTCCGGCGTGGAGCCGCGCGTGGCCGTGATGTATTCCGAGATGGTCGGCAAGCGCGGCTATTCCATCCGGCGCTTCGTGGATCTGGTTTCCACCAATGCCGCGAGGATCATGGGGCTCTACCCGCGCAAGGGCGCCATCGCTCCAGGCTCCGATGCCGATATCTGCATCCTCGACCCCGCCCTGAAGCGCAGCGTGCGGGCGGAGGCGCTGCATGAAAGCGACTACACCCCCTGGGAAGGCCGGGAAGTGGATGCCTGGCCCTGCATGACCATCCTGCGCGGCAAGGTGGTAGTGGAGAACGAGCAATGGGTCGGGGATGAGCGTGGCGGCCAATGGCTGCCCCGCAGCATCCCTGAGGAGATCCGCGCCGGCGCCGCGCTGTGACCCCACCGGAGCTGCGCGCCCTGGTCGCCGATGCCCTGGCGCTGTGGGGCGTGGCCGGGCGCGTCGCGGTGGATGGCGACGGCGTCGCCCTGACCGCGCCGGATGGCACGCCGCTGCGCGTCCTCCCGGCCGGTCGTGCCGATCATCCGGTGCGCTGGTGGCTGGAACGGCCGGGGCAGCGCCGGCCCTGCACCTCCGTGCTCGGGCTGCTGCGCGGGCTGCGCAATGCGGTCGGCGCCGGGGAGGCCGAGGCGCTCCGACTGCGCGTGGCGCTGCCAGAGGCATGATCTCGGTCGCTGTCATCACCGGCTTCCTCGGCTCCGGCAAGACCACGCTGCTGCGCCGGGTGCTGCGTGATCCGCGCTACGCCGACAGCGCCGTGATCGTGAACGAATTCGGCGAGATCCCGCTGGATCACGAGCTGGTCGCCGCGAGCAAGGAAATCCTGCTCAGCACCTCCACCGGCTGCCTCTGCTGCGCGGTACGGAGCGACCTGACCGCGACGCTGCTGGACCTGCTGCACCGGCGGGAAGCGGGCGAGGTTCCGCCCTATGCCCGCGTGCTGGTCGAGACCTCCGGCTTGGCCGACCCCGCCCCCATCCTGCACGCGCTGATGACGGACAAGCCGGTGGCGGCCACGCATCGGCTGGACTCAGTGGTGACGCTGGTGGACGCGCTGCACGGCGCCGCCACCCTGGCGCGCCATCCGGAGGCGGAGCGGCAGGCCATGCTGGCCGACCGCATCCTGCTGACCAAGCCGGACCTCGTCCTCGATACGGCACCGCTGGTCGCGCAACTGCGCCGGCTGAATGCCACCGCCCCTATCGAAACCGCGATGCATGGGGTGGTGTCGCCGGAACGACTCTTCGCGCCCGGGCAACACGCCGCCGACCCGGCGGCCCTGGCTGCCTGGCTTACAGCCGCGGGCCATGCCGCGCGCCACAGCCCCGGCCTCGCCTGCACCGCCATCGAGCGCGAGGCTCCTCTCCCTGCCCTCGCCCTTACACTCTGGATGCAGGCATTGGCCGAGCATGCCGGCGCCCGGCTGCTGCGCCTGAAGGGGCTGGTGCGGATCGCCGAGGCCCCGGAACGTCCCGCCGCCATTCATGCCGTCCAGCATGTCCTGCACCCGCCCGAATGGCTGGAAGGCTGGCCATCGGCAGATCGCCGCAGCCGCATCGTCCTGATCGGCCAGGGCATCCCGCGCCACTTCCCCGCCCGCCTGCTCGCCGCCATCGAGGCGGAGGTGGCGGAGGAGACGGCGCGGCGTGCCAGCTAGGCTTCCGCCAGGGCCTCGGCCACGATCGCGTTGTCCGCCGTGGCGGCGAAGTCGGGTTTCCGGCGAATGGCGCCGGCGCTGAACATCGCCGCCTCCAGCCGGAGGAAGGCGTCCTCCGGATAGAAGGGATCCGCGGTCCAGAGACCGATCGCCTTGTACCGCCCCAGGCATTTCGCCAGCAGCGCCTGCGGCATGTCCGGGAAGAAGGGCGCGATGGCCTCCGCCAGCGCCTCCGGCGGGTTTGCCGCCACCCAGTCCAGGGTCTTCGCCAGGCCGCGCAGCATCGCCCTGAATTCGGCGCGCCGCGCGCCGAGCCGCTCTGTGGTGCTGTAGAAGGTTGTGTAGGCTGTCGAGCCGCGCGATGCGGCAATGTGCCAGACATGCCCGGCGCCGCGCTCCTCCAGCAGGGAGACGAAGGGCTCGAAGAGCTGCGCCACGTCCAGCCGGCCTTCCGCTACCGCCTCGGCATTCTCCGCCATGCTGCGGTCGGCGATCCGGCGGATGCTTCCGGGCTCCAGCCCGGCCAGGCGGATGTCATGCTGCAGCGTCCACCAGGGTGTCGGCACCTCCGACACGGTGCCGAGGCTCAGCGATGCCAGGTCCGTCAGCCGGAAGCCTGGGCGCGGTGCGCGGCCGACCAGGAAGAACGGATCGCCCATCACCACCGCGCCGAAATTGCGCAAGGGGCAAGCGGGATCGGCATCATGCGCCAGCAGGATGCGCATCGGCCCGCCCCAGGCCAGGTCCGCCGTGCCAGACAGGACGGAATCCTTCGCCAGCGAGGGCACGGCGCCGGACAGCAGCCGCACCTCCACCCCCTCCGCCGCATAGGCGCCGCGGGCGAGCGCGGCGTAGAAGGGTGCGTAGAAGACGGCGCGGAAGGGTTCCTGGAGAGTTACGGGCGGCATCGTCACCTCCGGCGGGCCTGGATCGCGCGGGCCTGCGGCAATCCTTGCCCGGCGCCCAATTCCGCGCATCATATCCCTCCCCGCCGGAGGGACCAGCCATGCCGCTCACCCGCCGCGTTCTCCTTGCCGCCCCGCTACTTGCGCCCCTGTCCGGCGCGGCACAGGAGGCTTTCCCAAGCCGCCCCATCCGCATGATCATCCCGGTGGGCGTGGCCGGCGTGACCGATATCGTCGGCCGGATCATCGCCGATCACATGTCCATCACCCTCGGCAAGCCCGTGGTGCCGGAGAACATCGTCGGCGCAGGCAGCACGGTAGGCGCCGCCGCCTTCCAGCGCACGGCACCGGACGGTCACACGATCTTCATCGGCACCAACAACCATCCGGTGATGAAGGCGCTTTATCCAGACTTTCCCTTTGATCCGGTCGCGGACTTCATCCCCTTCTGCCTGGTCGGACGCCAGCCCTTCGTGCTGGCGGTGAATCCCTCCGTCCCGGCACAGAACGTGCCCTCCCTGCTGTCCTGGCTGCGGCAGCAGAAGGAGGCGGCGAATTACGGCTCCGCCAATCCCGGCGCCACCAACCACCTGGCAGGAGAGCTGCTGCGCCAGCTTGCCGGCGTCACCTTCACCATCGTTCCGTACCGCACCGCCTCCAACGCCGTGCAGGACCTGGTGGCGGGGCGGATGCAGCTTTCCATCGACAGCCCCTCCATGATGGCACCGCTGATACGCGACGGGCGGCTGCGCGGGCTTGCCGTGAGCGGCCCCAGCCGCTTCGCGCAGATGCCGGATCTGCCGACATTGAGCGAGGCCGGCGTGCCGGGCTACGACCTGACCGCCTGGCAGGTGCTCTTCGTCCGCCCCGGCACACCGCCCGAGGCGCTGGCAGTGCTCGAGGACGCCGCCCGCCGCGCCGTGGCAGATCCCGAGGTGAAGGCGAAGCTGCTCCAGGCCAATGTGGAGACCTGGCCCGATCCCTCCCCCGCCGCCGCCGCGGCGCATGTGAAGGCGGAGGTGGCGCGCTGGGCGCCGGTCGTTCGCGCCATGCACCCAAATCCGGGCTGACGCGGCCACGCCTTGCCCGCCTGCGGGCTCGGTGGTCAATTGCCCCATCCGAATCCCAGGGAGGCAGCGGGCACGGCGCAGGTCGCCGGCACCCAGTGACGACATGATCGATCCGGCGCAGATCTTCTCGCTTTCCGGCTCCACCGCCCTGGTGACCGGCGCCTCCGGCACGCTCGGGGCGCATTTCGCGCGCGTGCTGCATGGCGCTGGGGCGCGTGTGGTGCTGGCCGCCCGGCGCACCGAGGCTCTGGCCGCGCTGGCGGCGGAACTCGGCGACCGTGCCGCGCCAATCGAGCTCGACGTGACCGATCCCGCCAGCATCGCCCGCGCCTATGATGCGGCGGAAGCCGCCTTCGGCTCCTGCGACGTCATCGTCAACAATGCCGGCATCGCCGTGACCAAGCCGGCGATCCAGCAGACGGCGGAGGACTGGGACAGCGTGCTGGACGTGAACCTGCGCGGCTGCTTCCTGGTGGCGACAGAAGGCGCGCGCCGCCTGATCGCCGCGAAGCGGCCGGGCAGCATCGTCAACATCGCCTCGGTCCTCGGGCAGCGGGTCATTCCCGGCGTCGCCGGCTATACCGCCGCCAAGGCCGGGCTGCTGCACCTTACCCGGCAGTTGGCGGTGGAGCTGGCGCGCTACAGCATCCGGGTGAACGCCCTCGCCCCCGGCTATATCGAGACTCCGCTCAATCGCGAATTCTTCGCCTCCGAGGCCGGACAGGCGATGATCCGGCGCGTGCCGCAGCGGCGCCTCGGTCTGGTGGAGGATCTGACCGGCCCGCTGCTGCTGCTTGCCTCCCCCGCCGGCGCGCATATGACCGGCGCTGCCCTGGTCGTCGATGGCGGCCATTCCGTGAACCCGCTCTAGGAGCCGCGCGATGGACTTCTCCCTGGCCCCCGAGGTGGACGCGATCCGCCGCCGGATCCGCAGCTTCGTCGAGGACCGGCTGATCCCGCTGGAATCCGACCCCGCGAGCTATGACGAGCATGAGAACATCGCCTCTCCCCTGCTGGAGAAGCTGCGGGCGGAGGCGAAGGCGGAAGGGCTCTGGGCGCTGCAGATGCCGAAGTCGCGCGGCGGCGGCGGGCTCTCCATGGCCGAGCTCGCGCCCTGCTACGAGGAGATGAACCGCAGCATCTTCGGCCCGGTCGTCTTCCATGGCGCGGCCCCGGATGACGGCAACATGCGCCTGCTGAACATGGTGGCGCGGGAGGATCAGAAGGACCGCTGGCTGCAGCCGATCATCGACGGCAAGGTGCGCTCCAGCTTCGCCATGACCGAGCCGGACGGCTGTGGCAGCGACCCCTCGATGACCTATACGCGGGCGGAGCGGAAGGGGAACGATCGCTGGGTCATCCATGGCCGCAAGCACTTCATCACCGGCGCGGGCGATGCGAAGCACTTCATCCTGATCGCCCGCACCAGCGATGACGACCGCAAGGGCCTGACCGCCTTCCTGTTCCATGCCGACAGCCCCGGCTGGCGCATCGTCCGCCGCATCCCGATCATGGGGCCGGAGGAGCATGGCGGCCATTGCGAGCTAGAATTCGACGGGCTGGAGATCCCGGACGAGGACCGGCTGATGGAGGTCGGCGACGGGCTGAAGGCGACGCAGATCCGCCTCGGCCCCGCGCGGCTGACGCATTGCATGCGCTGGACCGGCATGGGCCGCCGGGCTCTGGAGATCGCCATGGCCCATATCGAGAAGCGCCATGCCTTCGGCACGCCGCTGATCGAGAAGGAGAGCGTGCAGGGCATGATCGGTCAGGCGGCGATGGAGCTGGATATCGGCCGGCTGCTGACCATGCGCGCCGCCTGGGCGCTGGACCAGGGCAGCCGTGCCCGCAAGGAGATCTCCATGGCCAAGGTCGTGGTGGCCGATGCCCTGCACCGTGCGGTGGACACGGCGCTGCAATTGCTCGGCGCCCGCGGCTATTCCAAGGACACGCCGGTCGAGTGGATGTACCGCTACGCCCGCCAGGCACGGCTGGTGGACGGCGCTTCCGAGGTGCACCGCATGGTCCTCGCCAACATGCTGCGGCGGGAGGGGAAGGACTTCTTTTCCTGGGGTGCCGGGCATGGATGAGCACGCCCGCGCCCGGCTTGCGGAGTGGCTGACCGGCGCGGCCGGGATGCCGATCGCGATCACGCGCATGGCGCTGCTCTCCGGCGGCGCCATCCAGCAAAACTGGGCCCTGGACGTGACCGTGGGCGGGACGGCGCAGCGCTGGGTTCTGCGCACGGACAATGCCACGGTGCTCTCCGCCAGCCTGCCGCGGCCGGCGGAATTCGCCTTGCTGCAGGCGGCCTTCAACGCCGGCGTGGCAGTGCCGCAACCGCTCTTCTGCTGCGCCGATCCGGGCGTGACCGGCGCGCCCTTCTTCGTCATGCAGCGGGTCGCCGGGCTGGCGCAGGGGCACCGGTTGGCGCGGCAGGCGGCTGGCATGGGCGGCGACAGGGCGTTGGCTGAGGCGCTGGGGCGGGAGCTGGCGCGGATCCACACCATCCGTCCGCCGCGGCCGGAACTGGCCTTCCTGGGAACCCCGCCCGCGGACCCGGCGCGCGCCTTCATCGCCCGGCAACGCACCGCGCTCGACGCCGCGGGCACGCCGCGGCCGGTGCTGGAATGGGGCCTGCGCCATCTGGAGCGGACGGCGCCGCCGCCCCCCGAGAACCTTGTGCTGAACCACAACGACTTCCGCATCGGCAACATCATGCTCACGGAAAGCCGCGTGACTGCGGTGCTGGATTGGGAATTCGCCGCCTGGGGCGATCCGCATGCCGATCTCGGCTGGCTCTGCGCCCCCTGCTGGCGGTTCGGCAACCGCTCGCTGGAAGCCGGCGGCATCGGCCCGCGCGATGCCTTCTACCGCGGCTATGAGGCCGAAAGCGGCAGCCGCATCGATCCCGCCCGCGTCGCCTGGTGGGAATTGGCGGGAACCATCCGCTGGGCGGTGATCGCCGCCGACCAGGCCGCGCGCCACCTCTCGGGCAAGGAGCGCAGCCTGGAACTGGCGCTGACAGGCCATATCGTGCCGGAACTGGAGATGGACGTGCTGCGCATGACGGGGACCCTGCATGCTTGAGCGACCGGATGGCCCGGATCTGCTGGACACCGCGCGCGAGGTGCTGCTGAACGAATTGCTGCCGCATCTGCCGGAGGCGCAGCGCTTCCATGCCCGCATGGTCGCCAATGCCATGGCGATCGCGCGGCGGGAGTCCGTGACGGATACGGACTCTGTGCTGGCCGAACTGCGTGCGCTGCTGAATGAGCCGGAAGCCGAGCCGGCAGCCCTGCTGTCCCGCCTCTGCGCCGAGATCCGTGCCGGGCGGCACGATCCCGGCACGCCGGACCATGCGGCGGTGGCCGCGGCACTGGCCGCGCTGGTGCGGCTGCGCTGCTCGGTCAGCGCGCCCAAGGCACTTGGCCGCTAGAGGAAGCATGACAATGGACGGCCACGACACCCTGCCGAAACTGCCGGCGAATTACGTCCCGCTCTCGCCCATCTCCTTCCTGACCCGCGCCGCGCGCGTCTATCCGCATCGCGTCGCGGTCATCCACGGCGCCCGGCGCTTCACCTATGCGCAGATGCTGGAACGCTGCCGCCGCCTCGCCTCGGCTCTGGCGCGCGCCGGTGTCGTACCGGGCGACACGGTCGCGATCCTGGCGCCGAACATCCCGGAGATGCTGGAGGCACATTACGGCGTGCCCATGGCCGGCGCGGTGCTCTGCACCATCAACATCCGGCTGGATTCGGCGGCCATCGGCTTCATCCTGCGCCATTCCAGCGCCAAGCTGTTCATCGTGGACCGCGAATGGGCGCCGGTCGCGCGCGCTGCGCTGGCGTCCTTGCCGAACCCGCCCATGGTGATCGACATCGCCGACCCGGAGGCGCAGGGCGCCGGCGAGCCCTGCGGCGAGATGGACTACGAAGCCTTCCTCGGCACCGGCGACCCCGCCGCCCCCTTCCGCACGCCGGAGGACGAGTGGGAGGGGATCTCCCTCTCCTACACCTCCGGCACCACCGGTGATCCGAAGGGCGTGGTCACGCATCACCGCGGCGCCTATCTGAACGCCTGCGGCAACGCCTTGGCCTTCGAACTAACCCCGCGCAGCGTCTATCTCTGGACGCTGCCGATGTTCCACTGCAATGGCTGGACCTATACCTGGGCCGTCACCCTCCAGGGCGGTACGCATGTCTGCCTGCGCCGCGTCGAGCCCGCGGCGATCTTCGCCGCCATCGCGGAACATGGCGTGACGCATATGTGCGCCGCCCCGGTGGTGCTGACCATGCTGATCCACGCGCCAGATGAGCAGAAGCGCCGCTTCGCCCAGACCGTGCGCGTCGCCACCGGCGGCGCCGCGCCGCCCTCCCCCGTCATCGCCGGGATGGAGAAGATGGGCTTCGCGGTCACGCATCTCTACGGCCTGACCGAGTGCTACGGCCCCGCCACCATTTGCCTCTGGCAGCCGGGCCTGGATGAAATGCCGCTGGAACAGAAGGCCGCCTTCATGGCGCGCCAGGGCGTGAACCATCCGATGCTGGAGGAAGCGACGGTCCTCGACCCCGCCACCCTCGCCCGCGTACCCGCGGATGGCGTCACGCTGGGCGAGGTGATGCTGCGCGGCAATACGGTGATGAAGGGCTACCTGCGCAACCCACAGGCGACGGATGCCGCCTTCGCCGGCGGCTGGTTCCACACCGGCGATCTCGGCGTTCTGCACCCGGACGGCTATATCGAGGTGAAGGACCGCGCCAAGGACATCGTCATCTCCGGCGGCGAGAACATCTCCACACTGGAAGTAGAGGAAGTCCTCTACGCCCATCCGAAGATCATGGAAGCCGCCGTGGTCGCCCAGCCCGACGAGAAATGGGGCGAGGTCCCGCACGCATTTGTGACCCCCGCGCCGGGCGCCGCCGACCTAACCGAGGCTGAGGTTATCGCCTGGTGCCGCGACCGCCTGGCGCATTTTAAGTGCCCGAAGCGCGTGACCTTCGGACCGCTACCCAAGACCTCCACCGGCAAGATCCAGAAATTCGAGCTGCGCCAGCGCCTGCGCGAAGCCATGGCGCGAACCGGCAGCGGATGATGCTAGCCTCCCCGCAACGGCCCCACTTTCCGAGGGCCGAACGGGAGGACAAGCATGACCCTGCGCCGTCGCCACCTTCTTGCCGCACCCGCGGTGCTGGCGGCCCCGCCGGCCCGCGCCCAGGCCTGGCCTGACCGCCCAATCCGCATCATCGTCCCCTACACGCCGGGCGCCTTCAACGACACGCTGGCGCGGCTGGTCGGCGAGAAGCTGCAGGAGAAGCTCGGCCAGATCGGCGTGGTGGAGAACCGGCCGGGCGCCAGCGGCTCCATCGGCATCGCCGCGACCGCCCAGGCAACGCCGGACGGCTACACCATCGCCGTCGCCAATACGGCCAATCTGGCGATGAACCCGTTCCTCTTCGCCAATACCGGCTACGACCCGCTGCGCGACCTGGCGCCGCTCTGCGTCTCCGCCCGCCTGATGAACGCGCTGGAGGTTCCGGTCAGCAGCGGCGTCACCAGCCTGCAACAACTCCTCGATCGCGCCAGGGCACAGCCGGGCAAGCTGAGCTATGCCAGTTCCGGCGCCGGCAGCAGCCCGCATCTCTCGGCCGAATTGCTGAAGCACCGCACCGGCATCGACCTCGTGCATGTGCCCTATCGCGGCAGCGCGCCCGCCACGGCGGATCTGATCGCCGGCCGCGTGGACATGATGATCGACAACCTGCCCAACGTGCTGCCGCAGGTGCAGGCCGGCAAGACGCGCGCCCTGGCCGTCACCGGCAATGAGCGCGACCCCGCCCTGCCGGATGTCCCGACTTTCCAGGAGGCCGGCCTGCCGGGCTACGAGGTCTATGTCTGGTTCGGCTTCGTCGGCCCCGCCGGGCTGCCGCAGCCGATCCGCGACCGTCTCTCCGCCGCCATCACGGGAATCGTCACCAGCCCGGAGACCTCGGAGAAGATCCACCGCGCCGGCGCCACGGTCTGGACGCGGGACCAGGCGCAATTCGCAGCGCTGCTCCGGGCAGAGCTGGACAAATGGGGCACGGTGATCCGCTCGGCGGGACTCAGGATCGAATAGGTGGCGGGGCGGGCGCCATCGCGTCCAGGTCCCGCGCCAACCGCGCCCGGACAGGCTAGCATGGGGCATAGGACGGAAGGAGGGAGCGCCATGAACGATGCCCCGGCGATGGTGGAACCGGCCCAGCCCGATGCGAAGGCGCTGGCGCAACTGGCAGAACAGCTCACCCAGTTGCTGCGCCTGCGCACCCTGCCAATTGGGATGAAGCTGTTCGAAAGCCTGGAGGAGATGGAGAAGATCCCGGGCCTCCGCCGCCCGGCCAAGGGCAAGACCTTCTCCACCTGCCAGCTCGTCACCCAGGCGCGCATCGCCGGCTTCACCCTCGGCATCACGCACGAGAACGTGCCGGCCTTCTCCAATTGCGGCGGCGTCATCGGGCTGAACGAACCTTCCGAGCTCTACCTCTCCGGCCGCAAGATGGAGGGCGTGTGGTTCCAGAACCGTGAGGCCGCGGCGGCGCACCAGGCGCAGATGCCGCGGGTGCCAGCCGGGCGCTACAACGGCCTGGTCGTCTCGCCTCTGCGCAGCGCGCGGCTGGATCCGCCGGACATCTGCCTGTTCTATGCCAACCCGGCGCAGATGATCCTGTTCATCAACGGCCTGCAATGGAAGAGCTACCAGCGCTACGACTTCTCCATCACCGGAGAGAGCGCCTGCGCCGACAGTTGGGGCCATGCGCTCAAGACGCGGAAGGTCAGTCTCTCCATCCCCTGCTATGCGGAGCGCCGCTATGGCGGCGTGGCGGATGATGAGCTGCTGATGGCCTGCCCGCCGCAGGACTTCGCCCGCGCGATCGAGGGATTGCAGGGCCTGTCCAAGGCCGGCCTGCGTTATCCCATCATGCCCTATGGCCCGCAGGTGGACCCGGCCGAAGGCATGGCGAGGAGCTACGCGGACAAGTCCTGATTCGCACCGGGCGGGATCAGCGGCAACAGCGGCAGCCTCCATGCGTTGCGGGGCCGAACCCCGAATGGAGACGCCCCGATGTCCGCTTCCGATCCCACCCCCCCGCCCGGCACGCCTGGGCCCGAGGTTCCGCCCCAGCCGCCCACGCCGGGACCGGTCCCGGAGCCAACGCCGATCCCGCCGCAGCCGCAGCCTGATCCGGGGCCGGGGCCGGGGCCGGAACTGCCGCCCATCACCCCGCCCGGCCCGCAGATGCCTCCACCACAGGCGGGGTGGCCCTGATACCAGGGCGGGAATTGCCGCCTCCGCGCAGGCATCCGCCGGCTTGCTCCGGCGTTCACCCGCAACAGGCCGCCACGATCAGGCGGCCAGGCGCGACAAGGGCAGGAACCGTCCGCGCCGCAACAGCCGGAAGGACAACGGGCCATGGGAAACCCTGAAGGCGGAGCGGCCAGCAATCCCGGCAATTTCGCCAACGACCGCGACAGGGCCGCCCGTGCCGGCCATACCGGTGGCACGCACCAGGGCGCACGGAACAACCCCGGCAACTTTGCCAACAACCGAGAGAAGGCCCGCGAGGCTGGCCATATCGGTGGCATGAGCCAGGGCGCCCGGAACAATCCGGGCAATTTCGCCAATGACCGCGCCAGGGCGCGGGAGGCGGGCCACACCGGCGGCACCCGCCAGGGCCGGCAGAACAATCCCGGCAATTTCGCCAACAACCGGGAGAAGGCGGCGGCCGCAGGCCGGATCGGCGGCCGGAACAGCCGCGGCGGCGCGGCGCGGAGTCCGGGCAAGCTGGCGCGGGACGGAGGTGAAACCACCGGATCCGGCTGATCCCCCGTCTCATTCCTCCGGCGGGTGGAGCAGGCGCAGCACCTCCGCATCCGACAATTGGTGAAAGTCCTGATAGAAGGCGCCGACCGAGCCGAGCTCGGTCGGTTCTAGCAGCGCGATGACCTCCACGCCGCGGGCGCGGAAGCGTGCCGCGACATCGGCGGCGATCACCGGCACCGCCAGCACCACGCGCGCCGCGCCCGCGGCCGAAACCGCCTGAAGCGCGGCCGACACCGTTGCGCCCGTGGCGACGCCATCATCCACCAGCACCACCGTCCTGCCCTGCAGCCGCGGCGGCGGCCGGCCGCCGAGGAGCAGCGCGCGCCGCCGGGCGATCTCGTCCAGTTGCCGCTCCCGCTCCCGCATGATCCAGCCGGAGCCGATGCCGATCGCGGCCACGATGTCGTCATTCAGCACCATTTGCGGTGGGTCGCCGTCCACCACCGCACCAACCGCCAATTCCGGCTGGCCCGGCGCCCCGAGCTTGCGTACCAGCAGAATGTCCAGCCGCACGCCAAGCGCCGCAGCGATCGGTGCCGCCACCGGCACGCCGCCGCGCGGCAGGGCCAGCACCACCGGTCGCTCGGCGGCCAGCGGTGCGAGCCGTGCGGCCAGATCGCGTCCTGCCGCCTCACGGTTCTCGATCATCGCAGCCTCCCGCATCGAGAAGCCCTGCCCCAGCCCCGCGGTTCCGGCCGCGCGGCACCTGGTCGGAGCGGTGTCGCGCGCGGCCGGACCCTCCTCCGCCGTCGGCAGACAGCGGCGGACGGCGCCCTCCACCTGGTCCGCCTCCGTCGCCCTTTCGCCATGCGCAGTGAAGGCGCGGGTGAGTCTGCGCCACCGCAAAAGGCGCTGCCCGGGGCGGAGGAACGATAGCTGCCACCGCCCACGATCTCTACCTCCCGCCGCTGCGTCCGCTCCAGCGTCACTCCCGGCGCTGCGCCGCCGTTGCGGATGGCCTCGTTCAGCACGATGTCATCGGCGCGAAGCTGCCGGTTCCGCGCATCCATGCGGACAGATGATGGCAGGCCTTTCGGGACATCGCTCCGCCGTTCCCGGAGGTTGATGCGCAGCGCCGGACGGTGCGGGCTTGCTGTCGAACCCCCGAAGGCCCTCTAATCACCCCTGGATGGAGGAAACACATGGGACCGCTGAAGGGCCTGCGCATCCTGGAATTCGCCGGCATCGGTCCGGGCCCCTTCTGCGGCATGCTGCTGGCCGATCTGGGCGCCGAGGTGGTGCGCCTGGACCGGAAGGAAGGCCCACCCGGCACGAGGCAGGATTTCGTCGGACGCGGCCGCCGCTCCCTGGCGCTGGACCTGAAATCGCCCGCCGCCGTCCAGGCCGCGCTGCGGCTGGTGGAAGGTGCCGATGCGCTGATCGAGGGTTTCCGCCCCGGCGTGATGGAGCGGCTGGGGCTGGGGCCGGAAGCCTGCCTCGCCCGCAACCCGCGCCTCGTCTATGGCCGGATGACCGGCTGGGGGCAGGACGGGCCGCTGGCCCAGGCGGCAGGCCATGACATCAACTATATCGCGCTGACCGGCGCGCTCTGGTCCATCGGCCGGCCGGGGGAGCGGCCGGTACCGCCGCTCAACCTGGTAGGCGACTACGGCGGCGGCGGGATGCTGCTGGCGCTGGGCATGCTGGCGGCGCTGCTGGAGGCGAAGGGATCCGGCCGCGGCCAGGTGGTGGATGCCGCCATGGTGGACGGTGCCGCGCTGCTGATGGCGCCGATCTACGCCATGCTGGCGCGCGGCCGCTGGCGCAACGAGCGCGGCGCCAACATGCTGGACGGCGCCGCGCCCTGGTACGACACCTATGAATGCGCCGATGGTCGCTACCTCGCGGTCGGGCCGATCGAGCCGCAATTCTTCGACCTGATGATCGCGAAGCTAGACCTGGACCCGGCCCGCTTCGCCGGGCGCATGGAGCCGGCGAATTGGCCGGCGCTGAGGGCGGAGCTCGCCGCGGTCTTCTGCACCCGCACCCGCGACGACTGGGCCGCGCTGTTCGAGGGAACGGATGCCTGCGTCGCCCCGGTGCTGGACCTGCACGAAGCGCCGGCGCATCCGCACAACAAGGCGCGTGGTACCTTCCAGCAGCGCGAGGGCGCGGTGCAGCCCGCCCCCGCACCGCGCTTCAGCCGCACCCCGGCCGAGCCCGGCCTGCCGCCGCCCTTGCGGGGCGAGCATACGGAACAGGTCCTGGCCGATTGGGGCTTTTCCGGCGCGGAGATCGCCGCGCTGCGCCAGGCGGGCGCCATCCCGGCCATGCAGGACTGAAGGGGGAGAACGCGCCATGGATACCAATTTCACCGCCAGCCTGGCCGGCCCCCGCACGGTCTACACCGCGGAGCATGAGCTGTTCCGCGACCAGGTCCGCCGCTTCTTCGAGAAGCACATTGTTCCCTACCATCGGCAATGGGAACGCGATGGCATCGTCCCCCGCAGCCTCTGGCTGGAGGCCGGCGCGCAGGGCCTGCTCTGCCCGATGCTGAGCGAGGAATACGGCGGCGCCGGCGCCGATTTCGGCTATTCCGCCATCATCATCGAGGAGATCGCCCGCACCAATTGCACCGGCCCCGGCTTCCCGCTGCATTCGGACATCGTGGTGCCCTATATTGCCGACCTCGCCAGGCCGGAGCGCAAGCGCGAATGGCTGCCGAAGATGGCGCGCGGCGAGATGATCGGCGCCATCGCCATGACCGAGCCCGGCATGGGCAGCGACCTGAAGGCCGTCCGCACCACCGCCCGGCGCGAGGGCGACCACTACGTCATCAACGGCCAGAAGACCTTCATCAGCAATGGCCAGAATGCCGGGATCGTCATCGTCGTCGCCAAGACCGACCCCGCCGCCGGCCGCAAGGGCATCAGCCTGATCTGCGTGGAGGAAGGCACACCTGGCTTCACCAAGGGCCGTAACCTGGAGAAGATCGGCCTGCACGCGCAAGACACCTCCGAGCTCTTCTTCGACGATGTCCGGGTGCCGGTGGAGAATCTCCTCGGAGAGGAGAACAAGGGCTTCTCCTACCTCATCCGCAACCTGCCGCAGGAGCGCTTGGTCATCGCTATCCGCGCCGCCGCCAGCATGGAGGCGATGCTGGAAAGGACCATCGCCTATGCGAAGGAGCGCAAGGCCTTCGACCAGCCGATCATCGACTTCCAGCACAACCGCTTCAAGCTGGCGGAGGCGAAAGCCCAGGCCACCATGTTCCGCGTCTTCGCCGACCACTGCCTGGCGCTGCACCTGAAGGGCCAGCTCACCGTGGAACTGGCCGCCACCGCCAAGCTGCTCGGCGCAGAGATGCAGAACCGGCTGCTGGACGATTTCCTGCAAATCCACGGCGGTTACGGCTACATGGCGGAATTCGAGATCGGCCGTGCCTGGGCCGATGCCCGCGTCGGCCGGATTTATGGCGGCAGCAGCGAGATCATGAAGGAAATCATCGGCCGGACGCTGTAGGCTGCACAAGCACAACGAAAAACCGGGAGGACTCCAGGATGACCATACCAACCCGCCGCGCCCTGCTCGGCGCCGCAGCCGGGCTTGCGCTTGCGCCCAGCGTGGCGCGGGCGCAGCGCTTCCCCGACCGTCCGATCACGGTGCTGGTTCCCTTCCCCGCCGGCGGCGCGACCGATGTGCAGATGCGCGCCCTGGCGGAAGCGGCGACGCGGCATTTCGGCCAGACCGTGCTGGTGGAGAACCGCCCGGGTGCCGGCAGCACGCTTGGCGCCGCCGCGGTCGCCCGCGCACGGCCGGACGGCTACCTGGTGGCGCAGATGACCCTGCCCGCGCTGCGCCTGCCCTTCATGCAGCGCATGGCCTACGACCCGCGGAAGGATTTCACGCCCATCATCCACCTGACCGGCTATCTCTTCGGCGTCGTCGTCCGCGCCGAGAGCCCATACCGTACCTGGCAGGACCTGGTTGCGGACGCACGCAGGCGCCCTGGCCAGGTTCGCATCGGCAATACCGGCGCGAACGGCACGCCGCACCTCACCATGATCGACCTCGCCGAGCGGGAGAAGATCGAGATCGTGCATGTGCCCTTCCGCGGCGAGGCGGATGCCACGCCGCAGGTGCTCGGCGGGCATATCGAGGCGGCAGCGACCGGCTCCGGCGTCGGCCAGCTTGTGGACGAGGGCAAGCTGCGCCTCCTGAATGTCTGGTCGCGAGAGCGTTCGCCGCGCTGGCCGCAGGTGCCAACGCTGGTCGAGCTCGGCTACGAAGGCATGGTCGTCACCTCGCCCTATGGGCTGGTGGCGCCGGCCGGGCTCGATCCTGCCATCACCCGTGCCCTGCATGACGGCTTCAAGGCGGCGCTGTTCGACCCGCAGCACCTGGCGGCGCTGAAGCGCCTGGACCAGCCGCTCGAATACCTGGATAGCGCCGCCTACGCCCGCTTCATGGCGGAGACGATCGATATGGAGGAGAAGCGGGTGGAACGCCTCGGGCTCAGGCAGAGCTGAGGTAGCGCTCCTTCAGGATGCGGCGCAGCAGCTTTCCGGCCTCGCTGCGCGGCAGTTCTGACGCGAATTCGTAACTGCGCGGGCGCTTCGGGCCCGCCAGGTGCTCACGGCACCAGGCGTCCAGTTCCGCGCGCAGCGCCTCGCCATCGGCTGGTCCCCGCGGGACAATGACCGCATGGACCTGCTCTCCGAATTCCGGATGCGGCACGCCGACCACGGCAATCTCCGCCACCGCGGGGTGCCGGCTCAGCACGTTCTCGATCTCCTGCGGGTAGATATTCACGCCGCCTGACAGGATCAGGTCCGCGCGCCGGTCCGACAGGTACAGGAATCCGTCCTTGTCGAGCCAGCCGAGATCCCCGAGCGAAGCCCAGCCATGCGCATTGTAGGATGCCGCCGTCTTTTCCGGCGCGTTGTGATAGGCGAAGCGCGGCCCGCCCTCGAACCAGATCTGCCCCACCTCGCCGGGCGGCAGTTCCTCGCCCGCCTCATCGGTGATGTGCACGCGCACGCCGTTTACCGGCCGCCCCACCGAGCCGGGCCGCTGCAGCCACTCCTGGCTGCCGATCACCGTCGTCCCAATGCCCTCCGAGCCCGCATAGTATTCCCAGAGGATCGGCCCCCACCACCCGATCATCGCCCGCTTCACCGCCACCGGGCACGGCGCCGCCGCATGGATGGCGCAGCGGTGGGAGGACAGGTCGTAGCGCCGCCGCACCGCCTCCGGCAGCGCCAGCATGCGCACGAACATGGTCGGCACCCATTGGCTGTGGGTGACGCGGTGGCGCTCGATCGCCGCCAGCGCCGACTCCGCATCGAATTTGCGCAGCACGACCGCGGTGCCGCCCTCACCGATGGTGCGCAGCACATAGCGGTTCGGTGCGGCATGGTAGAGCGGCGCGGGCGAGAGATAGACCGTGTCCTCGCCGAACCCGTACAGCGACTTCCAGGTCATGTCCCATTCGGGCTTGTCCTGGTCCTCGAAGGGGATCAGCGGCCGGCGGATGCCCTTCGGTAGCCCGGTCGTACCGGAGGAATAGAGGAATTCCCGCCCCAGGGGCCGGCGCGGCAAGGCTGCCGGCGCGGGATATCGGGCCAGCGCCGCCTCGTAGGACTCGTAGCCCGGCAGCCCTTCCGCCACCGCGAAGCGCGGCAGGTCGCCGGCCGCCCCCTCCGTCACCAATTCCGCCGCCAATCCGGCCAGGGCCGGGCTCACGATCAGCAGCTTCGCGCCGCTGTCGCGCAGCACATAAGCGACCTCCGGCGGCCGCAGATGGATGGAGAGCGGCGTGTAGTACAGGCCCGCGCAACGCGTGCCGAAGGCGATCTCCAGGAATTCCGGCCGGTTCTCCAGCAGCAGCGCGATCCCGTCGCCCGGTTGCAATCCCAGCCCGACCAGCCATTGCGCCACCCGGTTCGCCCGCGCCTCCAGCGCGCCATAGGTGATTGCGGCGCTGCTCTCCGGAAACAGGCACGCGACCTTTTCCGGGTCGCGGCGCGCCCAATGCGCGAGTTGCGCCATGGACCCTTCCTCCTGCACCCTTCCGGCCAGGGTGGGACGGCGGCGCCGGGGACGTCAATGCGCGCCGCCCCTGTTTGACCGGAAGGCGCGGGTGCAGCATGCCCGGCGCGGCAAGGAGGACGGAGATGGATGTCAGGAATGCGGCGGCACTCGTCACCGGTGGCGCCTCGGGGCTCGGCCTCGCCACGGCGAAGCGGCTGATCGCGCGCGGCGCCAAGGTGGTGCTCTGCGACCTGCCCTCCTCGCGCGGCGCGGAGGTGGCTGCGGAGCTCGGCCAGGGCACGCGCTTCGCCGCCGCGGATGTCGCGGACGAGGCCGGCATGCAGGCCGCCGTCGCGGCGGCCGAGGCGCTCGGCCCGCTACGCATCCTGGTGCATTGCGCCGGCCGGGGCGGATCGCAGCGCCTGATCGACCGGGAGGGCAAGCCCATGCCGCTCGATCACTTCCAGGAGATCATCCGCGTCAACCTGATCGGCACCTTCAACGCGCTACGCCTCGCCGCCGCCGCCATGGCGAGGAACGAGCCGGTGGAGGGAGAGCGCGGGGTCTGCATCCTCACCGCCTCCATCGCCGGCTATGAGGGGCAGATCGGCCAAATCCCCTATGCCACCTCCAAAGCCGGCGTCATCGGGCTGACATTGGTAGCGGCGCGGGACCTCGCCAGCCGCGCCATCCGCGTCTGCACCATTGCGCCAGGCATCTTCGACACGCCGCTCCTCGGCCGCCTGCCGGAGCAGGTGCGGCAGGCGCTGAACGCCTCCGTCCCGCACCCGCAGCGCCTCGGCGTGCCGGAGGAATACGCGATGCTGGCGATGCAGATCGTGGAGAACCCCTATCTGAACGGCGAGACGATCCGCCTGGACGGCGCGCTGCGCATGCCGCCACGCTGATCCCGCGGCCGTGCCGCCCCGCGCGGCGCCGGCGAGCGTGCATCATGCGCCAGGTGACCCCCGGCCTGCCACCGGCCGGAACGGCATCGCGCGGCCCGGCGGGAATCCATACTCGCATCGCGTGGCGCAACCGGCTCGCCCATCCGTGATGCCGTCCATACACCTCCCTGCGCAAACAGGCAGCGTATTCGTATACGATTTCCTGCGCCGGGTCGGAGGAGACCACGACGCTGTCTGCCACAGAGCACCTCCCCTCCCCTTCGACATTCCTCGACGCGCCGCCCTTGCCAGGGTCGGATCCCGTTCCTGCCGGTCTCGGCACGGGCTGGATGCTGCTGCGGAACTGCATCATCGGGGAGGTGGGACATGCTCCGGCGCGGGTTGACATCGTGCTGCTGCATCGCCGCTACGGCATCGCGCTGCTGGATGTGCCGCCGCACCTGACCCCGGATGCCGTGGGCGTGCTTCGGCGAAAGCTGATGCAGGCAGGTTTCCCGGCTGCCTTCCCCGGATACCTGCCCGTGGTCCACCGGCGCCTCTGGCGCTGGAGCCTGGAGCGTCTGCCGGAATTGCTGAGCGAAGCCTTCGCCGGGCAGCCGCCGCTTTCCCTGCGGGGTGGCGATGCCTGGATGCGGGACGTCCGGCGCATCCTGGAGGACGGGGTAACCTTGCCACCGCCTCCGCCGCCGGTACAGAACGGCATCCAGGGCGCCTTCGATTGGAGCCGGCTGCTGATTCCGGGCTCTGTCGGCTTCGTTCTGGCCTGTGGCCTTGCGGCATTCGCTCTGCTGAAGCTGAACGGGCAGGTGCTGGACAGCGTGCAGACCGGTGCCGCCACCCCGCCCGCAGCGGAGCAGGGCGACGCCGCCATGCCCATAGCGGCATCCTTGCCCAGCACCGGCGCGGCGTTAATGGCGCCGGAGCCGCCGCCACCGGATCCGGCCATGGGGAGCGACGCGCCGGAAGCCACGCAGGCAGCGGCCCAGCCTAAGGCCGATACGCCTGCCCCGTTCGTGAAGGTCGATGCAGCCCCGGTCGCCCCTACGGAGGCACCTCCGGTCGCGCAGGAAGCCGCCGTCCAGGCTGCAGGCGGCGTCCAGCCCGCCGCGACGGAGCCTGCCGAGGCCAGCAAAGCCGGCGCCGAAGCACCGGCCATGGCCGCGGAGCACGGGGCGGGAGACGAAGCTGCAGCCGCCAGCCAGCCGGACACGACGCCCGCCGCATCGGAACCGGACCAGCCAGGTGTCGAGGCGGCTGGGACGACCAGCGCCGGACCAGCAACCGCAACGCCCGACCCCGCCCTGCCGGCGCCGCCGGATGCCCCACCCCAGGCCGCTGCCTCGGAGCCGCAGGCCGGCCCCGTCACCACGGCATCCGACAGCGACGCGACGCAGCCGGAGGCCGATCCGGCCACGCCACCCGCCAGGCGCGATCCGGAGCCGGATCAGGCCACCACCGGCTCGCAACCCGTTGAAGCGCCCCCGCCCGCCCCCACTGCCACCGACACGCAGCCCACGAACCCTCCCGCCTCCGCCCCCGAGGCGCCGCCAGCCAATGAAGCAAGCCCACCGGCTGCCGCGGCCGCCGATCCCTCCCCGGCCCCGGATCGCGGCACCGAGTCCGTAGCCCCTGCGGCCGAAGCCGGCCCCAGCCCAGCGGCACCCGCCCCCGCCACCCTTGCCCCGCGCCGCCCGCCTCCGGAGCCGGCCTTCATTGCCGCGCTCATGCGGCGCGGCGAGGCGCTGCTCGCGATCGGCGACATCTCCGGCGCGCGGCGCTTCTACGAACGCGCCGCCGAGGCCGGCAGCCCGGAGGCCGCCTTCGCCATGGGCCGCACCCATGATCCCTCCGCGCTCGCCGCCATGGGCGCCCGCGGCATCCAGCCGGATCCGGAGGCGGCCGCCGCCTGGTACCGCCGCGCCGAGGTCCTGCGCGCAGCCCGTGAGGCCACCCCCCAGCCCGGAGCAGCCCAATGAGCGCCACCTTCCCCCGCCGTTCCGTGCTTCTCGGCGCCCTGGCCGCCGGCGCCTCCGTGCGGCTTGCGGCAGCGCAGGGTGGGCCGCCCTCTCTCAGCAGCCTGGTCGCGCGCACCAATGCCGGCACGGTTGGCGTCATCTCCGGCGGGATCGACGGCACTTATGTCCGCATCGCCGCCGACCTCGCCGCCGTACTGGACGATGGCGACACGCTGCGGGTGCTGCCCATTCTCGGCAAGGGCTCGCTGCAGAACATCCAGGATATCCTGGCGCTGCGCGGCGTGGATATCGGCATCGTGCAGTCGGATGTCCTCGCCTATGCGCGGCAGCAGCGGCTGCTGCCCGGCCTGGACAGCCTGATCCAATACATCGCCAAGCTCTATGATGAGGAAGTGCATATCCTCGCCCACCGCAACATCGAGCGGATGGAGGATCTGGCCGGCAAGTCGGTGAATTTCGACGTGCGCGGCAGCGGCACCGCGATGACCGCCAGCCTGGTCTTCGACCGCCTCGGCGTGCAGGTGCGCCCCAGCCACGATACCCAGGACCTGGCGCTGGAGAAGCTGAAGCGCGGCGAGATCGCAGCGCTGGTCTATGTCGCGGGCAAGCCGGCGCGGCTCTTCAGCGGCCTTCCGCAGGGCACCGGCCTGCACTTCATGCCGGTGCCGATGAACGATGCGCTGCTGGAGACCTACCTGCCCTCCCGCTTCACCAACGCCGACTACCCGGCACTGGTGCCGGAGGATGCGCCGGTGGACACCATCGCGGTGGGCGCCGTCATGGCGGTCTATGCCTGGCAGCCGGGGACCGAGCGCTACCGCAAGGTGGCCCGCTTCGTGGATGCCTTGTTCGACAAATTCTCGGCCTTCCAGCAGCCGCCACGGCATCCGAAATGGCGGGAGGTGAACCTGGCCTCCCAGGTGCCGGGCTGGACACGCTTCGCGGAGGCGCAGCAACGGGCGCAGCGGTCCTGAGCCGGTCAAGGCTTGACCCCGGCAGGTGCGGCGGCACATTCCGCAGGCCATGACCGCCACGCCGCAGGACGAGGACGATGATGAGGAAGGCCCGCCCGGCCTTCCCCCCGGCACGCCCTTCTACATGACCCCGGCCGGCCATGCCGCGCTGACGGAGGAGCTGCGCCGCCTCTGGTCGGAGGAGCGGCCGAAGGTGGTGGAGGTCGTCTCCTGGGCCGCCAGCCTCGGCGACCGCAGCGAGAATGCGGACTACCAGTATGGCAAGCGCCGCCTGCGCGAGATCGACCGCCGCGTCCGCTTCCTGCGCAAGCGGCTGGAACGCGTGCAGGTGGTGGACCCGGCGCGGCAGACGCGGCGCGACCAGGTCTTCTTCGGCGCGACCGTCACCTATGCGCGGGAGGATGACTCAGAAGTCACCGTCACCATCGTCGGCGTGGACGAGGCGGATGCGGCGACGCGCGGGGACCGCCCGGCGGACCAGCCACGCCGCATAAGCTGGGTCTCGCCGGTCGCGCGGGCGCTGCTCGGGGCGCGGGTCGGCGATGTGGTGCGGGTGCGCACGCCGCAGGGCAGCGAGACGCTGGAAGTGGTGGAGATCCGCTACCCGGATCCCTGAGGCGGCCGCCCGACATGCAGGGGCCGCCTGCAACGATGCCGGCGGCCCGGCGTTCCCCGGCGGCAACATCTGATCCAGGCCCTATGCCGGACCAAGCCGAACGGCCCGTTCCGTCCGCCCTTCTCCCCTATGGCGCCGCCAGCCTGCCCGCCGTCACCGTGGACGCCTACAATGCCGAATTGCGCTCGGCAGATGGCTTCCTCGGCGACCGCGCCAGCAGCCGCGCATTCAAATCCATCCTGGACTGGTGGCGCAAGCGGCTGCGGGAGGCCGACGACGCCGACCCGCTGGGCGAAACGCCGACCGAAGCGATCGGCCGCCGCCAATTGGATCGCATCCTGGCCGAGGGCGACCCGGAAGCCGCCGGGCTGGTGCATGGCGTGGTGGAGGAATTCGCCCAGTCCCTGACCGCCGTGCTGAAGCGCCTGCTGCGCCTGAAGGAATGGCAGAGGACCGAGCGGATCGTCATCGGCGGCGGCATGCGGGCCAGCCGGGTCGGTGAGTTGGCCATCGGCCGCACCGCCATGCTGCTGAAGGAGGTGGCCGCGGCGCCGGAACTGGTCCCGATCCGCCACGACCCCGACGAGGCCGGGCTGATTGGCGGCCTGCACCTAGCCCCCGCCTGGATCTTCACCGGCCATGACGCGGCGCTGACCGTGGATATCGGCGGCTCCAACATCCGCGCCGGGGTGGTGCGGCCCAATCTGAAGAAAGCCGCCGACCTGTCCCAGGCCGCGGTCTGGGAGACGGAGCGCTGGCGCCATGCCGATGACAGGCCCGACCGGGAAGCCGCCATGGACCGCCTGACGGAGATGCTGTGCGACTTGGCCCGCAAGGCGGAGAAGCGTGGCCTGAAGCTGGCCCCCTTCATCGGCATCGCCTGTCCCGGCCGTATCCGGGAGGACGGCAGCATCGAGCGCGGCGCGCAAAATCTCCCTGGCAACTGGGAAAGCAGCCGCTTCAACCTGCCGGACCGCGTCCGCGCCGCCCTGCCCCGGCTCGACGGGCATGAGGTCACGGTCGCCATGCACAACGACGCGGTCGTCCAGGGGTTGAGCCAGGTGCCCTGGATGCAGGACGTGACGCGCTGGGGCGTACTGACCATCGGCACCGGCCTCGGCAATGCCCGCTTCACCAACCACGCGAAGGACTGAGCACCCCCATTGCCAGTCCCACTCTCCCGGCGCAGAGAGGCAACGGTACAGGAAGCGGAACCAGGGCCAGAATGAATCAGGCGATGACCGGACACACCGAGGCGCCGGAGGCGCTGCTCGACCGCCTGGACAAGGCGGCGCAGCGGCGGGAGACACCCTGCGGCGATGGCACGATGGTCTGGCGGAGCTGGGGCGAAGGCGAGCCTCTGGTGCTGTTCCATGGCGGCTCCGGCTCCTGGCGCCACTGGATCCGGAATATCGAGCCGCTGTCGCGGCACCGGATGGTAGTCTGCCCGGACCTGCCCGGCCTCGGCGAGTCTGCCATGCCGCCGGTCACCGACAGCCCCGCCCCGATCGCCGCCCTGGTTCGCCAGGGCCTGACCGTCGTGCTGGGTGAGGGCCGGCGCTTCGACCTGGTCGGCTTCTCCTTCGGCGCACTGCTCGCCGGCCATCTGGCGGCGCAGGCCGGCGCGGAACTGCGCAGCGTCACGCTGGTCGGTGCCGGGGCGCTCGGCCTGCCGCGGCCGCGGACGGAATTGCTCAAGGTCCGCGACAAGCAGGGCGAGGCGCGGATCGCCGCGCACCGGCACAACCTGGCGACGCTGATGCTGGCCGACCCGGCGGCGATCGACGATCTGGCCCTGCTGATCCAGGAGTGGAACACCGCACACGGCCGCTTCCGCAGCCGCGGCTTCGCGCAGGGTGCCTCGCTGCGCGACGCCATCGCCGAGGCAAAGGCACCGGTCGCGCTGATCTATGGTGAGCGCGATGCCATCGCCTGGCCGGACCTGGAGGCGCGCTTCGCCGCGCTGCGCGCAGTGCAGCCGCAAGCCTGGACCGGCGTGATCCCCGGCGCCGGGCATTGGGTGGCCTATGAGGCGGCGGAGGCCTTCAACGCCATGCTGCTGGACATGCTGCGGCGCCGGCTGCGGGCCGGATGATCCCCGCCCCCTCGGATCGGATGGAGCCTGCGCGGCCTGCGGCACGTTAAGCCCTCTGGCCCGGTCTGAGGACTGCAGGGAGGAGACATCCGCATGGACGCCACCCGTCGTAGCCTGCTCGGCGGCACGCTGGCTGCTTCCGCCGCTCCCCTTGCGCGGACCCACGCGCAGGAGGTGCCGGTGCTGCGCCTCGGCGTTCTGACCGACCTCTCCGGCCCCTATCGGGAGACGGGTGGCCCCGGCTCCGTCGCCGGTGCGCAGCAGGCGGCGGAGGAAGCCCAGGCCGCCCTCCCCGGCCTGCGCGTGGAAGTGCTGCAGGCCGACCATCAGAACAAGCCGGATCTCGGCGCCGGCATTACCCGGCAGTGGTTCGACCGCGATGGCGTGGATGCCGTGCTGGACGTGCCGAACAGCGCCGTCGGCCTGGCCGTCGCGGAGGTGGCGCGGGAGAAGGACAAGGTCTTCCTGGCCACGGGCGCCGCCACCACCGACCTGACCGGCCCGCGCTGCTCCCCGAACACGGTCCACTGGACCTTCGACACCTACATGCTCTCGCGCTCCACCGGCGGCGCGCTGGTAGAAAGCGGCAAGGACACCTGGTTCTTCCTGGTCGCGGACTATGCCTTCGGCCATGCCCTGCAACGCGATGCCACCGCCTTTATCGAGGCGGCGAAGGGCCGCGTGCTCGGCTCAGTCCGCTATCCCTTCCCGCAGACCACGGATTTTTCCTCCTTCCTGCTGCAGGCGCAGGCGAGCCGGGCGAAGGTGCTCGGCCTCGCCAATGCCGGGGCCGACACCATCAACTGCGTCAAGCAAGCGGCGGAATTCAGCGTCACCCGCAAGGATGGCGGCGGCATGACGCTGGCGGCGATGCTGATGTTCATCCCCGATGTCCACGCGCTGGGCCTGCGCGCGGCGCAAAGGCTGGTGCTGACCGAGGCCTTCTACTGGGACCTGAACGACCGCACCCGCGCCTTCACCAGACGCGTCCTGCCAAAGATGCGCCCCGACTGGCGGCCGGACATGGAACATGCCGGCACCTATGGCGGGGCGCTGCACTACCTGAAGGCGGCGCATGCCATGGGCCCTGCCCAGGCCAAGCGGTCCGGCGCCGCGGCGGTGGCGCAAATGAAGGCGATGCCGACCGATGACGACGCCTTCGGCTCCGGCCGCATCCGGGAAGACGGGCGCTTGCTGCATCCCGCCTATCTGTTCCAGGTGAAGTCCCCGGAGGAGAGCCACGGCCCCTGGGACTACTACAAGCTGGTCGCCACCACCCCGGCCGACCAGGCCGCGCGCCCGCTCGACCAGGGTGGCTGCCCGCTGGTGCGGACCTGATTCTACGCACCTGCATCTTACGCCCAGACCGGGCTGTGAGCGCCGAGCGGGGTGGAGGGCAGCGCCCAGAAGGGCGGCGTCCTCTCCAGCCGGCCGGAATGGCGCAGAGCGGTCAGGTGGCCGAAGCCGCTCTCGCTCTCCTCCAGCAGATCGCCGATCTCCTCTAGGCGCGGAACCGGCGCGGCGAAGCCATCCGCCAGGCGCCCCAGGCTGCGCAGCCACATGCCGGTGCCGACCAGAGAGACGCGGACCAGCCAGCTTCCGCCTTCCTCCGCCCGTCGCAGCAGCGCCGCCAGCGTGCCGAAGGCGAGCAGATAGCCGGAGGCGTGGTCCAGCGCCTGGCAGGGCAGCACCTTCGGCGGCTCGGTGCCGGCGGCGATGGCTTCGGCATGATTGAAGCCGCTGGCCGTCTGCACCAGGCTGTCGAAGCCGCGCCGCCCACCCCAGGGCCCGACCTCGCCATAGGCAGAGAGGGAGGTGCAGACGATGCCCGGCCGGATCGCGGCCAGATCCGCCGGCGCGAAGCCATGGCCGGCGATGGCGCCCGGCC
>Ga0207747_1000803_pt1 | contig 28753 bp, 32 predicted proteins | sample HigsolmetaGSP11D_FD_184839 | JGI IMG/M metagenome (GOLD analysis project Ga0207747, IMG submission 184839) | High solid enriched microbial communities from the Joint BioEnergy Institute, USA - SP1-1-D (SPAdes) | ecosystem: Engineered > Bioreactor > SSF (Solid state fermentation) > Aerobic >...
CAGCGAAAAGAAGTGCCCGAAAATGCCTGATATAAAGGCATCTTCGGGCTTATCTTCGGTCTTATAGAAAGTATAACTTCCCATACATTCTCGTAAGACATAAGAAATACTAAGCTGCCACCGGCGTTCTAAAGGACTTGGCGCCAGCCAAGTATTTCTTTATCCGGCGTCAGGATCAACTTCCACTTATCGGACAGCCCCTGTTTTCAGTTGTGCGTCAGAGAATGCAGCTGCTGCGCGCATTGCCGGATGCGCCGCACATAATCCTTGATCAGCTCCTGTTCCGCATCCTGACGTTGATCGATAGGCTGGCTTCCCCGCTGGACATCATGCAGTTCCACCGCTACCTCCCGATCATCCACATATTCGCAAGTGAAAGCCAGGCTGTACATGTCATGGCCGGATACGTCGATATGGATGACCAGTTTCTTCTGCTGCGGGTCCGCTTCATCCAGATGGATCTCATAGCCATCTCCCGGTTGCAACAGCCTGGGAAGCGTCTCCCGCCAGGCGCTGAGCAAACGCTCACCTGAGATCGCAGGCAATTCTACCGTCATGTATACCCTCCTTAGATCATCTCATTGCCTCTGTATGGACCTGCCCTTTATTGGGTCAGGCACGCTGCAGGGAGTTCGCCAGATAGGACTGCAGCATCCAGACCGTCTTCTCGAATGAGGATGCCAGTCCGGTATACAGATCGGCGGTAGACGGGTCGTTGTTTGCTTCCGCGATCTGGATTCCCTGCTTCAGCTCCTGCGCCAGTTGGTTGTAATCCTTCTCCAGATGAATCACCATCTGTTCAGCGGATTCACCCGATTTCGCTTCCTGGATCGTGGCCATTTCCACGAACTGCTTCAGCGTTCCAACCGGATCACCGCCGATCGTCAGGATTCTCTCCGCGATCTCATCGATCACAGGCGGAAGCTGCTCGTACAGTTCCTGAAACTTCTCATGCAAGACGAAGAAATGCTCGCCCTTGACATACCAATGATAATTTTGCAGCTTCACGTACAGCACATTGCAATTGGCTAATTGCTGGTTCAGATTAGCGATTACCTGTTTCATAGTGACTGTCTCCCTTATGCCATATAGGTTGCTCGGCACCTAGTATGTCATGGGGACAGGAAGATTATTCATTGAAACAGGCGGAGGAGCAGTATGCCGAGAAATGCGCAGATGATGCCGATGAGCTCCAGTTTGCGGAACCTGGCTCTGGTTGTGATTCGCGTATAGAACAGGATCATCAGCACGTTCAACGCAACGACGGCTGAGACGAGCCCGGTTGCTCCAAGCCTGAACGCTGGCAGGATGAAGATCATGCCGGATACGTTCGTCAGTCCGACCACAAGCCCCCAGACAAACACCTTCTTCAGCGGCCAGGCTGCTGCGGCTTGTGCCTTGACAGCGGCAGATGGCTGGCCGTTGTCACCTGCGGCGGCAACTTGCTCCCGTCCGCTTGCAGTTGAAGTCCTCTTGGTTCTGCGCCCAACCATCAGCCAATTGCCGAGGAATAACAGCGAGCCAGACACGAACATGAAGAACAGGGTGGGCAGCACATCAGCCTCCAGCAACATCGCTTGCTTGCCCATCGTATCATTCAGGCCGAAGAACAGCATCGCCATCAGCCCCCACTTCAGCCCTTGCAGGTTGCTGACGGTCATTTCATCCGAATATTGGATGCACAGAACCCCGGCGACGATGATCACAAGCGCGATGAGCTGCCAGACGGTCAACGTTTCTCCCCACAGGATATAAGCCAGTAAGGCTACTATGATGGACGGCAGTCCGGTGAAAATGGCGACGATCGAGGCTTTGCCAACAGCGAAGCCCCTGTACATGCTGGCATTGGCCGAAAAGGAGAACACCCCCATCAACAGGCCGATCAGCACCGACCAGGTCCATTCATGTCCTGCGACAAATGTGCCGATGAGACTGCCGACAGCGCCGGACAGAAAGACCGCGAACAGCATAAAATTTCGGTCGATTGGCCGCTGGGATGTCCAATGATACAAGATGCCCCTCAGTCCAAAGCAAAGTGCTGCGAGCAATGCATAAACGAGCCACATCTCGGGTATCCTCTCCAGTTCAAATGGTAAAAAGGCTGCCCGAGTTCTCCTCGAACAGCCATATGAAAGGTCTTGCTGGTTATGGTTCTTGCCTGGTTAATCGATCGAATACCGATGATTACTCAGTCGCGTATTCGATTTTTGCACTCTCTCTCAGTTCGGTCATCCATGTTTGCATCAGCGTATACATCTCTTCATCCTCGAGGATGGAGATAATCTTGTCGCGCGCTTCCTCCAGGGTAGCAGTCGATTCCGCCTTGTGGTCGGTCTTCTTGATGATGTGATAGCCGTATTCGGATTTGACCGGTTCCTTCGTTACCTGACCTACGTCCATCGAGAAAGCAGCTTCTTCGAACTCTGCTACCATCTCTCCGCGTGCGAAGTAGTCGAGATCCCCGCCGTTTGCAGCAGAAGCGGTGTCTGTGGAACGTTCTTGCGCCAGGGTAGCGAAGTCTGCGCCCTTGTTCAACTCAGCCACGATCTCGCGCGCTTCCTCCTCGGTTTCGACCAGGATATGCGAAGCGCGCACCTGCTCTGGAGTCTTGAATTCGTCGATATTCTCATCGTAGTATTGCTGGATCTCTTCGTCCGTAATTTCGATCTGCGGAGACAGAATCTTGCGGATGACCGCTTGCTGCGATCCGATCTCGCGCACATCATCTTCCGTATATCCATAGTAATAAATGAACATCTGCATCATGTCATCAACGGACATACCGCTGGCAGCAGCTTGTCTTTCCAATTCTGCGTCAATATCTTCATCCGTGACGTTGATGTTGTTCTTCTTGGCTTCCTGGTTGATCAGTTCCTGAGTGATCAGGCTTTCCAGCAGCGAGCTGCCGCCTTGCGCGTACATTTCCTCGTACAGTTGATCCTTCGTAATTTTCGTGCCATTGACAGTCGCTACAACATCCGATGATCCGGTTGATCCTTTGCCGAAGGGGTTGGAGATGAGCGAGATGATCAGCAGAATCAACAGGACTCCGGAAACCCCCATCCAGATATAAACAGCTTTGTTTGGTTTTGCGGCGAATTCATTCATCTAATAGTTTTCCTTTCTTTTCTTTTTATTTTGGTCTTGTCCGACTTCATCAACTATAACAGAACTTTATTAAATAAACATTAAAAAATCAATACGGAAGTGTTTTTTTTCTGTCGAAGGCAAGACGGGTGCATGCGGTTCATGTCGCGGATGGATGGTGACGCCTGATTGGTTATGCTAAAATGAGGATTGTATACATAATTCCGACCGGAGGTTACGTGATGCAACAGGAGAAAATCATCATCATCGGTGCAGGTCCTTGCGGCATAGCCGCATCCATCGAGCTGAACAAGCTCGGGCTGTCGCCGCTTGTCATCGAGAAGGCCAGCATCGTCAACTCCATATATCTGTATCCGACTTATATGCAGTTTTTCAGCACGGCAGAGAAGCTGGAGATCGGCGGCGTGCCGTTTACGACGCCAAATGACAAACCGACGCGGATCGAAGCGCTCACCTATTATCGCAAAGTTGCGCAGACGCATAAGCTGCGCATCCATCAGTACGAGGAAGTGACATCCGTTGTGCCGGATGTCGGCCAGTTTATCATCGAGACGAAGCCGATGAACGGGGAGCCGCGGGTTTATCGCACGGAGCGCGTTGTGGTGGCGACCGGATATTTTGACAATCCCAATATGCTCGGCATCCCGGGCGAGGAACTGCCCAAGGTCAGCCATTTCTTCCGCGAAGCCCATCCGTATACCGGAACGAAGACGGCGATCATCGGCGGCAACAACTCTGCGATCGACGCAGCTCTGGAGTTGATGCGAACAGGTGCCGACGTAACCGTTGTATATCGCGGTGAAACCTACTCCGATAACATCAAGCCGTGGGTCCTCCCCACATTCAGGAGCATGGTCGAGCAAGGACGCATCCGGATGATGTTCCGCTCGCAAGTGATTCGCATCAACCCGGATTCCATCGTCGTATCGACGCCGGACGGGGATGAGGTGATGCCGAATGATTTCGTGCTGGCGCTGACCGGATTCCGTCCTGATCGCAAGTTCCTCGAGAAAACCGGCGTGCAGATGGACGAGGAATCCGACCGTCCGGTCTATAACCCGCATACGATGGAAACCAATGTCAAAGGGCTGTACGTAGCCGGAGTCGTCGCCTCGGGTCGAAACGCCAATGAAATCTTCATCGAGAGCGGCCGCTTCCACGGCAATCTGATCGCCGAGCATATCCGCTCCATCATGGCAAATTGAGGTGACCCATGAGCAGAACGCATGCCAATACGAATAAACCCCAGCGCAGAAACCCTGACAAGCATACCGGAGCCAAAGCGGGTGACGGACGACGTTCGAAAGCCAGGGATGCGAAAGCCAAACCTGCCCATGACTCCTGGACCAAGCCGGCATCAGTGAAACAGGCTGCGGATCGGCGGACCAGATCCGGTGAGAATCGGCATATGGCTGTAAAGCCGGCGAAACAGGAACTTCCGAAGCAGATGCCGCAGTTCCCCCCGCTCGCGGTGAGCGGCAGGAGAAATGCCGAATGGTTCGTCATCAAGCTGCCTGACGCATACAAGGATGCGCCTGTCGGACAGATTCTGCGCAGGCTGCCCATCCCGCCGAAGATCGCGGACAAGCTGATGTCTGAACGCGGTGTTGTCAAGCAACGGGACAAGCTCAGCCTTCGTCTGTTCCCCGATGAATCGCCCGAATTTGCGGCACAGTGGAGCGAGCTGAATATTTTGTATGAAGATGAGTTTACGCTGGTCGTGAACAAGCCTGCAGGGCTGGAGATCTACCCCAGCTCCAAGGGGCAAACCGGCACGCTCGCCAACCACGTCGCAGCATACTATGAGAGCATGGGTCAGGCTTGCCGCGTCAGGCATATCCACAGACTGGACAAAGAGACCACCGGTCCCGTCCTCTATGCCAAGAACGAGCTTGCCCATTACATCTATGACCGGGATATGCGCGAGAAAAACATCGAACGCATCTATCTTGCCGTTGTCGAGGGCATCCTTGACAAGAGCAAGGGAAGGATCGATCAGCCGATCGGCAAGGACCGCCATCATTCGACGCGGCGACGCGTCAGTCCGACCGGCGAACGAGCCGTCACCCACTACGAAGTCGTGGAGACGTTCGATGCGCATACGCTGGTGCGGCTCAGGCTGGAAACCGGCCGCACGCATCAGATTCGCGTTCACATGTCAGCGATTGGTCACCCGCTGGCTGGAGACGGCATGTATGGCGGCAAGCGAACCTGGATCAACCGACAAGCGCTGCACGGGGAGCAACTGATCTTTAACCATGCCTGGACTGGCAAACGGATCACCGTAAACGCTCCCCTGCCTGACGACATGCGCGAATTGCTTGAGCAATTGCGGCGCTGAGGATTGGTGAACCTGCGGTGTCGGATGTCGGCGATAAAGTGATCATGGAAAGATAATTTTAAAGATGGAGGCACTTTGACAGATGCATAAACGCTTTGCCCTGGAGGCGGTTATGATCGCCATATACGGACAATTGCTTATGCCGGATCGACCAGTCGAATATTATATCCCCTACTCCACGGTCATGGAACTGTATGATTTCAAGTCGGATGATCAGCCGTTGATGCCGGATGCACATGAGGAGGAGCATGTGAGGACGAAAATCGATGAAATGATCCGCTTCTTCGAGGAACCGCTCAATCGCAAGAAGATCGAGCGCGCGCTCTCCGCCCCGTGGCGCAAGGCTTCCTTGCTGGTGAACGACCTGGTGACGTTCCAGGTTGTTTATGCCATCGACAACGCTCAGTACGGCGAGCATCTGGACCCGATCGAGACAGAGCTGGTCTTGACCGGAATGATGGAGAAGATCCCGATCCTTACCGACCAGCTCGATTTCATCGACAAGGTGATCGAAGCGGAGATTCCCGTTCAGGTGTTCGATATCGAGGACTATGAATATGCGCTCGAACTCCAGGATACGGAGATGGTCGATGATCTGTGATGGTGAGCACGCAAGCGATCCAGCTTCGTGTTGATGATTCCTTGGCCAAGATCGTGATGGATGATTATGTGGCCAGGCCTTCTTTTTCGATGATGTAGTTCAGGAGTCCGCGGCAACCGTCCTGGACAAGCGCGAACACTTCATCGAAATTGCCCGTGTAGTAAGGATCCGGCACATCCCGGATTGCGGCCTGCGAGGCGAAATCAAGCAGCTTGCCGATAAACGGGGCTTCGGATGCGCGGCCGGAACGTGCCGCTTGCTCAGCGAGGCGGCGCAGATCCCTCAGATTCTGCTGGTCCATCGCGATGATATAATGGCTGTCGGCAAAATCGCGGTTTGCTACCTGTCTGGCACGAATGTTCTCATAGCTGATGTTGTTTGCGTCAAGAATATGACGGGAGCCGCGATGCGGCGGATTGCCAATATGCCAGTCACCGGTTCCGGCTGAGTCCACCTCGATCCGGTCGGCCAATCCAGCTTCCTGGACGTAGTGGCGGAACACCGCCTCGGCCATCGGCGAACGGCAGATGTTTCCCAGACATACGAATAATACTCGAATCATGCGTTTATCTCCTTTTTTTGATTATTGCTGTACATGAACCGCAGGAGTAAATCAGGAATCTTCCGATTATCCTGCTGTGCATCTTATATTACCATAACTCGAACGCCGGAGGTTGATCAACAACATGGAGCGACAGATCTTGCTGTTCGATCTGGACGATACGCTGATCCACTGCAACAAATACTTTCTGGAAGCGATCGTTGCGTTCGCTGACATGTTGCTTGACTGGTTCCAGGGAGCCGGTATTACGACTGAAGAGATTAAGGACAAGCAGCATGAGCTCGACTTGTCCTATGTGGAGAAGGAAGGATTTGTTCCCGCCCATTTCCCGCAGTCGCTGGTGATGACCTATCGCTGGCTCGCCGATCGTTTGAACAGGCCGATCCAGGAAGCGCACATCCAGGAGCTTACGCGTTTGGGTATGAGCGTCTACGAGAAAGAGATCGAAAGCTACCCGCACATGAACGAAACGCTGCTCGAGCTGCAGGAGCAAGGGCATCTGCTCTGCCTGTATACGGGTGGAGACGCGCTCATTCAGCAGAAGAAGATAGAGCAGATTGGCCTCAGGAGATTTTTCAAGGACCGCATCTTCGTCGAACGCCACAAGAACGTCGAAGCGCTGGCGAACATTCTGCAGCGGGAACGATTTCCGAGGTCCATCACTTGGATGATCGGCAACTCGATCCGAACCGATATCGTTCCCGCGCTCAAGAACGGCATACACGCCATCCATATACCCGCTGAGAAGGAATGGTCCTTCAATATCGTGCCGGTAGAAGTGGAGCCAAGCGGCGCGTATCTGGCGGTCAAACAGCTGAGGAACATCCCTGCTGCGATCCAGCAATATTGGGATTGCTGCCTCGGGCGAAATATTTAACTCCATTAATAATTCTTTCATGACTCGAAGGGGCTGTCCGATAAGTGGAAGTTGATCCTGACGCCGGATAAAGAAATACTTGGTTGGCGCCAAGTCCTTTAGAATGCCGGTGGCAGCTTAGTATTTCTTATGTCTTACGAGAATGTATGGGAAGTTATACTTTCTATAAGACCGAAGATAAGCCCGAAGATGCCTTTATATAAGGCATCTTCGGGCACTTCTTTTCGCTGTCAGGCAACAAACACAGACTTTCTGGACAGCCCCTTGTTCCTATGTGGACGCCGCGTCGGTTACTGCTCACTCGTCTGATACTCGGTGATCAGGCGGAAATGCGGCTGCAGCGTATCCGCCACATTGGAGTAGATGGCGAACAGTTTGGCGTATCTGAGGTGGTTATCCATGTTCGGCTCATACTCGCGCACAGCAGGCGCCCACTGCTTCGCTTCATCCCAGCACGTGATATGCCCGGTGCTGCGCAGCGCAACCAGAGCTGCGCCGAGACAGGACGCTTCCACGCTCTTCGGCACAACGACCTTACGTCCGAATATATCCGCCAGGATCTGCAGCCACAGGCCTGACTTCGCCAGACCGCCTGAAGCATGGATCGGCGAATCGGACTGCTCCTCCCGCAGCACATTCTTGACCGCGTACAGGGCGAACACGATGCCTTCCAGTGCCGCTCTGAACATGTGCTTTCGCTGATGGCGGATCGACAGGCCGAAGAAAACCGCGCGCGCGTTCGAGTTCCAGTAAGGTGCCCGCTCGCCGTTAAGGAATGGCAGGAACAGGAGACCATCCGCCCCCGGCTCGACCTGGGCTGCCTCCTCCAGCACCTGCTCCAGCGTGAGCTGGCTTCGCGTTATCTCCTCCACGAGCCATTGCAGGACGATCCCGGCGTTGTTCGTCGCCCCGCCGATCGCATAGCGATCTTCTGCCAGCGCATAGCAGAACGTTCTGCCCTGCTCGTCCGTCAGAGGTGATTCGACCATCGTGCGGATCGCGCCGCTTGTGCCAACGGTAATCGCGATGTCCCCCGCCGCTACCGCACCGACGCCGAGATTGGCGAGCACGCCATCGCTGCTGCCCACGACCATCTTCGTCATCCGGCAGATGCCGAGCTTCTCTGCATATTCCTCCTTCAAGCCGGTCAGCGCATGCGTCACCGGAACCGGAGTCGACAGCTTCTCTGCCGGCAGTTCCAGCAGTCTCAGCACATCCTCATCCCAGCTCATGCGGTTCAGGTTGAACATGCCGGTGGCAGAGGCGATGGAGTAGTCCACCACCCATTCGCCGTACAGCTTGTGCAGGATGTATTCCTTGATCGACACGAATCTGGACGCCCTGGCGTACAGTTCCGGCTGCTCTTCCTTCATCCAGAGCAACTTGGTCAGCGGCGACATCGGATGGATCGGCGTTCCCGTACGGCGATAGATCGTCAGGCCGTACAGCTCGTTCTTGAGTCTGTCCGCTTGACCGCTGCTGCGGCCGTCGGCCCAGGTGATCGTATTCGTCAACGGTTGGCCCTTCTCATCTACCGCAAGCAGCGTATGCATCGCCGTGCTGATGCCGATGCCGACGATCTGCTCAGGGCGAACGCCTGCCTCTCGCACCGCCGTGCCCAGGGAGTATACAAACGCTTCGAACAATTCCTCCGGATCTTGCTCGGCCCAACCGGGATTCGGCTTCAGCAATGGATACGTCTTCGACGCTTCGGCGATAATCGCTTGCTCTTCCACTGACCAGATGACGCATTTGGCGCCGGTCGTTCCGATGTCGATGCCAATAACAACGTTGGCATTTGCTTGCACAGTGATCTCTCCTTCTTGGTATCTATATTCATTCGCCTGGCACGAACATTAGCTCCGGATTCGATCGTAGACGCGAAATTCATATCCATACGGATTGCGCTCGTCGGTCACACCCGGCTCGACGGATCGGAGCTGCCACTCCTCCTCCTGAATATCCGGCAGGAAAACATCCCCGTCGAAATCCTCATCGATATACGTCAGATACAGCCGGTCGGCGATATCCAGGAACAGCCGGATAATCTCTGCTCCGCCGATCACAAACGCCTCATCATACGCTTCTACCGCGCGAAGCGTCTCTTCTGCGGAATGCGTGACGACGCACCATTCAGCCGCCTGATAGTTCCTGTCTCGGGTCAGAACAATATTGAGCCTGCCGTCGAGCGCTTTGCCTATCGATTCGTGCGTCTTCCTCCCCATGATGACCGGTTTGCCCATTGTCACCTTGCGGAAGTATCTCAGGTCATTCGGCAACCGCCAGGGCAGATCGTTGTTCTTGCCGATCGTGCGGTCTCTGCCCATGGCAACCATAATCGAGAGCGTCGTCATCCTCTTCACTCCATCCGTTCTGTTTACACTGCTTATACTGCGATTGGTGCCTTGATCGTTGGATGATATTGGTATCCTTCAAATGCAAAGTCTTCATACCGGTATTCGAATATGCAGTCGGGCTTGCGCTTGATGACCAGACGCGGCAACGGATACGGCTCGCGCGTAAGCTGCAGCTTCACTTGTTCGATATGATTGGAATAAATATGCACGTCTCCGCCCGTCCAGATCAGCTCGCCCGGTTCAAGATCGCATTGATGCGCCACCATATGGGTGAGCAGCGCATAGGACGCGATATTAAACGGCAAACCGAGGAATGTATCGACCGACCGCATCTGGAACATGCAGGACAGCTTGCCGTTTGCCACATAGAACTGAAACGCATAGTGGCATGGCGGCAGCGCCATATCGTCGACTTCCGCAGGATTCCAGGCGCTGACCAGATGGCGGCGCGAATCCGGATTGCGTTTGATCTGATCGATGACGCGCGAGATCTGATCGATCGTCTCCCCGTTCGGGGCGCGCCATGTCCGCCACTGGGCCCCGTAAACGCGACCCAGATTGCCCTCTTCATCCGCCCACTCGTCCCAGATGGTGACGCCATTTTCCTGCAGGTAGCGGATGTTCGTGCTGCCGCTCAGAAACCAGAGCAGCTCATGGACGATCGATTTGATATGCATCCGCTTCGTCGTCAGCAGCGGGAATCCCTGGGTCAGGTCGAACCGGAGCTGGCGGCCGAATACCGAGATCGTTCCCGTCCCCGTCCGATCTTCCTTCTTCGTACCATTGGCCAATATATCTTCAAGCAGATCCAGATAGGCTCTCATCGTCCACCTCTGACTATCGTTATTATCACTTGTCCCATTATAGCAAATAATCCAGCTATCGGCACGATCAATCTCTACTTGCCGGTTATTCCGCATCGCATCAATCCGTACTTCAAGAACCACTCATATAGTGCAGGCACGGACTGAACGGCGTACATCTTCTCTGCGATGCGTCCCTGCCGGATATATACCACGCAAGGCACACTCTCAATCTGCCAGCTCTGGGCAAGGTGCGGCGTCATGTTGACGTTGCCGGCGTACAACGGCAGCTGTTCATCCATCGCCTCCAGCACCTCCAGCATCCTGCGAGCTGCCTGGCATGTTCCGCACATCGACGTGAAGAGAAATACCGCGCAGTTTATGTGATTATCCCGGGTCAGTTCCAATAGCTGCTCTTCGTTCATCTCTCGCATGGCCATGTTCCGTCCTCTCATGCTTCCGTCCCCTGTGTTGCCTGACATGCTCAGTACTAGCATCTGTTATCTGCACTGTGCAAAATCATTTTCTATTGTATCAATTTCGGCAAATGTTCGCACAATGTAAATGAACAAATTTCCAAGCAAGGAGGTCATGTGATGAAACGAACGCTTCTACGCATCGTGCTGGCGGCTGGCCTGCTTGCGCTGGCGTTGCCGGCTGCTTCCGTCCAGGCTTCGTTCATCGAACCGAAACAGAAAGCCGAAGATGCCAGACAGTTCGAAGCCAAGGTGCTGAAGCTGGCGGAAACCTATACACCGGATCAAGCGGCGAAGTGGAAACAGGAACTGGCCAGAAGAAGCGAACTGCGCACGAAACTGATGGAGCTGAAGCATGAACAGAATATGCAAATGAAGCTGGGCGAGCAGAAGCTTCAATCCAGGAGTCAGAAGGATACGAAAATCGAGAAGATGGCCGACAAGGACGATCAGCGCGATACGACCAGGAAGCATCACACCTGGGCTGAACAGCGCAAGCAATGGAAGGAGGAAGGCAGAAAGCTGAGAAGCCAGCTTGACGAAGCTGTCAAGGCACAGGACAAGGAGCAGATCGTCGCCTCGCTGAATGCGCTTCTGGACAGGCTCATCAAAGGCAATGAGATGCTGGACAAGCGGCTTCAGGAGCTGCAGGCGAACTCGCAGTCGCAGTAATTCAAAAGGGGATTACCGAAACCGGTAGTCCCCTTTAATCTGACGTCGTGTTCACACAGTGTTTTCCTGCTGCACTGGGCGTTTTATTGCTTCCATTTGATGTTGCAGCCGATGCTTGGCTTCTGCTGGTCAGAAACGGGCTGTCCGCTGAGCAGAGCATCGAGTGCTGCACGGATGTCCTTGCCCGTTACAGGCACTTCATTGCCCGGGCGGGCATCATCCAGCTGTCCGCGATAGACGAGCGACAGCTCTCCGTCGAAGACGTAGAAATCCGGCGTGCAGGCTGCTTCATAGGCACGGGCAACCTCTTGCGTCTCGTCAACCAGATAGACGAACGGGAACGATTTCTCCTGGGCCAGCTTCTTCATATTGTCCGGAGAATCGTCCGGATACGCCTCATAGTCGTTGGCATTGATCGCGATGAACGAAACGCCTCGCGGTATGTAATCGTGCGCCATCTGCAGGATGCCGTCAAGCACATGCTTGACGAACGGGCAATGATTGCAGATGAACATGATGACGGTGGCGCGGTCGGACTTCAGCTCGCTGAGCGATTTCGTCTCCCCGGATACAACGTCGAGCAACGTAAAGTCAGGCGCTTTCGTGCCGAGCGGAATCATATTAGATGGTGTTCTCGCCAATTCAGATCTCTCCTTCCAACATTTGCTCCCCTTATTATACCACAGGATCGCCCTTATCCAAGACGAAACAGAGACGAATATCCGCGATGTCGATGAGGTCGCCGCTACTTAGCGGAAAGTCGGTATAAGGCGGCAGATCTTTGCCGTTCAGGCATGTGCCGTTGCTGGATCCCAGATCGCGGACCACATAGCCGCCATTCAGCCGTTTGATCTCGGCATGGACTCGCGACAGTGCGGCATGGTCAAACGCCAGATCGGCGATTTGCCGATCCCGCCCGATGATGAACGGCGTTCTTGCGATTGTGCATCGCTTCGTCTCCTGATCGGGCCCGATGTACTCCACAACCGCATCTCCCGCCATCTCATGAGCGCTCTGGATCGGAATCGTGGCGTGCCCAGCTTCCTGCCGGAAGAACGATTCCTGCCTTCGCCGCACGCAGAACGGCATCAAACGTTTCAGCCAGTTTCTGCTTGCATCCTGCGGTCTATTCCTGGTTGTCGGCGCTTCCTCAGTCCGCGCGTCATATTGGTCCATCCAGGTGACCAGCTTCTTCCTCAGCCCGTCAAGCGTAAACATCGGGTCTTCGCACCAGCGCATGATCTCTCCGGCGATGCCTCTGCCGGTGCCATATCGCGTCAGATACAGGCATACCTGCTGGATATCGCGCGCGATTTGATCTTCCTCCCATGTCCTCTGGCGATCTGGATAGTAGACAAATTCGGCGTCCAGCAGCTGTTCCTGGACGAAGATCCGCTCCGGAAGCAGCAGGCACCGGTTCTCGATCAGCATGTAATCGCGCAATTGCAAACAGACATTGGCAATATGTAGGATGAAAAGCAAACACCGGTCATCCGACAAGCCATGCTGCGAACGGAGCCATTCGTTCAGCGGCTTGCGCCTTCCGACGCCATAAACAACTTCTGCCATTCTGTCGGACATTCGAATGTCTATCGGCAGCAGGTTAGGCACTCGTACCGCACGAAGCATCACGAGGTCTAACGGATCGAGCTGTTCCTCCGGCATAACCCCGATCAAGATCGTCTGATCGCCGCGATGGGCATAACGGAACCTGTTCGAGAGCAGCTCGTTCATAGTGGCACCTCCATTGCGACCCATGTCAGGATGAATCCGGGCAGCACAGCATACATGAACGGAAATTGGATTCGCTGACCGGCATTGTCCTTACTCCGGTTGCGCAGTTTGCGAGTGAGAAGCACGATGATGCCGACTGCTGCCGCAATCACCAATGAATAGACAAGCGCTGTCAGGCTGACCGTCAGACCACCGATCGCGCCAAACGCGGCGAACAGCTTCACATCACCTGCTTCTACCCCCCGGCACAAGTAGATTACTAGCAGCGCCGCGAGCGAACCGACCATGCCGATAAATGCATGCATAAGCCCCTGCAAGCCGTCAAATACCGTGTGAAGAACAAGTCCGATCAGCGTCATGCCGAGCGTCAATTTGTTCGGGATGATCATCCTCGTATGATCCGTATAGAAAGCAATCGCAACCAACAGCAATATAGATCCCCAAACCAGGGCGTTTGACATAACCTATCCTCCATCTGAAACAGGCTGATCTGCACTCACCATAGGTGATATACTTGCACAATGATATAAACAAATCGTTCACAACAGTGCATATGGCCAACTTAAAATATTCGATGCAGCCGCTACTTTCGTTCCCCGACCCACAGCCGCTCCCAGGCAGTGGCGCGAAGTGTTATCGTTCTTGATACAAACGGCACATGAATCGGCACTTCATACTCCGCCTCAAGCTTCACGAATGGCTCTTTCTCCTGATCAAAGATCGGATAGTAAAGTGCTGTCACGATCAGTTGCTCGCCATCCATATGCCCAGGCAAGTAATGGGCAACCACTGGCTGGAATACGGCCCTGATCGGCTCCGTCATCTCATCCTCCAACGATTCGGCAGACTCCAAAGCACGTCTCACGGCTTCGCCTACCGGTGCAGGGATGAGCTTCCCATACTCATCCATCCACTCCTGCACCGTCAGTTTGCCTGACTCATACTTGCCGTACCATTCGTGCAGCTTCTGCACAAGCTCACGCTCGGCCATCGCCTCTGTCAACAGTTGCAGCGGATAAGCTTGCACCGCCAGCTGGTGGGTTGCTTGATTCACTGCGGAGCGAAGTCCCGCTTCCATCATACTCAATCTGATCAAGGCGCTGAGTGCAACGATAAACGCAAGCAACAGCGGGGTCGAAATTGCCGCTTCCAACGTGATGCTTCCCCGGTTGCTCCGGTTTACAACTCTGCGCAGACCATTTAGTAATATCCCCATGCGGCCTCCACCCTGGTCTTGTATTGGTATCGTCCCAGAAACAACGATTGCAGGCTGCCATTCGCCTGTGATGTCCAGTATGTATAATGGTCCACAAGGCGAAGTCCGGTGTTCAGTTCGACAAGAGCTTGCATCCGCTTGACATAATCATCCTTCTGCTGATGGATGAGCAGGAACAGTCGCAGATAATCCTTGTAGCTCCATGTGAACGAGGGAGCCAGTTTACTGGACAGAACGACCTCGTCGCCATCCTTCAGCTTCACCGTATCCTGGTAAGCCTTGGCCGCCCCCTCCGCCAGCGCGAACAGAAAGACAATCCATGGCGGACCCGTCTTGCCCGGAGACATCAGCGATTCCAGTGTGCGAATCGCGAGTCTCGCAGCGAAAATCTCCCAGATCGCAGCCGAATAATTGGCTTCACAAGAGTGATAGCCGTACAGGATATATTCGACCTCCTGATTCCGCAGCGGATGCTCCGAAGGCTTCGACAACGTATAGGTCTGCTCTTCGCGTTCCCCATTACCCGGCTTCTGCTTGTTGTTCATTGTCCGATAATTGAACATCACAAGCACGTACTCATTAACATACATCGTTTCGCTCAGCTGTTCGGCTAGTTGACCGATCATTTGTCCGAGCCCTGCTGCATCGTCCCTGGCATTGCGGCCCTCCGTGTAGTCCGCCTTGTCAGCATGGTCTGTCGCTTCTGTTCGCTCCTTTAGTTGCTCATAGAGCTTCTGCTCTTGCTCCTCCAGCTCCGGTTCACAGCCTGTGAACAGCTGTTTCAGATTCTCCAGCCAATTCCCAAACTCCCGCTCCGCCTGCTCGCGCTGCTCACTCTCCTGCTTCTCCCGCTGCTCCTGTTCAAGCTTGGCAGCGCGGACCTGCTCGATCCATCCTGACCAGGAGCTTAGGTATTCATCCAGATCGGAGGCCAGCGAGTTCGCATCCCGTGAACTGAGCTTGCCCGTTTCGTTCGTGAGTGCCTGCAATTCCCTGTGATATTGCTCCACCCTGCTTCTCATCAGCGTAAAGTCCTCATCCGGGATCAGCGTGACGGGACTGATCCACTCACTTCCAAGATCACGTTGCCATTCGCTTATGCTCGTACGCAGCTTGTCATTCCAGGACTTTGCTTCATCCAGCGCAGCGAGCAGGTCGCTTCTGATCAGGTTCACCTGATCGGCGATAGAGCGGTGACGATCATGGAGCCGTTGCAATTCGGCGAGCCACTGCTCGTAACGGTCCATGCGTTCAGCCAGTTCTGAATGTGCTTGCTCCAACTCTTCGATCTGCCGCTGTTGTTCTTCTGTTCTCTCTTCCAATTGACCGAGCTGCTCCAGCTCTGCTTCCATCTCAGCCAGGCTGCGCCACATATCCCCGACGTTCCAACTTCTCAGCTCGCTATGCTCCGGCTCCAGATCACGAATCTGTGCAGCCAGTGAGGCGAGCGAATCGCTGCTTCCTCTGTCCCAATTCAGGAACAGACGCCATACCCGCTTCATCTGATCATCTCGGTTGGTGGCCAGCCGGTCCAGCTCTTGCGCCTTGTCGCCGAATGCAGAGAAATCCTGCAGGGCGGTGTTTAACCCGCTTTTGTTCAATTTGCTTGTCACCTGCCTGGCATACTCCAGCGGCGCGCGGTACTTCATCTCCTCCAGCACCTGATTGAGAAACACCACAGGATCATCCAGGCTTCGTTCCATCTGCAGCTCACCGCTTTCAAACCTCGCGGCGGCATACCCGTGACCGCTGTTCAGCCGGACGATTCTGGCATACAGCTCCTTAGTCTCATCGGAGTTTTGCACCCCATACAGGCCATATGCTTGCAACGGAACGCTGTACGCAGCGCCTACCGAGCGGTTCGCCGATTTCACTGCCAACTCCAGCTGTTGCTTCGCCAGCAGCGAACGGGCGAACTCGATGAGGACAGCCTGAAACAGGAAGATCGGCACGATGATGATGATGATGAACAGAGTGACAGCTCCTTTTTCGTCTCGCATTTCACTATCCTCCAGGATGAATCTCCACTTCGATACCTCGTTCCTCAAGCATGGCAAGCTCGGCTGATGTTGGCGGCGGATATTTGCTACCGGCGCCCAGGAAGAAATGCCATACGACACGCTTTACGACACCAAGCCTAAGCAGTTCAGCGTCCTTGTCTGCCTGGATGATCAGTTGATTCCCGCGCGTGCTGTAAAACGCCTGATGGGCTGTGCGATCCGCCGTCAGACTGTCGACAACCCGCTCGCCAAGCGAGGTCCGGAACTTCTCTTCCTTCCCGCCTGTCTGAAGTCTCAGCCAGCGGGCGGCTTCCGCATGCGAGGTAACAGCAGCAGCCTGGCTGTCTTCCACCGGCTCGTTGAACAGCGGCAGCACTTCCTTGGGGTCCAGTTCCTTCGCGATACCGGTATACGTGCGTATCAGATCGATCATGCGTATGTATTCAACCGGGTCGCTGACCGACCGGCTCGCTTCCACATGCAGGTCGTAGCCGAACAGTCGCTGCAGCCAGAACGGGAGTCTGAGCGGCTTCTCCAGTTTCACCGTGATCGTCTTCTCCATGAAGCGATTCTCATAACTGATTTCTCCGGATAGGAGACCCTGGAGAAGCATTGCTCCTCTCCCCAGCTTCTTCATCGGCAACGACTCATCCCGCATCTCGCTTCCAGGCAGTTCGTAGACGATCGGATTGCCGGCTCCTCCGCGGAGGAACGGTACGGCACCATCCGCAGTCAGGCGCCAGTACAGCCCGTCTCGCTTGTCCGCTTCCACACTGCCCGATTCGATCTTCTTGTGGCTGTTGTCCCAGCTGTAGGCGGTTCGCTCCGCCGTTAGCTCTGCCAGGCTGTACAGCGCGACATGCTGGTAGATGATCAGCCCCGCGATCAACCCGATGACGATGGCAAGCAGCACGATGGGCATCCAGATGGTTGCTTCCAGAGTGAAGCCGCCGCGGCAATCGACGATCATATGCCTTAATGCGGGAACAAGCCGGATGGTCTCTCGTTGTTGTCGATTTCTTGAATCGTTGAATCCGTTTGTCCGAACAAATTGGTCACCCAATCGATGATCCATTGTCGAAATGCAAAAGCTACCAGCACCAGCACCGCGATGATGATAATAATCTCCAGCGTTCCGATGCCTCGTTCGTTTCGCCAGAAACGCTGCAATGCCTGAATCATACATCTCACCTCACTTCTCCATCTGTCGAATATGTTTAAGTTCTAACCGCTGACGAACATGATGGCGGGAGCTCCGACGATGAGCAGGATCGCGACGAAGATCAACATCAGCGGAAAAATCAGCTTCACCGTCGTCTCCTCGGCCTGCTTGCGTGCGAACGCAAGCCGCTTGCTCCACATCTGACCGGATAGATCCAGCAGCGTTTGTATCGTTGAATCACCTCCTCGCGTCGTATGAGTGAGCAGAATCGTCACAATCGCCCGCATATCGGACGTGTCTGTCTTCTCCGCCAGTTGATGGAGAACTTGCGCAAGCGGCGCCTGATAAGCGAGCTGTGCGGCAGCTTCCTGCAACAGGCGCGGGAGCGGCTCTGGCCGATTCTTCCATCGGCCCGCGATGTTGTTGATCGCGGCGGATGCGGTCAATCCCGCGTACAGATAGATCACGACGTTCTGGACGAATTCCGGAAGAGCATAAGCGATTCTCTCCCTGATCATCTGCGCCTTGTCGAGCACCTGCCGATAACTGAGAATCGGATAACCCGCGACAAGCAGCAGTCCGATCAGCAGCCAGATGACATCTCCCATCACCGCTGCGATCATGAGACAGATGGCGAACAGGACAATACCGATCTTCAGGACATGATTCCACCAGTCCATCACACTCGATATGGCGGATGGATCATATTTCGAGCGGATGCGCAAAGCGGTTGACAATCTGTACGTCATGAACGGCAGGCTGCGCTCGAGCAATCGGGCAACGGGAAGAGCAAACGTTCGCAGCTTGGGCAAGCGTTCGCGGTTCACATCCGCACCCCTTTCAACATCCGGTATGTCCAGACATGACCGCCGATGATCAGCATGAGCGCGACCAGCATCACGATGCGTCCGCTCCCCGTAAATAACGGCGCAGCATAATCAGGTGAACCGATCAGAATCAGGGAGATCATCGCATAAGGCGCAACATTCATCATGATCGCCTCCATCTGTTTCCTGGCGAGTATGACCTGTATCTCCTGTTCAGCTTGAATCTTCTCGATCAGAAGTTCAGCTGTCCTTCGCAGATGAAGCAGCAGATTGCCGCCGCTGCGCCGGTAGACGCCAAGCGTGTCGGCCAGCACCTGCACATCCTCCAGCTCCCAGGTGTGCACCACATCGATGAACGCTTTCTCGATTGATTCTCCGAGTGCAACACGCTGGTTCAGCCTGGTGATTGCCGCCAGCAACCGCTTGCTCTCCTGCCACGATTCCCGCCGCATATCTTTCTCAATCTCCCTGAAGGCGGTCTCCAACGAATGTCCTGCATACATGGCGGATATGAGCGCCTGCAGGAAACGCGACAGCTCCAGTTGCTCGACGCTGCGCCGTCTGCGCTTCATGAGCGAGTTTACGAGCGGCACAATCGCGCTCCCCGCCGGCGCGATGAGCACGCAGGCGAGCGGATGCCGGAAGAACAACCAGCCGATAGCCGCAGCCAGCAAACAGCCGAAAGTGGCGACCAGGTACTCCGTTTTAGACCGATTACGAGCACAGGAGATGAGCGAGGCGAGCTTCATCCTGACCACCTGCCTTAAGCCATTTGGTCCGCCGGATCAGGCGGTTGCCCGTATGCTCCAGCCTGCCCACGATCCGCCCTGCAGCATCCTGCCCCGTCTCGCGAAACAGAAACAGGGGATTCACCTGTATCTCGCCATTGTCGATCCCGGCAACCTCGCTGATGTCCACAACGCGCCGCGAATAGTCGCGCAATCTTTCGATATGGATCATGATGTCCAGCGCTGCACTGATCTGTTGACGGATGACAGGCAGAGGTAACTGGGAATCTGACAATACCATCGTTTCGAGCCGAGAGAACATATCCCTGACGGAATTGCTGTGGCCGGTCGAAATGGACCCGTCATGTCCCGTATTCATCGCTTGCAGCATATCGATCGCCTCGCTGCCGCGAATCTCTCCGACGATGATGCGATCCGGTCTCATTCTGAGAGATGTACGAATCAACTGGCGAATCGTGATCTCTCCTTTGCCTTCCAGATTCGCGTTCCTCGCTTCCAGCCTGACGAGATTATGCAGATGCAACAGCCTCAGCTCTGCCGAATCCTCGATCGTAATGACGCGTTCATCGCCGGGTATGCACCCGGACAACGCGTTAAGCATGGTTGTCTTGCCTGCGCCGGTTCCTCCGCTGATGAAGATGTTATAGCCGGATGCGACCATCCGCGCGAGGAAAACAGCCGCTTCTTCGGACAACATCTCCCTTGCAACGAGCTCAGCCAGATCCGGCGACTTCGCAGGAAACTTGCGGATCGTCAGGAGCGGCCCGTTCAAACTGACCGGCGGCAGCACGATATTGACGCGTGAGCCGTCCTTCAGCCTGGCGTCAACGATCGGAGAAGAAGTATTCACGACGCGATTCACCTGCGCTGCGATCAGTTGGATGCAGTCCTCCAGATTCTCCGGCCGGGCGAAGCGGACGATCGTCCTCTCGAGCTTGCCGCCACGCTCGATGAAAATCTCGTCATACCGATTGACCATGATCTCCGTGATCGTTGGATCATCGATCAGAGGCTGCAGCACATCATAGCCGCGCATCGCGTTGAATACCCGCTCGATCAGCTGGCGCTTCGCGTCCAGAGTCAGATGATGCTCACAGCTGTACAGGAATACCTCATCCTCGATCCTGCGCCGCACTTGCTCGTCATCGATCTCGCCTGCCACATCGATCTGCTCCTGAACGCGCGTGCGGATCCGTTCCTGCAGATCGTCAGAGACGCAAGTAACTTCTTGCCCGACGCTATCCCCGCTGCTCTCCGTAATATCCAGTGTATCTTCCATCTGACGTATCGCCTCCTCTTCGCTCTATGCAACCCGTGTCTCCGGACATATGAGCATTTCTCCGCTGAACCTCGACGACACACCGCTTGACCTTGAATCCAGCGGCTCCGACTTGCCCATGGCGATCCTCCTCTCCGCACAGGCAGCCTCCCGTCCAACTCGCCTGACGCAACGTTTGCACCAGCAGTTCATCCAGTGCAAGTCAGTCCCCCGAGAACCGTCGAATCCAGGATCAATCGGCTAATGATCGATTCGAATCGTTCGCTTGACTGATATGGAGGATCCGCTTCGCCACGAGCTGCCAAATGCGGCAAAACCGCCTCAATAAACGGACTTTCTGCTGCGGTCGGGACAGGATGCGGACCATTCACCTGATTCAGGATCAATCTGACCTGGCTCCTCTCGGCGAACGTGCGCAGCTGCGGAAAATCGGTCAACGCCTTCCGTTGCCAGGGCAGGATAAGCCAGCTTTCGTCGACCTTGATCTTCCCTTCCGCCAGGTCATCCAGCCAATGGGCGTCCAGATCTAGCACCACGGCCTGAAATCCGATGTCCTGAAAGAATGCACATATGCGATGGATATGTTCCGTGTTGACATCGCGCAAATCCCTTCTGATCGTCGGAGGACGGAAGGTATATACCCCCGTGACCGGATGTCTGCCGCAATATTGCTGCCATTCGCCAGCTATTCGCTCCGGTCGCGTCATGAGCGCATACAGGAAACGGGAAAAGTCGTAATCGATATCTGTCGCCATTACCGGTTCAGGATAAAGATCAAGATTAAGATACAGCACCTTCTCCAGGCGCATCGCCAGCAATTTCGCCAGATGGCAGGCGATCGTCGTCACCCCGCTTCCTCCATAAGGCGAGGCTACTGCAACTTTCACCAGGGGATTTGCTGGAGTCGAATTTGTCCGATCTGCAACGATCAGGTCCGGCTTGCCATCAGGCATGTGCTCCGCCCTGAATCGCTCAAGCTTCCGAAGCAATCGCGAAACCGGTTGGTACATCGCAATCTCAAGTTGCCCACCTGCTGCATCGGCTGGCTGCCCAGTCAACCCCACGATCAACGTTTCTTCCGGAGCGAACAATTGCATACATGCATCATGCAAATGACTTTCACACAGAACAACCTGTGCCTGGCCGCCGGTTTGAAGGAACCGTGCCAGCGCATCCAGACTCGAGAACTGATGGATGCGTATCAGTTTCTCCCAGGCGCTCAGGCGAATATAGCGACTGAAACGCTCCATATATTCAAGATTGGAGCTCAGCAGAACAAGATCCGTGATTGCTCTCACCTCGCTAAACACAAAAAAGCACACGTCGACATCAGACTTGATATCAACGGTGCTTCCGTTATCCAACTGCCTTATTATGCTATATTTTGATTATATTAGTGTTCTATTATGATTTCAACTATTTTTTTGTTTCATAACCAGTACCTTGAATCTTCTCGTACATTCAAATTCTTGCTCCAAGGCTGTTTTGTTTACTTCTCCCTGCGGTACCACCATGCTTTGCGTCTTCTTCCGACGCTGGCTCCCCATCTGCGAAGCAGAGAAGCATAGTTGCCGGGCTGATCCTGACTGCGCGAAGATGGGGTAAATATCAGTTCGATCGGGAGAGGAAACATGCTCCATGGCGATGAGTCAGCTTCCGTCTCGTATGCGGCGATATGAACTCTGCCGCTCTCTGTTTGCATGGCGGCGAGCATTTCTGCCAATTGTTCGACATCCCGGCGATACCACTTGTGAAGACGCGAATCAATCGCACAGATGACGCGGTCTGCACGTTTGATCAGGTCAAGCACAAACGGGTCCAGCCAATTGCTGCCAATATCGATGACGACCGCGTCCGTGCGGATAAACATCAGCGACCGATACCACTGATCCGCGGAGACAAGAGAAGCGTCGGTTTCGGGATTCATCGGATAACAGATGATTCGTCCCCGCTTCCACTCCGTTATACGGTGATCATCGTTACGTTCTGTCAGATACACATATCCCTCCGGCGCCGCATCCGTCCCGCCCAACTTGAAGATGAGCTCCGGCTGGCGGGCATATTCCACGATTGAGCAGCTCATACCCGCCGATGCAATCGCTTCGGACAGGCCGAATGCGGTTCTCGTTGCGCCAGCACCCGGGTACAGCGAGCCGACGACGATATAACCAAGTCCCCGCACCTGTCCGGAAGACTGCTCAACAGTTCGGCTGAGACCGAATGCAGTTTCCCGGTTCACTTTCGATTGCAGGGCAAGGAGTTCGTCACGCACGATAGCTGCTGAAGCAGGCCGGGTCTCGGGCCTTGCGCCAAGCATGCGAACCAACAGACTGTGCAGCCCGGCGGCTACCTCCCCGCCCCTTCGCTCGGCTCCCTTTGTCTGCGGCTCCGTGCTGATAATGCCGCCGTTCAACATGTAGTTCAGCAGGGCACCAAGTTGGTAGATGTCGGTTCGTACATCGCTGGCCATGCCCATCAGCTGCTCAGGCGCCAGGAACCCCGGACTGCCGAGGCGCACTGTATCATGCAACTGATTGTGCTTATACGTACGCGAGATGCCGAAGTCGATGAGGCGAACTTCATTTCGTTCATCCAGCATGACATTGCCAGGCTTCAGATCGCGATGGATGATCGGCTCGGGCTTCATGGTGTGCAAGTAATGCAGGATATCACACAAGGCCAGGCCGATGCGTATGACCTCGTCCTCGCGCAAACGACCTTGTTCCGCGACGATGCTGGCGATTGTCCTGCCCTTCACATACTCCATGATGAGATAGGTTCGCCCGATATCCGGGAAGTGAAAGCAATCAGCCAGCTTGGGCAGTTGCGGGTGATCCAGCTTCAGAAGCATCTCCATCTCTTTCCAGTTCTGCTCGGCATCGTATGGGGCGCTGACGGTCTCCTTCACTGCCCAGCGTTTTCCCGGAAGCTTCGCATCTTCAGCGACAAATACCTTCCCCATCCCGCCTTCGCCGATACATTCAAGGATGCGGTAGCGGTGCGCCAGTACATCACCCACGCTTAATCCATCCCACATCTGTATCCCCTCCTTGCGCCAAATTAAAGAAATACCTGGCTGGCGCCAAGTCCTTCAGGACGCCGACGGCAGCTTAGTATTTCTCATGTCTTACGAGAAAGTAGGAAGGTTATACTTTCTATAAAACAAAAAAGCACACGCCTCCCTGGATTTAGGGATGCGGTGCTTCCGTCAGTTCCTATTATACAGATATTTCTACATTTTCACAATCCATATTATCAATACCTACCTTCTCCTTAATATGAGATAATTCACCTATATAAATAGTAAATTATTTCTATTTACTTTCCAATCTTATCTAATATACTAATATTGTACAATATTCCATATTATAGTAATGGAGGTTGTTATCGAATGAACCAACCATCACGAAAAAGAATCTTGTTGTTCGTAATGTCAATCTTTGGTTTGATTATCCTGCTCGGTCATCCGGGCATTACTGGGTATGCACATGAAACGAATGAGACGATTGTTAAGATCCCTGTTGGAAATGGATATGGCAAAGTTTCATACACTCCACGAATTGAAGATTATGAATTACGTGGCCCAGACAGTTTCGCCGTGTCTAATTACGGAAATTTATTTATTCTTGATACAATCGGACAAGAAGTTGAGGTTTTCGACAGTAAAGGAAATTACCTCTATACAATTACACTACCAGAGGACAAGGAGTTTTTCGACATTGAAGTGGTAGACGAAAGTACGATATATGTACTTAGCGACCTCGGAGATGTGTTGCAATATCATAAGGATGAATTGGTCCAGCATATCCAGTTTAATGTTGACAAGCAACAACGTTTGGCTCTAGGTCTTTTTAAATCAAGTCCCAAGTCAGTCGTATTGCGATATGCAGATGGAAAAGAAATCGACTTGACATCTTCCTCCAAATCACTCAGTATGGGGTACAATGGATTCACTGGAGTCAAGCATGCTAAAGGTATTCAATTGTCCAATGGAGAGCAATCTATATTAGTTGAATACGAATATGAACCAGTAGGTACGTATCCATTACAGGAAACATATACTGGTGAACAACTTGTCTTAGAAAATGAAGCGCTAATCGGTAATATGGTGTATGTAGAAACTCGTGTTGGAAAATATAAGAATGGGAAATTGGTTGAATCAGCATTGGCTATCCCAACAACAACATATGCAGTCAAGGTTCCTAGGCAATATGTATACACGACAGACAACGGCGATTTGTATCAAATGATTCTCTTGGATAACCAGGTTCTCATTCAAAAATTAGCTTTCAGTAAAGTCAGGTTGACGAATTTAACCAAAGAACTTGTATCGCAAATTAAACTACAATCTTTGGACCAGAATGTATCCATACAGTCGGTATCAGCAGCAACAGCAGTTGATCGAGCTATGGAAATGGTCCACCTTTATTGGTGGTACGATCCATCTGTTCACAAAACACCCACAACATCAACGACCAAGCCGCCTCAACACCTTGCAAACGTTACAGAGGAAACTCTTGGAATAGGCATTCCTTATGATTGGGGCGGTATGAATGGTATTGATACCGGAATTTCGGGTACCTATATCAATTTTCTTGACGGATTGGATGCAGGAAAAACAGCCGGAGACATCAATACAAGCGCTGTTTCTTCATCGACAGTTGGAGTAGATTGCAGTGGTTTTATATCTGCAGCCTACCAATTCGGAACTAAATATGGTACTTCAACATTAAATCAAGTCTTTAAAAATACAACTTGGGCCAACTTAGCAAAAGGCGATATTGGAAACAAATCCGGTGTCCATACCTGGATGTTCCTGTGGTATAACACGAATGCGAATGGTGAGAAAATTTCCATCTCTACGTATGAAGCAACAACTGACGGAACTGAAGACCGTGCCAAGTTTTGGGAAAGAACCTGGGCTGATGCTCAAACTTATACTCCGATGACAAAAAAATAAAACATTCACCTCACGGTATCTATTCGTATTGATACACTCAGTCTCAACCAGATAAATATCAAAAACGGTCAGTCAGGAGGTCTATTCCTGACCGACCGTTTCCTCTATACTCTTTTGGGATACTCCACACTCAAACTATGCCAAATATGGAGGAAGCTCCATGACTTTTAGTTTTCCATCTATCCTTTTCACTGTGTAAGTATAGACCATCCCTTCTCGAAATGATTTACCTGACTTGTCGATAAAGGTCAGATCGATTGCATACTCCTCGTTTGCCCGTATTTCATCCACTTTGATGATCGAAGCGACTGTCACTAACTGTCCGCCAGTAATCTCGATATATGCTCTGAACAGTGCTTCATGATCTTGGGCATTGATCTGCGGATGATATCCTTGCAGATCCTCGTACGTGCCGCCATAATATTTTACAGCCTGAGCATAGTTTTCTTCATACAAAGCAGAAAAGTAAGCCCTGACTACGGATTCTGGATCATCCGGGTATTCCAATGTCTCGGTTGCACATCCTGTCACTAGAAGTATCAAAAACACCAGATACCAAAACTTCTTCAAGAGCAACTTCCTCCCTTATTCTGGATACATTAACACAATACCCCTCATGATGTTTCTTTGTAAATGCCTCTTTGGAACTAAATATTGGAATTCCCTCGTTTAAGTACCTTCAGATTGTTCAATACATCATTACGCCTGGTCGCGAGCTTTCTGATATCACTAACTTCACCTTCCCATCCGTCAACTCAACAACTCTCGAAACACAACAACCCCCTCCCAGACTGAGGGATGTGGTGCTTTCGCAGCCCGTCATTTGCGATTTTTCGTCAATTATCGTACCATTTTCATAGATCACATACTTACTTGTAGTCTGATACTCGTGCGGTTCGCTCAAAACTTTAAACAACGTCCCTCAAATATGGAAACAGGAATGGCAGACTACGATATCCCCAGGAGGTACCATATGGAAGTTACTTTGACATCCATCCGACTCACTCAGGCGGATCGGGCGTTTGATCTCAGGTTCGCTTCCGCAATCATGCATGTCGTATCGGATCTGTTGGAACGAGGATGGTTCGTCAGCATCCAGGGACTGGACAACCCGGGCTTCACCGAGGCCTTGTTCGATGCGGATGACATCCGCATGCGCATGCAAGCCACCACAGCGGAAGGCATCCAACTGGAAGGCGACTGCTACGTGCATCCGCTGATGAACGCAAGCGGCGTCAACCTGAAGGGAGATGGACGCTTGTACGGGTATGAACAGCTGGCTGAACACGACTGATTATGAATAAAATTTTTCGGTGTTATTGAAAAGATGAATCGACGCTTTCAGTTCTTACCATTTACCATTTTCCTCTAGCGGATATATAATAGCTTGTGGAGAGAATCATACTATCGGAGAGGAATGAAACCGCATGGCGTCTTATGATCACATTGCGAAGCAAAATGAGATTCTGAAGAAAAGAATATCGAGCATGGTTTTGAAGGAAACCTCCAAAGGACTCAGCAGAAATGAGACCCTCCTCAAACAGGTTTCGATCCGACAACTGTACGCAATGAATCATCAAGCCCACAAATAAGTCCGGCGATCGTTCAAGCTTAAGCCATCAACAGGATGTATGTCCTGTTGTCAGACTGATATATGCCTAACTGATAGTAAAAGGCTGTCCCTCCTGCGGCAGATGTTGCACTGCCTCAGCAGGAACAGCCTTTATGCTTATCCGAATGATGATTATAATGCCTTCACCCATGGGCGCCCTCTGTCCCAATCGACAGAGACTGCCAGATCGTACAGCTTGCTGAGCCACTCGCTCGTCAGCACTTGTTCCTTCGGCCCTGCCGCGAGTAATCTGCCTTCGTGTATCAGCGCTGCGTGTGTGAAGATCGGGATGATCTCCTCGCTGTGATGCGTCACATAAACGAGCTGCAGCTCGCGATCCTCGAGACGCTGGATATCCTGCAGGAACTTCTCCCGTTCATACAGATCCAATCCTGAGCACGGCTCGTCCATGATGATGAGCTTCGGCTCCTGCATAAGCAAGCGGGCCAACATCACCTTCTTGCGTTCGCCCTGGGACAGCGTGCCAAGCGGCTGGTCGCGCAGATGAGCGATGCCGAGTTGCTCCATGAACGCATCAGCCTGCTCCACTGTTTCGCGCGGCAATTCATTGTACACGCGCAGATAAGCCATCTTGCCGGAAGCGACGATCTCCCAGACGGGATCGCGAAGCACAAACTTCTCGAGCAGCGACTGGCTCATGTAGCCGATCTCCTTGCGAACCTCCCTCACGTCAACCTGTCCATAGACGTTGCCCAATACCGAAACTTTGCCGCTGGTAGGAAACAGATAACCGTTCATCATCTCGAGCAGGGTCGTCTTCCCCGATCCGTTCCTCCCGAGGATGACCCAATGCTCGCCTTTCTCAAACTTCAGGGAAATATCATCCAAGATGACTCGTGCGTTGCGTACGAATCGCACATGCTCCATGCTGATCAATGATTCGTTCCTCCTGTAGCTGCCCGCTCCAATACATCCATTGGCATCGGATGGCTGTATATCGAGACATGTTCGGGCTTATGCTTCTGTAGTAATTGATACATATTCATTCTACCCGAAGCGCTGGAGGTATGTAAATAAATCTCATTTGCATAATAGCCGTGCTGTACCATCTGCTTGACCAGGTCATAGCCGGTCGGTTCGCCGAACCCGAGATCGTGGTCAAGAGACAGGATATTGACTTTGCAATTGCTGAGCAGAGCAAGACACTCTTCGACATTCCGCGCAAGAACAAAACCCTTCGGGCAAGGTCGAAAATCGTCCAGATAAACATTAATCATACCTTCAAACTCCTTATCAGCCATTTTGCTGACCCCTCTATCTATTTCAATACCTGAATCCGTGATCTTACAGTAGACCACATTCCTGTATTGGTATAATTTAGGGTAGAATGAGCCTAACCTTGAGAAAGTGTGTCGTTCCAACAATCCAATTCGTATCAGTAAGCTATGCGTTTTCG
>Ga0207747_1000806_pt1 | contig 28638 bp, 20 predicted proteins | sample HigsolmetaGSP11D_FD_184839 | JGI IMG/M metagenome (GOLD analysis project Ga0207747, IMG submission 184839) | High solid enriched microbial communities from the Joint BioEnergy Institute, USA - SP1-1-D (SPAdes) | ecosystem: Engineered > Bioreactor > SSF (Solid state fermentation) > Aerobic >...
GGGATGAGCTGCTCGACTCCGTCGCGGACGACCAGCGCCGTCTTCGCCTGCAGCTTCATCAGCGACTTGATCGCCTCCGAGGTGCGCCCCTTGGCCAGCGCTTCGAGCAGCTTGCCAAGCAGGATCAGCGTGATCAGAATCGCGCTCGTCTCGAAATACAGATCCGGGATATGATGCCCCACATCCGGCTGCAAGGCCCAGCGCAAGGTCAGGAAGACGCTGTATGCATAAGCAGCGGTTGTGCCTAGCGCGACGAGCACATCCATATTCGCACCACCGCTGCGCAGCGCCTTGTAGGCGCCGACATAGAAAGGCCAGCCGATCCACAGCTGGACCGGCGTGGCAAGGGCAAGCTGCGCCCAGGGATTCATGAGCCAATCAGGCACCCACAGGAACGATGTCCAGGCAAAATGCCCGGCCATCGACCAGATCAGCGGCAGCGACAGAACGGCCGAGATCAGGAATCTGACCAGCTGCCGTCTGATCTCCGCCTGGCGGCGTTCGCTTCCCTCCGCTTCATCGCGCTTCACAGCGGCTCCATATCCGAGTTGCTCCACCTTGCGGATGACGTCCTCCACCGACGCGCTGGACCCGTCAAGCTCGACGCGCGCCGTCTCCAGCGCCAGGTTCACGGCAGCATCGGCCACCCCTGGCAGCCTGCGCAGGCCTTTCTCGATGCGCGCTGCGCAGGCCGCGCAAGTCATCCCTGTGATCTGCAGATCCACCTGCGTTCTGGCCCTGTCCATAAGCTCAGGACACCACGTCGTAGCCTTGATCCTCGATGGCTTCCCGGATCTTGTCGAGATTGACCGAAGCCTCGTCATACTCTACGGTGACCCGCTTGCTGGCCAGATCCACGCTTCCCTTCGCCCCGATCTCCTTCAGCGCTTTCTCCACCGATATCACGCAATGATTGCAGGACATGCCGTTTACCGTAAGCGTTACAGTTGCCATTTTCCATTCCCTCCAGATTCAGATAGTCTGTTACACCATGTTGCCCGGTTACACTACACCAGGTTGCTCTGATGCACCATGTTGCCGGTCTGCTCTCCGTACCGCAGGTCAGTTGCACCATAAGGCTGAACGGTTAGTCACGCCCGTCTGCTTCATGCCAGACAATCTGTTGTTGCTTCACGATGGTCTGGTTATTTCATCAGCTTGTTGACGGTCGTGAGCAGTTCATCGATCACCTCATGCTCCCCGGCCATCAGCCGCTCCACCACGCAGCTCCGCATATGTCCCTCAAGCAGCAGTCGACTGACGCTGTTCAGGGCGGATTGCACAGCGGCGATCTGATTCAGCACGTCATCGCAGTACGTATCCTTCTCGATCATCGCCTTGATGCCGCGGATCTGGCCTTCGATGCGGTTGAGCCTGACAAGCAGGTTGCCTTTCCTCTCCTCCGAATGATGGCTCCTCCTGTGTGGCCCGTGCTCATGCTCCATCTTCATATACCTCCAGGGGGTATCTTGATACAACCACATCTTACTATACCCCCATAGGGTATGTCAAGCGAGCGGTTCGTATGCATGAACGTCAAACGTTCCGCACAGATTAAGAATCATCCAACCAGGCATATGGAAAGGAGAAGGAGGAAGATCATGCGAATCAAGCTGTCGAAACGCGCGCAGCATATCCTGCATCTGATGCTCATGGTCATGCTGGCAGGCATCCTGGCCGGCGCTTGCGGGATGAATGAGACGCTGATCGTCGGTGTAGAGACGGGCTTCGAGCCATTCGCCTATGTGGAGGGTGAAGAAGAAAAGGGGTTCGACATCGATCTTTGGCGATCGGCAGCAGAGAAAGCAGGCATCAGGTACAAGTTCAAGGCGATGAGTCAAGGCGAAATGATGAGTGCGCTCAAGCGCGGGGAGATCGATGTCGCCCTGGCCGGCATCACGATCAAGGAGGACCGCAAGCGGGACTTCGACTTTACTCTGCCCTATTACGATACCGGCCTCGTCATGTTGACCCTGCAAGAGAATGATTCGATCCGGAACGTCACGGACCTGAAGGGGAAGGTGGTGGCCACGAAGGCCGGCTCCAGCGCTTACGACTATGCCTCCCGGGTCAAAGGGATCAAGGAGATCCGCGCGTTCCCGGCGATCGAGCAAGCGTATGAGGCTCTTCTGAACAAGGAGGCGGATGTGGCGATCTTCGACGAAGCCAACGCGAAGCACTATATGCAGGAGCATATGCCGGGCAAGGTCAAGATCGTCGGCAACATGCTCACGAACGAGCAATATGCGTTTGCCTTCCAGAAAGGAAATCGCCTCGTCGGACGCGTGAACAACGCCTTGCGCGAGCTGTCGGAAAATGGCACCTATGAGAAGCTGTATCAGAAGTGGTTCGGCCGCAAGCCTGATTCCAGACCGGGCGATACGTAATACGGCGAAGCGTCAGACAGACGAACCCAGGACGGACTTGCCGGCCTCCGGCATCACACCCGCTTCGGACCGGACATTATCCTTGTAGAAAATGAGCGTGAACGTCGTCTCTTCCGGACCTGACTCAAAGGAAATGTCACCGTTGTTTTTCTCCATGATCTGCTTGCAGATCGCCAGCCCCAGTCCGGTTCCATCCTCCTTCGTCGTCGTAAACGGCTTGAACAGCACCCCCCTCACCTCATGCGGGATCTCCGGCCCATTGTTGCTGATGGAGATGTAGGAGGCCCGCTCGTCGCTGTAGATATCGATGCGCATCCGCTTCTCGCGATCCTGGTTCATGGACAGGGCATCGATGCCATTGTTGAGGATGTTCGAGATCACCTGCTGGAGAGCGACCTTCTGTCCATGGATGTGGAACACCTCCCGCTCATTGATCTTCAGTTCCACGTTCTCGTTGATCAGCCTCGGGCTGAGCAGGGAAATCATCGAATGAAGCAGCTGGTTGGCCGACAGATAGCTGAACGATTCCTCGATGATCTGCTTCTTCGAGAAGCTGAGCAACCCCGTGATCTGCATGTGGATGTTCTCAAACTCGCTCTCGATGATATTGATATATTTCTCGATGTTGGGGCTCGCGTCCGCCGGGATATTGGCACGGATCAGCTTCAGGAAGCCCTTGATCGACGTCAGCGGATTGCGGATCTCATGCGCCATGCTGGCGGCCATCTTGCCGATCAGCGACAGCCTGTCCTCATGAAGCTCCGTCATGTCGTTCTCCCGCTTGATCACCTCGAGCCTCGCATACTGCCGATTGATCTCGGTCTCCAGCTCATCCAGTCTGCCGATCACTTCTTTCACCACATGGATCGGGAACGGCTTGAACTCCGCGTCATTGTTGCCGATCAGCAGATGGCGCATGACCGTCATGAATATGCTGATCTTCTCGCTCGTGATCCCCTGCTCATAGAGGAACCGGCAATAATCAGGCAGGCTGGCCATCAGCTTCTGCCGATTGATCGCGCCGTTCGAATCGAAATCCAGCAAATAATCGAACAGGAACTCAAATTCTTCCGCCTTGATGATGCTCGCTATCGGTTCGTGATGCTTGCTGACCATCGACAACCATTGTTCCGTAATCTGCTGCTGGTTCTGCCGGATATATCTCACATACTTCTCCTTGTTCTCTTCCTGGGCATTGGTCCATTTCATCCCGTACATCTGTTGCTCGGCGTGCCGGATCAGAGCTTCATAAGAATCTCCGTGTACCGGGTACTGCGCGATCCCGACGGAGTATCTGACATCGCTGAGCGTATAGGTCATCTTCAGCTTCTGATGAAAGGACTGGATGATCCCCTCCATCGCCTCCAGATCCAGATCCGGGGCGATGACGACAAACTCGTCGTCGCCCAGCCGCGAGACATACGCATCCTTCGGGCAGACGGCCATCAGCGTTCCGGAGAATGTCCTGAGCAGATGATCACCGTACAGTTGACCGAGGTCATGGTTGATTTGCTTGAAATCATCCAGATCGATCAGCGCGATGCACAGAGGCCGATCATTGTTCTGCGCCTGACGCATCAGCCGGTTCAACATGCCGCGGATAAACCTGCGGTTATAGCAATCGGTCAGATCATCCTTCTTGGCCAGGTAAGCGAGATGATCATACCGCCTGCCCGCCAGCAATCCCAGCAGCAGCATCAGGAAGGCGATGGCGACCGTCCATACGGACCACCCGTGGGAAGAGACAAAAAAAACTGCTACAGTCAAGCTGGCAGCAATCAAAATTATCGTGCCTGTCATAATGAAATGCTGACCTCCTCTCCATGCAAAATCGCCGCTCGGTTCCTCATCCACCCCCTTCCTCACTATCTTCCATTTCATCTTTTATTTGGGCGCCATTCCTGAAGTTTATATATTCTCTTCTTTTTCCCCGAACCCTTTATATCCCTATAAAAAATTTAAGGCGCGGGCCGCCAGGTGAATGCGGCAGCCAGCGCTCTTCTTCAAGGCTTACTCCTTCACGGATCCAAGCACCAAACCCTTCACAAAATACTTCTGCAGGAACGGATACACCAGCAGGATCGGCAGCGCGCCGATGATGATCTGCGCAGAGGTGACGGTCTTCTGCGACATCAGCTGAAGATCCTCGGGGCTGATGCTCATCGAGGAGAAATCCCGCTGCACGATCACCGTCTGGAGATAGGTGGCCAGCGGATATTTGGAAGGCGTATGGATATAGAGCAATCCATCGAACCAGGAATTCCAGTGGCCCACCATGCTGAACACCGCAAGCGTCGCAATCGCCGGCAGAGAGATCGGAAGGTAGATGACGAACAGCGTGCGCAGATGGCCGGCGCCGTCGATCAGGGCCGCCTCCTCCAGCTCCTTCGGCACGCCGCGGAAGAAGTTCAGCAGGAGTATCGTCAGCCAGACATTGACAGCGCCGGGCAGGACAAGCACCCAGAAGGTGTTCATCAGCCCGAGATTCTGGATGACGACATAGAAAGGCACGAGGCCTCCATTAAAGATCATCGTGAAGACGAATACCCATGCGTAGATCGTCCGTCCGCGAAACGCCGAGTTCTCCTTGGACAGCGGATAAGCGGCCAGAAAGGCCAGCAGCAGCGTGAGCGCCGTGCCGACGACCGTCCGCAGCACCGAATTCCACAGGGAGGTGAGAAACAGCGGATTATTCATCGTCTTCTTGTAGGATTCCAGAGTGAATTCGATCGGCCAGAACGTGACCAGATTGGCATCGGCCGCTGACTTGGCGCTCAGCGAGACGGCCAGCACATGCACGAGCGGGATCACGCACAGAACCGCGATGAGGGCCATCCCGATGTTGTTAAATACGGTGAAGACGCGGTATTGCCAGGTTTTGTGATACATGAGTTCCCCCCCAGAGTCAGAAATGTTCAGGACATCGGCGGCAGCTCTAGAAGATGCGATAATTGGCCCATCGGTAGGCGATGTAGTAGGACAGGCAGATCAGGATCATGCTGACCACTGACTTGAACAGGCCGATCGCCGTGCCGAAGCCGAACTCGCCGCTCAGGATGCCGACCCGATAGACGAAGGTGTCGATGATGTCCCCTTTCTCATACACGAGGGGATTGTACAGATTGAAGATCTGGTCGAAGCCAGCGTTCAGAATATTGCCCAGCGACAGCGTCCCCACGACGATCGCGATCGGGATCATCGCGGGTATCGTGATGTAGATCGTCTGCTTGAAGCGGCTCGCCCCGTCCACCTCCGCCGCCTCATACAGCGTGGGATTGATATTGGCTAGCGCCGCCAGGAAGACGATCGTGCCGAAGCCGAATTCCTTCCACACATCGGAGACGATCACCGTCACGCGGAACCAGTTGCCGTTTCCGAGGAAGAACACCTGCGGCAGGCCAAGCGCGGCCAACATACGGTTGACGATGCCGCCGTCCGTCGACAGAATATCCAGGAGGATCCCCCCGAGGATGACCCAGGACAGGAAGTGCGGCAGATAAACAAACGTCTGCACGATTCGCTTGAACACCTGGATGCGGATCTCGTTCAGAAAGATCGCGAAGGTGAACGGCACGAGCAGATTGAAGATGATCTTCAGCCCCGCGATGAGGAGCGTGTTCCAGATCACCTGCAGGCTGTCCTTGCGCTCGAACAGGAATCGGTAATTGTCGAGGCCGATCCAGTCCGAGCCGAGTATGCCGAGCCATGGCTTGAAGTCCTGGAACGACATGACGATTCCCGCCATCGGGATGTAGTTGAAGATGGTCAGGAAGATGAGCGATGGCAGAATCATCAGATGAAAGATCCACGTCTTGCGAAGATAATGCCTTGCCGTCTTGCGCGGCAGCGCTTGCCCGGTTGCAGGCTTGCTCTCAAGCGCAGGTTCCAATTCCATTCGGGCCCCTCCCCACTATGTACAGAAATCCCGGCCGGGTCAGGCCATCCCTGGCTGATGCCAGCTCCTTCAGTACGCCAGCAGCAAGGAACCGGCAACTCCCCGGGCCGATGAATCCGGCCCGCCAAGAAGCGGCCCGAAGGCCGCCTCTCTGGTCCAACCGAGACTATTAACCTGTTGTTTTCTTGTACCAATCGTTGACTTCCTTCGTGATCTGGTCGCCGCCTCCGGCCTTCCAATCCTTGACGAACTGGTCGAAGGCGTCGAGCGGCTTCTCGCCATAGATGATGGCGTTGAACGTCTCGCGCTCCAGCTTCTGCAGATAATCCCACTTCGTCTTCATCGTCTCGGTAGGCGCGCCGACGAACATATTCTTCTTCGAAATCTCCTCCTGCTCAAGCAGCACGACCGCGGCGTTGGCGGTTTCCGGACCGTAGTAGAGAACAACCTCCTTCTCCCGGACCGTCGTCGGTTCCTTGCCCGTTGCCAGATTGAGCAACGCCTTCATCTGGGCGTCCGGGATGCGGGCCCCGTCGCGCACGAGGAAGTATCTGAGCGGCGCGGTGACCGAGCCGCCCGGCACGTCATCGCCGGTCAGCAGATTGCCGTTCTCATCGAACGCATAGTCGTAGCCTTCGAACACCCCATGCTCGAACACGCCTCCAACCGGCGGGTCCGCCAGATGCTCGAACAGATAGTTCTGGTACGTGAAGAACGCTTCCGGATGCTTCATGTCCTTGTGCAGCAGGGTGACGCCGTTGGTGAAGTGCGTGCCGTGGCGCATCGCCGTGCCATCCGGCCCCGTCGGGATCCTGTGCGGCTTCCAGACGGCTCCCTCGACATTCTTCGCCGTATCCAGCAGCGGCCAACCGCTCATCCAGTATGGGCCCGGGATGATGCCAACCTTGCCCGCCACCGCCGGTTCGGCTGTCTTGTTCTCATCCCAGAGCGCCGCCTCCTGGGGAATGTATCCCTTGTTCAGCCATTCCTTCAGCTTGGCCAGTCCCTGCTTGATACCCGGATGTACGGAGCCGTACTCGAGGGATCCATCGGCCGCCAGATTCCACTGTTCCGGCAGCGTGCCGAACATGCCGAACACCCAGGAGGGATCGGACATCCACGTGTTCATCGAATTCTTGAAGCCGATATCCAGCGGGATCACTTCATCCGGTGACAGACCTTGCGGGTTGTTGTACTTGAACGCCTCCATGACCGCCTCCAGCTCTTCCAGCGTCTCCGGCGCCTTCAGCCCGAGAGCATCCAGCCAATCCTGGCGAATCCAGAGCAGGTAGTCATGGTTGTAAGCGTAATCGAGCACCGGTATGCCGTAGCGCTGGCCGTCCTTCATATAAGGCAGCCAGACGTTCGGATCCAGATCCATTGCCTTCTTCCAAATGTCGTTCGCATAAGTGTCAAACAGCGAACCGACTTCCCGGTACATGCCGGAATCGATCAGGTCATGCACGAGCTGCGTATCGCCGGCGCCCAGGGTGACGACCTCGGGCATCGGCTGACCGGACGTCATCGCCAGCCTCAGCTTGGTGGCGAACGCTCCGTTCGTATCGGTGACGGACCAGAGCGACTCGATCTTGATGCCCAGCGTCTCCAGCGCCCATCTCGTCGCCACGTTGTTCTCGATCGTCTCTCCGTTCTTGAACGTCAGCGCAGGGTCTACGCCCCATGCCGTCGTGATCGTGACGGGCGGATCGTATTTGTCGCGGTACGGGCTCCCGGACTGATCGCCGGAGCTGCCGCCGGACGTCGAACCGCCTGATGAACCGCCGGTCGCTGTTGTGCCTCCCGTTGGCGAGGCGGGTTCGTTCGGTCGGTTCGAGCAGGCAACGAACAGCGAAATGACCATGATCAAGCATAATGTCATGAACATTGCCTTTTGAAGCTTCGTTTTCATTCGTGCTCCCCCTAACCCTGTAAAATGATTACAAATTCATTATAGGAAAGCACGTTTCGCCATCCTATGTCACGATGCGAACATTTCTGCATCTTTCGCAACCATCTTCAGGCGGGCATTAGACCAGCCTCGATGCCGGCCTTCCTTCGCTCTCGCCGCCCTTCACCCACCTGTCTCACGGAACTCTGCTGGCGTCAGGCCATAGTATTTCTTGAACATCTTGCTGAAATATTGCGGATTCTGATAGCCAAGCTCGCTGGTGATCTCATAGATTCTCCGGTTCGTATGCTTGAGCAGATACAGCGCCCGCTCCATCCGCATACGGATGATGTAGTCGCCAAGGTTCTCGCCGGTAACGGATTTGAACACCTTCGACAGATAGACCGGATGGAGATAGACGCGGTCGGCGATTGTCTTCACGGAGATATCCTGGCCGAGCATGCTGGCCACCAGCTGCTTCACCTGATTCACGATATAATGCCTGGCATGCTGCTCCTGCCTGGACAGTTCTTCCTGCATCCGGCCCAGCATCTGCTCCGTCCACTGCCGAAGCTCATCCAGCGATTGCATCGCGCCCTGGTCGAGGAGCCAGTCATGCCCCAGCTGATAGATCGAACGCCCCTGCTTGTGCGCCGCGTACATGAGGGCATTGTTGACCGTCAGGTAGACTTCGTACAGATTTTCCCTCGTATAGTTGCTTCGCGCGAGCAGGGAGAACACTTCCTCCAGCTTGCTGCGCAAGGCATCCCATTGCTGCGCCTCCGCAAGATAGAGCAGGGTCGGCGGCCGGTGGAGCACTTCCAGGAACAGCTGCGGCGATCCGGCCATGGTCCGTTCTTCCACAAGATAGATCTCCTTCTCCAGCGGATCCTTCTCCAGCATGCAGAAATAGCGAAGACCGTGACGATAGGCGCTTTCGATCGCGTCCGGGAAACAGAAGCTGTTGGTCACCACGACCGATATATCGCCGCGCAGATACTCATTCACATTCCGCCGGAATACCGGCAGCATCTTCTTCAGCAGCGCCCGTTCATACGCATCCCGTTCGCCCTGCTCCGCCAGCCTCGCCAGCTCCGGCCGCAGCATGGCGATGATCGTAAGGCACTCGTGCGGAGACTGGCACGACCAGACATGGAAGCACTCCGACAGCACTTCCTCGGCGATGTTGCCGATCGCATACTCCATCAGGGCGAGCGATTCCTTGTCCAACCCTTCATAATACGTTCCCAGCTGCACCAGCATCATCACCGCCCGCTCGCCTGCCGCAAGCGGGATCTCATAGCTGACCAGCCGTTGCTCGACCGTCTGACGGGACATGCGCCGTCCGAGCAGCAGCTCGCGCAGCAGGTTGTTGCGCAGGATCGACAGATCGGTCTTGCGCTCGTAGATCAGCCGGTAATATTGCTCGACCTGCGCCCATTCGTCCCGAAGCGAATCGATGGCGCTCGAGAGCGAAGCGATGAATTCCTGGTCGTCCACCGGCTTCAGCACATAATCAAACACCTGCAGCTCAATCGCTTTCTTGGCATAATGAAATTCCGAATGCCCGGTGAGCAGCATGCACCTGAGATTCGGCCACTTCGCCTGGGCCGTCTCGATCAGCTTGAGGCCGCTCATCTCCGGCATCTGGATATCCGTCACGAGGATATCGATCTGATGCCGCTCGAGCAGCTCCAGCGCTTCCAGCGCGGATTCCGCCTGGTAGACGTTTCTGACCCCCAGCTCTTCCCACGGGATCGTCGCCTTCAGACTTTCCGTCACATAGGCTTCGTCATCAACCAGTAAGACTTCGATCATATGTCAGAGCCTCCCCCATCAGCCGGTCTTGTTCATCTTCATGCCACATGAGACTGACCTTCAGGCCGCCCAGATCGGAGCGGGCCAGATGCAGCTTCGCTTCCTCTCCATAGCGCAAGGTCACGCGCTGCCTGATATTCCACAGCCCGCATCCCATTTCTTCGTCCATCGGTTGCCTGAGACGCTGCTCCAGCGACTGAATATCCTCGTCGCTCATTCCCCTGCCGTTGTCTTCCACGACGATGCAGACCAGGCTGCCCGTGCGATATCCGGTTATGCGGATCAAGCCCGCCCCGGCCTTCGCTTCGACGCCGTGTACGACGGCATTCTCCACCAGCGGCTGGATGAGCAGGCGGGGGATCAGCAGGCCGTTCATGTCCGGCTCCAGATCGATCATGTAGTCCAGCCGCTTCTTGCGAAGCTTGTGAATCTCCAGATAATTGCGGATAAACTCGATCTCTTCTGCCAGGGTGGCCAGTTCCTTCTCCTGACGGGTCGTGTACCGGTAATAGCTCGCCAGATTTTGCGACATGGCGATCACCGCCTGCGTGTCCTTCAGCTTGGCCATGCTGGAGATGAAAGAGAAGCAGTTATAGAAGAAATGCGGGTTGATCTGTGCCTGCAGCTGCTTCAGGCGCGCCTCGCGCACGTGGATTTTCTCCAGATATACCCGCTCGAACAGCTCCTGGATCTGCTCCACCATCGAATTGAAGCGGACGAACACGAAGCTGAATTCGTTCTTCCCCCTGGGCTCAAGGCGGATGGAGTAATCTTCATTTTTCAACCGCTGGAAGCCCCTGATGAGCTGCTTGAGCGGAACCTGCACCTGGGCATAGAGCATATACGCGGTGATGCTGCTCATGAGCAGGAGCGCGACCACGGATGAATAGAACAGGCGATTGGACTTCTCGATCGGCGCCATCACTTCCGAGAGCGGCATGTAATCGATCAGGTACCAGCCGATCACGTCAGAATAGACGATGTGCACCATATACTTCTCGCCGTTGATCGTGACGATCTCGCTCTTGATCGGCTCGAGCCCGCTCTTGTCGAGCCTGGCCACAAGCTCTGCCGCCAGCGCGCGATCGGCGCTGCGATTGAAGATCAGGCCCACATCCTCCCGATAATAGAACGGATCGCGTCTGCCGTCCTGCTTGAACTGATCCAGCATCTTCTCGATGTTGCGGCTGGAGAATTGCACCTCGATGATCAGATTGGGCTGGGCGACGGTGCGATAGGAATAGGGAGATACGGTGACCAGCTTGAAGGTGTAGTTGTTGTCGCCGTCCGGGACCACCTGCCAGACGCCGCTCTTCAGATCGGCCATCAGCTCCCGGTGGTCGTATTCTTTAACATCATTAACCGAGATGACGCGCCGCATGGCGGGCGAATAGATCAGGATATGGCTGACGAAATCCGATGAGCTCTGCTGGATATTGATCTTCGACTGGATGCGTTTCATGAGATTGATCTTGTCGAGGTCGAGGTATTTCTGATAGGTCCAGATGTCCCTCAGATTGGAAATGTCGGAGTCCTGCAGCAGCAGATTCGGCCACAGGGACAGAAGACCGATGTTTGTGTTGATCTGGTTCTGGAAGAAGATCAGCTGGTTCGTGTTGGACTGGGTCAGCTCGGTGGCTAGCACATGGGTGCTTGTCCTGTTGGAATAGAAGTAAAGCACCACGATCGGGATCAGCAGGATCACGTTCAGGAGGACCAGTTTTCTGAACAAATTATACCTGGGCATTCGGGCAGCATCCCCTTGTCTTCTGCATCTGCGCATTCTGTTCCCAGCTGTTCAAATCGTATATGTCTTGCATGAGTTTGAATCTATTATATTTATTATAAATCACAGAATATGACACGATTGAAATATATCTGCACTTTTTATAGCTTTTTTGCGGAAGACCAGCCGCATCTCCTGACCGGTCTACCTTTCACATATGCCGGCACGCTCCTCATGAAAAAATCTCCTTTGTGAAAAGGCATCGATACCCATCGACCTCGTCACAAAGGAGATTGAATATGGGAGACAGATCATTCACGTAAATGTTAATCGCCGGGTGGTCAGAGCGAACGTTCACAGATGCACGAGCAGACCCGTAACCTGCTGGGCGTACCAACGAATGAGGAAGTCGTTCGGGTGGTTGATATTATTGCCGGTCAGGTCCTGATAACTTTTGCGCAAGAGCAGCTGTTCATGAACGGAGGACATATCGGCCATCGCCACGCCGGCACCGGTCAAGCAGCGAAGCACTTCCCGGTATTCCTTCTGACAGCCGGCAAACATCGACTCCGGATTCGCCAGCATCGGAGACACAAGTATGAACTCCGCCTGCGGGTTCAACTCGCGGACGTCATCCATCATTGCCCGGATATTCGACTGGAATGCGTTAGGAGTCAGCCGTTTGGTACCGTCGTTCATGCCGAAGGCCAAGATGACCAGATCAGGCCGATGTTCGGAGACGAGGCGCCGTACATTGCTCACGCCCCACTCGGTATCTTGTCCTGAGAGCGCATGATTGCTGAACTGTATCGGCGTGCGGTATATCCATCTAAGCGTTTCCGCCACCAGTTCACCCCAACTTGGCATGTGAGGCTCGACCGGATGTTGTCTTGAGGCAAATCCATATAATCTATCCTCATGGTGGAATCCCTGACAGACATGATGGCCGCAGGCTCAAAAAGCAAACCTGCTTCCGGTGAACCCGTTGAATCGGCCACCATCAGCACGGATTCGTCATAAATGATGTCCGACTGCCACAGCGGTGTCATCCACCGTTGCAATTGTTCGGCAGCAATCACCAATCAACCCTCCGCATGCTGTCACCTTAATTGAGCAGATCTTTCTCTTTGAAAATGCCCCACACAAACGCTTTTTCCACATGACCCTTGATAATGTTCCCCTGTTCGTCCGTTTCCAGCAGCTTGGCCATGTATTCGTTCCAGCGCTGATTCACTTCCGATCTCTCGTACAGATCGTAGCACTCCTGGCTCGGAGCGACCTGGTACAAGAACAGAGTAGGCTCCTGATAGTAGATGATCATATGCAGATTGTATTGGTTCAGGATCTCTACCACTTCGGGCCAAAGCTCGTCGTGAGCTTTTTTGTACTCCTCATAGCAGCCTTTGCGAACCGTCAACGTATATGCGCGTTCAACCATTGCTTATCCTCCATAATTATTCATTGTGATCAGTTAACAAGTGATCTGCCGATGTTGCTGGCATCATGGCCTCCTGACTTTCCGCTATGATCACATTGACCTTTCTTCTCCGCAGACCGTCCAGTATTTCGGGAGATGCTTTATCGTCGGTGATGACATGGTCGATATCATCCCAACTGGCCACCTGGGTCAGATGCTGCACCTGGAACTTGCTGTGATCACACAAAATGTAAGTCTCGTCGGCAATTGAAATCATCTTTTGCTTGATGATTGCCTGCATTTCATTTGATTCGCTGATTCCGCTTTCGATGTACGCTCCCTTGCTGGATATAAACGCTTTGTCGACATGATAATTGAGCAGCGACCGCTCCGCCAACGGTCCGATAAAGGACATGGAACGGTTGGTCAAAATGCCTCCCGTGGCGATGACCTGAATCTTCTCCTTGGCATTCAGCTCAACAATCACCTTGACCGAATTGGTGATCACGGTTATCGGAATATCCGGCACAAGTTTGGCCATGTACCACGCGGTAGAGCTTGCATCAAGCACGATGCGATCATGCGGGTTGATGTGTTGGACGGCTTCCCTGGCGATCCTTCGACCGATGAGTACATCATCGTCAGTGATTTTCTGAAAATGATCGAAATTTATGCAGCTACCATCATCGAATGGTGCGGAGCGGAAAAAGCGTAAACAATTTCGCGCATCAACGGCAGAAATGGAAAATAGATCATAGATATGGATCAAATCAAAACCCAGGAATGCTGGTATACCAGCATTCCTGGGTTTTTTCTATTTGCTCAATTACAGTTCAATCAGTCCCCGTCGCTCGTTGTAAAACTCTTCACAGCCGTCTTTGGTAATGCGAATAACGTCTTCAACGCGCAGCCCCATTCTCTTCTCCGCACTGCCAAGATAAACGTCCACAGCAAAGGTCATGTTTTCTTTCAATATCCATTCCGAATGTGACTCCATCCACGGCGGTTCCCCTTCCATCAAACCCGTGCCGTGGCAGGGGCCGTACAGAACCCAATCGTGGTAGCCCAATTTTTTCATCTCATTGCGGTATGCTTCATCGACTTGCTTGGCCGGAATGCCTGCCCTGACCGTACGCAGGATCGCCTGTTGGCCTGCAAAGCCCGCCTCGATGAGCGATTTGATCTCCGGAGACGCTTTGCCGAACACGAGCGGGCGTCCGATCGTCGACGTATATCCGGCAACCCGGCAACCGACCTGCACTTGAATGATTTCACCGATACCCAGCGGCTTATGTCTGGGACGGCTGATCGCCTGTTCCGAACCTTCGCCGGACAGCGTCCACATCGGGTACGCTTCCGCCTCCGCTCCGGCATCATACATCGCGGCCAGCGCAATGCCTCGCACCTGCGTTTCCGTCATCCCTGGACGTATGTTGGCCAGAACTGCTTCAAAACCGATCTTCGCGATCCGGTTCGCCTCGCGCATGATGTTTAGCTCGTTTTCGCTTTTGATGCTCTTCAGATTATTGACGATTCGATCCGCCTTGACCACTTCAACGTTGTCAAACTCCTGAATCGCCTCGCGGATGGCTTCCATCACGATGTGCGAGATGACACCCCAACCTACCACGCCGAGGCGTTTCAATGGGGCTCCTCCCAGTATCTCACGGAACACATCAGCAAGTTCACCGATCTTGGCGTCCGGATAATCCGGTTCGGATGATTCACGGAATGCGCGCAGTCTGCGAATGTTCGGAATTTTGGACCGGTCCTTCGCGTACGTCATGCTTTCCGGCCCGATCAGCAGGAAAGGCTCTCCCTGTTTCGGGATGAGTACGCCGGCTGTTTCAAAAGAAGGCCAGTAATCCGAAAAATAACGAACATACTGGGGTTCAGCTTCAATCGATCCCAGGATGATGACTGCTGATCATTTCGGCTGTCTTCCTTTGACTCCATATTTCGTGCGAAGAGCATACAATTCATCCACTTTGTCGGCGGGTATTTCGTCGATGCTGCCCAAGCCTTTGGCAAGATGTATTACCTTGCACAACAACTCCAGGGACTCCATCTTGTAATAAGCGGTCATCAAATCTTCGCCGACGGCAACGACGCCGTGATTTTTCAGCAGAAATACATCGTGGTCTTGCAAAATGGTCATCAAGGACAACGCCAGTTCTTCAGTGCCTGGTGTGGCATAGGGAGCGATTGGCACTCTGCCAAATTCCAGCACCGCCTCAGGAAGAATTGGGCGATCGAGCGCGATTCCAGCCACGGCAAACGCAGTCGCATAAGGCGGATGGGCGTGCACGACAGCCCGCACGTCGGGGCGCCACTCGTATATTTTCAGATGCATGGGGATTTCGGAGGAAGGCTTGCAGTGTCCTTCGATCAGTTGTCACTGAAAATCCACCACCGTAAGCATGTCTTCGGTCATGTCGGCTTTATTGGTTCTCGTCGGTGTCACCAACACGCGATTGTTATCCAGGACGGCGCTGAAGTTGCCATCATTCGAAGCCACCCAGCCGTTGTGATAGACGCGTTTGCCGATGTCCAGCATGATTTTGGCAAGTTCACTCTTGTTCTTCATTCCAGATGGCGACACTCCTTTACGTCTCGATGTAGGTTCAATCCAAGTGTTTGCTCGAGCGATTTGCATCATTTTGAGGTACTTTTCCTATTGGATTCCTCATGCCCTTTCTGACCGCTCTACATATTGACGCGACATCAACGCTGGGGCAGGCTCAGCAACTTCTCCTCCTCTCTCAGCGATCGTATAAACGCTAGTTATTTGGTTTTTGTGCATAATTCTTGTTTGTTTATGTTGATTCTAGTTAAATCATACCATGCTTTCCTTGGTTTTTTTGAATATATATTTGGATTTTTTTGTGTTTTTTATTTGATGCTACAAGTGGGCTTTCGCACCTCCCATGAACGGACTTCTCTGGCAGCTTATCTGGGCACGTAACAATGACAAAGACCGACCAGATGAACCATCCGGTCGGTCTTCATTCTGCTGTGTGTGCGCCCCGGCACGCTTCCGGTCACTGCAGGAACTCTTGCGACCTGCGGATCATGGCGTCCACTGCCGATGCATGAGCTCCAGCAGCCGACCGATGATCACCGCCGCTTCCGCTCGGGTCGCCCGTCTGAGCGGCTGGAATTCCCCGCTTCCGGTTCCTTGCATCACGCTGGCACGTAACAACGTCTCAACCGCTTCGCGCGCGTAACCTGCGATATCTTGCTCATCCCGATAGGCAGCTTGCGGTCTGGTCTCCGGCAGGTCGATCTCGAGCGCGAACGCCAGTCGCACGATCATCACCGCCATATCCTGACGCGTGATCGGATCGTTCGGGGCGAACCGTCCGCCGCCCACACCCTTCACGATGCCGTGCGCCTCTGCGGCGACAATCGCATCATGCCAGGGGGAGCTTGCATCGACGTCGGTGAAGCTGGCCTCGTGCGAACCTGCCTCCAGCCCGAATGCCGCGGCCAGCATCGCGGCGAACTCGCCCCGCTTGATCGGCTGCAGAGGCTCGTAATGCTCAGCGGCATGGACGTCGATCACGCCTCTGGCCGCCAGCATCCCGATGGCGCGCGACGCCCAGGGGATGGCGGGGATCTCCTTCGCCGCCTCGCCCGCATGCTTCGCGGCATAGAGGCTGAAATGCCTTGCGGCGAACCGCACCATGCCCGTTTCCTCGTCATAGACGCTGTTTGGAACCGGCTCCCAACGGCCTTCCTCATCGATATAATACACGACGATCAGGTGCGGTTCTTCTCCAGAGCCCGGCGCGTACGGGAAGCTGACGAGCACGCTGCCTGCCCCGAAGCTGCTCGGATATTCGCCATTCATGCTCAGGCGGAACTCATAGGCGTCATGCTCGCCAAGCTGCTCCTGCACATGCTCGGGCAGCCTGGACTTGTCCGCCTTCGCCATCGACAGTTCGACATGGCCTGCTGTTCCCTTGAGCTGTTCCGCCAACCAGGCCGCTGAGATCGTGATCTCGGCGATGTCGGACCTGAGGACGATCCGCTCGATGCCTTGATCGTAAGCATGTGCGATGTGTTCCGCAGACAGCGAAGCGGCCGCTCTTTCACCTTCCGCCTGCAACTCAACCACGACGACTTTCTCTGCTTCCGCGGCCTCCAGCTCTTTCAGCAGATCGATCGGAACATAATCGCTTTCACCCGATCGGTCTGCATCGCTGCCACGATGGTCGTCGCTGCCTACGTTATCGCTGCCGTTATCAACGCCGCTGTTATCGCCTCCATTATTACCTCCGCTGTTGTCATCGCCCTCTTCGCCATCGTCGTTGCCGCCGCCGCTGTCATCATCATCGTGGCCGCCTTCCTCGTCGCCCCCGCTGTCGTCTTCGCCTCCCCCTTCTTCGGGATCGATGGGCGGTTCAGGCAGACTTACGCCCAGATAACCCAGCTGCACCTCATCGATGTTGGTCCAGTTGCCGGTGTTGCCATCGCTGTAGAATCCTATCGTCAGCTGTCCGCTCGTCACTTCCACCTGCAGGCTGAACTGCACCATCCCGCTTGTGGCCGGGATGTCGATCCGCACTTTGTCGCCTCCATGGTCCTTCGCATACATGTAGTGCTCATTCAACCCGCCATTGTAGAACCATGCCGAGAGCCTGTAGTAGCCGTTGTCCAGCCCGGTCAATGTCTGGCTCACATCCGAGACGTATGGCTGCTCCAGCCAGGTGGACAGCACGTAGTTGCCATCTGTCGCCTGAGCGTGATACTGGATATAAGTCGCGTTCTTCGTACTCTCGACATCCCACTCCGGGATGATCGTCCGGTCGCTCTCCACTCTGGTCTCGAAGCCGTGGTTCCTGATCGCAACCGGCGTCATCAAGCGGATATCCGCACGCTCCGTGGTCTTGCGCGCCCTTACGCTGATACCGCTCGCCACCCCGTCCAGATAGCCGCTCGCTGAAGCTCGAAGCATATAGTCCGAACCAGCCGGCACCGAATCAATGGTATATCTGCCCTCCGCGTCCGTTGTCGCCGTGTAGGTCGCGTCGCCTTTCGCGGCCACCACTTCGGCTCCGGCCACAGGCTCGTTGCTGCTGTTCGTGACCTGTCCCGAGATCGCGCCAAGGCTCGACAACAGCACGATATCCACGCCTTCTGTTCTCTGACCGATGGCGACTGACACACCGGACACACTTGCTGACTCATAGTGTTCCCTGGCCGCCGTCACGACGTAGCCCGTACCTGCCGGCACGTTCTCAATCTCGTATGCTCCGGTCGCCGAGGTCACAGCCGTCAAGGTCTGCCCCTGTGCGGCCACGCTGACGGTCGCTCCCGGGATCGGATGACCTTCCTCCGTTGTCACGGTCCCGGCGATCGTGCCCGAGTTCAACGCGATGACCAGATCGTCCGCCTCCGTCAACATGCCGATCGTCACACTAACTCGAGATACAGACGACTCAGTATATCCCGGCTTCGCCGCCACGAGCACATACCCGCTTCCAGCAGGGATGTCATGCAAGGTATATGCGCCTTGCTCGTCCGCGGTCGTCGTGAACGTATCCTCACCCGCTGTGAGGGTGACTGTTGCTCCGGAAGCCGGATGGCCCTTGTCATCCCGAACCGTCCCCGTGATCTTGCCTCCTGTCACGAGGATGTTCACCCGTGATGCGTGCTCGCCATACCCCAATTCCGACACGGTCGCTGTTCCGCTGCTGTAGCCCGCCTTGCTGGCCGTAATTGTATAATCCTTGCCCGGAGGCACGCTCGGCAGCAGATAATTCCCCCACTTGTCGGTGAATACGGTGTAGGTGGTATCCTCATCCACGTTCAGGTGGACAGTCGCACGCGCGATGCCACGGCCGTCAACGCCTCGCACCACACCGCTGATCATGCCGTCTGTTCTGCCTTCCGTATTGTACAGGTAGGCGTCATGCACCGGCAGCAGCTTGCCCTCAAAGTCGAATAAAGTTGTATTGGACACCACGTTCACGTCAGGCTGATCGTCCGCCTCACGGATCGCCCAACCGACGCCCGGCACCGCGATCATGATCGGATCCCAGTACAGATCGCCGATGACCCTGCCGTTTCCGGAGCTCTTCAGGCCGTTGAACAGGTCGATCATGAAATTTTTCTGGCCTTCGGGGGTGCTTGTGGCATTCGGATAGGGTCCGTTATGGGTCAATTGTCCGGGATCGCCGTTCGGAAGCGTGGCATTCCACTTGTAACCCGTCTCCATGACGAGGATATCCTTGTCGTATTTGTCACTGATATAGTTGAAGAATGCCACGGCCTCCTCCACCGTCTTGTTCGTCCAGAACGGATAGTAGGATGGACCGATCACATCATACTCCACCCCAAGCTCCTCCATCTTGTCGAAGAAGGTGACATACTTGCCGTAGTTGCCCGCATCGTCCAGATGCAGGACAACTCTGGAAGACGGAGAAACCTCCTTCACCGCCTGATATCCCGCCTTCAGGAATGTGGCCAGATGCGCCCAATTCGCGCCCGCAGCTCGGCCATACGGGAAGAGGATGCCGTCCTGCATCTCGTTGCCCAGCGATACGAATTCCGGAGTCGTCCCCTGATCGACCATCGCCAGCATGACATCCTTCGTATAGTCGTAGACGAGCTGGGCGAGCCTGCTCACGATCTGCGCCTCATCGCTCAGCTCTTCGATCGCTTCACGCCACTCATGCGGGATGATCTGCGTCGCGCCGTTCGTCCAATAATCGCTGTAATGGAAGGTCAGCTGAATTTGCAAGCCTGCTGCTTTCGCGCGACGGGCCAGATGGAGAATATCCTCCTTGTTCATGATCCCTTCCGGGCGGTAGTAGCTTCCGTTCCCCCGTCCCTTGCCAGGATCGTTATACACTCTCAGCCTGACGATGTCGTGGCCGTTCTCCTTGAGGATCAGGAACAGATCCTTCGGATTGCCGTCCCGGTCATAGAACACGCCGCCGCGCGACTCCACATGCGTCAGCTCAGAAACGTCTCCGCCCTTCAGCAAGCGATATGGTTGATCCTCCTTCACCAGCTCCACCCGGTCGATCTTCGCCCACGCTCCGGCAGCAGCCTTGGAATGAAGGCCGATGACAGCCGTGCCGTCCGTTACCTCGATGCCTCGCACATGTACTTTCGTCCATCCGTCCTTGATCGGAATCGCTGTCCGCGCTTCTGACCTGCCTGTCCCTCCGCCGAACAGGTAGATCGCCTCTTGTCCGCCGCCGGTTTGCGCCCATGCCGTAAGCGTGTAGTACCCGTTCTCCAGATCGTTCAGCTGCTGGTATGTTCGCACCTCATAGTCATGATCCGCCCAATGCGTCAGGGCATAGTTGCTGTTATAACCGGGACCGCCCGCGAAAGAAGCGCTTGTGTCGCCCAGTTCATCCCAGCCGGTGATGGTGTCGGTTTGCCCGCCATCTTCCTCGAAGTCACTGTTCATGATCTGCACCTTGTCCGAGTCCTCTTCCTGGCTCAATGTAAGTTCCACCAGATCGATGTTGGCCCATGCGCCACCCTTGGCGGATGCATAGAAACCGATCTTCAGGCTGCCGCTTGTCACCTTGATTGTCAGTGAGAACTGCGTCCAGTTTCCATTGTTCGGGATGGGGACAATCTCCGGTTCCTCATCTCCATCCTGGGCATACATATGAATGTCGTTAAATTCTCCTCCCCTTGCCGCCCAGGCGGACAACGTGTATTCCCCCTCCTCAAGGCCGGTTATCGTCTGGTAGGTATCGGCCTCATAGTCCTCCTCGCTCCAGTAATTGAGATTGACGTTCCCTCCGCCGGGAGGACTCCAGCCTGTTCCGTTCCGGATCGCACTGCTGCCGTTCGTTTCCCAGAAATTCAGGTATTCCTCGAAGCTGTGATTCGGGACGGGTATGCTCTGTGCTGCTGCCAGGGGCTGTTTCCATTGCGGCCATATCATCGCGGATTGCATCATGACCAGCAACGCTGACAGAAATACTTTACCGATCTTCCCTCGCATTTGCCTCTTCTCCCCTTTACACGTGATTTCGATACTTCCGCACATTTAATGTAAAAGTTTTGAAGCGGCAATTGTACGGCACAAAACCAAGATTTTCGCTCATATTGCAACCAGTTGCTGGCCTCCCCGCCCCTCGGCGCAATATCCCCATCGTTCAGGTCTATCTCCCTTTCAGCACCCTTTGATCTTTACCCCATTCATTCAGGTTACACTGACTATCCCGCTCCCTCTGCGCATTATCCCCTTTACTCAGGTCTCCATCGGGATTGATTTGGCAACATCCGTCTGGCCGTGGAACCGTTCTTCGGTCTGAAAAATAGCAACTCTATCCACTCCCCCTGAGCTATTGGGATAATGATCAGATGCTGTGCGGACCCAACTGTTCCTCTGTTCGCCACCTGAAATATTGGGATCATCATCGGATGATGTGCTGCTCCTCTGCACGCCGCCTGAAGCATTGGGATAATCATCGGATGACGGTGCACGACCCAAACTCTTCTTTCCGCCTGAAATTTTGGGATTATGCACCGAGCGCCTGAACAGTCACAACCATGCACACCGAGATCATCAAGTAATAAAAAAACGCCATCACCAACAGGTGACAGCGCAGGTATGGGCAATTGTAATAACGCGGGGGACAACTGGCTAAAACGTCAGATAAAACGCAAATGACCATGATCTGATCGTATCTACAGAATCGGGGACAGGAGCCTCGCGATCGATTCCCGGAAACGCAAGGATAACGGACGCTTCTTGTACTCCTCCAGAGTCAGCTGGTCGCAATGCTCGAGGTCGTCCAGGAAGATGCGCGCCAGCCTGGCCGCAGTGGCGCTGTCGTAGATGATCGCATTGCTCTCAAAGTTCAGACGGAAGCTGCGAATGTCCATGTTCGCCGTGCCGACAGAGGCGACCTCGCCATCGACGACGAGCGTCTTGGCGTGCAGGAATCCCTTCTTGTAGACGTAGCAAGACACGCCCGCTTCCAGCATATGCTCGAAGTACGAGATGGAAGCCCAGTAGACGAATTTGTGATCGGGCTTGCCCGGCATCATCAGGCGCACGTCCACGCCGGACATGGCGGCGATGCGAAGCGCTGCATACATGCTCTCATCCGGTATGAAGTAAGGCGTCTGGATATAGATGTACCGCTGCGCGGAAGAGATCATGCGGATATAGGCGTTCTTGATCTGCTCCTCGGCATTGTTCGGACCGCTCGACAGGATCTGGATACCAGCCTTGCCGCGTCCAGGCACATCGGGGAAATAGGTCATTTCCACCCGATTGAAATGGTCCTTCACCTTCAGCTTCCAGGAGACATGCCAATCCATCAGAAACTGGGCCTGCATCTGCTTCACAGCGCTTCCCTCGATCCTCAGATGCGTATCCCGCCAATAGCCGAATCGCGGATTGAGTCCGAGATACTCGTCTCCCACGTTAAATCCGCCGATGTAACCGATGGTCCCGTCGATGATCACCAGCTTGCGATGGTTGCGATAATTCAACCTCAGGCTCAAAGTCGGCAGCTTGAGTGGGAAGAAATACTCCACCATGCCGCCTGCTTTCCGCAGCTCATCGAAGAAATTGCCCGGGGTGTTGATGGAGCCCAGATGGTCGACGAGCAATCTGACCTCGACTCCTTCCCTGGCTTTCCTCACCAGAGCCTGGAGCATATCCTGGCCCAATTGGTCGCCGCGGAAGATATAATACTGGATATGGATGTGATGCCTGGCCCCTTCAATGGCTCGCAGCACATCGGCAAACTTGTCCTTCCCGTCGGTGAAGATGGTAACCTCATTATCCTGCGTATACACGGAATTCCCGCTCACAAGATTCATCTGAATGAGGCGCCTGTGATGTTCGGCTGCCGGATCATGAAAGCTCATGGACTCCAACTCGGAATGCTGCTTGGCCACAATCTGATGCAGCGTGCTGACCTGCTCGCTGGCCAGACGATAAACCTTGCGCCTGTTCAGATTCTGACCGAGGAATATGTACACGACGAATCCAACGACCGGCAGGAACATCAGGACCAGAAGCCATGCCCAGGTTACGGCCACATTGCGCCGTTCCAGGAAGATAACCGTGCCGGCAAAGATCATATTCATCACAAGGACAATAAGGGATATGATTGCACCGGAACTGATCTGCATAATGTTTCCTTTCCCACTGCATCTGGATCGTATTGTTCGCCTAACTCTTTCCTATCTTAATTATTATATAATAGAACATCAAGTCTGCCAGCGACGCTTTCTGGCTCATCAAAAAAAGCCGCGAGCATCCACCCGAAGCCCACGGCTATCCCTTCAGCTCACAACTATACGGATTCCCGACTCCCGTTCATCCTGGCACAACCATTCATTCTGTCGGCAGGTTGCCTTGCGGCCCATCCTTATGGCAACCGATCCTGTGTTACTCGATCTGATACAACGGAAGCGTAAAGGTGATCGTCGTCCCCTGGCCAACGATGCTGTCCGCACGGATCGTGCCGTCATGATATTGCACGATCTCCTGGGCGATCGCCAGACCAATGCCGCTGCCGCCTGGATCCTTGTGCGTGCCGAGCGCCTTCTTCCCGCGGTAGAACCGGTCAAATACATAAGGCAGCGATTCCGGATCGATGCCGCTTCCCGTATCCACGACATGAATGATCAGATGCCCGACCGGACCTCCTTCCTGGTCTGCGCCGGCAAGTTCCGCTTCGCAGATGAGGCTGATCCGCCCTCCTTCGGGCGTATATTTGATCGAATTGAACACCAGATTCGTAAGCACCTGGTAGATGCGATCCATATCCACAACGACCTGGTATGTATCCATGATGGCTGGATCAATGGACAGCTCGAATCGATAGTCGAGGCCGGCCTGGGCGACACCCAGCGCATACTTGTCCTTGATCTGCATGATCAGCCGGGACAACGGCGTGATCTCAAAGATCATCTCCGAGCGGCGAGATTCGAGCCGCGACAGCTCGAACAGATCCTGGATGAGCCGGTTCAGGGAGCGTGTCTTGCTGAGCACCATCTCCAGATAGCGCTTCTGCTCCGCAGGATCGTCGACGATGCCGGATACGATCGCCTCCACATATCCCTGGATCGCTGTCATTGGCGTCCGCAGCTCATGCGATACATCGTTGAGCAGCCGCCTTCTCACATTCTCCAGCCTGCTCAGCTCCTGATTGCGTTCCTGGAGCAGCTCGTTCGCCCGGGCCAGCTCGACGGTGCGTTGCTCGATGCGCGCTTCCAGGCTGGCATTCAGCTCCGTCAGCTCCCTGTTCAGCTTCGACAATTGCTCGGAGCTGCGCCGCACCTCCTCTGCCGCCCGCTTCATCAGGATGAGCGTATGCGCCCTGCTCACCAGCTCATTGCGGTCCACCGGCTTGGAAATATAATCATTGGCCCCCGCATCGAAGGCCGCCACGATCGTTTCCTCGCGTATGGTAGCGGTCATGATCAGAATCGGCAATTCATCGAGGGTATATCTCCTGCGTATGATGCGGCAGAGATCGTAACCCGACAGCCCGCTTGGCAGCATCAGATCGAGGATGACCAGATCATAGCGGCTTAACACCTCGATATTGTCCGCGATCCACTTCCCGCTTATCGCGGCATCCACAGCGGCTCCCAGCGGCGCGAGCAGTTGGATGGCGACCTGCTGATTGACCGGCTCGTCATCGACGATCAGCACCCTCCATTGGGCCTGCCCATGCGTCTTCATGCCCGCCGCGTTCGCATCCGCATGCTGCTCCCTGGCCCACGCGGCAACGGGGTGAGCGGATTCGCCATCACCGCCCCCCGCCCATCCGTTTCCCGGCATCAGGCGTTCCTGAAGTTGCGGCGCCGCCCCCCTGGCGGCGGAGATGGCAAGCTCGCGAAGCATGGGCTCATGCGGCTTGTAAGGCTGTTCCCTGCGATGCGCCCGCATCCCCTCCGCATACGGAATGGTGAAGCTGAAGCGCGATCCCTGCCCCAGTCTGGATTCCACCTTGATGCTGCCCCCGTGCAGTTCCACGAGCTGTTTCGTGATTTTAAGGCCAAGTCCCGTGCCCGTCTCGTCCAGCTTGTCCAATTGCTCGAAGGGGCGGAAGATGCTCTCGAACTTGTCCTCCGGAATGCCGATACCCGTATCCGAGACATAGATCTCCACATGCTCCGCATGCTCGATGGCCCCGACCGTTATCTGGCCTTGCGGCGTGTATTTGACCGCATTGCCCAGGAGGTTGAACAGGATCTGCTCCAGCCTGTTTTCATCAGCGAGAACACCCGGCATGTCCTCCCTGACCTCGTTCAGCAGGACCAGATTGCGCCCTGCAGCCAGTGGCTTGAGAATCGTCAGCACCACCTGCGCCAGTTGATGAAGATTGACGCTCGCAAGTTGCAGTCGGATATCGTTGTTGCTCAGACGCGAGTAATCGAGGATGTCATTGATCAGATAAGAGAGTCGCTTGCCGCTCGAGACGATCATGTTCAGATGCAATTCCTGATTGGCATCCAGCTTGCCCTGCAAAGAATGGAGGAGCGACTGGGCCAGCCCGATCATCCCGTTAAGCGGTGTGCGCAATTCATGCGACGTGTTGGCGAGGAACTCGTCCTTCAACCTGTCCAGATCGAGCAGGCGCCCCGACAGCCGCTCGATCATCCGATAGGCATTGGCGAACCTCATGGAAAGGATGATATCCATGCAGACGATCATGAAAATCAGACCAAACGGAAAGAAGGTCCCGGTCTTGACAACCGATCCGTTGCTGATCAGGATATCGATCAGGATCGTGACAAAAAATACCGTCGCCCGAACAACAGCAGTCTGGCGCCTTCCAGCTTCCGGATGGCTGACAGCAGCACATAGTGGATGAGCAGCAAGGCAACCAGCACCGCATAGATCTGCATGGGAACCGCCATCTGCGTATAGATATGCACCGGCGCGAACAGGACAATGAGCAGAAAACATGCTCCCGGTATCAGCAGCACATCGCGCACCCGGCGCGACATCATACCCGGGAACGCGTGGTATATGAACAGCGTAAACAGCGGCGGAGCCGCCATAAAGCCGATGTATTCGATGGTCACGTACACGTTGTTGGACAGTTCCGGGAAGAACAGCGCCAGGCTGTATTGGCCCTGGGCGGTATTCTTGATCCCGAGAAACATGCAGATGAGTCCAAAAAAGAGCGAATCCTTATTTTGAGGCATGAGTACGAACCGCAAGAGGTGGTTAAATCCGATGATCAGGATGATGCCGATCAGGACGCTCTCCACGACCAGCTTGCGCGTCAACAGATGATTCAGGGCGTCATATTCCCCAAGCTCCGGCGGGCTGAACAATCCGGCCTTGCGCTGGGAGAAATTCGCCACCTGGATGACGATCTCCGCCAGTCCGTCTGCCGGATGGAGCCGAACGACTTTCGGTGCGATGAACGGCTTCACTTCAGCCCTGCTGGTCCCGACCTTGCCGGCCTGGGCCACGAGCTCACCGTTGATCCACAGCCTGTAGGTAGAATAGATCGGTCTGAGCAGGATGCCCAGTTGCTTGCCGGTGTCCGGCACACGCAGCACCAGCCGATAAGTCGCGTACCCCTTGCTCGTCAGCGTCTGACCTTGCACGACATGTCCGTGCCAGGAGCCAGGCACGCGGATATATTGATCCTCGCGCAACCGCTCTGCTGTCCTCCGGAATTGCCCAGGCAGGAGCAACTCATTCGCGTAGAACTCCCACTCGCCATCCAGCCATATCGAATCGAAGTTCAACAGGTCATCTTCTGTGAGTGTCAGCTCGCCGCGAACGGCGGCATGTTCCCTCTGACCCGCCTCACGGTCCGTGATCATGATGATCAAAGAGCCGCCAACAAGCAGCAGACACAAGCATACATAAACTGCATACAGCCATCTGTTCCTGGCCATATTCGCCACCATCCCGAAAGCACGTACACTTCTACAGTACCATATCCTGTCATCCCGCAACAGGTGCGTGGCTATTTCAATTTCACATAACAGACTGCGCATAATGTCATCTGATGAACCGCAACTCTCTGGTGACAGTTCTTGCACAGCGGAATGGACACCGTCGTCAGACCGCCCACCACCTCCTCCAGCTCGTCCACTGACAACTCATCCTTACTGGCATCCCGTCCATATTCCGACGCTTGCTCATGGCTCTTGACGGTTTCAGCAACATCATCGTTGCCGCCGACAGACGGTTGTTTGGCGGCGGGTTCCACTGGTTGGGCGAGCGAATCGGGCGTTTCAGGAAGCCCGGATGGACGATGTTTATGATCATCAGGATGGTGAGCCATTACTTCCACTCCTTTTCCATGAAAAATCTAGTTCAAATTTCACAATCTCATGATGACAGGATCCCGAATGTATGACATAATCTGGTTAAATCGATATAATGCGATACCCATGACCAATGGAGGAGAGCATCTGCGATGACGAACAGACCGATACTCGTCGCTGATGACGACTATGAGATCAATGAGCTGATCACCATGTCCCTGAGGCGGGAAGGTTATGAGGTCATTGCCGCATACGACGGACATGAAGCCCTGAATCTCGCCCGAACCCATGCGCCTGCACTGGTCATCCTCGATGTGCTGATGCCCGGAATGGACGGTTTTGAGATCTGCAGCGAGATCCGCAAGACAAGCAACGTCCCGATCCTCTTCGTCAGCTGCAAGGATGAAGACATCGACAAGGTGCTCGGACTGCGCCTCGGCGGTGACGACTTCATCTCCAAGCCGTTCAGCCCGATCGAGCTGGTCGCCCGGGTCAAGGCGCACATCAGGCGGAACTACATGCTTCAGCAGTCGAACCAGGAACAGGATACCGCGCTCCGCTACGGCAAGCTGGTCATTGACCCGACGAAGCATGAAGTCGTGCTCGATGGCCAACGGATCGATCTGTCGGCCAAGGAATTTCAGCTGTTGTACTACCTGGCCAGGAATCCGAACCGCGTCTACAAGAACGATCAGCTGTTCGCCATGCTGTGGGATGACGCACATATCGGGGATACGCACACCGTCATGGTACACATCTACAATCTGCGCAAGAAATTGGAGAAGAATCCCGCCAAGCCGAGATATATCCAGACGATTCGCGGGGTCGGATACAAGTTCAACGACAAGTTCCAGGACGACGATTGAGCTTTGCATCTGCGTGTCGTGGTTTTTTTCTTTTCTGCCCTTTATCGCTTTATAGCGTTTAATCATTAAAGTTCGAATGAACAATAAAAGGTTGGGCGCAACGGCTGTTGCATGCTGCCTTCAGGCAGATCCCCGAACGATCCGCTATCGGGAATGCCTTGAATCGAGCATATCACTGCGTTTGCGACCCAACCTTTATGTTCGGCTGCGTATCAATCATCCGCCAGCCCGTGCTTGAACGCGTAGATCGCCGCCTGGGTGCGGTCCTCAACGCCGAGCTTCGCCAGGATGTTGGTGACGTGGAACTTCACTGTCTTCACGCCGATCACCAGCTCATCCGCCACCTCCTGGTTGGACTTGCCCTTGGCGATCAGCCTCAGCACCTCCATCTCCCGCT
>Ga0207747_1000807_pt1 | contig 28601 bp, 25 predicted proteins | sample HigsolmetaGSP11D_FD_184839 | JGI IMG/M metagenome (GOLD analysis project Ga0207747, IMG submission 184839) | High solid enriched microbial communities from the Joint BioEnergy Institute, USA - SP1-1-D (SPAdes) | ecosystem: Engineered > Bioreactor > SSF (Solid state fermentation) > Aerobic >...
ACCGGGGTGGGCGGGCGGGAAAGCCGCTCCCCCTGGCCGGGTGTCCCGTGGCGCGCCAGACTGGCTGGCGGACGGAGGAGCAAGCCATGCAGAAGCGCAAGCTGGGCCGGTCGGGGATCGAGGTACCGCCGGTGATCTTCGGCGGCAATGTCTTCGGCTGGACGGTGGACAAGGCAACCGGCTTCCGCCTGCTCGATGCCCTGGTGGATGCCGGGCTGAACACCATTGACACGGCCGATGTCTACTCGGCCTGGGTCCCCGGCCATCAGGGTGGTGAGTCGGAGACGCTGATCGGCGAATGGCTGAAGGCACGCGGCCGGCGGCGGGAAGTGGTGATCCTGACCAAATGCGGCATGGAGATGCCGGGGCAGGGGAAGGGCCTCTCCCCCGCCTGGATCGCGAAGGCCGTGGAGGCCAGCCTGAAGCGCCTCAACACCGATGTGATCGACCTCTACCAGGCGCACAGGGACGATGAGGAGACGCCGATCGAGGAGACCCTCGGCGCCTTTGCCTGGCTGATCGAGCAGGGCAAGGTCCGGGCCATCGGCGCCTCCAATTACAGCGCCCCCCGGCTGAAGGCGGCGCTGGAGGCCAGCGCGAAACATGGCCTGCCCCGCTACGAAAGCCTGCAGCCCCACTACAACCTGATGGAGCGCCAGATCGAGGCCGACCTGCTGCCGCTGTGCCGGGAGCAGGAGATCGGCGTCATCCCCTACTACGCCCTCGCGGCCGGCTTCCTGACCGGGAAGTACCGTTCCGAGGCCGATCTCTCGAAGAGCGTCCGCGGCGCCCGCAGCGTGGCGAAATACCTGGATGCGCGTGGGATGCGGGTGCTGGCGGCGCTGGATGCGGTGGCGGCGCGCCTCTCCGCTACGCCGGCGCAGGTGGCGCTGGCTTGGCAGATCGCAAAGCCCGGCATCACCGCCCCGATTGCCAGCGCCACCAGCCCGGAGCAACTGCAGGATCTGGTCAAGGCCGCGAGCCTGCGCCTGGACCGGGAGGCGATGGAGGCGCTGGACGCGGCGAGCGCCTAGCGTCGCAGGGCCGCAACCCGATCCCGCTCGCGACGGTTTGTGCCGCGGCCCCGCGCGGCCCGCGCGCATCCGTCCGGCGGGATCCGCGTTGCAGCTTCGCCTGTGGTCCCGTCCGTCGCGAAGCATCCGCGCGACTCTGTGTCCGGGGGCGCGTGAGGGATTAGTTTGACCAACCGGAATTCTGTCTGCCTCCCCGATGCGATGCCGCGGCCCGGTCTGCTGGGCCGCCTGTTGCGGGCCTTTGCCCGCGGCCCCGAGGCGCAGGCACCGCCCCCGCCATCCTCGCAGCAGGCCACGGTTGCGGAACCGGTCATGCGCCTGGTGGCGGAAGCGGCGCGGGACCAGGCCGCGCAGCACTGCCGCGCGCTGATCGAGGCCCTGGGCGTCGCCGTCTACACCACCGACGCCGAGGGGCGTCTCACCCTCTACAACGAGGCCGCCGCTGCCCTCTGGGGCTGGCGCCCGCCGCTGGGCGGCCAGCAATGGTGCGGCTCCTGGCGGCTCTACTGGCCGGACGGGACGCCGCTGGCGCATGCCGACTGTCCTATGGGCATCGCCATGCGGGAGAAGCGGCCGATCCGTGGCGTGGAGGCGGTGGCCGAGCGGCCGGATGGCACCCGTGTCCCCTTCGCCGCCTATCCGACCCCGCTGCTCGACGAATCCGGGGCGCTGACCGGCGCGGTGAACGTCCTGGTGGACATCACCGAGCGCAAGGCGGCCGAGGCTACCATCGCCGCCGGCGAGGCCCGGTTCCGCGCGGTGTTCGAGACCACCCCGGAATGCATCAAGCTGATCGCGCCCGACGGGACGCTGCTGCAGATGAATGGCGCCGGCCTGCGCATGGTCGATGCCGCGGGACCGCAGGAGGTGGAGGGCCGCAACATCCTCGGCCTCATCGCCCCGGAACACCGTGCCGCCTGGCAGGCCAACCATGAACGGGTCTGCCGGGGCGAGGCGCTGAGCTGGGAATTCGACATCATCGGCCTGCGCGGCCGGCGCCGGCACATGGAAACCCATGCCGCGCCGCTGCATCTGCCCGATGGTAGCCTGGCGCTACTGGCCATCACCCGCGACGTGACCTCGCGGCGGGAGGTGGAGCGGCAGCAGGTGCTGCTGGCGCGCGAGGTCGACCATCGCGCTCGGAATGCGCTGACCGTGGCGCTGTCCCTGATCCGCCTGACCCGCGCCGAGAACCCGCACCGCTTCGCCGAGACGGTGGAGGGCCGCGTCGCTGCCCTGGCCAGCGCCCATGCGCTGCTCTCGGAGGAGGGCTGGACCGGCGCAGAGCTGCGCCTGCTCGCCGAGCGGGAACTCGCCGCCTATCTCGCCGCCGGCCGCGTGGCCCTGCGCGGCCCGGCGGTGCCGCTCGCGCCCGGCGCGGTGCAGGCGGTCTCCGTAGTGTTGCATGAGCTGGCGACCAATGCGGCGAAATACGGTTCGCTTTCCGCACCGGAGGGCCGGCTGGACCTGGAATGGAGCCTTGAGGCCGGGGAGGGGCTGCGGCTGGCCTGGACGGAGAGCGGCGGCCCGCTGCTGGCCGGGCCGCCGGAGCGGCGCGGCTTCGGTTTCCGCCTGATCGAGGCGACGGTACGAGGCCAGCTCGGCGGCGCGGTCACGCCGTACTGGGACCCCGCCGGGCTGCGCTGCGAGATCACGGTCGCCCCCGACCGGCTGCTGGCCGTGGGCCAGCCGGACTCGGCCGCGTCCAAGGCCGGCGCCAGCCGCCTGCCCAGCCTGGCCGGAAGGCGCCTGCTGGTGGCTGAGGACGAGCCGCTGCTCGCCCTCGAGCTGGAGGAAAGCCTGCGCGGCCTCGGCTGCGAGGTGCTGGGCCCGGTCTCGACGCTGGAGGAGGCGCTGCACCTTGCCGCCGAGCCGGGGCGGATTGATGCCGCGGTGCTCGACATCAACCTGGGCGGCCGGCCCTCCTTCCCCGTGGCGGACCATCTCACCAGGCGTGGCGTGCCGGTGGTCTTCACCACCGGCTATGGCGATCTGCCCGACGGGCGGACCTCCGGCGACGGCCGGGGGATGCTGCTGCGCAAGCCTATCGGCCGCGGTGAACTGGCGGCAGCCCTGGCGCAGGTGCTGGCGCCGGATCCCCCGGCACGCCACCGATCCGCCCCGCAGGGCGGACAGGCACGGTGGCCGGGGCCTGACCGGCCGGCGACGGCTTGACAGAAGGCCGCCCGGGCGCCTCTCTCCCGCCCTTCCTCCGGAACGCCAGGATCCGCTCACCATGCACGCCTACCGCACCCATACCTGCGGCGCGCTGCGCGCCACCGACGCCGGCACGACCGCCCGCCTCTCCGGCTGGGTGCACCGCAAGCGCGACCATGGCGGCCTACTGTTCATCGACCTGCGCGACCATTACGGCCTGACCCAGTGCGTCATCGCCCAGGGCTCCCCGGTCTTCGCCCAGGCCGAGGCGCTGCGCCCCGAAAGCGTCATCACCGTGACCGGCGAGGTGGTGATGCGCGAGCCCGGCACCATCAACCCGAAGCTGCCCACCGGCGAGATCGAGCTGCGCGTCCGCGAGCTGGAGGTGCAGTCCGCCGCCGAGGTCCTGCCCATCCAGGTGGCCGGCGAGGCCGAATTCCCGGAGGAGCTGCGCCTCCGCTACCGCTTCCTCGACCTGCGGCGGGAGAAGCAGCACCGCAACATCATGCTGCGCAGCCAGGTCATCGCCTCCATCCGGCGGCGGATGATCGAGCAGGGCTTCACCGAGTTCCAGACGCCGATCCTGACCGCCAGCAGCCCGGAGGGGGCGCGCGACTACCTGGTGCCCTCCCGCCTGCATCCCGGCACCTTCTATGCGCTGCCGCAGGCGCCGCAGCAGTTCAAGCAGCTCATCATGGTGGCGGGCTTCGACCGGTACTTCCAGATCGCCCCCTGCTTCCGTGACGAGGCCAGCCGCGCCGACCGCTCCCCCGGCGAATTCTACCAGCTCGACTTCGAGATGAGCTTCGTCACGCAGGAAGACGTCTTCGCCGCCATCGAGCCGGTGCTGGCCGGGGTCTTCGAGGAATTCGCCGACTTCACCGGCACGAGGCGCACCGTCACCCCGCCGCCCTTCCCGCGCATCCCCTATGACACGGCGATGCTGGAATTCGGCAGCGACAAGCCGGATCTGCGCAACCCCATCCGCATCTGCGACGTGACGCAGCAATTCGCTGGCGGCAGCTTCGGGCTCTTCGCGAAGATCGCGGCCTCGGGCGGCGTGGTGCGTGCCATCCCGGCGCCGGGCGCCGCCGCCAGGCCGCGCAGCTTCTTCGACGGCATGAACGAATGGGCGCGGGAGCAGGGCGCTGGCGGCCTCGGCTACATCATCTTCGAGGGCGGTGAGGCCAAGGGCCCCATCGCTCGCAACCTGGAAGCCGACCGCGCCGCCGCCGTCAAGGAAGCCTGCGGCCTGAAGGATGGCGACGCCGTCTTCTTCGCCGCCGGCAAGCGTGACGAGGCGGCGAAGCTTGCCGGCCAGGCCCGCCTCCGCCTGGGCAACGAGCTGGGCCTGGTGGAGAAGGACGCCTTCCGCTTCTGCTGGGTCACCGACTTCCCGATGTACGAGCGGAACGAGGAGACCGGCCAGATCGACTTCAGCCACAACCCCTTCAGCATGCCGCAGGGTGGGCTGGAGGCGCTGAACACGATGGACCCGCTGGAGATCAAGGCCTTCCAGTACGACATCGTCTGCAACGGGATCGAGCTCTCCTCCGGCGCCATCCGCAACCACCGCCCGGACATCATGATCCGCGCCTTCGAGATCGCCGGCTATACGGCGGAGGAGGTGGAGGCGCGCTTCGGCGGCATGCTCAACGCCTTCCGCTACGGCGCCCCGCCGCATGGCGGCAGCGCCCCCGGCATCGACCGCATCGTCATGCTGCTGGCGGATGAGCCGGCGATTCGGGAAGTGATCCTCTTCCCGATGAACCAGCAGGCGGAGGACCTGATGATGGGCGCGCCCGCGCCGGTGGATCCGGCCCGTCTCAAGGAGTTGCACATCCGCCTGGATCTGCCGCCCGCCAAGGCTGCGGCCGGGGCAAAGTCATCCTGATCCGCGCGCAAATGCTCACCGGGCATTTTCCACTCGCCCCGGCTGGTGGAAAATGCTTCGGCTATCATCTGAAGGGCGGGCTCGCGCCCGAGGGCGCTTCCGCCTCTCCGCGACCCGCTCCAGGGAGAATTCGATGCTCCTGCGCCGCCGCCTGCTGACCACCCTGTTTGCCGTCGGCGCCACCAATGTGCTGGCCGACCAGCCCCGCGCGGCAGAGCCGGGGGCGGAAGCCATGGCCGCCCACCGCGCCGCCTACCGCTTGGAACTCGACCGTACCCGCGACAACTCCAATGTCGTCCGGGCGGAGGGCGCGATGCTCTATGAGGTGGTGGATGCCTGCGACGGCTGGGCTACCCGCCAGCGCTTCACCCTGACCCTCACCGACCGCGACGGGCAGGAGGTGGAGACGGCCTCCGACTACTCGACCTATGAAAGCAAGGATGGGCGGCGGCTGCGCTTCTCCCTGACCCAGACCTCGCAGGGCGCCGTCTCCCAGCGCGTGGCGGGGGAGGCGGAGGTGACACCGCGCGGTGGGACGGTCCGCTATACCGAGCCGGAGGCCAAGCAGGTGCCCCTACCATCGGGCACCCTGCTGCCGATGCAGCACACCATCCAGGCGCTCGCCGCGGCGCGGGCGGGGACGCGCATGCTGTTGCTGCCGCTCTTCGACGGCACCAGCCCGGACGGCGCGCAGGACACCACCACGGTCATCGCCGGCTGGCAGGGGCCGCTGCCGAACCCGCGCTTCCCGGCGCTGGCGCAACTCGGCAGCGCGCGCATGCGCATTGCCTTCTTCGACCGTGATCAGGCTTCCGGCGGCGGCGCCAATGCACCGGACTACGAGGTGGGGCTGCGCTACTACGCCAATGGCGTGGCGGACGAGTTGAACATGGATTTCGGCGAGTTCAGCGTGAGCGGCCGGATGCAGGAACTGACGCTGCTGCCGGGCGGGTGCTGAGCGGCCCGATCCACGGAGGCGCCTGCGCCCGAAGCCGCGAATCGGCCCGCAACACGCCAGCGGCGCGGTCCCGCATGAATGCGATTTCACCGCGCCGCGCGAAACCAGTCACCGGCCTGGAAGGATGGTGGCGCCACGGACAACCATGAAGGGATTTGGAATGCGTATCGCCATCCTGCTTCTGCTTACCCTGTTCGCCGCCTGCGACCACGTCAAGCCGAGCCCGGTCGGAACCAATTGCGTCACCCGCGGACGCAATCCGATCCCGGTCTGCGAGTAGGGGCGGTCACTCCGCCTCCGGCGGGATGACGTTGGTGCGCTTCCCCTCCACCAGCACGTCGCGCATCGTCTCCACGGCTTTGATCCGGATGTCCTGCCAGGCTTCCGGGGTGTGGAAGGCGATGTGCGGCGTGATGACCAGCCGGCCCGTCAGCCATTCCTCCCGCGCCCGGTAGGCACGAAGCAGGGAGGGGAGGGGTTCCTTCGGCGGCTCCTCCGGGATCACGTCCAGCCCGGCGCCGGCGATATGGCCATCCCGCAGGCAGCGCTCCAGCGCGTCGATGTCGAGGATCGGCCCGCGCGCGGTGTTCACCACCACGGCATTCCTCGGCAGCAGGCGCAGCTCCCGCTCCCCGATCAGGCCGCGCGTGGCGCGGGTCAGCGGCGTGTGGATGGAGAGCACGTCCGATTGCCGCAGCAGCTCCTCCAGGGAGCGGGCGCGGCCGATTCCCACCGCGCGGTCGTAGCCGTTCGGCAGGTTGGGGTCGAAGAACACCACCCGATAGCCGAAGGCCTTGGCGCGCAGCGCCGCTGCCGTGCCGATGCGGCCCAGGCCGAGGATGCCGAAGGTCTGCACCTCCTGCCGCCGCACCAGGGGAGAGGGCCGCACGCCCCAGGGCGCCGGCCCGCCTTCGATGCCGATGCCGCGCTGGGTATCGTGGTACAGCATCAGCCCGCGGCGCAGCGACAGCGCGAGCAGCACGGCGAATTCCGCCACTTCCTGCGTGCCGTAGTCCGGCAGGTTGCAGACGGTGATGCCGCGCTCGGCGCAGGCGGCGCGATCCACGCGGTCATAGCCTACGCCCATGCGGACCACGACCTTCAGCTTCGGGAAGCGGGCAAGCTGGTCCGCCGGCACCGCCATGCGCAGGGTCATCAGCCCGTCCACTTCGGCGAGCAGCGAATCCGGCAGCTCCGCCAGGCTGGATTTCGCGTTGCCCTGCAGGATGCGGACGCCGGGGCCCAGGATCTCCTGCTCCAGCTTCGTATCCGGATAAAGCCCCTCGGGCTCGAGCACCGTCAGCATCGCGCCGTGTTTCCCCCCGACTCGTCGGCTCCGGCCAGGATGCGGCGGCGGCGCGCCCGGCTCAACCCGGCCAGGGGTGTTTTCCCGGCAAGCCCCCCGATGCCATGATGCGGCCCGGCAAGGGGGAAGGGACGCGATGACGGAACGCAGGATCCTGGTCACGGGCGCCGCCAGCGGAATCGGCGCCGCCACCTGCCGCGCCCTCGCCGCGCCGGGCACCATCGTCACGGTGCACACGCGCGCCAACCGCGAGGGTGCGGAGCGCACCGCCGCCGCGGTGCGGGAACGCGGCGGCACTGCGCATGTCCTCCTCGCCGATCTGGCCGCGGCCGATGCCCCGGCCCGGCTGGTGGAGCAGGCCGCATCGGCGATGGGCGGGCTGGACGTGCTGGTCTCCAATGCCGGCTTCGCGGACAAGACGCCGGTGGAGCGCCTCTCGGACGAGGCCTTCGCCCGCAGTCACGAGGCCATAACCTTCGCCTTCCTGCGCCTGGCCCGCGCCGCCCGCCCGTATCTGCTGGAGGGGCGGGAGCCGCGGTTGATCGCCGTTTCTTCTTTCGTCGCGCATGTCTTTCGCACGGACATGCAGGTCTTTCCCGCCTCGGCGGCCGCGAAGGCGGGAATGGAGGCGCTGGTGCGGGCGCTCGCCATCGAATGGGCGCCGCGCGTCACGGTGAATGCCGTGGTGCCCGGCTTCACCCGTAAGGATCCCGGCGCCCATGCTGCGCTGGACCTGAAGCAGTGGGAGGAGATCACAGCGCGCATCCCGATGCGCCGGCTCGGCACGCCGGAGGACCTGGCGGCGGCGATCGCCTTCCTCGCATCCCCGGCGGCCGGCTACATCACCGGGCAATGCCTGCATGTGGATGGCGGAATCACCGCCTGACGCCGCGCGGCCCCGCCGGGGGCTGGCAATCCGCCGGACCGCTGCCAAATGGCGGCGAATGCGCGCCGCTGCTTTCCTCCTCCTGCTCTGCCTCCTGCCTTTGCCCGCGGCGGCGCAGGACCTTGCCGGCCATGGCGGGCCGGTCCGGGCGCTGGCGGTGCTGCCGGAGGGAAGGGGCCTCGCCTCCGCCGGTTTCGATCATTCGGTGATCCTCTGGGACCCGGCCCGTGGCCGCGCCCGGCGGGTCGTGCGCTGGCATGACGGCGCGGTGAACGCCCTCGCCGTGCTGCCCGGCGGTGGCCTGGCCAGCGCCGGGGAGGATGGCCGCATCGCCCTCTGGCCACCCGGCGGGGCGGAGACGCCGGTCCGGGTGTTGCAAAGCCATACCGCCCCGGTCGCCGCCCTGGTGGCGGGACCGGATGGGACGCTGGCCTCCGCCGGCTGGGACGGGACGGTGCGGCTGTGGGGGCCGGATGGGACGGTACGGGTGTTGGAGGGGCATGCCGGGCCGGTGAACGGGCTGGCCCGGCTGCCGGCGGGCCTGGCCTCGGCCGGCTATGACGGCACGGTGCGGCTCTGGAATGAGCAGGGCAGGGGTCGGGTGCTGGCCGAATTCGGCGTGCCGCAGAACGCGCTGCTGGCTCTGCCTGACGGGATGCTGGCCAGTGCCGGCGCGGATGGCGCGGTGCGGCTGATTGCCCCGGACGGGACGGTGCGGGAACTCGCCGCCGGGACCCGTCCGGTGGTGGCCCTGGCCGCCGCGCCGGATGGCGGGACGCTGGCGGCGGCCTCGCTCGGCGGCAGCGTCACGCTCTGGTCGCTGCCGGAGGGGCGGCTGCTGCGTGAGCTGAACGGTCCCGGCCTGCCGGTCTGGTCCGTGGCCTTCGCGGCGGATGGCCGCACGCTCTGGACCGGCGGGCAGGACCGGCTGGTGCGGCATTGGGATGTGGCGACCGGCGGCCCTCTGGGCCCACTTGCCAACGCGGCGGATGCGGCGGCGCGGCCGGGCCAGGACGCGCATGGCGCGCGCGTGTTCCGTGCCTGCGCCGCCTGCCACTCCCTCACCGCGGAGGGCGGCAACATGGCCGGCCCCACCCTGCACGGGCTGTTTGGCCGCCGCATGGGCAGCGTGCCCGGCTACCACTATTCGGAGCGGCTGGCGCGCGGCGACATCATCTGGACGCCGGAAACCGTGGCGGACCTCTTCACCCGCGGCCCGGATGTGGTGACGCCTGGCACCAAGATGCCGGTGCAGCGGGTGGAGGAGCCCGCCGACCTCGCCGCGCTGATCCGCTTCCTCCAGCAGGCGACGCGGTAGCGGCGGCCGGTGCAATCCGCCTGACCTGCCACAAGGCCGGGATCACCCATGCGCGCATGCGCCGCATCGGCGGCGAAGCTGTCGGGCTACCGCCCCTCGCTCCGTCCCTGGTAGCGGCCCTGGGCGTCGTAGAAGCGGGTCGTGTCGCCCCGCCTTTCGGCACGTCCCTGGTAGCGACCCTGGGCGTCATAGAAACGGGTCGTGTCGCCGCTTGTCTCGGTGCGGCCGATATAGCGGCCCTGGGCATCGTATTCGCGCCGGGTCTGCGCGGCGGCCGGCATAGCGAGGGCGAGAAGCGCCAGGATCGGGCGAGGCATGGCGAGGCTCCCCGGAACGGTCGGATGCTGCCACGACCTGATGGCGGATTCATGGTAGCAGGCGGAAGACGGTGACCTCCCGCATGTCGCGGTCCTCCAGTTCCCGCGTCACCGGCACGGTGAAGCGGGCCAGAGGCTCCAGCCCCTCGCGCGGGACATAGGCGCGGCCAGGATCGGCCAGCCAGACCTCCGCCTCCGCCTCCGCCAGGCTGCGCAGCCAGGGCAGGATGTGGCGGGTCATCGGCGCCTCGTAGCAGACATCCCCGGCCAGCACCCGATCCCAGCGGCAGGGCTGGCCCACCACATCCTCGGCCAGGGTGCGGACCTGCACGCCGTTCAAGGCGGCGTTCAGCCGGATAGCGGCGATGGCCAGCGGGTCGATCTCTGCCGCCTCCACCTGCGCGGCGCCGGCGCGGGCGGCGGCGATGGCGGCCAGGCCGCAGCCGGCGGCGAAATCCAGAACCCGCAGGCCGGCGACCCGGTCCGGCTCATCCAGGATCAGCCGGGCCATGGCCTGGCTGCCGGGCCAAGCGAAGGCCCAGAAGGGCGGCTCGATTCCCTTCTCCCCCAGCCAGGCTTCGGTCGCCTGCCAGATGGGGGTGATCTCGGTGGCGAGGTGCAGGGCGATCTCCGGCACCAGCGGCGCATGGGCAACGGCGGTATGCGCCCGCAGGAAAGCTTCCGGATCGGTCACAGCCGGCCCGCCAAGAAGGCCAGGGCCACGGCCAGCCCGACCTCCCGGTTCGCCTTGAACAGCCGCAGGCAGAGCGCCGGGTCGTGGATATCCAGCGTCAGCACCTGCCGCGCCAGCAGCGCTGCCGGCAGCAGCAGGGCCGGGTAGAACCAGGTGGAAACCCCCGCCTGCCAGCCGGCCAGGGCCAGCAGCGCCAGCATCCCGGCATAGCAGGCGGCCAGGAAGGGCCGGGTCCGCTCGCCCCAGCGCAGCGCGGTGCTGCCAATGCCGATCAGCGCGTCGTCCTCCCGGTCCTGATGCGCATAGATCGTGTCGTAGCCCAGGATCCAGAAGAAGGCGGCGGCCCACAGCAGCAGCGCCACGGCGTCCAGCCGCCCGGTGACGGCAGCCATCCCCTCCGGCGCCGCCCAACTGAAGGTGAGGCCGAGCATGGCCTGCGGCCAGTTCGTCACCCGCTTCGCCAGCGGATAGAGCAGCACCGGCACCAGCGACACTATCCCCAGCAGGATCGCCAGCCGGTTGAGCTGCAACAGCACCGCCAGCCCGATCGCGCAGAGCCCTGCCAGGAAGGCCAGGGCCTGCCGGGGGGAGACGATGCCTGCCGCCAGCGGCCGCCCGCGCGTCCGCTCCACCTTCCGGTCCAGGTCGCGGTCCCAGAGGTCGTTCACCACGCAGCCTGCGCCGCGCATCGCCACCGCACCGATGCCAAAAAGCATCGTCAGTCGCAGCCCCTCCGCCCAGGAGGGCGCTGCCAGGGCAAAAGCCCACAGCCCCGGCAGGAAGAGCAGCCAGGAGCCGATGGGCCGGTCCAGCCGGGCCAGCAGCGCATAGGGCCGCCAGCTCTCGGGCAGGCGCGCGACCCAGCCGCGCGCACGGATGTCGGTGAAGCCTTGCACGCCGGGGATGTTCCAGCGAAAGGGCGGCATGTCCACCCCGCGTCTCTTCCTGGAACAGCCCCTGGAGGCCGGGCGGGAGGTCCCCGCCACCCCCGGCCAGGCGCATTACCTGGGCGGCGTCATGCGCCGCGCTGCCGGCGACCCGGTCCTGCTCTTCAATGGCCAGGACGGGGAGTGGGAGGCGCGAATCGCCGGCCTCCGCAAGGACCGCGCCAGCTTCATCCCGGAGCGCCAGTCCCGCCCCCAGGCGCCGGAACCGGACATCCGCCTGTTGGTCGCCGCGGTGAAGCGCGACGCCATGGACTGGATCGCCGAGAAGGCGACGGAACTCGGCGCCAGCCTGATCCAGCCCGTCTTCACCCGCCGCAGCATCGCCGACCGAGTCAACACTGCCCGCTTGGCTGCTATCGCCCAGGAGGCCGCGGAACAGTCCCGCCGCCTAACCGTGCCGCGCCTGGCCGAGGCGCTGCCCCTGCATGCCGTGCTCGATGCCTGGGACGGCACGAAGCTGCTGGTCGGCGACGAGCGCCGCGAATCCCCGCCCATCGCCGAGGTAGCGCGCGGCCTGCGCCTGCCGCTAGCCTGGCTGGTCGGCCCGGAGGGCGGCTTCGAGCGGGCGGAACTTGACGATCTGCGTCGTCGTCCCTTTGTTTCGACGACTGCCCTCGGTCCCCGCATCCTGCGGGCCGAGACGGCGGCGGTCGCCGGCCTGGCTGTCTTGCAGGCCCTGGCCGGGGACTGGAATATCGAATGAACCACGCGCCGGGCCATCCCGCCCGAGCCCGGACATAACGGAAGGGCAGATGTCCAATCCCGGCGAAGCAGATCTGACGCCGATCACCTCCGCACGGCAGCTTGCCGAATGGTTCGCGGCCGGCAGCAAGCCGCGCGACAGGTGGGGCATCGGGACGGAGGCCGAGAAATTCGGCTTCCGCCGCAGCGATTTCACGCCCCCATCCTATGAGTCGCGCGGCATCCGGGCGATGCTGGAAGGCTTGCAGGCCAAGGGCTGGGCGCCGATCCTCGACAATGGCAACCCGATCGGGCTGAAGCGCGGCGGCGCTTCCATCAGCCTGGAGCCGGGTGGGCAGTTCGAGCTCTCCGGCGCAACCGTGCCGGACCTGCACGCCACCCAGCGGGAGCTGATGGAGCATTGGCGGGAACTCCACCAGGTGGAGGGGCCGCTCGATCTCGGCTTCGCCTCGCTCGGCTTCCACCCGTTGGCGCGGCGGGAGGACGTGCCCTGGATGCCCAAGGGCCGCTACGCCATCATGCGGCGCTATATGCCGAAGGTCGGCCGGCTCGGCCTCGACATGATGCTGCGCACCTGCACCGTGCAGGCGAATCTCGACTATGGCGACGAGGCCGACATGGTCGAGAAGCTGCGCATCGGGCTCGCCCTGCAGCCGGTGGCGACGGCGCTCTTCGCCAATTCGCCCTTCACCGAAGGGAAGCCCAACGGCTTCCGCAGCATGCGCGCCCAGGTCTGGACCGATACCGACCCGGACCGCACCGGCATCCCCGCCGTGGTCTTCGAGCCGGGCTTCGGGTTCGAGCGTTTCGCCGATTGGCTGCTCGACGTGCCGATGTATTTCGTGATGCGGGAAGGCAAGTGGCTTGATGCCGCTGGCGCCAGCTTCCGCGACTTCCTGGAAGGGCGGCTGGACATCCTACCCGGCGAGCGCGCCACCATGGGCGATTTCGCCGACCATGCGACCACCGCCTTCACCGATGTCCGGCTGAAGCGCTTCCTGGAGATGCGCGGTGCCGATGCCGGCAGCCCGGCCATGCTGGTGGCGCTGCCGGCGCTCTGGGTGGGTCTGCTCTATGACGATGCGGCGCAGAAGGCGGCGGCGGCGCTGATCCGCGGCTGGACCGTGGAGGAGATCCGGGCGCTGCGCGAGGCCGTGCCGGCGCAGGCGCTGAACGCTACCATCCGCGGCCGCAGCGTGCGTGACCTGGCGCGCGACATGGTGGCCATTGCCCGCGACGGGCTGAAGGCGCGGGGGCTGGGGGAGGAGGTCTACCTCGCCCCGCTGGACGAGATCGTCTCCAGCGGCCTGACCCAGGCCGACCGGCTGCTGAACCTCTACGAGCGTGCCTGGGGCGGCGACGCGCGGCAGGCGCTGCTGGCGGCGGAGGTGTAGCCAGGGTCGGCACGGTCCCCTGGACGGAAGGTGATCAAGCTCGCCTGCCGGATGGCATAGTCTGGCCGCGCAGCGACCCCGTCGCGGCGGTGGGCGATGGGGCCTGTCCGGGAGGAACGACATGCCAGGCTTCCGCTCGCCAAGGGCCGGCGACTCGCATGAGCGCCTCATCGAAGAAATGATCGAAGCCGAGGCGCGTGCCCTGGCGGAGCGCCGGCAGGACTCCGCCGAGGAGGACTGCCCTTGCCAGAACGGCATGTTTCCGAGAGGACGTGCCGGGCGCCGCCGGTTCCTTTTCGGCGCCGGCACCGCGGCAAGCACCGCCCTTCTCGCCGGCCAAGCCATGGCCGCTGAGGCCAATCGCGCGCCGCCAGGGGCCGTCGCCTATGACGTTCCGGCCGACCCGACCAGGCAGCAGGGCCGCCCCGTCGCCGGCGATGGTGGCTATGGCACGCGCTCCCAATTCGAGACGGAGGTGCGCCAGCGCTTCCCGACGCCGAACGAATACACCTCCTGGAGCTTCACGCCCCTCGACAGGATGCTCGGCAACCTGACGCCATCGGGCCTGCATTTCGAGCGGCACCACGGCGGCATCCCGACCATCGACCCGGCCCGGCACTCCCTGGTGATCCATGGCATGGTGGGGACTGCGAAGCGGTTCTCGATGGCGGATATCCGGCGCTTCCCCTCGGTCACCCGGAAGCATTTCATCGAATGCTCGGGCAACGGCCTGACCGAGTGGAACAAGCCGACGCTGAAGACCGTGCAGGGCACCCACGGGTTGCTCAGCACCAGCGAGTGGACCGGGGTGCAGTTCTCCACTCTCGCCCGGGAGGTGGGCCTGCAGGATGGCGCGGCCTGGGTTCTGGCCGAGGGCGCCGATGCGGCGGTGATGACGCGCAGCATCCCGCTCGACAAGATGCTGAAGGACGCCTTCATCGCCTATGGCCAGAATGGCGAGGCCATCCGGCCGGAACAGGGCTATCCGCTGCGGCTGATCCTCCCCGGCTTCGAGGGGAACATGCATATCAAGTGGCTGCGCCGGCTCGAGGTCAGCGACCGCCCCTTCATGACGCGGGAGGAGACCTCCAAATACACCGACCTGCTGGGCGATGGCCGGGCGCGCATCTTCTCCTTCGAGATGGACGCGAAATCGGTCATTACCTTCCCCTCCGGCGAGATGCGGCTGCCGGGGCCGGGCTTCTACAACATCTCCGGCCTGGCCTGGAGCGGGCGCGGGCGCGTGCAGTCCGTCGAGGTCTCCGTCGATGCCGGGCGGACGTGGCAGCCGGCGCGGATCGAGAACACGCCGGAGCCAATGTGCACGGTCCGCTTCAGCCATCCCTGGATGTGGGACGGCCGGGCGGCGATCCTGCAAAGCCGGTGCATGGACGAGACGGGCTATCTCCAGCCCACCCTCGAAGCCCTGAAGGCCATCCGCGGCAGCAACGGCCTCTATGGGTCCATTTACCACCTGAATGCGATCCAGAGCTGGGCGGTTGCTGAGGACGGGAGCGTGAGCAATGTCCATGCTTGATCGTGCCCTCGCCGGCCTCGGCCTACTGGCCCTGGCCACGGTCCCGGCTTCCGCGCAGATGCAGGCCGACACGAGGCTCGGCCTGGGCACGCCCATCACGGCGCAGGAGCTAAGCGGGTTCTTCGCGATCCCGCCGGACGGACGCGGCCTGCCGCCGGGACAGGGGACCGTCGCTCAGGGCCAAGCAGTCTTCCAGGAAAGCTGCGCCGCCTGCCATGGCGAGCGGCTGGAGGGCAACCTGCAGCCGGGCATCGGCGGCGACCGTCTGATCGGCGGCCGCGGCACCCTGGCCAGCCGCTCCCCGGTCAAGACGGTGGAGAGCTACTGGCCCTATGCGACGACGCTGTTCGACTATGTGAAGCGGGCCATGCCGTTCAACGCGCCTGGCTCCCTCACGGATGACCAGGTCTATTCCGTCGTGGCCTACATCCTGAACCAGGCGAAGATCATCGGCCCGAACGACGTCATGGATGCCAGGACGCTTCCGGCCGTGCGGATGCCGAACCGGGACGGGTTCATCCCTGACCGGCGCCCCGAACTCGAACTCTACCGCTGAGGCGGGCGCGAAGAGGCCGCGGTGGCGCAAGCCTCGCGCCACCGCGATCCTGGCGCCTCAGACGGCCGTTCCGCCCACCGTCAGCCCGGTCATCTTCAGCGTCGGCTGGCCGACGCCCACCGGCACGCCCTGGCCGTTCTTGCCGCAGGTGCCGATGCCGGGGTCGAGCGCCATGTCATTCCCCACCATCCTCACCTTGGTCAGCGCATCCGGCCCATTGCCGATCAGGGTCGCGCCTTTCACCGGCGCGCCGATCCTGCCGTCCTCGATCAGATAGGCCTCGCTGGCGGAGAACACGAATTTGCCGCTGGTGATGTCCACCTGCCCGCCGCCGAAATTCACCGCATAGAGGCCGCGCTTCACGCTGCGGATGATCTCCTCCGGCGCGTGCGGGCCACCCAGCATCACCGTGTTGGTCATGCGCGGCATGGGGATGTGCGCGTGGCTCTGCCGGCGGCCGTTGCCGGTCGGCGCCACGCCCATCAGCCTTGCGTTCTGCCGGTCCTGCAGGAAGCCCACCAGCACCCCGTCCTCGATCAGCACGGTGCGCTGGCTCGGCGTGCCCTCGTCATCCACGGTGATCGAGCCGCGCCGGTCCGGGATGCTGCCATCATCCACCACCGTCACGCCCGGCGAGGCGATGCGCTGCCCCAGCAGCCCGGCGAAGGCACTGGTCTTCTTGCGGTTGAAGTCGCCCTCCAGCCCGTGCCCGATCGCCTCATGCAGCAGGATGCCGGGCCAGCCGGAGCCGAGCACGACCTCCATCTCCCCCGCCGGCGCCGGCACGCTGTCCAGGTTTACCAGCGCCTGGCGCAGTGCCTCGTCCACCGCCGCCTGCCAGCTTGCCGGGGAGAGGATGCGGTCATAGGCGAAGCGGCCGCCCATGCCGTGGCTGCCCGTCTCCCGCCGCCCGTTCTGCTCCACCACGACCGAGACATTCAGCCGCACCAGCGGGCGCAGATCCGCCACGCGCGTCCCATCCGGCCGCAGGATCTGCACTGCCTGCCACTCCCCGGCCAGCGAGGCCATCACCTGCACCACGCGCGGGTCGCGCCCACGGGCGAAGGCGTCGATCTCCGCAAGCAGCTTCGTCTTGGCGGCGAAATCCATCTGCGACAGCGGATTCGCATCGTCATAGAGCCGCGCATTGGTCGCCCGCGGCGCCACGGCCAAGCTGCCGGATCGGCCCTGACGCACCGCCTGGACCGTATCCGCCGCGCGCTTCAGCGCCGCCTCGGACAGTTCCCCCGAATGGGCATAGCCCGCCGCCTCGCCGAGCACGGAGCGCAGGCCGAAGCCGCGCGTGGAATCGAAGGAGGCGGAGCGGATGCGGCCGTCATCCAGCGAGATGCCCTCGCTCTCCCGGTATTCCAGGAACAATTCCCCATCTTCCGCGCCGGCCAGGGCGTCGCGCAGCAGGCGCTCGGAGCCGGTGCGGTCGAGCGTGCCGAAGAACAGGCGGTCGGTGACGGCAAGCGGTGTGTCGAGAGACATTCAGGATACTCCCCGGCAGGGCGGGACAAAGACGGGATATGGGATCAGGCGGCCAAGGGCGCCAGCAGGCGGGATTTCGGGATGCGCAGCACCGCCATCGTGCCGGCCCCGGGAGCGCTTTCCAGGGTCAGCTTGGCGCCCTGCGCCTCGGCCAGCGCCCGGCTGAGATAGAGTCCCAGCCCGGACCCCGGGAAGCGCCGGGAGAGTGAACCGTCAAGCTGGGTGAAGGGTTCGAAGGCGCGGGGAATTTCAGCGGGCGGGATGCCGATCCCGGTGTCGCTCACCCGCAGCACCAGGTCGCCTGCCGGCTCGACCTCCGCGGCCAGCCGCACCATCCCGCCGGCCGGGGTGAATTTCACCGCATTCGAGAGCAGGTTCAGCAGCACCTGGCGCAGCCGCAGCTCATCCGCTCGCACCAGCGGCAGCGCCGGCGGCAGAGCCGCCTCCAGCGTTACCCCGGCGCTGGCGGCGGTGGCGCGCATCACGCGGACTGAACCTTCCGCCAGCGCGAGGACGTCCACCTCGCTTTCCGAGATCTGGAAGCCGGTCGTCTCCGCCCGCGTCACGTCCAGGATGTCGTCGATCAGCGAGAGCAGGTGCCGCCCCGCCTCATGGATCGAGCGCAGATAGTCCTGCGCGCGCGCCGGGTCGGGATCGGCCATGATTGCCTCTGAGAAGCCGATCACCGCGTTCAGCGGCGTGCGCAGCTCATGGCTCATGGTGGCGAGGAAGCGGGACTTGGCGCGGTTCGCCGCTTCCGCCGCCTCCTTGGCGCGCTCCAGCTCGGCGCGGATGCAGCGGTCCTCGGTCACGTCCGTGAAGGTCAGCACCCAGCCGCCGTTGGGGGTCGGGTCGGAGATCACCTCCACTACCATGCCGTTCGGCCGGGTGCGGACGGAGCGCACCGTCTTGCGACGGTCGCGGCCCTTGATCGCCGCGGCCACAGCAAGGCCGGCCTCGCCCTCGCCGTATTCGCCGCGCCGCTGCAGGAAATCCACGAAATCCGTGTAGGGGCGGCCCGGCTCCACCACCTCCTCCGGCAGGTCGAGGAGCTGGCGGAAGACCGGGTTCACCGCCACCACCCGGTTCTCGGCATCGAACAGGGCGATGCCGTGTCGCATGTTGTCGAGCATCACCTGGAGAATGCCGGCGCGCCGCTGCGCCTCCGCCTCCGCCTGGGCCAGCGGGGTGATATCGGTCATGGTGACGACGAAGCCGCCGTCCGGCGTGGGGTCGGAGGTGACCTCGACGATCCGCCCGTCCCGGCTCGGCCGGACATAGCGGGCGGGCTTGCTGCGGTCCATGCGCAACGCCGCTTCGGCCACCGCCTGCGCATCGCCGCCAAGGGCGCCGACCCGGAGCTGCTCGGCGATCAGTTCATCGAGCGACCGGCCCGACACCAGGGAGCCGGGCGGAAAGCCGCCCAGTTCCGAAGCCAGGGCATTCGCCGCAATCACCCGCCGGTCCGGGCCGTAATAGCAGATGCCGTGCCGGATGTTGTCCAGCATCACCTGCAGCATGGTGGCGCGTTGCGAGGCCTCCTGTTGCGCCTGCACCAGTTGGGTGATGTCGGTGTGGGTGACGACGAAGCCGCCATCCGGCGTGGGCTCGGAGATCACCTCCAGGATCCGGCCGTCGCCAGTGGTCCGGAGGTTGCGGCTGGGCTTGGAGCGGTCGAGGGTGAGCGCCGCCTCCAGCGCCTGCCGCGCCGTCTCGCCGCTGCCGAGATTGCCGCAGTCGTACTGCCTTTGCAGCAGCTCATCCAGCGTCATGCCGACGCGATCGAGGTCGGACTGATGCCCGACCATCTCCGCCGACAGCGCATTGGTGGCAATCATCCGCCGGTCGGGGCCGAAATAGGAGATGCCGTGCCGGGTGTTGTCCAGCATCACCTGCAGCATGGCGGCGCGCTGCGAAGCCTCTGCTTTCGCCTTCACCAATTCGGTGACGTCGCTCCAGGTGATGACGAAGCCGCCGTCCGGCGTAGGGTCGGAGGAGGTCTCCAGCACCCGCCCGTCCGGCATGGTCCGCTGCTTGCGCACCGGCCGGCTGCGGTCCGCCCGAATCGCCTGCTCCGCCATGGCCCGGGCCGCCTCGCCTTCGCCGAAGAAGCCCCGCTCCAGTTGCAGCAACACCATCTCGTCCAGGATGCGGCCGGGTACCATCTCCTCGGGCCGCAGGGAGCTCAACCCGGCGGCGAGGGCATTGGCCAGGCGCAGTCGCCGGTCCGCGCCGTAGAGCGCGATGCCGTGCCGCGTGTTGTCCAGCATGGATTGCAGCATGGCGGCGCGCTCCCGCGCCTCCGCCTCCGCCCGCGCCAGCGGCGTGATGTCCACTTGGCTGACGATGAAGCCGCCATCCGGTGTGGGATCGGAATGGATCTCCAGCACCCGCCCGTCGCGCGTGGTGCGGATATTGCGCCAGGGCCTGGAGCGGTCGGCGCCGAGGATGCGGGCGCGCATTGCCTCAGCCTCCGGGCCTTCGCCCAGCGCGCCCTCCTTGGCCATGTTGTCGACCAGTTCCTCCAGCAACCGGCCGGGCTGGATCGCCCCGGGCGAGTGCCCGGCCAGGGTGCAGGCCAGCGCATTGGCGACGCGGATGCGGCGGTCCGGGCCGTAGAGGATGATGCCGTGCCGCATGTTGTCGATGGTGGCCTGCAGCATCGCCGCCTGCTCGCGCGCCTCCGCCTCGGCGCGGGCCCGGGCAGTGATGTCGCTGTAGGTGCAGACGAAGCCGCCATCCGGCGTGGGGTCGGAGATCACCTCCACCACCGTCCCGTCCGGCCGAGTGCGGGTGTAGTGCAGCGGCCTGGAGCGGTCGCGGCTGCCGGATTTGCGGATCACCTCCTCCACGGGGACGGAGCCGAATTCGCCCCTCGCGCTCTGCTCGGCGATGATGTCGCCGATCGCGCGGCCCGGCCACAGCCGGTCCGGCGTCAGCCCCAGCAGCCGCGCCGCCAGTGCGTTGGAGGCGACCAGCCGGTGCTCCGCATCGAACAGGGCGATGCCATGCCGCATGTTGTCCAGCATCACCTGCAGCAGGGCAGCGCGCTCGGTGGCTTCCGTGCGTGCCCGGTGCAGCGCGGTGATATCGGTGGTAACCTGGACCCGGCCGCCATCCGGCAGCGCGCTGTAGTGCACGTCGATCACCGTGCCGTTCGGGCGCACGCGCTGTTGCCGGACGGGCTGGCAGCCGGCCAGGGAGGGGAGGTTCTCTCGCATCAGCGCTTCGGGGTCGCCCGGCCCGTATTCGCCGGCATAGGCCCGGCGCCGGGCGATCTCCTCCCGGTGCTCGCCCAGCGCCACCTCACTGCCGGCCATGATGGACTGGTGGGCGGCATTGACCATCGCTACCCGCTGGTCCGGCCCGTAGACCACGACGCCATGCGGCAGGGAGGCGAGCACGCCGTCCAGCAGCGCGGCCCGCCGCCGCGCCTCGTCCTCCGCCCGGCGGCCAGTGGTGATGTCGGTGACCTCCACGAGGTAGCCGCCACAGGGCATGGGCTGGCTCGCGAAGTGCAGCACCAGGCCGTTCGGCCGCTCCCGCTGCCAGGTGCAGTGGGTGGAGCGGTCCAGGCGGCGGCCCTCGGCGGTAATCTCGTCCGGCTCGGCATTGGCGATCTCGCCGCGGCGGACCAGGTGTTCCAGGACTTCCCGCTGAGTCATGCCGGGGCGGGCCGTGCTGCGCGGCAGGCCGATCAGGTCCTCATAGGCGGGATTGCTCAGGACCAGGCGGCGCTCGGCATCGTACATCGCCAGCCCGGATTGCAGGCGCGCCAGCACCGTCTCCATCCGCCGGACCAGGGTGGTGGCCTCCTCGGTGGCGGTGATGTAGCCGGTGACGTCAAGGATGACGCTGCAGAAGCCGCCGCCGGGCAGGGGGATGTTGAGCAATTCGTGGCATTTGCCGTTGCCGTGCCGCAACATGCGCCGTAGCGGCTGGCTGCGGTCCAGCGTCAGCTGCCGCTCCACCTGCGCCTCCGGGTCGCCCGGTCCGTAGGCGCCGCGATAGGCGAACAGGCGGACCAGGTCCTGCAACGGCGTGCCAGGGGGCAACTCCGTCGCATCCATTCCGGCGAAGCGCCAGGCTGCCTTGTTGGCGAAGGCCAGCCGTCGCTCCGGATCCCAGACGAAGATCCCGAAGGGCAGCGCCGCCAGCGCGGCGGCGGACAGGATCCGGTCCGGATCCGGAGAGTGGGTCATGTCCTCCCCCGGGCCTCCTGTGCCATCCGATCCACCTCCGCCCCGGACCGCACCCGTGCCGGGGCCGCGCGCAGCGCGTGCAGCGCGACGAGGGCGGTGGCCAGCACCAGCACGGCGCAGGTCTGGTGCAGCGTACCGAGCCAGACCGGCACCACCAGCAGCAGCGTCGCCACGCCCAGCGCGTATTGCAGGCAGACCGCACCGCCGAGGGCCAGGCAGGCCCGCCGCGCCGCTATCCCCGCTGGCAGCCGGCGCCAGGCGGCGAAGGCGGCGCCGATCCCGGCCAGCCCGGCCAGCGTGGCCAGCAGGCGATGGTTGAACTGGACCGCCGGAATATTGGCAGTGAGGTTCAGCCAGGCCGACTCCAGCCGCCAATAACCCGGCGGGACCAGATGCCCCTCCATCAGCGGGAAGGTGTTGTAGTCGAAGCCGGCCTTGGTCCCGGCGACGAAGCCGCCTGCCAGCATGGCCGCCAGCACCAGCCAGGTTGCCGCCTTCACCTGCCGGCGGACCGAGCCGAAGGCCGGCTGCAGCCCCGGCGCCACCTCCTCCGGTTGCGGCCGGAGCAGGGAGAGGGCGGTCCAGAGCACGGCACTGAACAGCGCCAGCGCCAGGCCGAGATGCACCACCAACCGGTAGGGGGAGACCGCCGTCCGGTCCGCCTCGAATCCGGAGGCGACCATGAACCAGCCGACCGCGCCCTGGAGGCCGCCAAGCAGCAGCAGCAGCAGCAGCAGCGTCCCGTAGCCCGCCGGGATGCGCCCGCGCAGCCAAAACCAAGCCAGGCCGCCAGCATAGACCAGCCCGATCATCCGGCCCCAGAAGCGGTGGATCCATTCCAGCCAGAAGATCTGCTTGAACCCTTCCAGCCCGAAGCCCTGGTTCACCAGCTCATATTGCGGAATGGTCTTGTAGAGTTCGTAAAGCCGGTGCCACTCGGCATCCGAGAGCGGCGGCAGGGTTCCGGCGAGCGGCGCCCACTCCATGATGGAGAGGCCGGATCCGGTCAGGCGCGTGGCGCCGCCAATCGCCACCATCGCCCAGATCAGTCCGGCGACGGTAAGCAACCACAGGGCGACGGGGCGCGCGGCGCGATCCGTCTGCTGGCGGGGAGAAGGCGGGGTACGGGCATCGAAGGGCATGATGGGGCCACAGTATAGTGATGCGGGCCGCCGCTGCGCACCTCTCCGTGCCCGACGTCATCATCCTTGCGGCGGCTGCGGCGGGCTGCTACCGCAGCGTCGCGATGCCCGACCGTTCCGACGCGGCGCCGGCGGCGACCGGCACCATGGAGAGCCGGGCTCCAGCCGCTTCCGCCAGTCCACCCATGTTGTCCGTGGTGATCCCCGTGCGGAACGAGGCGCCGAACATTGCGCCCCTGGTCGCGGAGATCGAGGCGGCGCTCGGCGCGCTGCCGCATGAGATCGTCTATGTCGACGATGGCTCCACGGACGGCACGCCTGCGGCGCTGCGCGCGGCGGCGGCCGCCATGCCGCCCGGCGTGGCATTGCGGCACCTGCGGCACCGGACGAGCTGCGGCCAGTCCGCCGCTATCGTGACCGGGGTGAAGGCGGCGCGCGGCACCTGGATCGCCACCCTGGACGGGGACGGGCAGAACGACCCGGCCGACATTCCCCGGCTGCTGCGCCGGGCGCAGGCGGAGGGCGGCCCGGTGCTGGTCGCCGGGCATCGGGTGAACCGGCAGGACTCCTGGGTGAAGCGCCGTTCCAGCCGCATCGCCAACCGGGTGCGGGCCTGGTTGCTGGGCGATGCGACGCCGGATACCGGCTGCGGCCTGAAGGTCTTTCCGCGCGCGCTCTTCCTCGACCTGCCGCATTTCGATCACATGCACCGCTTCCTCCCGGCGCTGGTGCTGCGCCAGGGCGGGCGGGTGGTCAGCGAGCCGGTGAACCACCGTCCCCGCACTCGCGGCCGCTCCAATTACGGCACGCTGGACCGGCTGGCGGTCAGCCTATTCGACCTGGTGGGCATGGTCTGGCTGCAGCGCCGCTGGAAGCGGCCGGTGGTGGAACCGGAAGCGTGAACGCGCCCGACGACCGGAGCGCCGGAGGGCGCGGAGGTCCTGATCGGCCGCACCAGGATACAAGCCCGGCCCCGGCGGCTGCCGGGCGCCTGCGGGCCGTCGGGAAGCTGCTGGTCCTGGTGGCGGGGCTGGTGGCGGGCGGGCTGCTGCTGCGCAGCCTCGGCGCCACGCCCGGTACGGAATGGGTGGACCGCCACGTCCGTGGCCAGGGGCTGCTGGGGGAGGGGGTGTTCCTCCTCTTCGGCGCGGCAGTGACGGCGGTGGGGGTGCCGCGGCAGGGGGTGGCCTTCCTGGGCGGCTATGCCTTCGGCGCCGCGGCGGGCACCGGGCTCTCCCTGCTGGCGCAGGTGCTGGGCTGCGCGCTTTCCTATTTCTGGGCGCGGCTGGTCGGGCGGGCCTGGGCGGAGCGGCGGCTGGCGGGCCGATTCGGTACCAGGCTGCGGCGGCTGCGCGACGTGCTGGCGGAAAGCCCCTTCGGCGCGACGCTCGCGCTGCGATTGTTGCCTATCGGCAATAATCTTGCGCTGAACCTGCTGGCCGGGCTGGCGGGGATCGCGGCCATGCCGTTCCTGGCGGGCTCGGCGCTCGGCTATCTGCCGCAGACCGTGATTTTCGCCCTGCTCGGCAAGGGCGTCCGGGTGGACGGCGCCTGGCAGCTCGCCGTGGCGGCGGTGCTGCTGGCGGCCTCCGTCGCCATCGGCTTCGGGCTGCTGCGCCGGGCGCGCGCGGGGCGGGTCCTGGAGGATGAGGCCGGCTGACCCGGCCTCAATGCAGCGTAAACTGCCCGTTGGCGTAGCGCAGCTCCGCTGGGCGGATCAGGGCGGAGGAGGCGACGCGGACGGAATGCAGCGGCCCCTCGATCTCCCGCTGCCAGAAGGCAAGGAAGCGTGACAGCTCCGGGAAGTTCGGCGCCCGGTCGAACTTCTGCCAGATGAAGGTCTGCAGCACGCCGGGGTGATCCGGCATGTGGTAGAGGATCTCGGCCGTCGTCAGCCGCCAGTCCGGGATCTCGACGATGGTCTCAAGCTCTTGCAGCACTACTGGTCTCCGTATCCCTCTCGCCATGCGCCCCATGCGCGGTGCGATTGCCTGCCGGTGGTAGCGCTTCCTTCGGCCCGCCCGCTGTGGGACGCGTCACAAAGCGGTCGGTTCTGCCTTGGAGCATGCCATGAGGGGGAGAGGAGTTTGCAAGGAAAATCCTTTTATATCAGCCTGTTAGCACTCATTTCCGATGAGTGCTGCCGATCCTTGACGCGTGATGCGGGCGGGCCTAGATCGTTAGCACTCCTCCTGGGTGAGTGCTAACGGGCTGCCTGCCCTGCCATCACCTCCCGGAGAGGGGCGACCCCCATGGAAAGACGCCAGGAGAGGACCGCATGAAGTTCCGTCCCCTGCATGACCGCGTTCTCGTCCGCCGCGTGACGGCCGAAGAGAAGACCGCGGGCGGCATCATCATCCCCGACACCGCAAAGGAGAAGCCGCAGGAAGGCGAGGTCATCGCCGTCGGCTCCGGCACCCTGAACGACAAGGGCGAGCTGCGCCCGCTGGACGTGAAGCCTGGCGACCGGGTGCTGTTCGGCAAGTGGTCGGGCACCGAGGTGAAGCTCAACAACGAGGAGCTCCTCATCATGAAGGAGTCCGACATCATGGGCATCATCGAGGACAGCGCCGCTTCCAAGAAGGCCGCCTGAGTCCACTCCCAGTACACATAACGAGGTAACGAGATATGGCAGCGAAGGACGTCAAGTTTGGCGCCAGCGCCCGCGAGCGCATGCTGCGCGGCGTGGACATCCTGGCCGATGCGGTGAAGGTGACGCTGGGCCCGAAGGGCCGTAACGTCGTGCTCGACAAGAGCTTCGGCGCGCCGCGGATCACCAAGGACGGCGTGACCGTCGCCAAGGAGATCGAGCTGGCCGACAAGTTCGAGAACATGGGCGCCCAGATGGTGCGCGAGGTCGCGTCCAAGACGAACGACCTGGCGGGTGACGGCACCACCACGGCGACTGTTCTCGCCCAGGCCATCGTCCGTGAGGGCGCCAAGGCGGTTGCCGCCGGCATGAACCCGATGGACCTGAAGCGCGGCATCGACAAGGCCGTCGCCGAGGTGGTCAAGGAGCTCGAGGCCAAGACCAAGAAGATCACCACCTCCGCCGAGGTCGCCCAGGTCGGCACCCTCTCCGCCAATGGCGAGAAGGAAATTGGCGAGATGATCGCCAAGGCCATGGAGAAGGTCGGCAACGAGGGCGTCATCACGGTCGAGGAAGCGAAGAGCATCCAGACCGAGCTCGACGTCGTCGAGGGCATGCAGTTCGACCGCGGCTACGTCTCTCCGTACTTCATCACCAATGCGGAGAAGATGGTCGCCGAACTGGACGACCCCTACATCCTGATCCACGAGAAGAAGCTCTCCGGCCTGCAGCCGATGCTGCCGCTGCTTGAGGCAGTGGTGCAGAGCGGCCGCCCGCTGGTGATCGTGGCCGAGGACGTCGAGGGCGAGGCGCTGGCCACCCTGGTGGTCAACAAGCTGCGCGGCGGCCTGAAGGTCGCGGCGGTGAAGGCGCCGGGCTTCGGTGATCGCCGCAAGGCGATGCTGGAGGACATCGCGATCCTGACCGGCGGCCAGGTCATCTCCGAGGACCTTGGCATCAAGCTCGAGAACGTGACGCTCAACATGCTCGGCCGCGCGAAGAAGGTGCGGATCGAGAAGGAGAACACCACGATCGTCGAGGGTGCCGGCTCCAAGGACGAGATCAAGGGCCGCTGCGAGCAGATCAAGGCGCAGATCGAGGAGACCACCTCGGACTACGACCGTGAGAAGCTGCAGGAGCGCTTGGCGAAGCTGGCCGGCGGCGTGGCCGTGATCCGCGTTGGGGGCTCCACCGAGGTCGAGGTGAAGGAGCGCAAGGACCGCGTTGACGACGCGCTGCATGCGACCCGCGCCGCGGTCGAGGAAGGCATCGTGCCGGGCGGCGGCGTGGCCCTGGCCCGTGCGAGCAAGATCCTCGCCAACCTGAAGGGCGACAACAACGACCAGCAGGTCGGCATCGAGATCGTGCGCCGCGCGATCCAGGCGCCGCTCCGCCAGATCGCGGACAATGCCGGCAAGGACGGTGCCGTGGTGGCCGGTGAGGTGCTGCGCAACGACACCTACGCCTACGGCTACGACGCCCAGGCCGACGAGTACAAGGACCTCGTCGCGGCTGGCATCATCGACCCGACCAAGGTGGTGCGCACCGCCCTGCAGGATGCCGCCTCCGTCGCCGCGCTGCTGATCACCACCGAGGCGATGGTGGCCGAGCGTCCGGAGAAGAAGGCTGCCCCGGCGGCCCCGGGCGGCGGCATGGGCGATATGGACTTCTGAGCCGGTTTCCGGCCCTTTCCGGGGCCGGATGCCAGAGGGGGCGGTCCGAAAGGGCCGCCCCTTTTTCATATTCGTGACCGCTTCGCATTTGACTTCGCCGGCCAGATCTGTGCCCACTAAGGGGCCAACCGTCTTGGCTCGCCTTGCCGTGCCTCCCCGGACTCCCTCTGGGTGCCTTCAAGCCGTTCCATAGCCCGGTTGTTTCGCACGGGCGATCGGCGTCCGTGCCCTGAGAGAGGAGGGTGCATCGCATGGCGATTGGCACCGTGAAGTGGTTCAACGCGACGAAGGGCTTCGGCTTCATCGTCCCGGAAGACGGTGGCAAGGATGTTTTCGTCCACATCACCGCCGTCCAGAAGGCTGGCCTTCGTGGCCTCGATGAGAACCAGAAGGTCAGCTACGACGTGGTGATGGAGCGCGGCAAGGCCGCCGCTTCCAACCTGAAGCCGGTCTGATCCGGCAGCCGCGTCGCGCCGCCGGGCCATCCGCTCGGCGGCGTTTCGCTGATGTTGGCTCCGGCGCGGCAGTGGACCGCGAGGCAGCCAAGGGCGTTCCGTAGCCGCCCAGACTGCGGCGGATACCCAGCCGCTATGCCTTCGCCTGCCGCCAGACGCGGGTGGCGCCGGAGGCCCGCAGTACCTCCTCTGCCCTGGCGATGCGGTCGGGGGAGGCGGCATGGACCATCAGCACCACCCCGGTCTGCTCGGCCGCCTGCTCCTGCGGAGGCTTGCCGCCGGGGGCTGCCGCCTGGCCGGCCGCCTCGCTGGCCGCCATGGTCGCGCCGCCAGCCGCCACGGCCGCCGCCGCTGCCGGCAGCGCCGCACCGCCGGTGGCGATCACCGCCCCAGCCGCGCCCATGGCAACTCCCGCGGTTCCCATCGCGGTGCCGAGGGTGCGCAGGTTCCGCGCATCGTCCTCCTGCACCGGTGTCTCCTGCCCGGAATAGCTGCGGTCATCCTCCCGCCCCGGGATGCGCAGCGAAAGGTCGGCGCGCTGGAACATGCTGCCCTGCAACAGGGTCATCGCCTGGTCGAGCTTGTCCTTGTCATGGAACTCGCCGCAGACCTGCGGGGCTGCTGTGTGGGAGTCGTCGGGTTCCCGGCCCGTCCAGTTGGCGCTGTTCACTTCGATGGTCATGGCGGTCCGCTCCACTACTCTTGGTCCGCCAACGCCGGCCCATTGCCGCCGTTCCGAGGAGAATGCCCCGCCCATGTTCGACCTGCCTGCGCTGGAAGCGGCCGCCCGGCTGATCCATCATGTGTTTCCACCCACGCCCCAATTCGCCTGGCCGTTGCTGGCCGCCCGCAGCGGCGCCGAGGTCTGGGTCAAGCACGAGAATCACACGCCGACCGGCGCCTTCAAGCTGCGCGGCGGCATCGTCTACATGGATCGGTTGCGGCAGCAGCGGCCCTCGGTCCCTGGCGTCATCTCCGCTACCCGCGGCAACCACGGGCAGAGCCTGGCCTATGCCGGGGCGCGGGCCGGGGTGCCGGTGACGATCGTGGTGCCGCATGGCAACAGCGCGGAGAAGAACGCCGCCATGCGCGCCTTCGGCGCGCGGTTGATCGAGCACGGCGCCGATTTCGACGCGGCGCGGCAGGAGGCGGAGCGGCTGGCGCGGGCAGAGGGGCTGGAATTCGCGCCGAGCTTCGCGCCGGAGCTGGTGCTGGGCGTCGCCACCTATGCGCTGGAGCTGTTCCGTGGCGCGCCGGCGCTGGATGCGCTCTATGTCCCGATCGGCCTCGGCAGCGGCATCTGCGGCTGCATCATGGCCCGCGACCTGCTTGGCCTGCGGACCGA